>Ga0209358_10000825_pt1 | contig 26265 bp, 29 predicted proteins | sample LauGreFa1BDMLBSN_2_FD_187574 | JGI IMG/M metagenome (GOLD analysis project Ga0209358, IMG submission 187574) | Freshwater lake microbial communities from Lake Michigan, USA - Fa13.BD.MLB.SN (SPAdes) (version 2) | ecosystem: Environmental > Aquatic > Freshwater > Lake | place: Lake Michigan, USA...
AGAGTTGACCACAGGCGTGCTTTCGGGGTTGCTGGTTTTGGCCGTGATGCCAGGCAGGTTGTAGGCGGGTGCGTTCATGGTCAAGCCCGCAGGTTTTATTTGCCGTAGCGGCTGTTTTCAGGCTTGTCCATGGCGTAGCCGTGCGTGGTGTAGCGCATGCTGCGGCCCTGGATTTCCTGGCGCTCCAAACGGAAGCCGGTCTCGTTGGGCGGCCGGTGCACGATAAAGCTCATCGCCACCGATTCAATGCCGCGGGTCGAGTCAAACGCCATCAAACGGATGTAGTGGTTGGGAAAGCTTTTGCGGCAATTGTTCACTTCCAACAAAACCCCAGCAGGGTCTTGCAGGTCGAACATGGGCATGCCATACATGTCCCAGTAAGTGTTGCGCGGATGGGCGTCATCGGTGTACTCGACGCTCCATGCGTAGCCCTTACTCAAACCGTATTTGATTTGCAGGCCGATTTCAGCGTCGGTCAGGTCAGGCAAAAAGCTGAATTGGCCTTGGGTCAGTTTGCCGGTGGGGTTGGTCAACATAGCGTGTGCTCCTCAATATCAAGCGACGGAAGGGGTGACGGCATAGTCGCTGCTGTCGGTGGATTGGTAGTTGAAGCTGATGTCGCCCCAGGTGTCGAGCGCGGCTTGCAGCGGTGAACAATCTTTGGCGGCATTTTTCAAAATGGTCGGGCCTTCCTCCAAAATGTTTTTGCCTTCATTGCGCGCTTTGACCATGGCTTCGAGTGCCACACGGTTGGCCACTGCGCCGGCTTGAATGCCCATGGGGTGACCGATGGTGCCACCGCCAAATTGCAGCACCACGTCGTCGCCAAACAAGTCGATGAGTTGGTGCATTTGGCCCGCATGGATACCGCCGGAGGCCACAGGCATCACCTTTTTGGTGTCGGCCCAGTCCATGTCAAAGAACAAACCGCGTTGCAAATCGGTTTTGGTGTAGCTGTCGCGGCACACGTTGTAATAACCTTGCACGGTCATGGGGTCGCCTTCGAGCTTACCCACGGCTGTACCGGTGTGCAAATGGTCGCAACCGGCCAATCGCAGCCATTTGGCGATGACGCGAAAGCTCACGCCGTGGTTTTTCTGGCGGGTGTAGGTGCCGTGTCCTGCGCGGTGCATGTGCATGATCATGTCGTTCTTGCGGCACCATTCAGCCATCGACTGGATCGCGGTGTAACCAATCACCAAGTCGACCATGACAATCACGCTGCCCAAATCGCGTGCAAATTCGGCACGCTCATACATTTGCTCCATGGTGCCGGCGGTCACGTTCAAGTATGAACCCTTGACCTCACCAGTCACGGCTTGGGCTTTGTTCACCGCGTCCATCACATACAAAAAGCGGTCACGCCAGTGCATGAACGGCTGTGAATTGATGTTCTCGTCGTCCTTCATGAAGTCCAAACCGCCTTTGAGGCCTTCGTAAATCACGCGGCCGTAGTTGCGGCCTGACAAACCCAGCTTGGGTTTGGTGGTCGCACCCAACAACGGGCGACCGAATTTGTCCAAACGCTCGCGCTCCACAATCAAACCCGTGGGCGGGCCTTTGAAGGTTTTGATGTAGGCCACAGGAATGCGGATGTCTTCCAAACGCGCGGCTTTGAGCGGCTTGAAGGAAAACACGTTGCCGATCAACGAAGCGGTCATGTTGGCAATCGAGCCTTCTTCGAACAAGATCAGGTCATAAGCCACATACGCGAAATATTCCCCGGGACGACCAGGCACTTCTTCCACTTTGTAAGCTTTGGCGCGGTAACTGTCGCAATCGGTCAAACGGTCTGTCCATACCACGGTCCAAGTGGCGGTCGATGACTCACCCGCGACGGCGGCCGCCGCTTCCACAGGATCCACGCCTTCTTGTGGCGTGATGCGGAACAAACAAATGGTGTCTGTGTCTTTGGGCACATAGTCGGGCATCCAATAGCCCATTTGCCGGTACTTGAGTACGCCCGCGCTGTAGCGTTTCTTTTTGTCTGTGATTTGTGTGGCTTCGGTCATCTGAAAAACTCCATCGTGGTGAGAAGATGAAGAGACTGTAAAAACTCCGGCAAAATAAGTAAATTCATTTATTTTCGATTTTGAATTAAGGAAAACTTAATTGAAGAACGCCACCTTTCGCCAATTGCGGTTTTTCAACGCGGTCGCACGGCACCTGAGTTTCACCAAAGCCGCCGAAGACATGCATGTCTCGGCACCGGCTGTCACTATGCAAATCAAGGACTTAGAAGCGGAAATCGGCATGCCGCTGTTCGAGCGACAAGGCCGAAAAGTGAGTTTGACCACCACGGGCGAATACATGCTGGTCTACAGCCGTCGCATGCTGGCCTTGCTCAAAGACGCCGAGGATGCAGCCGCACGCCTGCAGCGCATCGAAACCGGTAACTTGACCATCGGCTTGGTGGGCACCACCACGTATTTCATTCCTGCACTGCTGAACCAGTTTTTAAAAGAACACGAAGGCATCGAAGTGAAGATGATGGTGGGCAACCGCAGCGAGCTGGTGCAATGGCTGCAAAACAGCGAGGTAGATATCGCCATCATGGGTCGCGCCCCGGAGGAGCTGCCCACCCGTGCCGAGCCGTTTGCCGCCAACCCCTTGGTGTTTGTCGCCGCCCCCGAACACTCCATGGCGGGCGAAACCGGTTTGCGTGCCGAGGACCTGCGCCAACAATCCATCATCGTGCGCGAGCCGGGCTCTGGCACCCGCAGCGCGATGGAGAGTTTTTTTCTGCAAGCGAAATTGCAACCCCGCTTGGGCATGGTGTTGCCCACCAACGACGCGATCAAGCAAGCGGTGATGGCAAACCTCGGGCTGGGGTTTTTGTCCTTGCACACCATTGCCATGGAACTGCAAGCCAAGCGTTTGGTGGTGCTGCCCGTGCTGGGTGCGCCCTTGGTGCGGGCGTGGAATGTGGTGCATCCGCTGTCAAAACTGCTGTCGCCTGCGGCAGAGGCTTTTCGCTATTTCGTGCTCGAGCATGCCGAGGGCTATTTGTCGAAAACCTTTGGCGGCATGCACGACCTGAGGACTTGAACCGAGTTGCTTGTGTTTGCCTGGGGCTGGGGGTCAAATTTCTTATCCTGGCGGCGATGACTACTTTATGATTGTGAAAGCTTGCAGTTTGTCTTTATTTTTAGTACGGTGTTTTCTATGTCGATATTTTCAAATATGTTGTCAAACCGTTCGAACATGTTTCGCCCAAGCGCATGGCTTTTTCTCCATGAACAAACCTCTACACAGCCCCAAGCGCCTCGGGTTTTTGGGTTTCATTGCTTGGTAGCCGCATGGGTTCTGTATGTCACCCTGGGATCGGCTTGGTTTGCATATGGTTTGGCCGCAGACGCGTGGCAAACCGTGTGCCGGTCCATCGCATGACAGTGTGGCCTTTGTCCTGGGCCGAGGGTCCTGAGCAAGCACATTTGCTGACCTATCGCCAGTCTGCTGATCGCACCATGGTGTTGACCCAGGTGTTTTTGACGCTGGTGTGTTTGGTCGTCGCAGCTTTCAACGGCAGCTGGGCGCCGGTGTTGTCGATGGGTCTGCCCACGCTGCTGCTGTCATATGCCTTGTACCGATGGTACAGCGGACAACTGCTGACCCGTTTATTCATGGCGTGTGCATTCATGGTGTTCACCAGTTTGCTGATTCACCAATCCAAGGGCGACATAGAGGCGCATTTTTCTGCCTTCGGCTTGATTGGCGTTTTGCTTTATTACAGGGATTGGCGAACCATTGCTGCCGCGACAGCATTCATTTATTTACAGCACTTGGTGGGTGGTTATGCGCAATCCTTGGGAATGCCGGTTTACGTGTTTGACACTGGCCAGTTTTGGTTCACTTTTTGGCTGCACGTGGCGTATTTTTTGCCTTTTGTCAGCATGATGGCTTTGCTGTCGATTTGGTTGAAAAACGAAGCGCTGGCGCAGCATGACGTCATACAAGAAGGATTGCGTACCGCCCACGCATTGCGGGCAGCCAGTGAAACCGCCAAAGTGGCCAATCGGCTCAAAAGCCAATTTTTGGCCAACATGAGCCATGAGATCCGCACACCGCTCAACGGCGTGGGTGGCATGCTCCAACTGGCTTTGGGTACCCACCTGACCCCTGAGCAACGACATTATTTGAATGTGGCGCAGGACTCGTCAGAGCATCTGCTCCAATTGCTCAACGATATTTTGGATTTTTCCAAAATCGAATCTGGCTCGGTTGAATTGGTGATGAAACCCTTGGAAATACGCCAGTTGTGCAATGCTTTGCAAGAATCTTTCGCGCCGCAAGCTGCTGAGCGCGGATTGGCATGGAACATCACATGCGATGCCTCGGTGCCGCGCTTCTTATTGACAGATGCCACCCGTTTGCGACAAATTTTCAGCAACCTGATCAACAACTCGCTGAAATTCACACACCAAGGATCGGTCAGTTGCACCTTGTGGGTTCGCCAACATGGCGATGCGGCCGGCGACACGCTGAACTTCGTGGTGCGCGATACTGGACCTGGGTTTGAGCAAGATCTGGCAGAGTCGATTTTTTCGCCGTTTGTTCAGGCCGACAACACCTCTACCCGTTCTCATGGTGGCGTCGGTTTGGGGCTGTCCATTACCCGCAGTCTGGTGCTGTTGCTCGGGGGAGAGATCCGCGCCTTTGGCAAGCCGGGTGAAGGTGCCAGTTTCACCGTGTCTTTGCCTTTGCTATTGCCGCCCTCGCATGAGCCCGAACATTCCAAGACCGCACCCAAAGAACCGCAAAATCGCCTGCCTTTGCGTATATTGGTGGCCGAAGACAACCCGGTGAACCAACAAGTCATGGCCATGATGCTCAACAAACTGGGTCACACCACGCTGCTGGTTGAAAACGGCGCCCAGGCCTTGGCGCAATTGCACCAAGCACGTTTTGATCTGGTGTTGCTGGATGTGATGATGCCAACGTTGGATGGCTTGCAAGCACTGGCCCAATGGCGTGCCCACGAACGTGCTTTAGGCGTACACACACCCATTGTGATGGTGACAGCACATGCCATGTTGGGTGACGAGGAAAAAATGCTGGCTGCTGGTGCGGATGGTTATGTGTCCAAGCCCGTCGACTTGAAAGCGTTATCGGCCGTGATCGGCAAAGTCTGCCATTCGCCGACTTCGATTGTTTAATTTTGGTGCGGCTGGCGGGGATCGAACCCACGACCCTTGGCTTCGGAGGCCAATACTCTATCCACTGAGCTACAGCCGCATGGTTTGCATTGTAGGTGGCTGTGCTGGCCACACGGGTGGCTTGTCCACGCTCCGTCTGCTGGATACAAGTCGCTGGCTATAATTTGTTTTGTTTTTTCACAGCCAGAAAGTCCCCATGAGCGAGCAGCACGAAGAAGCGCACACCGGCCCGATCAAAACCCCTAAACAGTTTTTATTGATCGTGACTTTTTCATTCATACTTCCGGTATTTGTCATCATTGGTTTGGTTTACTACATCACGGCTGACCACAAACCCGCCTTAGGCGCATCCAATACCGAAGCAGCCACTGCCTCTCGTATCCAAAAAGTGGGCTCGCTACAAGTCGTGGATGCGAACCGTCCCTTGAAATCTGGCGAGGCCGTGTACACCGCCCAATGCGCTGGTTGTCACGCGGTTGGCGCAGCAGGCGCGCCTAAATTTGGCGACACAGCCGCTTGGGCTGCGCGTATCAAAACAGGTTATTCGGCGTTGCTCAACTCTTCGCTCAAAGGCAAAAATGTCATGCCTGCCCAAGGTGGTGGCGAGCACAATGACGAAGAAATTGGCCGCGCCGTGGTCCACATGGCCAATGCAGCCGGTGCCAAATTTGCCGATCCTGCACCCGCCGCTAAGTAATGCCCAGAGCCCGAAGCTGCGGGCTCTTGACAAACCCATAAGCGCGCTCCAGTTCGCCGGCTCGCATTTTTTTTTGTTCCCAATGGTTCGCTGACAAGGCATCTGCCACCACACCCACATCTTGGCTGTGCACCAAGCCCAATCCGTTGTGGGTCGACAAATACACCCGCCCTTCCTCATCGACCACGCAATGCAGCACGTGCTGCGCTTGGCCATCGGCTGACCAAACGCTCCAGTCGTCATGCAAGCGCCAAACAAACGGGGCTGCCAGCAATTCGACAAATACCCGTTGCGGGCCGTTTTGAAAATACCATTGACCGTGTTCGTCGGCGAGGTAGTTGCGCTGAATGAATGCAATCAGCTTGTCGTGTTGTAAACGGCTTCCCTTGGCTTGCGCAAAACTGCCTTGCGCTTGGGTTTGGTCGTCTCGCATGTACCAGTCACCACGCTGGTCCAGGCCGAGCCAGCCATAGCAATGCGGCACGTTCGGCCATTTCTGCATGGCTTGTTTGACCAAGTCGTCCATATCGGCTTTCTTGTCTGCGCCCTTCGACGCTGAATCAATGCAACACGGGGGGCAAGGCGTCAGCGCGTGCGTGAATTTCTTGCGACGTACCCGGACTGGCATGGTGTGCCACCATGCGCCACCCCTGTGCTGTTCGAACATACACATTGGTGGTCAGCACAAAGGCGAGTTGGGGGCCGTCTGGCATGGAGAGTTCAATGCGCTCGACCAAGTTGTGCATTGCACTGGTGACGGTTTCTACCTTGCGCACATGTTCTGGATAAGCGGCAATCGTGCCATTGCTGAACATGGTTTCAAAGGACTGGCGGATATTCTCCAGCCCCACCAAGCGCGGCCCGCCAGGATGCACGCACACCACTTCTTCATCGTCTGACCAGCATGCCATCAAGCGGTCTATGTCGCCGGTTTGCAAAGCTTGGTAAAAAGCGGCTTCTATCTCATCGGCGGAACCGCCCACGGTGGCTGCCCGAAGCTTGGCCTTGGTCAAGGTGTTATTTTTGTTTGCGGAACTTGCGCAGCGCAGTCAACTGTGCCGCAAAAATGGCAAGTTCAGTTTGGGCAGCGGCTATGTCGACGCTGGATTTGGCGTTTTTCAGATGCTCTTCAGCGGCTTTCTTGGCGGCATTGGCACGCTCTTCGTCCAGGTCTTTGCCACGAACCGCCGTGTCAGACAAGACCGTGACCGAGTCGGGCTGCACTTCCAAAATGCCGCCGGCAACGAACACGAATTCTTCTTCGCCATCGGGCTTGTGGATGCGCACAGATCCAGCACGAATGCGCGAGATCAGCGGTGTGTGGCGCGGGTAGATGCCGAGTTCGCCCACTTCTCCAGGCAATGCCACAAAGGTGGCGAGACCAGAATAAATCAGCTCTTCAGCACTGACCACATCAACTTGCATGGTTTTCATGGGGCTTCCTTGTCAGGTGCTTATGCAGCCCGTATTAAATTTTCTTGGCCTTTTCAATGGCCTCGTCGATGGTGCCGACCATGTAGAACGCTTGCTCAGGCATGTGGTCGCATTCGCCGGCGACGATCATTTTGAAGCCGCGAATGGTTTCGGCCAAGGTGACGTATTTACCGGGCGAACCAGTGAACACTTCAGCCACGTGGAAGGGCTGGCTCAGGAATCGCTGGATCTTGCGTGCGCGGGCGACAGCCAGTTTGTCTTCGGGGGCCAATTCGTCCATGCCCAAAATGGCAATGATGTCGCGCAATTCTTTGTAACGCTGCAAAGTGCCTTGCACGGCACGTGCTGTTTCATAGTGGTCGGTACCTACCACCAACGGGTCCAACTGGCGGCTGGTGGAATCAAGCGGATCCACCGCCGGATAAATACCCAACGAAGCAATGTCGCGCGACAACACGACGGTAGAGTCCAAGTGGGCGAAGGTGGTGGCAGGTGATGGGTCGGTCAAGTCATCGGCTGGCACGTATACAGCTTGGATAGACGTGATCGAACCCACTTTGGTAGAGGTAATACGCTCTTGCAAGCGGCCCATTTCTTCCGCCAATGTTGGCTGGTAACCCACGGCAGAAGGCATACGACCCAACAGCGCAGACACTTCGGTACCGGCCAATGTGTAACGGTAAATGTTGTCCACGAAGAACAACACGTCTTTGCCTTCGTCACGGAAAGATTCAGCGATGGTCAAACCGGTCAACGCGACACGCAAACGGTTGCCGGGCGGCTCGTTCATTTGACCGTACACCATGGCCACTTTGGACTCAGGCAGGTTCTCTAAATTCACCACACCGGAATCAGCCATCTCGTGGTAGAAGTCATTGCCTTCGCGGGTACGTTCACCCACACCCGCGAACACGGACAAACCACTGTGCGCTTTGGCAATGTTGTTGATCAGTTCCATCATGTTCACGGTCTTGCCCACACCGGCACCACCGAACAAGCCGACCTTGCCGCCTTTGGCAAACGGACACACCAAGTCAATCACTTTGATACCGGTTTCCAGCAATTCTTGTGAGGGGCTCAGTTCGTCGTAAGCCGGGGCTTTGCGGTGGATGGATGCGGTTTGGGTTTGGTCCACGGGGCCGCGCTCATCGATCGGGCTACCTAACACGTCCATGATCCGTCCCAAGGTGGCTTTGCCCACGGGCACGGTGATGGCCGCACCGGTGTTGGTGACCATCAGGCCACGGCGCAATCCGTCAGAGCTTCCCAAGGCGATGGTGCGAACAATACCGTCGCCCAATTGCTGTTGCACTTCCAAAGTGAGCGCGGTACCTTCGAGTTTGAGTGCGTCATAAATGCGCGGCATGTGATCGCGTGGGAACTCGACGTCCACCACAGCGCCAATACATTGGACGATTTTTCCTTGAATACCTGCTTGGGTCATTGCCTGAGCCATGATGATTTGCTCCAAAAATATAAGGGTTACACCGCCGCCGCACCGGCCACGATTTCGGACAATTCCTTCGTGATCGCTGCTTGACGGGTTTTGTTGTAGATGAGTTTGAGTTCGCCGATCACGCTGCCCGCGTTGTCGGTGGCAGCCTTCATGGCCACCATGCGTGCCGATTGCTCAGACGCCATGTTTTCAGCCACGGCCTGATAAACCAGCGACTCGATGTAGAGCTCCAGCAAATCGTCGATCACAGCGTGAGCGTCGGGTTCGTACAAATAATCCCAACCGTAGCTGCCTGCCGCTTTGGCTTCTTCGTGCATTTTTTCGTTCGACAAAGGCAACAGCTGCTCAATCACCGGCTCTTGTTTCATGGTGTTGATAAAGCGGGTGTAGCAAATATAGACTGCGTCCAATTTGCCCTCGGTGTATGCGTCGAGCATGACCTTGACCGGGCCAATCAGTGTTTCCAAATGCGGTGTATCGCCCAACTGCGTGAGGTGTGCAAGCACTGGCGCGCCGACACGGTTGAGAAAACCCAAACCTTTGTTGCCGATGGCAATGGTTTGCGGCGTGGCACCAAGCGCTTGCATGTCCTTGAACTTTTGCGTCAATGCACGCAAGATGTTGGTGTTCATACCGCCACACAAACCTTTGTCGGTGGTCACCACGATAAAACCGGTAGATTTGGCCGGGTGGGTTTTCATGAACGGGTGGACATATTCCGGATTGGCCTGGCCCAAGTGCGCTGCAATGTTGCGCACTTTCTCGCTGTAAGGGCGGGCCGCACGCATGCGATCCTGCGCCTTGCGCATTTTGGAGGCGGCGACCATTTCCATGGCTTTGGTGATCTTCTTGGTGTTTTCCACCGATTTGATCTTGCCGCGTATTTCCTTGCCGACTGCCATGTAGAGCTCCTTGCTGAGAGATGGCGGTTAGACGAAAGATTTTTTGAAAGCTTCGATGGCCTTGACCAGTTCAGCTTCAGCGTCTTTGTCCATGGCTTTGTCCTTTTCCAACTTGGCCAGCAAGGCAGCGCTCTTGTCTTTCAGGTAGTGGTGCAGACCGGCTTCGAAATGCAACACATGTTTGACGTCGATGTCATCCAAAAAGCCTTTGTTGGCCGCATACAAAGTGGCCGCCATCAAGCTGATGGGCAAGGGGCTGTATTGGGCTTGCTTGAGCAATTCGGTGACACGGGCACCGCGGTCGAGTTGCTTGCGTGTGGCTTCGTCCAAGTCAGAAGCGAATTGCGCAAACGCGGCCAGTTCGCGGTACTGCGCCAAGTCGGTACGGATACCGCCAGAGAGGTTTTTCACCAATTTGGTTTGGGCAGCGCCGCCGACGCGGGACACAGAAATACCCGCGTTGATGGCGGGGCGGATACCCGCGTTGAACAAAGAGGTTTCCAAAAAGATTTGGCCATCGGTGATGGAAATCACGTTGGTTGGCACGAACGCGGACACGTCGCCGGCTTGCGTTTCGATGATCGGCAATGCCGTGAGCGAACCGGTCTTGCCTTTCACAGCGCCTTTGGTGAAATGCTCGACATAGTCTGCATTCACACGGGCCGCACGCTCGAGCAAACGGCTGTGTAAATAAAACACGTCGCCGGGATAGGCTTCGCGGCCTGGGGGGCGGCGCAACAGCAAAGACACCTGGCGATAAGCCACCGCTTGTTTGGACAAATCGTCATACACAATCAACGCATCTTCACCGCGGTCGCGGAAGTATTCACCCATGGTGCAACCCGAATAGGCCGCCACATATTGCATGGCAGCGGATTCAGACGCAGATGCAGCCACCACGATGGTGTAAGCCATGGCACCTGCTTGTTCCAAAGCGCGCACCACGTTTTTGATGGAAGACGCTTTTTGGCCGATCGCCACATAAATACAGGTCATGTTCTGACCTTTTTGGTTGATGATGGCGTCGATCGCAACTGCGGTTTTACCGGTTTGACGATCGCCAATGATCAACTCGCGCTGGCCACGGCCAACAGGCACCATGGAGTCAATGGACTTCAAGCCGGTTTGCATGGGCTGGTCCACCGATTGACGTGCGATCACGCCGGGGGCCACTTTTTCAATCACGTCGGTCATCTTGGCATTGATCGGGCCTTTGCCATCGATCGGATGGCCGAGCGCGTTGACCACACGGCCAATCAGCTCAGGGCCGACGGGCACCTCCAAAATGCGACCGGTGCATTTGACGGTGTCGCCTTCAGAAATATGTTCGTATTCGCCCAAGATCACCGAGCCGACAGAGTCACGCTCTAAGTTCAACGCCAAACCGAAGGTGTTGTTGGGGAACTCCAGCATTTCACCTTGCATCACGTCAGACAAACCGTGAATGCGGCAAATACCGTCGGTGACGGAAATGACGGTGCCTTGGTTGCGCACGTTGGTGTTGCCTGTCGAGCCCTCGATACGGGTTTTGATCAGTTCTGAGATTTCTGCGGGATTGAGTTGCATGACTCTTTCCTTCTTCCTATGTAAAGCTGATGTGCAAGAGCGGGATTGCTCAGGCGGTCAGCGCGACTTTCATTTGTTCCAAACGGGCTTTGACAGAGGTGTCTAGCACCTCGTCGCCGACCACCACTCGCACACCCCCAATGAGCTCAGGCTCGAGCGCCACTTGCACATTGAGTTTGTGGCCAAAGCGCTTTTCACACACCTTGGCCAATTCTTCCAGGGCTGCACCCTCGATCGGAAATGCACTGTGCACCACCGCTTTTCGCACGCCGCTTTGGGCATCTAACAAAGCATGAAACTGGGTTGCAATTTCAGGCAAGGCTGACAAACGACCGTTTTCCAACAACAAGGTCAGAAAATTGACCGCCGCTGCCGGCAGGTTTTTAGGCCCCACCTGGGTGACCAGATCCAGCACCTGACGGTGACTGACTTTGGGGTCGTGTGCAAACTGCTGCAAACCCGGATCGGCAGCCACCAGCGCCAATGCGTCGAGCCACTCGACAGCTTGTGCAGCTTGCGGCTTGACCACTTTGAACAAAGCTTCGGCATAAGGACGGGCAATGGTTGCGATTTCAGCCATGGGGTCGGGTCCTCAAAGTTCGGCCTTGAGCCGGTTGAGCAAATCGGCATGCACAGCGGGATTGACTTCCTTGCGCAAAATTTGCTCGGCACCTTTGACCGCCAACACAGCCACATGGTCACGCAGCAGTTCCTTGCTTCTGAGCATGGCCTGCTCGGCCTCGGCATGCGCGGCAGCAATGATTTTGTTGGCTTCTTCGTTGGCTTTGTACTTGGCTTCGTCAATGATGGCCGTGGCACGTCGCTCAGCATCGGCCAAACGGGTGGCGGCTTCAGAGCGGTTTTTCGCCAACTCAACCTCGACATGCTTGTGCGCATTGGTGAGTTCGATGTGTGCGTGTTCCGCGGCCTTAAGACCATGGGCGATTTTTTCAGCACGTTCATCCAGCGCATTTGCGATGGGTGGCCACACGAATTTCATCGTGAACCACACCAAGATGGCAAACACAATCGCTTGAACAAACAGGGTTGCGTTGATACTCACGTCAACACCTCTCTATGGGCGGTGGGTTGGATTACTGGAGAACGAAGGGGTTGGCAAACGCGAACATCATGGCGATACCCACGCCAATCAAGAAAGCCGCGTCAATCAAACCAGCCAACAAGAACATCTTGGTTTGCAGTTCATTCATCAATTCAGGCTGGCGGGCTGCAGCTTCAAGGTATTTGCTGCCCATGATGCCAATACCAATACAAGCACCGATGGCGCCCAGGCCAATGATCAGACCTGAGGCAAGTGCGACTAAACCAAGTACGTGTTCCATGAGAAGCTCCTAAGCAAGATGATGGAAGGTTGAGAAAAACGAAACGGAAATCAATGAGCGTCGTGCGCTTGCCCGATGTAGACCAAGGTCAACATCATGAAAATAAAGGCTTGCAACGCAACAATCAAAATGTGGAAGATGGCCCAGATCGAGCCCGCGATGATGTGGCCGATGGGCAGCAAAACACCGGTCAGGCTCAAAGCCGCAGCACCGCCCATGAGCGCGATCAACATGAATATCAATTCGCCAGCGTACATGTTGCCAAAGAGTCGCATGCCGTGTGACACGGTTTTGGCCACAAACTCGATCATTTGAAAACCGAAATTGATCGGCCACAAAATCGGGTGGGCGCCAAAAGGTGCTGTGGTCAATTCGTGAAACCAGCCGCCCAAGCCTTTGATTTTGACGTTGTAGTACAGGCAAATGAGCAATACCGATACCGACATGCCCAAGGTGGTGGACAAGTCGGCGGTGGGCACGACGCGGAAATAATGGATGCTGTGGTCTAAGCCCGTCCATTCAAACACTTTGTGGAACAGGTCCACGGGCAAAAAGTCCATGCTGTTGAGCAAAAAAATCCACACAAATACGGTCAGGGCCAGCGGGGACACCAGTTTGCGGCTTTCTGCGTTGTGCACGATGCCGCGCGCTTGCGTGTCGACCATTTCAAACAATATTTCGACGGCTGCTTGGAAACGCCCAGGCACACCTGAAGTGGCGGAACGCGCAGCGCGCCATAAGAAAAATGAACCGACCACGCCCAACAACACCGACCAAAAAATAGAGTCCAGGTTGATCACTGAAAAATCAATCACTCCGCCCATGGGCTTGCTTTGAAGATGGGTCAGGTGGTGACTGATGTACTCACCGGCCGTCAGCGTACTCGTATCCGCCATGTTCAACTCTTTACAAAGTGGTGGAAGGGGGCGAGGTGGGTGCACTTCTGCCCCACACCAACGCCAACCAATACACCTTCATCGTCACAACCAAGCCCGCCAACATGGCGGGCCAACTCAATTCAGGAACTATTCTTGGCGCAAGCACCAAGAACATCACAGACACCATCCATTTCACACCTTGCCAGACCATGAGGCCCAGCGCAGCAGTCATGGCATTCACCGACGCTGTGCGTGAAGTCAGCCCCCTGGCAAACAGCGCTGCGGGAAGAACCACCGTCATCGCGCCATACATCCAAGACAGCCAAACTGAACCGCTTGCAAACCAGAGAGCAACCGCTGTGGCGAATAACAAGGCCACCAGCACTTGCGCGACCAGCACCCGCCAGACAGAGAGTTGGGGCTGGTTTTGTCGCCAAGCCTGAACCTGCTCTGCGCTCCAAGGTTGAATGTCAACCTCTTCAAGCCCCTCAATATCTTGAGAGACGGCTGGTTGATTGCTGCCAGAAGTTGCTTGTGTCTTGGTCATCCGCGACGGCCTCTTGTTGCAGCAAAGCCTTAGATTGTAGGGTATCTTATAGGGGTTTCCCGAATCCCCCACAAAAAATACCCCTGCCATGGCTGCTGCTACTGAGAGTTTGATCGAGTACCCGTGCGATTTTCCCATCAAGGTGATGGGGCCCAATGACCCGGGTTTTGTCGATGCCATGTGCTTTTTGGCCCGGCAATTTGACCCCGATTGGCAAGAATCCTCATTGGAGAGGCGCGAAAGCAAGGGCGGCAAATATCTCGGCCTCACCCTGACCTTGCATGTGTTGGGCCGCGAACAGCTTGACGAGGTCTACCGCACCCTGAGCAGCCATCCTTTGGTGAAAGTGGTGCTTTAGTGTCTGTTCACAACCTGCCACAACTGGTCTACAAAGGGCGGGTCGACTACGCGCCATGTTTGTCGGCGATGCAGGCGTTCACCGCGCACCGTGACTTGGCTACGCCAGATGAAATTTGGTTGTGCGAACACCCGCCCGTGTTTACCCAAGGTTTGGCCGGCCAACCCAAGCATTTGCTGCAAAACGCCGACATTCCGGTGATTGCCAGCAACCGAGGGGGGCAAATCACCTACCACGGGCCCGGCCAAGTGGTGGCTTACGCCTTGATCGATCTCAAACGCGCCGGTTATTTCGTCAAAGAATATGTTTTTCGCCTGGAAACGGCCGTTCTGAAAACACTGGCGCATTTCGGTGTCACGGGCCACCGCGTGGCCGGTGCGCCTGGGGTGTATGTGCGCCCAGAGGCTCCGTTCGACCATGCGATCCGCACAGTTACCACCGCGCCAGGCCAAAAGCACGCGCCCCCCGATTTCACCGGACTGGCCAAAATCGCGGCATTGGGCGTGAAAGTCAGCCGCCACTGTGCCTACCATGGCGTGGCGTTGAATGTACGCATGGATTTGTCACCCTTCTCGCGTATCAACCCTTGCGGTTATGCGGGGCTTCAAACCACCGATCTTTTTACAATCGGTGTAGAAGTCGGTTGGCCACAAGCTGCCGATGTGTTGGGCAACAAGCTTGCCTCCACCTTATCGCCCTCACCCCAAGGCAACCATGTCATTACCTGACGCACCCCGCTCTGCGGCCATCCCGGCTTACCAACCTGGCGCCAAACAAAAATCGTCGGACAAAGTCTCGCGCATACCTGTGAAGGTGGTGCACAGCGGCGAAACCCTGAAAAAGCCGGAATGGATCCGTGTCAAAGCCAGTTCGCCGAATTCGCGCTTTGGTGAAATCAAAGACATCTTGCGTGCCAACAAACTGGTCACCGTGTGCGAAGAAGCCTCTTGCCCCAACATCGGTGAGTGCTTTGGCAACGGCACGGCCACCTTCATGATCATGGGCGACAAGTGCACCCGGCGTTGTCCGTTTTGCGACGTCGGCCACGGACGCCCGGACCCGCTGGACGCGAACGAGCCGCTGAATCTGGCCAACACCATTGCCGCGCTTAAATTGCGTTATGTGGTGATCACCAGCGTGGACCGTGACGATTTGCGCGATGGCGGCGCGGCGCATTTTGTCGAATGCATTCGCCAAACCCGCGCTTTGTCTCCGCAGACGCAAATCGAAGTGTTGGTGCCCGACTTTCGCGGGCGCGACGACCGTGCTTTGAACATCTTGAAAGAAGCGCCGCCGGACGTGATGAACCACAACTTAGAAACCGTGCCGCGCCTGTACAAGGAAGCGCGCCCGGGCAGCGACTACGCCTTCAGCTTGAACTTGCTGAAAAAATTCAAAACCCTGTTCCCGCACGTCCCCACCAAAAGCGGTTTGATGGTGGGTCTGGGTGAAACCGACGAAGAAATACTGACCACCCTACAAGACATGCGCGACCACGGTATCGACATGTTGACGCTGGGACAGTACTTGGCACCGAGCAGCCACCATTTGCAAGTGAAGCGCTATGTGCATCCTGATACGTTCAAGATGTTTGAAGAACGCGCATACGCCATGGGCTTTTCTCATGCCGCGGTCGGGCCCATGGTGCGGTCGAGTTACCACGCGGATCAGCAAGCACATGCGGCCATGAAGCCTTAGCACTGTCATGCAGAACGACACGCTGTCCAACTGGCTGCACGAACACGTGTTTGACGAAGGCAGTCAGGCAGCAGAGCGCGGCACGCGACTGGTGATGTGGATCACGCTGGTGACGATGGTGGTCGAAATTTTGGCCGGCTGGTGGTTCAACTCCATGGCGCTGTTGGCCGATGGTTGGCACATGGGTTCGCATGCGCTGGCGATTGGCTTGTCTGCCATGGCCTATGCCACGGCCCGCAACTATTCACGCGATCCCCGGTTTGCTTTTGGCAGCTGGAAAATTGAAATTTTGGCGGGCTTTGCCAGTGCCATGGCGTTGCTGGGAGTGGCGCTGATGATGGTGTTTGGCTCGGTGCAACGCCTGTTGGCGCCCGAGCCGATTCAATATGCCCAAGCCATCTTGGTGGCGGTGCTGGGCTTGTTGGTGAATATGCTTTGCGCCATGATTTTGGGGCGTGTGCACCACCACCCACAACCCGCGACACAGCATGTCGAGAAAAGCCCACTTGCCGAGGAAAATCACCCCAGCGCGGTGCACGTGGCGCACACTGCACATGAGCAGTCACAGATATCCATCAGCCGTGAACACCATCACGGTCACGGTCATGGTCACGGGCATGGCCACGACTTGAATTTGAAATCCGCCTACTTGCATGTGTTGGCAGATGCCATGACATCGGTGCTGGCCATCGTCGCGCTGCTCGGCGGTTGGTGGTAGTGGTATGGCTGGTCATGGCTGGACCCGGTCATGGGCGTGGTGGGCGCCGTGTTGGTGGCACTGTGGGCCAAAGGCTTGCTCGCCGAGACCGCCAAAGTCTTGTTAGACCGTGAAATGGACCATCCGCTGGTGCAAGAGATACGCGAAGCTGTAGAAACCAACGCACAGACACGGGTGACCGACTTGCATGTCTGGCGGGTGGGCAAGCAGGTGTTTTCGTGTGCCATGACCGTGGTCACGCAAGAGCCTGAACTGACGCCGACGCATGTGCGCGAGCGCTTATCGGTGCACGAAGAAATTGTTCATTCGACGATAGAAATTCACCGCTACACGCACAAACTCTGAAGCCCTGCGTCTTCATTGAAGAGGTATGGCGCATATTCACACATGCAACAGCAAATGTTCGCGCTCCCACGGTGAAATCACTTCCATGAATTCTTCAAATTCACATTCTTTGATTTCGGTGTAGACGTTGATAAAAGATTCGCCCAACACCTCGTGCAAATCGGTTTCGCGCCGCAACAAATCCAATGCCTCACCCAAGCTGCGGGGCAAGGCATAAGGCGCGGCATACGCGTCGCCTTTCATTTCTGCCTTGGGTTGTATTTTGTGTTTGAGCCCCAAGTAACCGCAAGCCAGCGTCATCGACATGGCCACATACGGATTGGCATCTGCGCCAATGACCCGGTTTTCTACGCGCCGTGCTGACGGCGGCGAGATTGGAGAACGAATACCCACGGTGCGGTTGTCATGCCCCCATTCGATATTGATCGGTGCAGACGTGTGACGCGCAAGACGACGGTAGCTGTTGACATACGGTGCCGCCAACGCCATGGCCGAAGGAATGTAGCGCTGCAAGCCGCCGATGAAATGGAAAAACGCCTCGGACGGCTCACCGTTGTCCAGGCTGAACAAGTTTTTGCCGGTGGCCAAATCCAAAATGCTTTGGTGAATATGCATGGCGCTGCCGGGCTCACCGGCAATCGGCTTGGCCATGAAGGTGGCGTACATGTCGTGTCGCAATGCGGTTTCGCGCACGGTGCGTTTGAAAAAAAACACCTCGTCGGCCAATCCCAGCGGATGGTCATGGAAAAAATTGATCTCCATTTGTCCCGCGCCGATTTCATGGATCAGCGTGTCGACATTCAAACCCATTTTTCCGCAGTGCTCATACAACTCTTCGAACAAAGGGTCAAATTCGTTGACCGCGTCGATGCTGTAGGCTTGGCGCGAGGTTTCAGCGCGACCACTGCGCCCGATGGGGGGTCGCAACAATGTGTTGGGGTCGGTGTTGCGCGCCAGCAAGTAAAACTCCAACTCAGGAGCCACCACCGGACCCCAACCTTGCGCTTCGTACAAACCACACACATGGCGCAACACGCTGCGCGGTGCAAATGGCACAAGCTTGCCATGGCGGTCGTAGCAATCGTGTATGACTTGGGCGGTGGGGTCGCTCGCCCACGGCACGATGCGCACGGTCGACGGGTCTGGCATCAAATGCATGTCACGGTCGTGCGATTGAATCACGTTGTAATAAGGGGCCGTGTCCGGAAAATTACCGGTCACGCCCATGGCAACCACCGCCTCGGGCAAACGCATGCCACGGTCTTCGGTGAATTTTTCGCGCGGCAATATCTTCCCGCGCGCCACGCCGGTCAAATCGGGCACCAGGCATTCGACTTCGGTCACGCGGTGCTGATTGAGCCACTGCTCCAAGTCGGCAAATGTTTTGACGGGCGAAGGCGGGTTGGCGGAATGCATGGTGAATGTCTCGTCTAAAAAATCGTGGCTTTGGCTCTATCCGGGTCAACCCATGCGCTGGCTGCGGCGCTGTTGCATGGCTTGTGAAAACGCTCGGAATATGGCGGTGTAGAAAACTGAACTTTGGCAACGCCACTCGGGGTGCCATTGCACCCCCAAGGCAAACCCTTTGGCTTCGCTGACTTCAAACGCTTCGATCAAACCGTCTTCTGCGTGCGCAATCGCGGTCAAGCCATCGGCCAACCGAGCCACGCCTTGGCCATGCAAGGAATTGACTTGCACACGCAAACCGCCCGCCCATTGCGCCAATGACGAACCGGGCTTGAGCAACACCTCATGGCTGGGTGCGTACTGCTGGTCCAACGGTAAGTGGTCCGGGTCGCGGTGGTCTTGTTTGCCCGGGGCCAAATGGACTTGCTGCAACAAACTGCCTCCCAACGCCACATTCATTTCTTGAAAACCCCGGCAAATACCCAACAAGGGAACGGCTTGCTCGACACAAGCCCGCACCAACTTTAAAGTCAATGCGTCGCGCGTGGTGTCCAATGGCAGGCTTTCGTCGGCAACGCTTTCGCCGAAATGCGATGGGTGAACATTCGAGGGAGAGCCGCTGAGCATGACGCCATCGACCATGGACAACCAATGCGAAATATCGGCCGGGTCTACCAGTGGCAACACCATGGCCTGCGCATCGGCGCAATCGCGCAAGGCTTGTGCATAGGTTTCTGCCAACAACGCATAGGGCATGGCTTCAGCTTTGCGGCCAATGCGCCGATGGTCGGCAGGGGTCCACACCAACAATCTTGGCGTACTCTTCTTCGGCAGGCTTTGCGCCATGTAGCTTGCAACCCGTTGACCTATGGATTCAAGCCGCGCGCCAGGCTTGCATCAATCCGTCCCATTGCTCGCGTGCCGCTTTCAAATGCCGTTCTTTGACGTGGCCATAGCCTTTGATTTTTTCGGGAATGCGGGCAATTTCAAGCGCCAACGCATGTTTGCCAGGGGCGAATGTCGCCATGATTTCCGTGATGCTGTCTTGGTATTGCTGCACCAAAGCGCGCTCGGTGCGGCGCTCTTCGGTATAGCCAAACACATCAAACATGCCGCCACGCAAGAAACGCAAACGCGACAAAAGCTTGAAGCCCCACAACACAGAGGGGCCAAATTTTTGTTTGACCAGTTCTCCCTTGTCGTTCTTTTTGGCGATCAATGGCGGCGCGAGATGGTAGTTGAGTGTGAAGTCGCCTTCAAACTGGTCGGCAATGCGTTGCAAAAACACCGGGTCGGCATGTAACCGCGCCACTTCGTATTCGTCTTTGTAGGCCATCAATTTGTACAAATTGCGCGCCACGGCTTCAGCGACTTGCGCCGAGGTTTTTTGCTGCACATCTTGCACAAACGCCATGTACTGTTTGGCATAGGCTTTGTTTTGGTAGTTCTCCAACCAAGCCATGCGTTTTTGCACAATCGCTTGCAAAGGTTCGCGGGCCTGAAACTGAACCACTTGCACCGGCTGCGTCAATGCTTGCACTTTGGCCAAATCATGGGCACACCAACGGCCCCACAAAAACGCCTGCTGGTTGGCTTGCACTTGCACGCCATTGAGTTCTATCGCACGCAGGATGGCGACCTTGCTCAGCGGAATCCATCCACGTTGCCAAGCAAAGCCCATCACCATCGGGTTGATGAAGATGCTGTCACCCAGCAATTGGGTGGCGACGGCGTTCGCGTCGAACGCGCCCATGTGGTTGGCTTGATTGCCCAGCGCTTGCAAAATATCTTGTAAGCAACTGTCGCTGGGATTGGCCCAAGCGCCGTTTTTCACAAACGCGGCGGTCGGCGTGGCCAGACCGTTGATGGCAACCCGGGTGCGCCCGGGGCGCATGCGCACCATGGTTTCTTTGCCCGCGGTGACGATCGGGTCACAGCCCAAAATCAGGTCAGCCGCAGCGGTGGACACGCGGGTGGTGCGAATGTCTGCTTGGTTGTCGGCGATCAACACATGGCTCCATGTCGCGCCGCCTTTTTGCGCCAAGCCGGCCGAGTCTTGCGTGACGATGCCCTTGCCTTCGATGTGCGCGGCCATGCCCAGCAACTGCCCGATGGTGATGACACCGGTACCACCCACGCCAGCCACCACAATGCCGTAGCCACCCGGATACGCACCCCGCGCCAACGCCGGCAACACCGGGTCAGGCAGCTCGCCGAGTTGTGACGGGCTGGGGCGTTCACCGCCTTTGCTTTTTTTGCGCAACTGTCCGCCTTCGACCGTCACAAAACTCGGGCAAAAGCCTTTGACGCAACTTTGGTCTTTGTTGCACGTGCTTTGGTTGATGCTGCGTTTGCGGCCCAGTTCGGTTTCCAGGGGCTCCACGCTCAAGCAGTTGCTTTGCGAACTGCAGTCGCCGCAACCTTCACACACGGCTTCATTGATCACCACGCGCACCGCTGGATCGACCATGGTGCCGCGCTTGCGGCGACGGCGTTTTTCAGTGGCACAGGTTTGGTCGTAAATGATGACGGTACAGCCTTTGATGTCGCGCATGCTGCGCTGCACACGGTCGAGTTCGTCACGGTGCTCGACCGCCACACCCTCGGGCAAACCGAGCAAACTGCCGGGCACGCCGTTTTGTCCCACTGGATCGTATTTTTCCGGTTCATCGGTGACGATCACGATACGCTTGGCGCCTTCGGCGCGCATGCTTTGCGCAATTTGAACCACGCTGTGGCCTTCGGCGCGTTCGCCGATGGGTTGACCGCCGGTCATGGCCACCGCGTCGTTGTACAAAATTTTGTAGGTGATGTTCACGCCTGCAGCGACGCTTTGGCGCACCGCCAGAATGCCGCTGTGGAAATAGGTGCCGTCGCCGATGTTGGCAAAGATGTGCTGGTCATTGCTGAACGGTTGCTGGCCGACCCAAGGCACACCTTCGCCACCCATTTGCGTGAAACCGGTGGTGCTGCGGTCCATCCACAGCGACATGAAATGGCAGCCGATACCGGCCATGGCGCGCGAGCCCTCGGGCACTTTGGTGGAAGTGTTGTGCGGGCATCCTGAACAAAACCAAGGTTGGCGGTCCGCTTTGACTTCCAGCACCTGCATGGCGTTGTGTTTGGCGTCGAGCACCGCGAGTTGCGCGTCTATGCGTGCGGTGGTGTCGGCGTCCAAACCCATTTTCTTCAAACGCTTGGCGATGGCTTGCGCGATCAGCGCCGGTGTCAGATCGGCATTGGCTCGCAACAAACTGTGGCTGATCGGGTTGGGTGCGGACCATTCGCCGCCGCTGTCGCCGTCCACCTGATCGAACTTGCCCAGCACCCTCGGGCGCTTGGCGTCCGGCCAGTTGTAGAGCTCTTCCTTCAGTTGGTATTCGATGAGTTGGCGCTTTTCTTCCACCACCACAATCTCTTGCAACCCATCGGCGAATTCGCGGGTGCTTTGCGGCTCGAGCGGCCACACCACGCCCACCTTGTGAACACGGATACCCAAACGATTGCACGTATGGTCGTCCAAACCCAAATCGAGCAAGGCTTGGCGGGTATCGTTGTAAGCCTTGCCGCTGGCCATCAAGCCGAATCGGTCTTGGTGACCGCGAATCACGGTGTGGTTCAACCGGTTGGCGCGTATGTAGGCCAGGGCTGCATACCACTTGTAGTTGAACAAGCGAGCCTCTTGCGACAGCGGATCATCCGGCCAGCGGATATGCACACCACCTGGCGGCATTTCAAAATCAGGGACAGCGATTTGCAAACCTTGCGGGTCGATGTCGACGGTGGCACTGGACTCGACAATTTCCTGGATGGTTTTCATGCCCGCCCACACGCCGGCATAGCGGCTGAGCGCGATTCCGTGCAGGCCAAAATCCAGCACTTCCTGCACCGACGCCGGGAAGAACACCGGCAGGCCGCAGGCTTTGAAAATATGGTCACTCTGGTGCGCGGCGGTGCTGCTCTTGGACACATGGTCGTCACCGGCAATCGCCAGCACGCCGCCCCATGCGGTGGTACCCGCCATATTGCCGTGCTTGAACACATCGGAGGTGCGGTCCACGCCAGGGCCTTTGCCGTACCAAATGCCAAACACACCGTCGAATTTGTTGTTGCCAGGCGGCGCAAAGCCGAGCTGCTGCGTGCCCCACAAAGCTGTGGCGGCGAGTTCTTCATTCACACCCGGCTGGAACACGATCTGCTGCGCCTGTAAATGCTTGCGGGCGCTCCACAAGGCTTGGTCGTAATTGCCCAAAGGCGAGCCACGGTAGCCGCTGATAAAGCCCGCCGTGTTTTTACCGGCCAGCTGGTCGCGCTGACGCTGCAACATGGGCAAACGCACCAGCGCCTGCACACCGCTCATGAAAGCCCGTCCTTGCTCCAGCGCGTATTTGTCGTCGAGCTGAACCGTTTCCAGGGCCAGGCGAATGTGTTCGGGCAGGGGGGCGTTCATGGGTACTCCAACTTCTGACGGTGATTGATCAGTTTAGCGGCACAAAGCCCCTGACAACAGCTGGGTTGTCCCTTGCTTTATGTCACGCCATAACGGTCGCGGTAGGCCTGTACCGCAGGCAAATGCTGCGCCATGGCGTTATCACTTTGCGTGCCCAAGTAAGCGAGCAAATCGCTCAATTGCGCCACCGCACAGACTTTGAGACCCAAGGTTTCACGCACATATTGCACGGCGCTGTGCGGCAAATCGCGCAAACCGCCGTCAGGCGTGACTTCAGTGGCCATTTCCTGGCGATCCAGCGCCACGGCCACGCCATAGGCCGTGGCCCCGGCTTTCTCGATCAGCGCGATCGATTCACGCACCGCCGTGCCCGCGCTCATCACATCGTCAACGATCAACACCCGGCCTTTGAGCGGCGCACCCACCAAACTGCCACCCTCGCCATGGTCTTTGGCTTCTTTGCGGTTGTAGGCAAATGGCAGATTGCGCCCGAATCGCGCCAACTCCACAGCCACGGCGGCCCCCAGCGGTATGCCTTTGTAGGCCGGGCCAAAAATCATGTCGAACTGCAAATCGGACTGCAACAATGCTTGTGCATAAAACCCGGCCAAGCGACTGAGTTTGGCGCCGTCGTCAAACAAACCCGCGTTGAAAAAGTACGGCGATTGGCGGCCTGCCTTGGTGGTGAAGCTGCCAAATTTCAGCACCCCCGATTCCAGCGAGAATTGAATGAACGCTTGCGCCAGCGTGTGGTCTGGCGTGGGTGGCAACGACATAGGGGAATTCCTTGTTCAAACTCACCAGCCTCAACCTCAACGGTATCCGTTCAGCCAGCAGCAAAGGGCTGGAACTCTGGCTGGAAAAAACTTCGCCGGATTGTATGTGTGTGCAAGAAGTCAAAGCACAGGAAGCCGATTTGGTGGGCAAGTTTGAATTGCTCGCGGGCCTGTCCGGCTACTTTCATTGCGCCGAGAAAAAAGGCTATGCCGGTGTGGGCATGTACACGCGGCACGAGCCCAGCCATGTGATCCAAGGTTTTGATGGCGGCGAGTTTGACGCAGAAGGTCGCTATTTGGAGCTGCGGTTCGACACGCCCCAACGCAAGCTGTCGTTGATCAGCTGCTACTTTCCCAGCGGCGCCTCAGGCCCCGAACGACAAGACGCCAAATTCCGTTTTCTCGATGTGATCTACCCGCATCTCATGGCGCTGAAAAAAGGCCGTGAATGGATACTGTGTGGCGATATCAATATCGCGCACCAACAAATCGATTTAAAAAACTGGCGCAGCAACCAAAAAAACAGCGGCTTTTTGCCCGAAGAACGCGCTTGGATGAGCAAGCTCTTAAGCGACGGCGGCCTGGTCGATGTCTACCGCCAACTGCACCCCGACACCACCGATGCTTGCTACACCTGGTGGAGCAACCGCGGGCAAGCGTATGCCAACAACGTGGGTTGGCGGCTGGACTACCACTTGGCCACGCCTGCGTTGGCCAAGACCGCGCGTTCTGTGGCGATTGACAAGGACGAAAAGTTTTCTGACCATGCGCCCATCACCGTCACTTATGACATGGGTATTTGATCAAATGGGTTCACGCTGATAAAGCACCTGTCCAACACGCTCGATGTGATCGCGCAAGTTCGGATTACTGATGTTTTCCATGATCGATAAATCGACCATGTAAGGCAGATTCGATTCATCGAACAACCTAGCCAATTTAGACAGCATGTCGTTGCTAAGTTTTTCGCCAATCAGCGCTATGTCTATATCCGATCCTGCACGGTAATTACCCATGGCGCGGGAACCATAGACCATGGCTTTTTCAAGCTCTGGGCAAGTCGCCAAAATGGCTCTGACTGTCTCCCTTGTTTTGTCAGACAAACCAAACTCTGCCATGGCTCAGATACGCTGCGTCAATTGCTGCTGCAAAGCCACAAAACTCGGGTAATACCCATGGACGATGGTGTGGACCATGTCTTGCGCCAATTCGGCGTTGTAAGTGTGCGAGGTCAGGTTACGTTTGTCGATCATGTCCAACCAAAGCTCACCGTCTGCAAGAAGGCCGCGCTTGAACGCTTCACGTACCGTGCCGCGCGAACCGACGATGCCTTGTATGCCTTCAAACTCTAACAAGTCTTTCAGCACATTCCACGCCAACTCATGCACAAATTCAAAGCCTTGAATCACGCCTTGTTTTTCAAGTTGCGTGAATTCGCGTTGCGTTGACAATTCCACCGCCGCCGTCAACTGTGTCAGCGCGCGTTTGTAATTGTCAAACCGTTGTTGCCAGCGAATATCCTGCGCCATGTCTACAAGTTTCTGAGGATGGTGTGTTTAAACATACATGTTCAGTTTAGCGGTGTTTTATTCGCCTCTTCTGGCGCTGCCCGCGCAAACCTGCTACGGTTACAGGCCATGAATGTCCGTGCCTTCACCATCCCCGACCACGAAGTGGAATGGAGCGCCATCCGTGCGCAGGGCGCGGGTGGTCAGCATGTGAACAAAGTGTCGAGTGCGGTGCATTTGCGCTTTGACATACGCGCATCATCACTGCCGCTTCAGGTGAAAGACAAATTGTTGGCGCTGTCAGACCAGCGTATCACCGCTGACGGCGTGGTCGTCATCAAAGCGCAAAGCAAGCGCAGCCAGGAAGGCAACCTTGCAGATGCCATGGCGAGATTGCATGAGCTGGTGGCGCTGGCGGCCAAACCCGTGAAGCCGCGCAAAGCCACCCAACCCACTTTCAGCGCACGCATGCAACGCGTGAACAGCAAGGTGTTGCGCGGTCAAATCAAAGCGGCACGCGGCAAAGTGACCGACACATGAAGGCCGAGCAAACATTCTTTGTTTCCCTGCACCAGCCTGGCTTGCAAGTTTTCAACACCCATGGTGCGACATGCTGGATGTATTGATCATCGGCGCGGGTTTGTCGGGCATTGGTGCGGCGCGGACAGTTGACTGGTCAGAGCGCGAAAGCGTGCGAGCTAAGCTGCGCTTAATGGTGAAAAGAATTTTGAAGAAATACAAATATCCCCCCGATCAAGCTGAGGTTGCTGTGGAGTTGGTCTTAGCCCAAGCTCAAGTTCTGGGAGAGGACTGGGCTCATCATTGAAACGCTCTAGGATTTGAGGAAACTCCAAACTTTGTTATCAATCAACACATAACACTCATGCTCCACTACGAAACCATCCCCGTCACCGCCTTCCAACAAAACTGTTCTCTGGTCTGGGAGGACGAGGGCATGACTGCTGCGGTGATCGACCCGGGCGGTGATGTCGATGTCTTGCTCGACGCTTGCAAGCAGCTGGGCAT
>Ga0209358_10000829_pt1 | contig 26187 bp, 24 predicted proteins | sample LauGreFa1BDMLBSN_2_FD_187574 | JGI IMG/M metagenome (GOLD analysis project Ga0209358, IMG submission 187574) | Freshwater lake microbial communities from Lake Michigan, USA - Fa13.BD.MLB.SN (SPAdes) (version 2) | ecosystem: Environmental > Aquatic > Freshwater > Lake | place: Lake Michigan, USA...
CCGGGAACAGCAGGCTTTGCTTGTCCTTGGGCACCACGGCCAGCACTTTTTTGACATCGTGGATGAAGCCCATGTCGAGCATGCGGTCGGCTTCGTCCAGAACCAGAATCTGGACCTGGCCCAGGTCCAGCACGCCCTGTTGCAGCAGGTCCAGCAGTCGACCGGGTGTGGCCACCAGGATGTCTACGCCCTTTCTGACGCGTGAAATCTGCGGGTTCATGCCGACCCCGCCAAACACCACGGTCGATGAGACTTCCACGTATTTGCCGTAGGTCTGCACCGACTCTTCAATTTGCGCTGCGAGTTCGCGGGTGGGTGTCAGGATCAGGACCCGGATGCCCAGGCCGCCGAATTTATTGCGTGGTGCGGGGGCCGCAATGAGTTTGTGCAGGATGGGCAGCACAAAGGCGGCCGTCTTGCCGGTGCCGGTTTGGGCCCCGCCGAGCAGGTCTTGCCCGGCCAGTACGGCCGGAATGGCCTGAGCCTGGATGGCTGTGGGTGTGACGTAGCCCTCTTCGAGCACGGCCTTAAGAATGGCCGGGGCCAGGTTGAGTTCTTCAAAGTTCATAGTTTGGCGCCAATCCTGGCGCTATGGCATCGGCCTGTCTTGGTGCCTGGGGCACCGCGTCAGTCAAAGGCAGATGGGATACAAAAGTGGAACCGCTGCGCAAGGCTTGGTTCCCGGCAAGGTGCCGGCGTCGCGGGCAACTGATACGCCGCAACAGGTCAGATTGTCGCACGGTCTTGGGCACGCGACAGGCAAGCGCTGATAATGACGGTTTTTCCCTTTCCCTCACACCCCAAGTCAAATGGCTCAATACGTTTTCTCCATGAACCGCGTCGGCAAGATCGTGCCGCCCAAGCGGCATATTCTCAAAGACATTTCGCTCAGTTTCTTTCCAGGTGCCAAGATCGGCGTGCTGGGCACCAATGGCTCCGGCAAGTCCACCTTGCTCAAAATCATGGCGGGTGTGGACAAGGAGATCGAGGGCGAAGCCACCCCGATGGCGGGTCTGAACATCGGTTACCTGCCGCAGGAACCCAAGCTGGACCCCGAGCAAACCGTGCGTGAAAGTGTGGAGGCCGGCATGGGCAGCCTGTACGCCGCCAAAGCCCGGCTGGAAGAAATTTACGCCGCCTACGCTGAAGAAGACGCCGATTTTGACAAGCTGGCCACCGAGCAGGCCGAGATGGAGGCCATCATTTCCAGCGCCGGCACTGACTCTGAGCACCAGCTTGAAATCGCGGCCGACGCCCTGCGCCTGCCGCCCTGGGACGCCAAGATTGGGCTGCTCTCGGGTGGCGAGAAGCGCCGCGTGGCGCTGTGCCAGTTGCTGCTGTCCAAGCCCGACATGCTGCTGCTGGACGAGCCCACCAACCACCTGGACGCCGAATCGGTGGACTGGCTGGAGCAGTTTTTGCAGCGCTACCCCGGCACCGTGGTCGCCATCACCCACGATCGCTACTTTCTGGACAACGCCGCTGAGTGGATTCTGGAGCTGGACCGTGGCTCTGGCATCCCCTACAAGGGCAACTACAGCGACTGGCTGAGCCAGAAGCAAGCGCGCCTGGAGGCGGAGCAAAAGGGCGAGGAAGCCCGGGCCAAGGCCCTGAAGAAAGAGCTGGAGTGGTCCCGCCAGAACCCCAAGGCCCGCCAGGCCAAAAGCAAAGCGCGATTGGCGCGTTTTGAGGAACTGTCCGACTTTGAGTACCAGAAGCGCAACGAGACCAACGAGATTTTCATCCCGGTGGCTGACCGGCTGGGCCAGGAGGTGATTGAGTTCGTGAACGTCACCAAGTCGTTTGGCGACAGGGTGCTGATCGACAACCTGAGCTTCAAGGTGCCACCCGGCGCCATTGTGGGCATCATCGGCCCCAACGGTGCCGGCAAATCCACCCTGTTCCGCATGATCTCGGGCCAGCAACAGCCTGATTCGGGCACGGTCAAGATCGGCTCCACCGTCAAGATGGCCTTTGTTGACCAGAACCGCGACGACCTGGCCAATGAGAAAACGGTCTGGGAAGATGTGTCGGGCGGGCTTGACATGCTGAACATCGGCAAGTTTCAGATGGCCAGCCGCGCCTACTGCGGCCGCTTCAACTTCAATGGTGCTGACCAACAAAAGCGGGTGGGTACCCTGTCAGGTGGTGAGCGCGGCCGGTTGCATTTGGCCAAGACCCTGATTGCCGGTGGCAACGTGCTGATGCTGGACGAACCGTCGAACGACCTTGACGTGGAAACCCTGCGCGCCCTGGAAGACGCGCTGTTGGAGTTTGCCGGCTCACTGATGGTGATCAGCCACGACCGCTGGTTTCTGGACCGGATTGCCACCCACATCCTGGCCTGCGAAGGCGACAGCCAGTGGACCTTTTTCGACGGCAATTACCAGGAGTACGAGGCTGACAAGAAGCGCCGCCTGGGCGAGGAGGGCGCCAAGCCCAAACGCATGCGCTTCAAGGCGCTCAAGTAAGTCAAGCGCTCAAAGTTCGGAGGCGGCCGGCCAGTGCAGGCCGCCTGAACTGGCACCGCGCGCAGCCCGTATAGCGCGCACCACAGCACGCGCCGTCACTTCGGCGGCCAGCGTGCCCAGCACCATCATGCCGGCGGTCTTGCCCGCCTGGCCGGTGCCCAATGTGAACAAGGCATCGCCATCTGACAGGGTGTGCACCGGGTTGATGCTGCGCGCCAGGCCGTCGTGGGCCACCTGGGCCAGCCGGTGCGCCTGCGCCTTGGTCAGGATGGCGTCGGTGGCGATGACGCCGATGGTGGTGTTGGTGCCGGCCAGCAGCGGCTGGGGCTTTTCGCCGGCCAGAATGGCGCGCCGGATGTTGAGCAGGGCTTTGCCGTCGGCCGTGCGGGCGCCGGCAATCACCTGGCCGGTGTCGGGGTCGATCACATCGCCCAGGGCGTTGCAGGCCACCAGGGCCCCCACGGTCACGCCGTCCAGCGTGACAGACGCGCTGCCAATCCCGCCGCGCATGGCGCGTGCCAGACCAAACAATTTGCCAACCAGGGCGCCAGCCCCAGCGCCAACATTGCCTTGCGCTGGCGGCTGGCGGCTGACGGCTTGGCAGGCCAGGTAGCCGGCCTGCGCATCGGGCCGGATGCGGGCGTCGCCCACCGGCAGGTCAAACAACACAGCTGCCGGCACGATGGGCACCAAGCCAAAGCGCACGTCCAGGCCAATGCCCTGTTCCTCCAGCCAGCGCATCACGCCTGCGGCAGCATCCAGCCCCCAGGCGCTGCCGCCAGCCAGCAGAATGGCGTGCGCCCGGTCCACCAGGTTGGAGGGGTGCAGCAGGTCGGTCTCGCGGGTACCGGGTGCGGCGCCCCGCACATCGACGCCAGCCACGGCGCCAGTGCGCGCAATCACCACGCTGCAGCCAGTGGGGCGGCGGGTGTCGGTGAAGTGGCCGACCTCGATACCGGCCACCCGGGTGATGCTGTCAGCGCTGGCAAATTGGGAATCGGACATGGCGGTCGGATTATCCACGCCGCCTTGCCGCTCAGTGCCCACCTTTACTTGGCCGGCTCCAGCGTCAGCACCGTGTAGGCGCCGTTGACCTTGTCTGCAGTAAAGCGCACCTTGTCACCGGTCTTGATGCCACCCAGCAGCGCGGGGTTGGAGACCTGGAACACCATGGTCATGGGCGGCATCTCCAGGTTCTTGATCTCGCCATGTTTGAGCGTGATCTTGCGCGCGCTGAGGTCTACCTTGCGGACCTCAGCCTCGGTGGGTTCAACAGCGGTGGCTGCCAGGCCGATGCCGAACAGCAAAGTAGTCAGCAGCAGTGGGCGAAATTTGGTCATGGCTTGACGTCCTTCATGGGTAGTTTTGATAAACCGATTGGCGGCCATCGCGCTGGACCAGCACGACGGCAAACTTGTCGCGCCGGGTGCCGTATTCCGGGCCGTCCATGCCCGGTGAGCCCACCGGCATACCGGGAACTGTCAGCCCCACCGCCTGAGGCCGCTCTTTGAGCAGCCGGCTGATCTCCCGAGCCGGCACATGCCCCTCAACCACATAGCCGTCCACCACAGCGGTATGGCAGGAGCCGAAGGCCTCGGGCAGGCCCAGCTGCTGGCGCTTTTGGCGTTTGGCGTCGTCGCTCACATCATGGGCCTTGACCTCAAAGCCGGCTGCCTGAACGTGCTTGACCCAGTCTTTGCAGCAGCCGCAGCTGGCGGTCTTCCAAACCTCCAGCCGTGGCCGGGCGGGGCTTTGGGTCTGGGCTTGGCTGGCCAGGGGCGCAAGACTCAGCAGCACGCAGGCGTGGGTCAACAGATGTCGACGGTTCATAGTGTGATCCTCAAGGTTTTGGGGTGCTTGCTGCGCTGACCTTGATCTTGCCGACCATGCCGGCCTGGTAATGGCCGGGCAGCAGGCAGGCAAATTCAAATTCTCCAACGCGGTTGAAGGTCCAGATCAGCTGGTCGGTCTTGCCCGGTTTGACATGGGTCATGTAGGGCTCGCTGTGCTCCATGTCCGGGAACTTGACCATCAGCGCGGCATGGGCGTCCAGCTCGGCCTTGGTGCCGATCACCAGTTCATGCAGGCCCTTGCCTGCGTTGCGGACGACCAGTTTGACAGTGTCGCCCGCGCGGATTTGCAGTTCGGCCGGGATGAAGCGCATCTGGTCAGTCATGGTCACCGTGATGGTCCGGTTAACGGCCTTGGCGTCACCGGCAATGCCCCAGGCAGTCTGCACTTTCTCGACTGGCGCGCTGGAGTGCGCAGAATTATTATGAGCAAAAACGGCTGTAGCCCCCGTGGTTATTGAGAGTATTGCTATCAATTCAAATATTTTCATGGGATGCCTTGTCAATGTTTGTGGTCAGCACCGGGTTTCTTGACGGTCAGTGCCGGGCTCTGCGCCGGGGCCGCCACCGGGTTGGCCGGGCGGCTGGCGGCCGGCAGGGCGCCGGTCCATTCAAAGGCCCGGGTGCCGGGTGGCTGGGTGAACGGGCCCGGGTCGCGGTAGTCGCCGGGGGCCTGGTCCCGCCGCACCTTCAGAGTGGTGAACATGCCGCCCATCTCCAGCGCACCAAAGGGGCCGGTGCCGGTCATCATGGGCAGGGTGTTGTCGGGCAGGGGCATTTCCATCTCGCCCATGTCGGCCATGCCGCGCTCGCCCATCACCATGTAGTCGGGGAGTAGCTTCTGTATTTTTTTCACCAGGCCCACGTGATCGACGCCGATCAGGGTGGGCACGGCGTGCCCCATGGCGTTCATGGTGTGGTGGCTCTTGTGGCAATGCAGGGCCCAGTCGCCTTCCTCGTCGGCCACAAACTCCAACTGGCGCATCTGACCGACCGCCACATCGACGGTCACCTCGGGGCAGCGTGCGGCCAGCGGCCAGGGACCGCCATCGCTGCCGGTGATCTCGAACTCATGCCCGTGCAGGTGGATCGGGTGGTTGGTCATGGTCAGGTTGCCCACCCGCAGCCGCACCCGGTCGCCGAGCCTCACATTGAGTGAGTCGATGCCCGGAAAGACCCGGCTGTTCCAGGTCCACAGGTTGAACTCGAGCATGGTGTTGACCTTGGGCGTGCTCGCACCCGGCTCGATGTCGTAGGCATTGAGCAGAAAGCAGAAGTCGCGGTCTACCTCGCTGATCAGCGGGTGCGGCGCCTTGGGGTGGGTGACCCAGAAGCCCATCATGCCCATGGCCATTTGCGTCATCTCGTCCGCGTGGGGGTGGTACATGAAGGTGCCGGGACGGCGCGCCACAAACTCGTAGACAAAGGTCTTGCCGACCGGAATCTGCGGCTGTGTCATGCCGCCCACGCCGTCCATGCCGTTGGGCAGGCGTTGGCCGTGCCAGTGGATGGTGGTGTGCTCGGGCAGCTTGTTGGTGACAAACACCCGCACCCGGTCGCCCTCGACCACTTCGATCGTCGGCCCCGGGCTTTGCCCGTTGTAACCCCACAAGGTGGCCTGCATGCCGGGGGCGATCTCGCGAACCACCGGCTCAGCCACCAGATGAAATTCCTTCACGCCATCCTTCATGCGCCAGGGCGCGGTCCAGCCGTTGAGCGTGACCACCGGCCGGTAAGGCCGGCCCGTGGTGGGGGCCAGTGGCGGTGCCGTGACGGCGCCGCGCATGATGACAGGCTCGGGCAGGGCCGCCAGCGCCCCCCGGCTCACGCCGCGTCTGATTGCAGTAGCTGGGTCTGGACGCGCTGCATCTGGCTCCAATTGCCCACGGCAGCCATGCGCTGTGCCAATTCGGCGCCCGCCTCAGCGGCTTCCAGTGCATCCTGCAGGTAGGCCGCGCTTTGGTTGGCCGCCACGGCCTCGACCCAGGCACGACTGACCTGGTGGCTGAGTTGCGCCACTTGCGTGTTGATTCGCGCAGTTTCCAGCGTATTGAGAGCCGGGCCCAACCATAAATCGGGGCGCTGCCGCAGGGCCGTTGTGGTGGCTTGGCGCAGGTTCAGCACAGGCCCAGCCGTGCCGGTTGCTTGGCTCGCCACCTGGGTTTGTGCCGCCTCCTGGGCCAGGATGTCGGCATGGCCCCGCTGGTGCTGGCCCACAGCAGCATTGGCGCGGCGCCAGGCTTGGCCGTCAGGTTCGGTGACGGTGGACTGCGCCCACCCCGACACCTGGATACACGCCCAGGCAAAGGCCAGGGCTACTTTCAATTTCATGGGAATCTCCTGAATCACGGATGCCGAGCGCAAACTTCGGCGTGTTGCGTGTTGGCGAGGCTGGCAACCCGTCAATAAGACGTGGCTGTGCCCGCAAGTTCAGGACATGGGTGGCTTAAGCCGGGGCGTGTCGGTCGCGCTGGCAAACGGTGTCGCGATGTCGGGGAATGACGCTTGGGGCAAGCGGGGGACCAATGCCAAGCGCCACCCCGGCGTCAAGGCTGGCGTCTGGCAGCAGCTGGCGTAAATCTCACAGCTCTTGCAGGAAGTGCCAGCCAGGTGCTGGGCATCCGCGCGCGACGCACCCAGGCTCGCAGTCAACGCGTCGGCGGTATGCCGCAGCGCCATCTGGCCGTGGGCGCTTGCCTGCGTTGGGGTGGTCGCCAGTGGGGCCGCCGCGCCACTGGCTGTACAAGCCCACGCCGCTACCGACAGCAGGGTCAATACAAGTGCGAGGAGCGACGAACGAAGGGCGGCAATGATCACAGTGAGACTACTGTACCGCAGCTGAACCGGTGCGATTTGCTACCGGACAATAAACCAGCTCAGTGGGCGAGGATCTTGGACAAAAAGTCGCGTGTTCGATCGCTTTTTGGATGGTTGAAGAACTCGTCGGGCGTGTTTTCTTCAACAATTTGTCCGTGGTCCATGAAGATCACCCGGTCGGCCACCGAGCGGGCAAAGCCCATCTCATGCGTCACACACAGCATGGTGATGCCCTGGTGGGCCAACTCTTTCATCACGTCGAGCACTTCATTGATCATTTCCGGGTCGAGCGCCGAGGTGGGCTCATCAAACAGCATGATTTTGGGTGTCAGGCACAGGGCGCGTGCAATGGCCACGCGCTGCTGTTGGCCGCCAGACAACTGCAAGGGGTACTTGCTGGCCTGTTCGGTGATCTGCACCCGTTGCAACTGCTGCATGGCGCGCTCTTCGGCTTCCTTTTTGGGAACGCCGCTGACCCACATGGGTGCGAGTGTGAGGTTTTCCAAAACGGTGAGGTGCGGGAAGAGGTTGAACTGCTGAAACACCATGCCCACGCTTTTGCGTATGGCGTTCACAGCTTTGATATCGTCACTGAGCTCGGTGCCGTCTACCACCAGCTTGCCTTCCTGGTGCTCCTCAAGCCGGTTGATGCAGCGGATCAGGGTTGATTTGCCCGAACCCGAGGGCCCGCAGATCACGATGCGCTCACCTTTGCCGACCCGTAGGTTGATGTCGCGAAGCACATGGAACTCACCAAACCACTTGTTGACGCCGGCGAATTCAATGAGGGGAGATTCTGTAGTCATTGTTTAGATCGTCTGAAAAAATTATTGGCGGCGGGTGCCGGTGTTGAGGTGGCGCTCGATCCACAAGCTGTAGCGCGACATGGCGTAACAGAACACAAAGTAGATGGCCGCGACAAACAACTGACCTTCAAAGAAGAACTTGCGCCAGTCGGCGTCGCCCAGAGCAAGCTGCAATGCCCCGGTCAGGTCGTAAAGGCTCACAATGGTGACCAGCGAAGTGTCCTTGAAGGCGCCAATGAAGGTGTTCATGGTGGCGGGCACCACCAAGCGCAAGGCCTGAGGAAGCACCACCTTGAAGGTGGTTTGCCAGTAACCAAGCCCGAGTGACTGCGCGGCTTCGATCTGGCCCTTTGGCAAGGCCTGCAGGCCGCCCCGGACCACCTCGGCCAGGTAAGCGGCGGTAAACAGGGTCATGCCGATCAGCACCCGCACCAGCACATCGATGGTGGTGCCTTGCGGCATGAACAGCGGCAGCATGAAAGAGGCCATGAACAGCACTGAAATAAGCGGCACGCCTCGAATCAGTTCCACGTACAGCACGCAAATGGTGCGTATGCCAGCCATTTTGGACTGGCGTCCCAAGGCCACCAGGATGGCCAGCGGGAAGGCGATCAGTAGACTGACCGTGGACAGCATGACGGTCAGTGGGAAGCCGCCCCAACGCGAGGTCTCCACAGGGACCAAGCCAAAGCGTCCGCCCATCATCAGTATGAAAAACGCACCAAGAACCAGCGCCCACAGGCCAATCAGCCAACCGCGCCAGAAGGGCCGGTAGCAGCTGGCTGCAATGGCGCCGATCATCAGGGCGCAGGCCACCATTGGCCGCCACTGTTGCTCGTACGGGTAGCGGCCGAAAAAAATCAGCCGGTATTTCTCGGCCACCACGCCCCAGCAGGCGCCAGTGTTTGTGGCGGCAGCCGCGGCGCGGCAGGCGGCGTTGTCCGGGCCGAATACGGCATTCAGCACACCCCACTGCACAATGGGCGGCAGCGCCAGCACCAACAGCGCGATCAGCAGCAGGGTGATCAGGACATTGGTCCAGCCATCGAGCAGGTTGCGCTTTACCCAGGGCAACAAGCCTCCCACCGGGCGCGGTGGCGGCCGGCTGGCGACGGTTTGAAAGACATAAGGCTGTTGGGGCATGGCGAGACTTCAGCGCTCTTTGAGCAGCGAACGGCGGTTGTACGCGTTCATGTACCAGGAGGTGAGCAAGGACAGCGTCAAATAGCAGGCCATGATGAGGGCGATGCACTCGATGGCGCGGCCGGTTTGGTTCAGGGACGTGGTGGAGATGGACACCAGATCGGGGTAGCCTACGGCCACCGCCAAGGATGAGTTTTTGGTCAGGTTGAGGTATTGGCTGGTCACCGGCGGGATGATCACCCTAAGTGCCTGTGGCAGCAGCACCAGCCGCACTTCCTTGCCCCGCGACAAACCGAGCGCGGCGCTGGCCTCGTGTTGGCCAAAGGGGACGGCCTGGATGCCGCCACGCACAATCTCTGCAATGTAGGCGGCCGTGTAGATCGTCAGCCCAACCAGTACTGTCATGTACTCGGGCGTGACCGAGCCACCACCCACGACATTGAGCTCGGATTTTTCGGGGATGTCCAGTGCGGCCGGGCTTCCGCCAGCCAGCCAACCCAAGAGCCCCATGCCCATAACCAGCAACAGGCCAGGCAGCCAGACGGGACGCGATCGGCCGGTGGCCTCGAAATGCTGTCGGGTCTGACGACCCCACCACCAGGCGCCGAGCAGGCCAAGGCCAAAGCCGGCCAGCGTGAATATATGGCTGTCTGCCCAGACCGGGACGGGAAACTGCAAGCCGTTTTTACTGAAAAAGACGCCGGGCAGCGGCCGCAATGCCTCTTCAATCGTGGGAAGGGTCTCGGTCAGGATGAAATACCAGATGAACAACTGCAACAGCAGCGGCACATTTCTGAAAAATTCGACATAGGCGCCGCACAGCGAGCGCAACAGGACATTGCGTGACAGCCGGCCGATGCCGATCAGGGTGCCCAGCAGGGTGGCGAGCACAATACCCACCACGGCGACTCGCAGGGTGTTGGACAGCCCAACAGCAAACGCCTTGCCATAACTTTCTGCAGAGTCAAACGGAATAATGCTTTCGCCGATGCCGAAACCGGCCGGCTGCGTGATGAAGTCAAAGCCACTCTTGATCCCGCGCAAACGCATGTTTTCAAGCGTGTTGCCCAACAGGTAATAGCCGGCGCTGAAGACCAGCGCCAGTGCCAAAACCTGGTACAGCACACTGCGAAGTGCCTGGCTTCGCCACGACCAATCCCGCTTTTTAGGCGGGGCTGGCCGGGCGGGCTTCATGCCCGTTGGGTTCAACGCACTGGCGGGGCGTAGATCAGTCCGCCCTTGCTCCAGAGGTTATTGGCGCCACGCGGCAGCTTCAGAGTCGAATTCGGCCCGAGGTTACGCTCAAACATTTCGCCGTAGTTGCCCACGGCCTTGATCGCGCGATACGCCCATTCCTTGTCCAGACCCAACAGCTTGCCGGTGTCTTCCGAGGTGCCCAGAATACGTTGCACGACCGGGTCAGTGCTGGAGGATTTCATCTGATCCACATTGGCTTGGGTGATGCCATATTCTTCGGCTTCAATCAGCGCAAACACGACCCATTTCACGATGGCAAACCATTCGTCGTCACCGCGGCGAACCGACGGGCCAAGAGGTTCTTTGGAGATCAGGTCCGGCAGGATCAGGTGGTCAGCGGGATTGGTAGCTTCTTTGTTACGCACCGATGCCAGACCCGAGGCGTCGGTCGTGTACACCTGGCAGCGTCCTGTGAAATACGCCTTGTTGGTGGCTTCCTGGGTCTCGAACACCACGGGCTTCATGTTGAGCTTCATGGCCTTGGAGTAGTCGGCCAGGTTTTTCTCAGTGGTGGTGCCCGATTGCACGCAGACCGTGGCGCCCTTGAGCTGCTTGGCGCTGGTGATCTTGGATTTTTTGGTGACCATGAAGCCCTGGCCGTCGTAGTAAGTGACGCCGGTGAAGTTCAGGCCCAGCGAAGCGTCGCGGGTCAGGGTCCAGGTGGTGTTGCGCGACAGCACATCGATTTCACCAGCCTGCAGAGCAGCGAAACGTTGTGAGGCGTTCAGGGGGGTCCATTTGACTTTGGTGGCGTCGCTCAGGACGGTGGCCGAGACAGCTTTGCAGATATCTACGTCAAAGCCGGTCCAGTTGCCTTGGCTGTCGGCAGCCGCGAAGCCCGGCAGGCTGGGGTTGACCCCACAGATGACCTGACCGCGTGCCTTGATGGCGTCAATGGTCTTGCCCGCGTGGGCCGGTGTGGCTGTCAGTGTGACCACAGCAGCCGCAGCGGCTGCAAGGGTGCTTAATTTGCTCAGTTTCATTGAAAAACTCCAGTGTAAATAATTGAACCAACAGGGGGACCTGGGCAGGTGACTGCAAAGACGTCCTGGTTGCCGACTTTAGCAGCACCGATTTACGAAAGCATTCGGGTTTACGCTTGAAGGTCATGCGAAAAATACATAAGCTGACCCGGGGCACAAAAACCTCGAGGTTAAATACGCAATATCGGTGCCAATTTTCCATCCCCAAGCCCGGTCCCGGCTGTGACACCAACTGGGCTTGTGCAGGCCGGCGTCCCGTATTCTCGCGTTTGTGTGAGTCAGCGTTTGTTTCGACCGCCTGAATAGGAGAGCTCCCCATCATGGATCTGGATCCGACACAGCCCGCAATGCCCACGCCAAGCAGCCTGCGTGCCCACCATCGGTTCTGGCCGAGCAGGCTGCCGCATGCGATTACGCCGCCGGCCACCTCGCTGTGGGACAACCTGGAGACCAGCGCGCGTCGCTACCCGCACAAGGCCGCCCTGGTGTTTTTTGGCCGGGTCATTAGCTACGCCCAGTTGCTACAAAAAGCAGAGCGCTTGGCCGCCTGTTTGCAAGGGCTGGGCGTTAATTCGGGTGATCGCGTGGTGCTGAACATGCAAAACTGCCCGCAGCTGGTGATTGCCCATTTTGCGATCCTGCGGGCCAATGCGGTGGTGGTGCCGGTCAACCCGATGAACCGCACGGAGGAACTCAAGCATTACATCACCGACCCCGATGCCCGGGTGGCCATCACCACCGCAGACCTGGCGGCCGAGCTGACGGGCGCCAGCAATGCTCTGGCGCCACCTTTGCGGCTCGCCCATTTGCTCGTCAGCCGTTTCACCGATGCGTTCGACGCCGATGTGTCTGGTGAAGACGCGCCGCCCGCCGCCTGGGCCGACTGGTTGCTGACCCGTCACCCGGCACCTGTGTTGGTGGATGGCCAGGTGCACGATTGGGTCGGTGCGCTGGCCAATGAGCTACCGCTCGGGCCGCTGACGGCGGGCCCGGCCGACCTGGCCATCCTGCCCTACACCAGCGGCACCACGGGCCTGCCCAAGGGCTGCATGCACACCCATGCCAGCATCATGCACAACGCGGTCGCCAGCGGCCTGTGGGGCAATGGGTCGGCCGAGAATGTGGTGCTGGCGGTAGTGCCGATGTTCCACATCACCGGCATGGTCAGCATGATGCACACCAGCATCCGCAGTGGTGCCACGCTGGTCCTGATGCCGCGCTGGGACCGCGAACTGGCCGGGCGTCTGATCTCGGCTTGGCGTGTCACGCACTGGACCAACATCCCGACCATGGTCATTGACCTGATGGGCAGCCCCAACTTCGAACGCTTTGACCTCTCCAGCCTGGTCTACATCGGCGGCGGTGGGGCGGCCATGCCACAGGCGGTGGCGCAGCGGCTGTTTGAGCAGTTCGGCCTGCGCTACATCGAGGGCTACGGCCTGACTGAAACCGCCGCCCCCTCGCACAGCAACCCGCCGGATGCGCCCAAGCAGCAATGCCTGGGCATTCCTTTCATGGGCACGGATGCCCGCGTCATTGACCCGGAAACACTGTTGGAGATGCCAGTGGGCGAGCAGGGCGAAATCATCATGCACGGGCCCGAGGTGTTTCAGGGCTACTGGAAGCGCCCGGAGGCCACGGCCGCCGCCTTCATCACGCTGGAGGGCAAACGCTTCTTCCGCTCGGGCGATCTCGGTCACGTCGATGTCGATGGCTATTTCTTCCTGACCGACCGGCTCAAGCGCATGATCAATGCCTCGGGCTTCAAGGTCTGGCCGGCTGAAGTGGAGGCCTTGATGTTCCGCCACCCCGGCATCCAGGAGGCCTGCATCATCGCCACGCGCGACAGCTACCGCGGCGAGTCGGTCAAGGCGGTGGTGGTGCTGCGCGCATCGCACCGCGGTACCGTCAGTGAGGCCGACATCATCAGCTGGTGCCGTGAGCACATGGCCGTCTACAAGGTGCCGCGCTTGGTGCAGTTTGTTGAGGCGCTGCCCAAAAGCGGCAGCGGCAAGGTGATGTGGCGGGCACTGCAGGAAGCCGAGGGCGCCTGATGGCCCGCCGAACGACGGGAAGCGAGCTGGGCAAGCCCTTGGCCGGCTGGCGCCTGCGCCTGTACACCATCATTTTTGAGGCGGACACGCGGGGCGGACGCCTGTTCGACCAGGGCCTGGTGCTGTTGATTTTGTGCAGTATCGCGGCGGTGATGGCCGGTAGCGTGCAGGCCATCGCCGCAACCCATGGTCGGACCTTCGCCTTACTGGAGTGGTTTTTTACTATCGCATTCACCCTGGAGTATTTGGCTCGCCTGGCCTGTGTGCGCCACCCCTGGCGCTATGCCCGCAGTTTTTATGGTGTGATCGACCTGCTGGCGCTGTTGCCGACCTACGTGGCGCTGTTGGTGCCCGAGGTGCACGCGCTGATCGATGTGCGGGTGCTGCGCCTGTTGCGAGTGTTTCGTATTTTCAAACTTACCGCCTACCTGGTCGAGTTTCAGTCACTGGGTCGTGCGCTGGCAGCCAGCCGGCGCAAGATTCTGGTGTTCTTGTCGGCGGTGCTGATGATCGTGCTGATCATGGGCACGCTGATGTACGTGGTGGAGGGCCCCGACAACGGCTTCACCAGCATCCCGACCTCTGTCTACTGGGCCATCACGACCATGACCACCGTCGGTTTTGGCGACATCACGCCCAAGACCGATCTGGGCCGGCTGATCGCTTCGGTCATGATGCTGTTGGGTTGGGGCACGCTGGCGGTACCGACGGGCATTGTCACGGCCGAGATGACGGCGCGCCGCATGGGGCCAACACCTACCACCCGCACCTGCCAGGAGTGCCTGAGCGAGGGGCATCTGCCCGAGGCGGTGTTTTGCCAGCACTGCGGCGCCCGCCTGCCGCGCTATATGACCGACGCCGCCGGCTGAGCGGCGGTGCCAGGCTGCCTGAGCCTGGCCCGACAATCAGCTGTCACAGCCCTTTTAACCTGGAGTCCCCTATGTTCCCCACCTCGATCGCGGGCAGCCTGCCCAAACCGGCCTGGCTGTCGGAAACCGAAAAACTCTGGCCGCAGTGGAAGGTGCAGGGCGCTGAGTTACAGCAGGCCAAGGCCGATGCCACGCTGCTCTGGATCAAGGCGCAAGAGGATGCGGGCTTGGATATCGTGGGCGATGGCGAGCAATCGCGCCAGCACTTTGTGCACGGCTTTTTGGAGCAGGTCGAGGGCATCGACTTCGAGCACAAGGTCACCATGGGGATTCGCAACGGCCGCTATGACGCGCAGGTGCCGCAGGTGGTAGCCCCGCTCAAGCTTAAGGGACGGGTGCACGCGATTGAGGCACAGTTGGCGCGCGCTCATACCCGCAAAAAACTCAAGTTCACGCTGCCCGGCCCGATGACCATTGTGGACACCGTGGCTGACCGTCACTATGGCAGCAAGGTCGATATGGCATTTGCCTTTGCTGAACTACTGAACCAGGAGGCACTGGCCTTGCAGGCGGACGGGGTGGACATCATCCAGTTTGATGAACCCGCTTTCAATGTGTACATGCAGGACGCAGCAGACTGGGGCGTGCAAGCTCTGGAGCGCGCGGTGCGCGGCCTGACCTGCACCACTGCCGTGCACATCTGCTACGGCTATGGCATCAAGGCCAACTTGGACTGGAAGCAGACCCTGGGTCAGGAGTGGCGTCAGTACGAGGCCATTTTCCCGGCCTTGGCGCGCAGCAGCATCCAGCAGGTGAGCCTGGAGTGCTACCACTCCCATGTACCACCCGACCTCATGGCCCTGCTGGCCGGCAAGGACGTGATGGTCGGGGTGATTGATGTGGCCAGTGATGAGGTGGAGACACCCGAACAAGTGGCTGACACCATTGGGCGGGCGCTGCAGTTTGTGCCGCGCCAGCGTCTGTTTCCCTGCACCAACTGCGGCCTCGCGCCGATGCATCGCGACATTGCCCTGCGCAAACTGGAAGCCCTGGCAGCCGGCGCAGCGCTGGCACGCGAGCGCTATGGCGCCGCAGCTTCCCTTGCATGAGCCTGCCATCGTCCGCTGACAAGCCTGTGCAGTCGGTCCTGCACCGGGTAACACCGCGGGAGGCAGGCCTGTGTCCGCAGCGTACCGAGCGTTTGCTGACCGTGTTGCGCAGAGAGGTGGCGCGGCAACGCCTGCCCGGCGCGGTGGCGGTGATTGCCCGGCGCGGGCGGTTGGCCCTGCACGAGGCTGTGGGCGCGCTGGATCCGGCAGCAGGAACCCCGATGACGCCCGATGCGATTTTTCGCATTTATTCCATGACCAAGCCCGTGGTGTCGGTGGCGGCCCTGATGTTGATGGAACAGGGCGGGCTGCTGCTGAGCGACCCGGTGGCGCGCTACCTGCCGGAATACGGCAAGCAGCAGGTGGCCAGCCTGGTGGACGGCGCCGGGCAACTGCAGCCGGTGCGCCAGCTTGCCACGGTGCAAGACCTGCTGCGCCACACCGCCGGCCTGACCTATGAGTTCATGGGCAGTGCCCCGGTGCAACGCCAGTATGCCCAAGCCCGCATTGGCTCCCGGGAGCGTAGCAATGCCGCGTTCTGCCACGAGCTGGCCGCCCTGCCGCTGATGTTCGAGCCGGGCACCCACTGGGAATACGGCCGCGCCACCGATGTGCTGGGCCGGGTGGTCGAGGTGATCAGCGGCCAGACCTTGGGGCAGTTTCTGCAGACCCAGATCTTTGCGCCGCTGGGTATGACGGAAACCGGTTTTTTTGTGCCGCCCGAACACCATGCGCGCATCGCCGAGCCCTTTGCGCGCGATCCCGAGGGTGGCGTGCAAATGCGTGTGATCGATGTGCGCCAACCGGTGGCGCTGGAGTCTGGCGGCGGTGGCCTGGTGTCCACCGCCATGGACTACGCCCGGTTTTTGCAGTTCATGCTGAATCGGGGTCAACTCGGTGGCGTGCGCCTCTTGGGGTCGCGCACGGTCGACTTCATGACGACGGACCACCTGGGTGATATCCCGGTGTTTGGCCCGGCCTCGCGTGCCCTGCTATCGCCCGGACATGGGTTTGGTCTGGGTGTCGCGGTGCGCAAGACGCTCGGCGTGGCCAGCATGCCGGGCTCGCCCGGCAGCTACCACTGGGGCGGCATGGCCGGCACCACTTTTTTTGTTGACCCGGCCGAAGACCTGTTTGCCATTTTGTTGCTGCAGGCGCCCAACCAACGTGAGTACTATCGCCTGCTGTTCCGCGACCTGGTGTACGCCGCCCTCGACGAATGAGCCTCAGTCGGCTGCCACCTGCAAGACCAGCTTGCCAAAGTTCTCGCCCGTGAACAGCCGGGTCAGTGCGGCGGGAAAGTTGTCTAGCCCAGTCACCACATCTTCGCGGCTGCTCATGCGGCCATCTTTCAGGTAGCCCGCCATCTCGGCCACCGCCAAGTGGTAGCGGTCGGCGTAGTCGAACACCACAATGCCTTCCATGCGCGCGCGGTTGACCAGCAGGCTCAGGTAATTTTTGGGCCCTTGCACTGGCGTGATGTTGTTGTACTGGCTGATGGCGCCGCAGATCACAATCCGGGCGCCCCGGTTGATACGGGCCAGCACGATGTCCAGAATGTCCCCGCCCACGTTGTCAAAATAAATGTCTACGCCACTGGGGCAGTGGGCCTTGAGGCCGTCGCGCACCGCGCTGGGGCCTGCCTTGTAGTCGATGCAGGCGTCAAAGCCGAGTTCTTTCACCACCCAGTCGCACTTGGCCTGGCCGCCCGCGATGCCCACCACGCGGCAACCCCGGATTTTGGCGACTTGCCCCACGGTCTGGCCCACTGCACCCGCCGCACCTGACACCACCAGCGTCTCGCCGGCCTTGGGCTGGCCGACATCCATCAAGCCGAAATACCCGGTCATGCCGGGCATGCCCAGTACATTGAGCCACTGTGTCAGCGTTCCGAGGCCGAGGTCAATTTTGACCAGGCCGGCGCGCTTGAAGTCGCTTGGCGCCAGGCTCAGGTACTGTTGTACGCCAAAGCCTGCACTCACCACGTCACCAACGCCAAAGCCGGGGTGCTCAGACGCGATGACGCGGCCCACACCGCCGGCACGCATCACCTCGCCCAAGGCCACCGGCGGGATGTAGCTCTTGCCCTCGTTCATCCAGCCGCGCATGGCGGGGTCGAGCGACAACGCCAGCGTTTTGATCAGCACGCCACCGGCAACTGGCCCGACAACAGGTTCAGTGGTGGCTTGCCAGTTGGCAGCGGTCGGCAGGCCCACGGGGCGGCTGGCCAGGCGGATTTGGTGGTTGGTCAGGTGTTCAGACGTCATGGGCTGTCTACGGTAATTCAATGCCCGAAATGCTATCGCATGACATCAGCCTAGGCAGTAGCCCCGGCGACAGCCTGGGCTGTGGGGCTACAAACGCTGCTGCCACAGCCGTGAATCGCATCAGCGGGAAGGGCTTCGGGCATGCTGACGAGGCCTGTCAACGGGTCGAAGCCGGCAGTGCGCAGGTGCAGCGCCAGTGCGGCATCCATGCTTTGCGCATGGTGCAAAAACCATTCGCCTAACTGCTGACTCATGTCACGCAGCATGTCCGAATCCCTACTTTGCTGCACCCGATGAGCCACTTCGCGCATCACTTGGAGCACCACCTGGTGTTGCATGGTGTGGCAGTTGGACGACGAGAAGCCGGTACTGCGCATCCACCGGTCTTCCCGGTCAAAATGGTCCTGGGTGTGGTCCACCACACGTTGCCAGGCCGGTAACAGGTCTGACTCGGCCGCCTGGTCGACCAGCTTCAACAAAGCAACGAACTCGCGATGGGTTTCGTCCATCACATCAAGGCCCAGCGCCAGCGACTCGGACCACAAAAGCGAAGAAGGCATCATGTTCTCGGTAGTTGGGTCCAAGGCTAAGGCCAGAGCGCCTGCCTGATGTTGACCGGGGACAAAAGGTCGTCAAAAACGCAGGTCTGTCGGTTGGCAACTGCAGTGCCAATCTTTGGTCGAGGTAAGCTCACCGCCTTATGACGAACTTAATTGAACCTCCCGTATTGGTGTCGCCCAGCGCCACGCTGTCCACCCTGCGTGCCCAGGGTTATGCGGTGTTGGACACTGCTGCTGTTTGCACGCTGAGCGGCTGCCAACTGCCAGATTTGCTGGCTCTGGCCCCCTTCTGGGGCCACTTGCCGCCCGACTCGCACCTGAAGGACGGTGGTCGCTATCGCCGCCGCCGCCACTCCTGCTTTGTTGTCGACAACATGGCAGTCGCACCAGTGCCGCACAGGCCCCATTGGCAGCCGCTGGCGTACAACGCCTTGCACGGGGGTATGCATCGCCTGTTTGAGCCGGTCGCACCGGCTATGCTGGCAGCGCCGGTCTGGACCCAGTTGCTGTTGTGGCTGGGGCAGGTGGCTACGGCCTTGCGTGGTCCACAGCCCTGGTTTGTTGAGACCCATCCCTTTCGGATTGACACCACAGACGGCATCGGCCGGCCCACGCCTGAGGGTGCGCACCGGGACGGCGTAGACCTCGTGGCCGTGTTCCTGGTCGACCGGCAGGGCGTCAAGGGCGGTGAAACTCGGGTGTTTGAAGCGGATGGGCCAGCAGGCCAGCGCTTCACGCTCACCGAGCCCTGGTCATTGCTGTTGCTCGACGATGCCAGGGTCATTCATGAATCCACGCCAATCCAGCCCTTGCAGGCCGACAGCCAGGCCGCCTGCCGCGACACGCTGGTGGTCACGCTGCGCAGCGGTGGCTTTCCGGGGGAAGGCCACGCGCAGGTTGCTTGATCGGCGTCAAGTCACTGGCCTGGTCTTGGGTTCACACTGAACGCCGTCAGCACAACCCAAGGATTTTGTATGTTCAAGCATATTCTCGTGCCCGTGGATGGTTCAGCCACGGCGCTACAGGCCGTTGACACTGCGATTGGTCTGGCCAAAGTCCATGGCAGCCGGGTCACCGCTATTTTTGTGGTCGACCCCTATCCATTTACCGGGGTAGGTACCGATTTTGCCTACGGACAGGCTGATTACCTGAGCGCAGCCATGGCGGAGGCCAATACCGCCATCAAGGCCGCCAAGGCACAGTTCGCTGCGGCAGGTGTTGCGGTGGATTCATCGGTGATTGAATCGCACAGCGCTTGGCGCGGTGTGGTCGATACTGCAGACGCGGCCGATGTCGATCTCATTGTGATGGGATCCCACGGTCGCAAGGGACTGGAAAAACTGCTGCTTGGCAGTGTGACCCAGGCCGTTCTGTCGCACACCAAGCGTTCCGTGCTGGTGGTGCGCGACTGAACGGAGTGGTCAGGCGGTACGCTCGAAAATAGCCGCAACGCCCTGGCCGCCGCCAATGCACATGGTGACCAGCGCATAACGACCGCCAATGCGCTCCAATTCATAGAGTGCTTTGACGGTGATCAAGGCGCCTGTGGCGCCAATCGGATGCCCCAGCGAGATGCCCGAGCCATTGGGGTTGACCTTGGCGGGGTCTAGCCCCAGGTCGCGCGTGACGGCGCAGGCTTGGGCGGCGAAGGCCTCGTTGGCCTCAATCACATCGAGGTCGTTGACGGTCAGGCCCGCTTTCTTCAAGGCTTTCTGGGTAGCAGGTACCGGGCCAATGCCCATGTATTTTGGGTCGACACCAGCGTGGGCGTAAGCCACCAAGCGGGCCATCGGCTTGAGGCCACGCGCTTTGGCCGTGCCGGCTTCCATCAGCACCAGTGCCGCTGCCGCGTCATTGATGCCCGAGGCATTGCCAGCAGTGACGGTGCCGTTCTCTTTGATAAAGACTGGCTTGAGTTTGGCCAGGTCAGCGGCCGAGCAGTTAGGGCGGAAATGCTCGTCGGTGACATAAGCCACATCACCCTTCTTGCTTTTGAGGATGACCGGGGTGATCTGGCTGGTGAAGTAGCCGGCTTCGGTGGCGCGCTGGGCGCGGTTGTGGCTCTCCACGGCAAGTTTGTCCTGGTCTTCACGGCTAATGCCCCACTTGGCCGCAATGTTTTCAGCCGTCACGCCCATGTGAATCGTCTGGAACGGGTCATGCAAGGCACCGACGACCATGTCGACCAGCTTGGTGTCGCCCATCCGTGCGCCCCAACGGGCGCTCAGGCTGGCGTAGGGGCCGCGGCTCATGTTTTCGGCGCCGCCACCGATGGCGATGTCAGCGTCGCCCAGCAGGATGGACTGGCTGGCTGAAATGATGGCCTGCAGGCCGGAGCCACACAGCCGGTTCACGTTGAAGGCCGGTGTGCCCTCAGCGCATCCACCGTGAATGGCCGCCACGCGTGACAGGTACATGTCTTTAGGCTCGGTATTGACCACATGGCCGAACACCACGTGGCCGACGTCCTTGCCATCCACCTGGGCCCGCGCCAGTGACTCGCGTACCACTTGGGTGGCCAGCTCGGTGGGGGAAACATCCTTCAGGCTGCCGCCATAGGTACCAATGGCGGTGCGTACACCGCTGACGATCACGACTTCACGGGACATGGGTAAATTCCTGTTCATGGTTGGGTTTGGGCATGCGGCTGGATGGCCGCAAACACCCGATGTTAATTAGTCAGGCTGACAGCAAGCCGACAATGCCGGCGGCAGTTCAATCCCGCACATCTGCGACTGGGTTGGTGCCAAAGTCTGGCCGTGCCAGCCACCCGAGAACCCGGCTGGCCGCATCGGCCGGGCTGCTGAGCATGCCGCGCGTCTTGAGGCCAATGAAGTTTTCTTGGTCGGGAAACGCATCGGGCGCGGCGCTGCGTAGCGTCACCTGCATGTCGGTGTCGATGACACCTGGCGCCAGCGAGCAGGTGCGTGCTCCGTTGGTTTTACGGGCTTCGTCCAGCGCCAAGCAACGTGTGAAATGGTCCATGCCAGCTTTGGCTGCACAGTAGGCACCCTGGGAGGCCATAGCGCGGCGCCCCAGCCCAGATGAGATATTCAATACCTTGCGCGGCAGCTCCCAGGACTCGGTGGCCCGCAGGAAAGCGGCGCTGAGCAGCATGGGCGCCTCCAGCCCGACTCGCAGCGCTTGAGCCAGTTCGGCTGGGTCGGACGCGCTCAGGGGGACGATGGCTGGTATGACGCCGGCATTGTTGATCAGCGTTGCGCTGGTCAGGGTTGCGGTATCCAGTCGCCCCAGCCAGTCGCTCAGTAAAGCGGCGGCGGCCACGCCCTGGCTCAGGTCGCAGGGCCACTGCTCCAGGGTACAGGACGCCGCTTTCGCCTTAGCAGCCAGCGCCGGGTTGACCTGACGCGACAGACACAGCAGACGGTGGTCGGGTGCGATCAGCTGTTCGGCCATGGCAAGACCCATGCCACGCGAGGCGCCGGTCAGAATGTAGAGGTGTTGTGTCATGGAGCTTCTTTCAAATAAGTGGCCCGCGACCGACGGTCAGAAGTCGGCGGCGCTGGCAAATTGCAGGGGTAGTTGGCTGACCGGGTGTTTGAATGCCAAGCTGCTGGCGTGCAGCAGTAGTCTAGTCGCCATCCCTTGAACCTCCGGGGTGCCGTAAAGCGCATCACCAAGAATGGGATGCCCCAGCGCCAGCAGGTGAACGCGGAGTTGGTGCGAACGGCCGGTCTCGGGCTCCAGCTCGAGGCGGGTCGCCCGCTGGTCGGCTCCCGCCGCTAGCACGCGCCAGCGCGTCACGCTCGCCTTGCCATGGAGGTGGTCAATCTTGCGCAGTGGCCGCTGGTGCCAGTCAGCGCCAATGGGCAGATCGATCACGCCCCACTCCGGCGCAGGCGTTGCCATGTGGCCGGTTACTATGGCCACGTAGCGTTTGGTGATACGACGTTCGGCAAAAGCCAGGCTCAGCGCACGTTGTGCGACCGGACCGCGTGCAAACAGCATCAAGCCCGAGGTGGCCATGTCCAGCCGGTGGACCACCAGTGCGTCCGGGTATGTGGCCTGTACCCGCAAGCTCAGGCAATCCTGCTTGTCGAAGCCGCGTCCTGGCACCGACAGCAGCCCACTGGGTTTATCCAGCACGAGCATGTCGCCATCCTGATGAATGACCACCAGTTCAGGTCTCGGCGCCATGATTGTTCAGCAGCCGCTGCACGGTGTCGCACAATTCGTCGACGTCATTGGGTTTATGAATCAGGGCCCGTGCGCCCTCGGCCAATGCGCTCTGTTCGATTTCGGCAGTGACGTAGCCCGAGGCCAGGGCCACGGGCAAATCTGGCCGGATCTGCCGGGCTTCCCTGAGTAGGTCGACACCGCAGTAACCCGGCATGTTGTAGTCGGTCACCAGCAGGTCAAAGTCGAGCGGGCGCTGACGCAAGACGGCGGCCGCCTCATGCGGATCAGTGAAGGTGCTCACTGAGAAGCCCTTGCGTGAGAGCGCCCGGTCCACCAAGAAAACCAGCGCTTCGTCGTCATCAACGTACATCACGCGTTGGCCGCGACCCTGGACGACGCTGGGTTGGCGAATTTCTGCCGGAGCCGGTACTGCATTGCGGTCGGCCTGTGGGAAATTAAGTGTGAACACGCTACCGACGCCGGGCGTGCTTTGAACGTCCACTGTACCTTCGTGCGTGCGCATGATGCCATGCACCACGGCCAAGCCTAGGCCGGTTCCCTGCCCCACAGGTTTGGTGGTGAAGAAGGGCTCAAACACACGCTCAATGGTTGGGGCATCCATGCCACTGCCGGTGTCACGTACCGACAACTGCACATGCAGTCCGGCAGTAACTCCCCGGTTTTCATCTGAATCGGTGTGGTGGCCCAGGGTATGCGTCAGTTCAATGCTGACGGTGCCACGCTGGCTGCCCAGAGCTTGGATCGCATTGGTGCACAGGTTAAGCAGTGCCTGTTCAATCTGCGTGGCATCCGCCAGCACCGCCGGCATTTTTTCTGCGATGCGGACCACCATTTCAACCGTTGGCGGCAGTGTGACCTTAAGTAGGCGCACAGTTTCATGCACCACGTCGGCCAACTGCAACGCAACCCGGGCGGGCGACTCGTTACGGCTGAACGCCAGGATTTGGCGCACCAGGTCTCGCGCCCGGCGCCCCGCCTTGTCAATTTCAGCCAAGCTGATCAGGGCCGGTGAATCCTGGCCGGCGTCTTGCTGCGCCAGAGCCACATTGCCCAAAATGGCGCCAATGATGTTGTTGAAATCATGCGCAATGCCGCCCGCCATGGTGCCAACTGCCTGCATCTTGTGCGATTCCCGGAGTTGTGTTTCCAGCGTGTTGCGGTGTGCCTCGATCTTCTTGCGAGCACTGAGATCGCGCGCAAAAACGGTGGTGGTGTCGCCATCCGGGTGATGCTCAAATGACATGCTGACCTCTATGGCCACCAGCTTGCCATCTGACGTCAGCCCCGTGATCTCGCCGAGTTGGGCGTGGCTGGTCAGGCGGTTAGATGACAGAAAGTCTGCGGCAGCTGGCAGAAAGCGGCCGAGCGCACTGCCCAGCGCCTGGGCCGATGGACAGGCAAACAGTTTCTCGGCCGTTGGGTTGAAGATCGTGATTCGCTGATCACGATCGACGCCGATGATGGCGTCCAACGAGGCGTTGATGATGGCGGCCAAGCGGTTTTTGCTCAGTTGCAACTCGTCGTTACGGTCCCGCAAGGCCGCAGCGCTATCCCGAAGGGCTCTGCGCTCGGTCAGCAAGGGGCCCTGGTCGATGATGGCGCATATGAAATGGGCCAGCTCATCCTGCGCATTTTCAATCCGGGCAATGTGCAGGTCGCCGGTGATCACGCCACCTGAGCCGCAACAAAACACCACCTCGCTGGTTTCGCAGGTGGCCTGCTCAGCCGCGGTCACGAAGGCGTTTGCCACCCGGGTGGTGTGGGCCTCACTGACAAACGGCAGCAAAAAATTGAGCGGGGGTTCGTGTTCAAGTGGACGAAACAGGCGCAAGGCCATGGCGTTGCTTTCGAGCACCAAACTATTTTCGTCAACCAGCATCAGTGCCAGCGGCACATTGGAAAACAGGGTCAAGAAGCGCTCGGAGGCGCCTTCGGCCGCGGCCTGGCTGTAACGCAGGGCCTGGTTCTGAATTTCCAGTTCGGCCTGGTATTTGCGCAAGTCCCGAACCATTTGCGGCGGCGAGAACGCCGGGCTGCCGGTCTCGGGCGGTCGCTCATTGCGCGTCAATCGTCGGCGCACCCCTGGTTTGGGCGCAGGGATGGGCTTGGGTCGTGACAAGCTTCGCATCAGTCCGACTCGAAATGACCCACGGCCCGGGTCAGGCGGTGGCGCAGGTTTTACCCGCGTGCAGGGGCATTCTTCAATTTGCCGCGTACTGGCACCACCGTGGTCACGGTTGGTCGTACCGCATCTGGCGACACGGCCTTGGGCGGCGAGACATCCTTCTTGGGTTTTTTCACCATCTTGTTGTTTTGCTGTCCTTTTGCCATTTTCATGCTCCTAGGTTGGGTTCCCTGCCGAAGGAATCAGCGGCAGGGCTTGGGGAAATGCTGAGGCAGGTTTTGCTGCTGCAAGACCGCATTCAGCGACGTACTACAGCGTCGCCGGGTTGGTAGTCTGCCGCTTTGAGTGGGCTGTGCTTTATGATGAAAGCCCGCAAAACATCGGCGTCTACGAAACCAGTATTGACATGGCTTTTGTGGTCACTGACCTTCGGGTAGCCATCGCCGCCAGTGGCCTGGAAATTGTTGATGACCATCCTGTAAGTTTTGCCTGGGTCTAGTGGCGCCTTGTTGATCCGGACATTGGTGACCTTGCCGCTTGAGATCTCGAGACTGACCCCGGCGAACTGCGCAAAAGCGCCAGAGCCGACTGACATTTTGGCGGCTGCATTCAGGTAGTCCATCACTTCGCTGCCGCTCAGGTCCACGGTGCTCAGGGTGTTGCCGAAGGGTTGGACCTTGAGTACGTCCTTGTAGGTGATCTTGCCCGCCGCCAGGGAGTCGCGCACGCCGCCCGCGTTGACGATGGCGAAATCAGCCCGGGTTTTGTCCATCGCGGCCAGACCGATCAGCACCGCCAGCGACGCTGGTTTGGCACGCACCACCGCGCGATCACCCTCCAACCGGCCATCGCTGGCGCCGATTTCAATGCCCAGCTTCTGCTGACCAAAGGCCTGGTAGGGCGTGAGTAATGCCAGCATGTCCGGGTCTTCGGCAATCTCTTCGGTGTAAGGCACCAGGGTGGTCTTGCCGTCGGCCCCTTTGACCGGTTTCTTCAGGTTGACCGGAATCAGGGCGTACTTGACCAACTTGAACTCGCCATTGCGGTACTCAAAGTCAGCCCTGCCCACGTATTTGCCCCATTCGTGGGCCTGCACAATCCAGGTGCCGTTCTGGCGGTCGGGTTTGCATTCTGTGCCTGGCACATAGGCACGGTCCAGCACGTTCTCCGCCTTCATGCAGGCTGGGTTCTGGGTGTGGCCGCCCACCACCAAATCGATGCCCTTGACGGCGCGGGCCAGTTCCACGTCGCCCGGCGACTGCGTGCCATGGTTGCCGTTTTCATAATGCCCCATGTGGGTGGCAGCTATGACCACGTCGACCTTGGCGCGTAATTCAGGCACCACCTTGGCCGCCTCGGCGGTCACGCTGCGAAATTCGATATTTTTGACGTTCTCGGGCAGCACCAATTTGTAGGTGTCTTCCGTGGTGAAGCCCATGACGCCAATTCGCAAACCGCCCACGGTGAAGACCTTGTAGGGGTCGAACATGCGCTTGCCATGCTCGTAAATATTGGCAGACAACATGGGGAACTGAGCCAGGTCGCGCTGCATCTTCAAAACGGCCAGCGGCTTGTCAAATTCATGGTTGCCGACGGCCATTGCCTGATAACCCAGCAGGTTCATGCCTTTGAAGTCAGGCACGGCGTCCTGCAAGTCGCTCTCTGGCACGCCGGTGTTGACATCACCACCGTCGAGCAGCAGGCTGTGGCCGCCA
>Ga0209358_10000831_pt1 | contig 26182 bp, 31 predicted proteins | sample LauGreFa1BDMLBSN_2_FD_187574 | JGI IMG/M metagenome (GOLD analysis project Ga0209358, IMG submission 187574) | Freshwater lake microbial communities from Lake Michigan, USA - Fa13.BD.MLB.SN (SPAdes) (version 2) | ecosystem: Environmental > Aquatic > Freshwater > Lake | place: Lake Michigan, USA...
ATGTAAATAGCCCGCTAAAGACAGTAGTGATACAAAACATATTATCAAGATCAAAGGCAAGTTACTTTCTTTTCTTACCAGTGTAGGTCTCTCTAACCCTTCTGTTGATAAACGCAAAACTAAAACTCCTTAAATTATTCATTTATTCTTAGTTGATAATTACGGTTTATCAATATTCAGGTGGCTCGCCGTAACGATTAGATTTTTTATTTCCCTTTCTAAAGACAGGCATAAAACACACTAAACTTAAACATACAATATAAACACCAATTGATATTGTATATAATCCTTCACAAAAACCACTGAGAATAAATAGCGAGAGAGATAATATTATAACTGCTAGTAGCAAGAAATTATAAAAACCAAAACTCCAATTAAAATCGTGTACTCTTCTTGCTGTTACTGATAAAAAAGGTAATACAGTAATACACTCAAAAATAATTGTACTTGGCTTAATAATTGATTGGTAATTCACTTCAACATTTAGTAAAAATAAAACTATATCTATTAAACAAGATACGAAAAAACAAAATAACCAAAAGCTATTATATTCTGTTCTAGTGGCTCTTCCTTTAAATTGAAAATATTTTTTAGTAAAACAATTAATTATTAAATTATAAATTTTTAAATACATAAAAATATTTTACAGTTTATCTAATTTTTTTAATGCCTGTTCTTTAGCATTGATAGCTTTTTGATTTTTAGGATCTAATTCAAGTATTTTATCTGCTGTTTCTATAATTTCTTGATATTTTTCTAGTTTGAATAAAGGACATAATTTATTTGCATTAACTTCAATATGATCAGGTTTAAATTCTATGGCTTTATTATAATTATCTATGGCTTCTTGATATCGGCCTAAAGTAAACAAGGCAACGCCTTTATTATTATATAATTCAAATAAACCTTCTCCTTTATTTTTGTATAATAAGGGTTCTTCTTTAGATAAACTTAATCCCTTATCACAACATTCTATAACTTCTTCATATTGCTGTAACAACAACAAGATAGTTGATTTATTTATTAAAGAATCAAATATAATATAATTTTTTCTTTTATTATTGGAATCTTTAGCAGCAATTTGTAATGTTTTATTGAATTCAGCAAGCGATTCTTCGTATCTTTTTAAGTTACCTAATGCTGTAGCTTTTCCCATATAAAGCTTAGCATAATATGGATCAAGCTTAATAGCTTTATTATAATTGTCTAAAGCTTCAGCATATCTTTCAAGATTTAATAAACCTTCTCCTTTATTTTTGTATAATAAAGGTTCTTCTTTAGATAAACTTAATCCCTTATCACAACATTCTATAACTTCTTCATATCGCTGCAAATTCAATAAAGCACTAGATTTATTGGTTAAATTATATACGTTCTGCTCCTTTATTTTGACACTAGGATCGCTATTATAATTGGCATTAATTTCTAAAGCTTTATCATACTCATTTATGGCTTCTTCATATCTTTTTAGGTGTAATAAAACACTACCTTTTCTAAAATGCAGCGAACTCTTTTGAGGAGTAAGTTTTATGGCTTTATTAAAACATTCTAAAGCATCCTCGTATTGTTTTGTCTTTACAAGATTAATGCCTTTTTGTGTATATTCCTTACTAAATTTAATGTCTTCAAAAGAAGAATTTGCCTCACTTAATGTTGTATAAAACATCAATATTAATAATATAATTTTATATATTATTATCATTTGAAGTTTTATTGGTTTATTATTCATTACTCTCATATGCATTATCCCCACTTACTTTCATATCGTAATCGTCATTTTCATCAGAGTGATTGACAATACCAAAACCAATTTTTTTATTAAACCAAGCCATACAATAAGCAAAATCTTCACTTAAAAAAGCACCTTTCATATCGTTAAGTGCAGAGCCTACTAGAGCTCCCCCAACAATTAATTTAACATATGGATGTCCTTTTTCCATTGCTTTTTTTACTATTGGTGGCGCTGCTATCGCTTTTTGTGCCATAGCACTAGCAAAATCTATACTAGCTGTCCTTACAACCTGTACACAATGACCAAAACCATCTTTTCCATTTACGGCTATATCTGCTTCCTTACTACTCTGTTGTGCTTTATGAAATTCATTAACATAATATTTTGAGCCTTTGCCAAAAAATTCCATAATTTTATCTATTGTACTTTTTGGAGCTGTAAAACTAGTTGCTGTACCTTTTATTTGATCTGATTTGAGACCATCAAGAAAATAACTAATCCCCTCATCAGTAATTTTATTACCGTGGAGGTGCAAGACTTTTAACTTAGGCATTTGACCTTTTGCGAGGGAGTTAGCTAGTACCTTAGCTCCATTATCGTCTATTTGATTATTGCTTACATCAATGGTTGATACTTGGTGAAGATAAGGTAGTTTTAAAAAATAATCAAAATTGTTCATCTGATAAGATGATTTAACTCGAAAAGTATTATCGCTATATTCTATAGCTTTTTCAAAATCTGTTTTTTCTTTTAATATAAACTTTTTAAAATTAGATGCTTCAAGGTCTTTTGGGTTAATTTTAATGGCTATATCACAGCTTTTCAAAGCACTTTCATAATCTCCCAACTTTTTTGAGGCTATAGCTTTAATGTTATAAATATCAATTATCTGACTTAATTTTTCTTTTGAAGCCACCATATCTTTATAATATTTATTATATTCAACTAAAAAATAATTAGATTTTTTTACTTCCTCAAGGTATGGAGGTAAATTTGTATATAACCTCCCCTTAATTAGTTTTACATTCTCAGGCGATTTATCTGAAACTTTTAAAGTATCCCTAAAAAACGAGTAAAAATCACGTGTCGGGTTAGCCTTATACCAATCAAACCCATTAACCCCATTTATTACACCTTGACTATAAAAATAATCTCTTTTTACTGCCGCTTCTATATGTTGCTTTTTTCTTTCAAGGTATAATTTGTTTAATTCTTCTACTTTTTCAATCCCGTAATTGTTAATATTTCCCATATATAAAATACTTTTATCACAGTTCTTTAATGCGTTTTCATAATCCTCCAGCATTCTTAAAGCCATAACTTTGTTATGATAAGCATTAAGGTTTTTAGCATCACTTTTAATAATGATATCACAAGCTTTTATTGCTTGTTCGTATTCTTTTTGAATTATTAATGCTGAAACTTTTAAATAAAACCCCTGTAATATATTATTTTTTTCATTTTGAGCATCAGAGTATCCTGGATTGATTTTAAGAGCTTCATCACAGCTTTTTAATGCTTTTTCATAATCTTCTAACTTTCTTAAAGCTATAGCTTTATTATTATAGGCATAAAAGTATTTTGAATCGATTATAATAGCTATATCACAGTACTCTATAGCTGTCTTATACTCTGCTTTATCTATAAATATCGCTGCTTTTTCATTCCATCCATCGAGATATTTAGGATCGGCTTTAAGAGCTTCATTGCAACTTTTTAATGCGTTCTCATAATCCTTTGATTTTCTAAAAGCTACAGATTTATCAATGTTTTTTTTGTTTACAATTACAGGATCGGTCTTTTTCGTTACTTCAGACTGATTAGGTACAACATAAGTAGTATCAGGTTGTATAAAAGATTGCGATGGTGGGGTATAAAATACAAAATCTGGTCTAACGTAAGGGGTAGATTCTGGAATTGTTGTAAATGATTTATCTAAATTTGTTATCGCAGGGCCATACCTAGAACTATTAGCAGTCCAAGTTGTATAATTAACGCTAGATGCTGTATTTCCTATTGAATTACAAGGAGGATTCATAAACATATCGTTTTTACCACAACTTATTGTTATGGTTGGTATCTCACGTTTCATAAATAATTACCTTATTAAAAAAATATTCTAAATATAAATTATTAAATTTTTATTAACTTTTTGTATTGCTCTTCCGATATTATAAAAACAGTATTGTTTTTATATTGAATAGCTTGGATTTGAAGTAGAGCCTTGTTTATGATGATATCTAGGAATAATCTTGCGTCATTACTTGGCAATTGTTGAAGAGTGTGTAAGTCAAAATCGTATCTGTAATTAGTCATAATCAACCTCTTAGCTTATTAAAATAGGTGCTAGGGGCTACAAACAGTCATTTTAAAAAACAACTACTTACTGCCTTCATGCCAGAGACACTTATAACAGTAAACCCCCAGCATAAAGCAAAAGGCTAATAGATTGATTTTGTAATGATGGTTTGTAGTCATCACTAACAGCCTTCAAGTTAGTAGAAACTACGATTATTATCAAGAGCTATTTATTTTCATAATTTATACCTTCCTCATAATCTTCTACTCTTAGTGGCAGACCTAAATTCTTCCCAAGCTTGCGAATAGGCACGACTAACGCCATCGCTTCAAAATGTTTTACCCACGGCGAGTCGGACTTATAAGACCCCGAGGAACATTCCATACTTTCGTTAATCTCATCCCTAAAACACACCTTGATTTGAGCCTCGCCCGATTTAAGCTTTACCACTCCGTAAGTAGCTATAAGATTATCCTTATGCTGCTTCTCTTTTGACGGCACATGCTTAATGTTAGGATTCATTCCCAGTTCGTACTCAAAGAAATCATCCTTATATACCCCGTAAGAGTAAACGTTAGACACGAGCGGATTATTGAAGAGCAGTTTAAGCCATCCTCTATAGCCTATTTGCAAGTCAATTGTTGACTTATAAGGAATAAGCCACGCTTGCCCAAGTGAAGAGGCAGGGTCTAGTCCGTACTCACAGCATTTGTAAAAAGCATTTACTATCGATAACTGACTACACGCTCTTAACTTATCATTGGTATTGATTTCCCACGCAAATGACCTAGCTAACTTCTCAAATAATAAGCCGTTGTTATTTAGAAACGGCAGTAGCTTGTCTTTCCTTGCACTACATAACTCATATATTCCGTCTTTTGGTTTGGGTACTATTGCTGCGACCTTATCCCGCTCTATAACCTCCATAGACGCTTCTTGAGCATTTAAATCGGTGTTTAAGCTACGATTATCTATGTTTGTATTATTTAGCTCCCTGTGGGCTTTATTTTCGTTTTGCGAGTTTTCTACTTCATAAACCGACATCGCCGTTTGATATAATTCTTCGTTGTGTTGATTTCTTGCATGTATTGCTCCGTTCATTTCATCCTCCTATAATTTGCAGAATTCTATATGTATTATCGTTTGAGTATTCCCTGTAAAGCTGTGGCATTTCTTGCTTTAATGCACTAGTATCAAGTCTGGTAGCAGTTCTTTCCTTTAAAGCTACTTTGCAAAAACCCGCATCAAGAATACCTGCATCACCCATAAAATTTTGGATTTCAATTTTTAGCTTTTCTTCCTGCTTCTCAAGCTCTCTTCGTTTGATTGCCGCCTCTTGCCATATACAAATCTTTTCCCTAATATCGCTATCGGCTTTGATTGTTTTGGCAGTTTCTAACTTAGGATAAACTTCTTGCAATTCCGCAGGATTAGAAGGAGCAGGCGGAATACCCGCTAAAATGTGATTGTTCCAGAAATCTATAACCGCTTGCCGAATCCGAGCCTCATATTCTAAGTCTCGCCAGTAAGTAAAACAGGCATATTGCCAATTACTGAACAACACGGGAACGTCTACCCTTTCGGCATTTGTAAGCATGGCGTAATATGCTACCTGTGTTCTGTAATATTCTGGTATTCCCTCTTCCCACTTAGCAATCGGACATTTTGTGGACTTAGCCTCAACGATTACATTCTCACCTAATACCTTTGCGTCAACATTACCCCGCATAAACGGATATTCTGGATGGATAAAAGGCGGTAGGTTAGTTTCAAGAGAGCAATTATTAACCTCGCTGTATTCCTGCAATATATACTTCTCAACTCTAACACCTCGTTTTAAATCTTCGCTTTCCTCCTCATAAATAACGGCAGGGTTCATCTTGTCTCTGTAGACGTCTAAAGGCGTGGCAAATGGTGATATTTTCATGATAGGGGCAATTTCAGACCCACCCAAATAAACTTTACGCTCTAAAAGCCATTGTTCTCTATTCTTGTTCATTGTAAAACTCCTTTGTTCCCGTATTCCTTGATGGAATATTGTGTATTTTAAAAAAATTACTAATAGAAGTGCTGGCAACATTAAATATCTTTGCAATAGACTTTTGGTTCATACCTTTTAAATATAAACGCTTCACTTCTTCTGGATTAATCGTGTGTAAAATCTTGTTTGATGGAGCTTTATATATTGTTTGAATATTATATTTCTTTAAAATACGTGAAATTGATGTCGGACCGAGGTTATATTTTTGTCCAATTTGTTTTTTCGTGTACCCAGATTTATATAAACTTATTACCTGTTCAGGATTTATTTTAGTTGATTTAAATTCTCCTGCACACTTACAAGAACAACAAACTTGGTTCTCTAGACTTTTCCTAATAAGCCATTCTTTTTGACAAACAGGGCATTTTTTTGTTACTAACTGTCCTCTTAAAAATAAGTCATGATTTCTATGACACGGCACACACATTGCTTGATAATCATTTGGATCATGGTACTGCTTACTTATACTAGCCCACTCTAATTTTCCTTCTGTAGTATTACATTTTATACATTTTGTAGGATTGCCCCTGACACTTCTTACTCTGTCATGAGCTCCTTTATAAGAGACACTGTCCCCTTTCCAAGCAGAATTTTTTTCTCCTCTTTGATCTCTCTTAGCAGCTATACGGGCTTTAATACCATGTTGTTTCATAAATTTTGAAACTGTATTTTGAGCGACGCCAAAATGTTGACCAATCTCTGCTTGTGTCATAAAAGAATCATAATATAAAGTTTCTATCTCTAGCTTGCGTTCAAGCAAAAAAGTTTCTCTATTACTCATTTGCAGGCCTCCATTCTACGTTCTTCAATATCACGCCATCTTTGCACGTTTCTTGAATTTCGGCGGTAAGATTTACCCTATCATAACCATTTAATTCCCCGATCATGTCGGGGTAATCGTTACATTTAACTAAAAGTGCTTTCTCGGTAGTAAAAACATAATAAGGCTTGTATTTAATCGCCACGTAATGACTAAATATTGCCTTAAAGTGCTGTTTTCCCTGTGTTTCTTTATTGGAGGTAGTCATACCGCTACCCTCCGAGAAGAATAGTAATCGCTACGCAATTTGCTAGTTTCTCCCCAGTATCTACATCTTGCTTCCTCTAGTTCTTGTTCTAACGCCGCAGGATCGTAAATCTTAATGTCCCAAGAAATGTCCCATCTTTTTGCTTCATCAAGTAAAAACTCGTACTGGTCAATCTTTCTGCTTAACTCGTGGTAATCCACGCTGCTTGCATCAAACGGAATGTTATATTTTCTTGCTCTTTTTGTTTGTTGTTTGGTAAATGTTTGTTTGAAATGGGCTCTTGCCTCTTCTATCTGCTCGTTTAGTGATTGATTTCTTGCCCTCTCGCTGATCCTAGCAAAAGTTTCTTTAGCAGAATCAGATAACTCTAAGCTTTCAGCTTTAGCTTCATAAAAACTAGGCGTTTCCGTGATATTATTAGGTAGTGCTGTGTTAATTGGTTTATTTGATAGTTGGATTGCTTCCTTTAAAGCTACCAGCTTCTTCGATAAAGCTTCTTTAGCCTTAGCGACGCTGATGTCTTCTAGGATTGACGAATTGTTAAATACGGAATTGATATTGGTGTGATTTGATGCCCCAAAGATTGTATCTTTACTTAAGGCGGAATTGTTGCTATTATGCATATAATTCTCCTGTTAAAGGTTGAGTTGAATAGTGAAAATATGAAACCCGTCAAAGTTGTAATATTTTCATTTTAATAAGTAAGAATAATAAAACGTTTTAAGCCACAAACTTAAGGCGTTTTTTTTTATGTCTTATGAGATGAGTATATAAGGAAAAAATAATAATATCAACTCTTTTTATAATAAAAAGATAATTATTTTTATAATAATTTGGATTTATTATTATAATGTTGCACTATTTCATCTATTTTTATCTGGTTAATAACACAACTACTAAATCTAATACCAGTAGTATCAGGAATAGTAATAATATTTTTTTTACTAAATAATTCTAGTGCTGCAGTGACAGTTGCTCTAGTGATTTTATTAATTTTAGATAATTCTTCAATAGTAATAATAACTTCGTTATTTACTGATAACTGAACCAAAGATTTTAATATTTTTTTTTGGGATTTTGTTAGAAGGTTATATTCATCTATAGCTTGATTAATAATGTTTAAGTTTCCCATGGTATTACAATTTAACAAAAATCATTTATATAAAAAGAATTGACTTTCTTTTATTCACAATTATCATCAGTAACACACATTAACAAAAAAACATAAGGAAAACAGCATATGTAGAACACACATACCGATTACTAAGAAAGCTTATTATTTAAAATCCCCCGATCGCAAATAAAAACTTTCGCACATTAACCCGATGTATCGAGTGATACGTCAACCGTCTATTTTTATTTAACTAACAAAAACAAACGTAGTTGTTAGAATAGTAGAGTATTTCTTACTAGTCAACCCCTTTTGTTTATTTTTGTTAAGTGAATAGTTTAAAATGAATTTAACAAAACAAACATAAATGTCTAATTTAGCATTACGAACAGAGCAAGAAGTTCAAACCTTACAAAATCAAGAACTATCATTAGAAGCACAAGTATTTTTAGATTTCAAACGTAGAAGTAAAAATAGGCATGAGTTATTAGATCAATTAACTAGAGCTAATGTCATTCTAGAAAAACAACTTACTAATAAGACAAGGCTATTACATCCAAAAGCCCGTACTATTGCCGAGAAAATTCTCAACAAGTTAGCACGTACAGGAGTTGAAGAAGCTATACTTACACATAAACAATTACATGTAATAACTAGATGTTTAGCTGATCAGAATAGAATTCTCATACACCAATTAAGCAGATTGTTTATTTTTGAATATAAAAGGAAATATTTAAAATATAAGCGGTGTTATGTTTTTCAAATACACTCAATAATAAAAGAAACAGTAGGAATCTCCAATAAGAGAAAGGAGGTGTATAATGATTAACACCGCTCTTCATATAAGGAAGCAGGAAGCTCCGAATAATCAAGACCAACTAGGTAAACTCTACTCTTTCAAGAAAGAGAAAGCCCGATATCGTAAGAGTTATATTGATTGGGATAAGATAAAGAGAGCGAATAAAAAAGCTATTCGTGAAAAAGCTAAGCACTTAAGTAAAGACGCAAAAGATATTTTAGCACCTGTAATACAGAAACTAGAAAAAGGTGAGCGTGTATTCTTTAATCACAAGTATATTTCTACAATTACCTTGTGTAAAAGAAGGCAAAATCAGAATATCATAAAGCAATTAGAAACTGTCCTAGATATTACTTACCATAATTCTATTACTCATAATGGCAAAAAATATAGGTTTAGTTACGAATTTGCTTATTACAAACAAGAAAAAATAGCTCAAGAAGATAATTTTATCGGGCATTTTATTGCTCTAGACGAATCTTTGAACACTAGTAAACAAGCCAGTTCTCATCCATCTATAGAAAATAATAATACTGAAAGTATTAGATCTAACGTGCATGCGCACGAATCTAATTTTTTGCAAAATTCTCAAGAAGTTAAAATAGAGAAAAATATCTCTCCAGAAATAGTCCCATTTTCAGAAGAGCCCGTTAAACCTACTAAGCTTAAAAGGCGATTACCGAACGAGAGAAAAAAGCCTACTAATACCGAGCGTAAGGCTAGAATCTACCAGTTTAACCAGTACAAAGAGCCACAGAACTTAGGCTACCACTACCCGTTAACTAAGGAGGACGGCGATAAGTTGCAAAGCCTGTCAGGGCGAGAGTTTAGCCTAAATGCTATGAATGAGATACTCCTAGACATGTCAAAGCGAAGAGACAACAAGTTCTGCTCAAAAGCTCAATTTATGGTGTATTTCGGTAAATGTCTGCGATTTGAGATGCGCGATAGCGTAAAAACCGGTAACGATAACTTCTACATTAAAAGAAACGTCACCCCGATAAATCAAAGGGAAATAGACAAGCAAAAGCAGATAGAGCAATACATAGCCGAGGTAGAGCAAAAAGCGATTACCTATGTTTGCCCAGAGAACCAGCTAAAGGCAAGGATAGCCAACGTTCTTGAGCCGCTAAGAGCTTATGCACTACTGTCAAACATTAAGGATTTAGCCGTTATTGGCGGTGTCGTAAAAATTTACTTAAGAACCGATTGCCAACTAAGTCGGTATGAAACTGGTTTAGTTTTAAGTCAGGTTAAGTCTATCTATTCTAGCGGAGAGGTAAACATAGAAAGCGTGGAGTTTTTAGTAGAAAACGCTTGTCGGCAAGTACAGGGCTATGATGAGGTGCGGACAAAAGGAACTCCTATCATGCCGACATTGCAACAAGGCGTCTGGGGAGATATTTGCCAAAAGTTAATAGAAACATGCGGTATTCACGTTTATAATAACTGGTTTAGTAGGCTAACCCCTATTATTGATGAGCAGAATAGAACTATTGAGTTAAAAGCTCCAAATTTGTTTGTTAAGCAATGGGTAGAGACTAATTACTGGGATACAATTCAGGAAACATCAAAAAAGCTAGGATTTGACTTAAAGGTGGTTTAGTTAAAAATAAGGCAACTATAGAATAATTGCCTTACCTTAAAAGATGTCTAACCGTTATGGAATTGATAATTTAACATAATTTTTTTAGGTTCTAATAATAAAAATTGAAAATATCAGAAAAATAAGTACCTTTTATTGCAAACAGATCAAGTTTCATATTTTTAGTTCAGGCAGATACTAAAGCAATATTATAAGCTTGTCTCAATTGGTCTTTAATCTCTTCTTTTTTATCAATTTTAATAAATGTATTCTAATTATTTAATAGATAAACTCCTTCAGCATATATTTTGGCAAATAATATTCCTTCTCTATAAATACCTGTGAATTGATCGTGCATACGATACTCCACTTGACCTATAGAAGTCATAATTACAATTATTGTCCTAATTAAATATTTATCCATTTTCTAGGAAGCAAAAAAATGTTTAATCTATTTAGTGTGTGGAAATATACAGAAAAAAGGTTAATAAATATATAATCAATTTTTTAGCTGTACAAATACTTCTAGGTGAAATAATCTTAATATTTCTTAATAAAACTAGAATAATTGATTTATGATACAAGAATTTGTTGCTAAAATACTTGAAGTATTGTCCCCGATGCCTGATGTTACTGCGATAAAAAGTAAAGGCCATATAGTTTTGTATAAGGATGGAGTTATGTTTGGCAAGATAATTGAGCAAAGAGTTTTATTGTTAAGTAACGATAATAAATTTATTGAAGTGGACACTGAGTTAATAAACAGATTACTTATACCTAAAAACAAAATCGATCAATCTGACTGTGATGCATTCTTGTTTAAAGCTACTAAGTCTTGGTGGTTGGCTAAAAGTAAGATATGGACTATTTCAGCTACAAAAGGATTTTTAGAAAATATTTAGCATATTCAGCCTATTTATTCATACATATCATATAAAAAATCAAAACTCATTTTTTATTTACAGTTGATATATTTACTTATATACTCAAGTAAGTAATAAAAACCAAGAGAATCAAAAATGACTAGACTAAGTATAGATATACCAAATGAATTACACCATTATCTCAAAATACATACGGCACGAAAAAAAGTAACTGTAGTAGATTTTGTAAGAGATGCCATATACAAAAAAATTGATCAGGAAAAAGTACCTAACAGAGAAACCATAAAAGCGATTGAAGAGTCAAGAAAAGGGGTCGGTATAACAAAAAATTCTTCAGTCGAAGAAATGTTTAATGAAATATACAAAGAGCTTGAAGAAGAAGGTTTTAAGGTAAAAAGAAATGCTTGAGCTTACAAAAACTAATCTTTACAAAAAAGAATTAAAATTAATGCTCAAGAGAGGTCGGGATGGAAAAAAAATGTTCGATATAATAACAATGATATTGGATAATGCCAATCAAGGGGTGGAACATCATTTGTTACTACCGGAAAAGTATTGCCTTCATAAATTAATAGGTAAATATAAAGGCTACTGGGAATGTCATATAGAGCCTGATTGGTTACTAGTTTATTATTTAGATGACGAAGTGTTGCGACTAGAGCGTACTGGTACACATAACGATATTTTTAAGTGATAAGAGATGAAAACCAACCTGCCAGAGCGATCACTTGTAATAAAACCGCTACTTGATCGGATTACCTCTGAAATCCTAATAGCCGGCAAGAATACGATAGCAATGATTATCCTTTTTGGTTCATATGCAAGAGGGGACTGGGTGAGTGATGAATATACCGAGGGTCATATAACTTATAGTTACCAAAGCGACCTTGATATTATGGTGGTTTTAAAAAAGGGGAAGCATATAGGTTATGCCGAGCCGAGAATAGAGAAAAGATTGGAAAGAGAGCTAGTACATGACCTGCTTTCTAAAAAGCCATGGATAACGTTAATATTTGAATCAATTGATTACGTTAACAGGCAATTGGAAAAGGGACGTTATTTTTACTCTGATATAAAGAAGGAAGGTGTCCTACTTTATGATTGTGGGGAGTATCCTTTAAGTGAAGGCAAAGAATTATCCTTTAAGCAGAGAAGAGCAATAGCCAAAGAGGACTTTGAGCAGTGGTTTGAGAGCGGTAGTGAATTTTTAATCGATACGCTTAATGCTATGCAAAGGGATAGCCTTAATAGAGGAGCATTTTATCTACATCAGGCAACTGAGAGCTTTTACAGTGCCATTATGCTTGTTTTTTCGGGTTATAAGATAAAATTGCACGACATAAGAAAGCTCGGCAGTCTAGCAGGGAATTATAATACTGAGTTGTGGCAAGTATTTCCTCATTCGAGCGTTGACGAGCGACAGGCATTTAAATTACTTGAAAAAGCTTATATAGAAGCAAGGTATAGCAAAGAATATAGAATCAGCAAAGAACAACTACTTTATCTTGTTGAACGAGTCCAGAAGTTACAAAACTTAACAGAGCGGATTTGCCTTGAATATATCCATGCTTCTTCAAATCGGAGGGATCATGTCTAGTAATATAAATGAAGTTAATGTTAAGTTTCTACCAAGGAAAGAAGATGGTTATTGTTGTTTGGCTAATATTCCCGAACTGGTTGGAATTGCTGAAGCAGCAGGTAAAAAATTAATGAACCATATAATGCAAAAATTTTTAGATGGTGAATTATCAAAAGATTTAAAAATTGATTGTCCAAATCTCAAGAGTTGGGTATCTATTCCTAATTCAGAACCTATTATAGTAAATGTTAACGATTATAAACGCGTACTAAAAAAATACACATCTAATCAAAAATGGGAATCTATCGTAGAGACCATTAACGATGATCCTACATCAGAGTTTTACAAACCGTATATAGATCAAAATAAATTAATGATTCATGTTGATGACATCATAGGAGTGCTAAAAGATTGCGGATTAAAAGAAAACGCCAAAAAAATATCGTCTATTCTTGATAAGAAGGCGGCGAAGAAAAAATTAAAACAAAAACGTGATTGGAAAATAATAAGGCTAGAGCAAAAAATTAAAAAAATGAGTCTTGGTGATCATAAAAGTGCCGAAGAAATTCAAAAGTTTGCAAATAAAGATAAAAAAACAAAAGGAGATAGTATTAAAATTAATAAAGAAATAAGTAACTTAAATATTCAAACTATTGCAAATACTATTTCTAAATATTATAGCAAATTAATTAACAAAAGTTATGAAGAACATTTGATTAACAATGAAATAAAAGTACAGCATATTATCAATGGTATTGAATCAAGAGAAAAAGAGAAAAAGAATGAAGTTCAAGCTATTGAGCTAAAAGTAACTTACAAGAAAGGCTACTGTTATGACAAGAAAGAAAAGACTCACATGGTTAACAATAACACTCATATTTATGATAGTAATAAGGAATTTATAGATGGTTTGTATAAACGACATGGCACAAAACCAACGATTGAACAAATTTTTGAAGCATTTGATGAAGAATTTATAAAATTCACTGCAAAAGAGGTTAATAGACCTGAATATAGTGTGCGCAGTATAATTTCGAACATACGGGAGAAAAAGCAGTTGACCGAAATAGAAAAGTTAACTAGTGGAGAACAATTATTAGATAAAGTAACCGGATACATAGATGTATTCAGCAGAGATGATTTAATGCAAGCCGTTAAATGTATTCCTGATAAGGAAGTTCAAGAAAAACTGATAGAAGAGGCGTTAGCCGATAAATCTGTAAAAATTTTAAATGAGCAATACAACCGATATAATACAAATTATAAAGATAAAGATAATCCCGGTATAAAGGTAAAAGATATCATTACTCTCGATGATAATTCCGAGTCAAATGAACCAAAAAAATACATACGAATAACTAAATTTGAGTTCTTTGATATTGACTCATAAATATTTTTTTTAATTCTATGTTTTTTTCAAAATTTTGTGCAGCTTTTTTTCCTTATAAAGCTGATCACATTGCGGTTTCCAACACTTCTTAAAAATTGAAAATATTTTTTCTTGCAAAAGTTTTTGTGCGAATTTTAGTCTTCTAACCCTTATAAAGCCAAGGGAATATAAAATCATTGTTTTAAATTCGTCGATTTTACTTGTGCAAGTACTCATGGTTTTATAGCGCCTAACTGGTTTTTCCAGAGTTTAAACAAACTTTAATTAGGACAAAGAACATGAATAATAATTATTACCACCTACTTCCCGATACAGGTTTTGTTCGTCTTTCAACTATTTTGAAAATTATTCCCGTGGGTAAAACTACGTGGTACGAGGGGATAAAGACAGGACGTTTTCCAAAATCGGTTAGGTTAGGCAAAAGAATCACCGCTTGGCGTGTTGAGGATATCCGCAACCTTATAAACAGCAAAGAAGAAGAAGGAGGGAATTATGGAACTAATAATTAATCCAGAATTTCAAAATCTTATTCCACCTCTAAGTAGTGAGGAATTAAGCTTGTTAGAAGTTAGCCTTAAGTATGAAGGTTGCCGTGATCCGCTGGTAGTATGGCACAATACTATAATAGACGGACACCATAGATATGCTATTTGCATTAAGCACGGCATAAGCTTCAATACAATAGAAAGGGAGGAGTTAGAAACCGAACTAGACGTAAAGCTCTGGATGATTAACAACCAATTTAGCAGAAGGAACTTGCCAACAGAAACTAGACTTGCTCTTGCATATAGGTTCAAGGAGTTTGAGGCGGAAAAAGCTAAGGAAAGACAAGTAGCTGGGATTAAAATTGAGCAACCTCAAGAACAAGATACCTTAGCGCACCAGTGCGCTAAGGTTGAAAGCAATCCAGAACTGAATTTAGAAATTAATAAAGGCAAGACTTTAGACATTATTGCTCAGAAAGCAGGTGTTAGTACTAGAACCGCCGAACAATACGATGCAATCCAGCGAAAAGGTACTGAGGAGCAAAAAGCCGAAGTTGCCGAGGGCAAGTCAAGTATTAAGAAAGTCTATACCAAAATTCAAAAAGCTGAGCGTCTGGAAAAGAATAAGGCAGCAGAATGGCCAAAAGGTAAGTACCGAGTTATATACGCCGACCCTCCATGGCAATACGGAGATGAGAGATCAGGAGGTAACCACGGCGGAGCAGTAGACCATTATAATACGATGGGCATAAATGAACTAAAAAATATGCCCATAGCTTCTTTAGCTGAGGATAATGCTGTTTTATTTCTATGGGCTACCGCTCCCCTGCTACCCGAGGCACTAGAGCTAATAAATGCCTGGGGCTTCAAGTATAAGACTAATTTTATATGGGATAAAGTTAAACATAATATGGGGCATTACAATTCGGTTCGCCATGAATTGTTATTAATAGCTACTAAGGGAAGCTGCACGCCTGATAATGTTCAATTATTTGACTCTGTCCAAAGTATTGAAAGAACGGATCGTCATTCAGAAAAGCCAGAAGAATTCAGGAAGATAATTGACACGCTATACACCTACGGCAACAAGCTTGAAATGTTTGCTCGGAAGCAAGTGGAAGGTTGGGAGGTGTTCGGTAATGAGCTTTAATTACAAACAGAATTACCAGATGCAACTTGATGAGGGGCAAGAGTTTCAGGATCATTGTGCTTATTGGCTACAAAAGACACTGAATATCGGAATAGTAAATTTTCAGACAAAAGAATACCAATATAAGTTTGGTGAAAATATGCAGGGAATAGAGTTTAAGCTAGATAAAGTCTTTCAAACCACTGGTAACTTGTGGATAGAAACTGCTGAAAGAAACGACCCTAAAATTCCATATTCGAGTAGTGGAATATTTAGGAAAGACAACTCATGGCTATATTGTATAGGTAATTATGACGTTCTCTATATATTTCAGACAAATATACTTATTGGTATATGCCGGTCTGAACGTTATCCGATCATAGAAAATAATGTAATGACTTCAAAGGGTTTTTTATTACCTAAAGACGCTGCCGATAAATATGGCAAAAAAATAGCAACGAAGAGTGTAGTTAATGAAACTGTGGAGGGGAAAAGTGAGTAAGGCATTAAACAGCTCTGTAGCTAAAGTAGTTATTGCCATAAGCCAAAACGAACTCCTATTACCTCCGCCTAAGTCGATTATCAAGGAGATAATCGAAGCAGATGCAAGGGTTTCTTTAGTAGATGCAATGCTGTTTACCAAGGAAGCGTCCGCCAAGTTTAAGAAAGGCAGTGAAAATTTTATCAACCAATTAATAGAGCAAAAACAATGACTAAATGGAATAACTTTAACGATGCAGAAGACCAGATGTCTTACGAATTAATACCTAATAAAACAATAGCAAAGGTTGGGCTATTACTTAAAAAAGGCAACCATATAACCGATGAATTTACTGATGGCTATGCAACACTTAGTAAAGCAGGAACTAGTATATATTTAGCCTGCGAGTTTGTAGTCCTAAGCAGTCAGTATGAGAATAGAAAGGTCTGGAGCAATATCGGTCTTTATAGTGATAATTCACCAAAATTCGCTCAAATAGGCAGAACTATGATCAAGTCAATACTTAACTCTGCTCACGGCTTGCATTCAAAAGACAAATCACCAAAGGCGGAAAAACAGAGACAGATTAAGAGCTTTGCCGATTTAGATAACCTTATATGCCTAGCGGAGATTACCATTAATGACAAAGGTTATAAACCTCGTAACGAGATCAAGACTATAATTACGCCCGATCATGCCAGATATAGCGAGTTTATGGACGAGAGAAGCGGAAAGTTTCCGATTAGTTATGGTTCAACGAGTAATAGACAAAGTACCGGTGAGCTTATTAGTGATGAAATACCATTTTAAAGAGGTTTCTTATGAGTCAGGAAATACAGCAGAATATAACCAATCTATACAACCTTATTGACGATTTGGATAATACTAGAGATTTGCTTGAGATCCGTTATTGGCTCTTAAATAGCAATCTTGGGGAAAACAATAATTATTTGACGGCTAGGTTCAACATAGAAAAGCAAAGGCCTATAGTTACCGAGCATTTAACTCGGCTATCGGAAGCGGTAGATGATCTTGAGATATATGTTCACCGATGCAAGGAGCTAGTTTTAGTAGAACGCGAAAAAGACCCTAAATTCGCTAAAGCATATGATAAATATTACGAAAAAACTCCAGAGGTAAAATACAAAGCGTTTCCCCCGATAATGAGCCGTTAGTAGTGTCCTAGCAAAAGCGAAAAAACATTAAAAAAATCTAGACTCGAGAATGTATGCTAATATTATTTTTAAGGACTCTACCTCTTCTGCAAGGCGGCAGAAGAGAGTAGTGCCGACAAAGCCATTAAAAATGACTAACCACGATGAGATACACAGGAATAACTACAAGACCCAACAAGTTTTTTAGTTATTTCTTAGATATCATTATAGCATACTTTAAGGGAAGTGGAGATTTTTTTGCTTTCCTGACCTAATAAAATAATTAGCAATCATTCTTTAGTCGCAATTTAATGGCTTTTAAGTTATCCAAATAAATTAATACAACATATTTTTCTTACAAAATAATATCTCCAGTGGTATTAATGTAAAAATTTTATAATAGAAAGCTAAATATTAATTATATGATTACTAACACCAATAATTTAGATAAATATCAGTTAAAAAAATTATTGGAATATAGCGGAATAAGGATAGTTAAAGATCATGGGAATTATTATCAAATAACATGTCCTAATTGCAAAGAACCGGAAGCATTTATTGAGTATTTAGGAGAAAAACGCTGGATACAGTGTAATAGACAAAATAACTGTTCTAAAGGCGGTAAAGCTTACAATAAAAAAATATGGGATTTTATTGCAGAAGCCCAAGGATTGGAAGAAAATGATAACTCTAAAATAGTTCAGTATATAAATGAAACTTTAGAAAAACCTGATCTAGAAAACGATATAATTCCTAAAGAAGAAATAGCTACACTTGAGATCACAACAGAAGACTTAAAATTTTTACAGTATTGTGAGGAAATATTTAAACAAAATATAAATCAAAATAGTGAAACTGCTAATTTTGTTAAAAAATATTTAGAAGAAGAGCGAGGTTATAATCAGGATATAATCCGAACATTTGAAATAGGACTTCTTCCTTCAGAACAGGAGCTGATAAATACCTTAATTGATAGTTATCAATACAAGGAAGAACAAGCAAAATATCATATTAATAAATTGCTAGGTGTTACGAACCATAATGATAACACTACACATGAATTTGCAAAAAACAACATAACAATTGCATGGAAAGATACAAAAGGGACTGTGCAAGGATTCTCATTGAGGAAACCTACTAGTAAAAAGGTTGCCAATAAGTATATGAGTAGTAAAGGTTTACAGAAATCCAAACTACTCTTCAATTTACATCACTACAAAATAGAAAGTAATAAAAAACTGGTTATAGTAGAGGGTCAGTTTGATGCACTTGCAGCAATGTATCTTTCTACAGAAGAAATCCAAGCAAAATATCACTTTGTAGCATCAGGCGGCAAATCAGTGAGTAAAGAACAAGCATCTCTGATAAAGAACCAAGGGATACAAGAAATTATATTATTAATAGATAACGATGAAGCCGGAGAGAATTATACAACTAGCGTTAATAACTTAGCGGGCTATGGAATAGAGGTCTGCGTTGCGAGGCAGACTAAAAATAGTGAATTTAAAGATATAGATGAGCTCTTAAGAAGTAATCCGAAGGAAAATAACTTTATGGAAATATTGGAGAATGTAAAACCTGAAGGATTGATGTTGAACAAACAAAGTAACGATTTAGAAAGTAAAAAAGATGAGATCATAAGAGACGTTGCAAAGTCTTTATCCGAGGGAGAAGAGATTGATACCTATAATCTTCAAAAAATACAAATAGAGAAACAAACTCAAAATACGACAAATCTCCTCCAAAAGGCTCTAGAGAGCAAAAATATTGTTAATATTATAAAATATTCAGAGGAATATAATGAAAAAGTATATGGAGATTTAATATACGATCAACCTTATTCTTTTGGTGATTATCAACAAGATATGACCAAGAAAATTGAAGGTTACAAAACAGGTTTTAAAGAATTGGATAATTTTGTTGCAATAGAGCCCGGTACTCTAACGATAGTAGCAGGTAGACCTTCGCACGGCAAAACTACCATGATGCTTAACATGTATAGGAATATGATAAGTGCTAATGAAGACAAATCATTTCTTTTTTACAGTTATGAGGAACACCGCCAGGATATTATTAATAAAATAATTATTTCTTTAGCTAAGTTAGAATATATGACGAACGAAATGTTTGAAAAACTTAGGGATAGAAATGTAATAGCAAAAAAGGATAAAAACGTATTAGTAGATGAAATATTACCTCAACAAACATATTGGCAAGCTCTAAAACATCAAATACTTCATTATTTTAAATATGGTCCTCCGGAAAAGCACACTCCTATAACTCTTGCTATTTCAGAAGTAATAAAATGGATGAAAGAGGGTAGGTTATGTGTGATGGGTAAAAAATCCAGTGTTGAAAAATTAAGTCTTGGGTTAATAGATAAAGCAGTGGAGTATATGGATTCAAATAAATTCAAACCCTTAGGATGTGCATATATAGACTATACACAAAAACTTAATACAGAAAAAAACCGAACTAATCGTCAGCAGGAAATTCAAGTAATATGTGAGACATTACTTAATACGACACTAAATAAAAGGTTTCACTCTCCGTTAATTTTAGGTGCGCAGGTTAATAGAATGGTTTACTCACTAGCAACACTTACGGCGGATAAAATGCGGGAGGGAGGGGACATAGAGCAAGATGCAAATTTAATACTTGGGATATGGGATTTGCAACAGTCTAAGCAAGAACAAATTTTATTATTGTTAGAAGAATATGAGAAAAAGAAGCTTAAACATAAAGCTGAAGATAAAAAGAAGGAATTATCTGATCTAGAGCAAGCTATACGTAATCTTGAAGAAGAATTAAAGGAACCCAAAAACCACGATAGTGAAACAAAAACAATTAAAATTCTAAAAAGTCGTAATGGTGCAAAATCTCAGGCAGATTTACAATCCTACTCCTCAGAGTTTTTACTGCAAGAAAAACAGGAAATAAATACAAGTGATGATACATTTGAGTGAGATATAAAGTAAATATGAAAAAAAGTATTCAAATACTTAAGGAACTCACTATACCTTATGAGTATGATAATAATGAAGAGCAGATAGAATGGTTTAAATCTAATATTTATTTAATAGATACTATAATTCAAGAAATTGAAGCCTTAGGGCCAAATCATGATGTAGATATAGGAGAGATAAATATAAAGAGAGTAATAGATTTTTCAATCTCTATTACAAGTATTTTGTCCAAAAGTAAAGCTATACATAATTTAAATATAATATTCCTAGAGAGCGGTTTATCGAATCAAGCAAAAACCATCCATAAGGCACAATTAGCAAAAGTAAAAATTTTATATTTAGAGGTTATAGAGTTTTTAGAGGGTAAAAAAAAAGTAATAAATAACCCTGAAAACATTCCCATACCAAATCATATAATAAAAGCTATGACCAAGCAGCAGAAAGGCATAATTGGTGATATTAAGGAGAAAACAGAGAGGGAAACATTTATTAAAACTTTAGAAAATACAATTCGAAAAGATTATAAAGAATTACCTGATATAGCAAAACAGGAAATCTCAAAAATAGATAATAAGTATGAAATAAGTAAATATTTAGGTTCAAGCTTTAAAAGCAATGAGATATTAACAATTAGGTCTTTATTAGTGATATTAAACAGAAAACTAAAATCAGGGAATATTACGGATCCCGATAAAAATGATATATATATCCCTTGGAAAGAAATATATGAAGAATGCGGTATACCTAAAGCTGTAAATGGAGGTTACGAACCAAGGCTGGTTCAACCGATAAAAGAAGCGATATTATCTAAAGAGGGAAATTTAGCTAAAAAAAGATGGGTAAAAGATGAAGTTAGTGAAAAAGTAATTATGACTTCCTTTTTATTGGAGGTGAAACCATTAGAAAATAAGGTAGGATTACGATTCTCTAGTTTTCTATTTTCCGATAAGAAAAAGCTGGAAAAATCTACAATGATAGATAATAAAGGTTTTGTAAGATTTAGAAAAGTAAATAGAACTGATATTGGGTTGAAATTATTCTTGTATTTAGAAAGGTACATATCGCAGCAAGATTCGATCAAAAAACTAGATTTGACCAAAATAATAAACATTTGTCATTTACATGATAATTACTTAAAAAAGAAAAAAAGGACTATTGATGATATAGAAAGAGCTTTTGATGATATGGTAAGTCAGCAGACCATATTAAGTAGCTGGAAGAAACAAGAAGGCATAAATGGGCAACAGCAATATGAGTTTGTAAATTTGCGTTATAAAAAAACGGAACATAAAATACCCCAAGAAAAACAGATAAATTTAGGCAAGATAATCAATATAACAACTAAAAAAGTAACTAAAAAACTTAATAAAAATAAAAAAAGTTAACATTCTATTAATTATAGACTTTTGAGACAACCCATGAAGTTTTGGTGAAGAACCCATGAAGTTTTGGTGAAAATCACCCTTCAACCCCTTATAAGGACTGGTGTTCAAATTCTTATAATATTTATAATTATATAATATTATAACGTAGCTCCCTTTTTCTCGCATAGCTTCAAAAGGTCGCTTTTCCTAGTAAGAAGAGAAGAGACCATTTTGTTATTATTAACCCCAACTGTAGCACCTTATAAGGGTTTATGGTATAATTGCGTTACCAAATTACCCTTAAGTAGTATATGGCCACAAATTTATTTATTGATACTGAATGCTATCCTAATTATTTCTTGCTAATGCTCAAACTACCTGATGGTAAGAAGAGATATTTTGAATTGGATGAAACCCATAAATTGGATACAGAGACGATTGCTAAGTTTTTTAAAGAAAGACTGACGATTGGATTCAACTCTCTCATGTATGATATACCTATGATTCTATATGCTCTTAGGGGAAAGAACAATGCAGAACTAAAAGAGTTGTCCGATAGATTGATAAGTAAAGAAGAGAAATCTTTTGATGTTATAAGTAAGCTTAGTTTGTGGTGTCCTAGTTATTTTGATCATATAGATATTTTTAAAATTGCTCCCGGTAAAGCTAGTTTAAAAATGTACGGAGGAAGAATACATGCACCGTTTTTACAGGATTTACCTTATGATCCAAGTAAAGCAGTAACTGAAGAACAAAAGGAGGAGTTAAAAAAATACTGTTCAAACGATATAGATTTAACCATAAAACTTTTCAACTCTTTAGAAGAGCAATTGTTAATACGTCTTAATATTAATAAAGAATACAATATTGATGTACGTAGTAAAGGCGATGCTGGTATAGCAGAGATGTTAATGTTTAAATCTTTAGGCATATTAAAAATGAATATTTACGTCCCTGATAGTTATAAATTCCAGTATAGTCCGCCTAGCTATCTGGCTTTTAAAAGCGAAGAATTGCAAGAATTGGTAGCTACGATATCAGGATTAACTTTTAAGGGAATAAAAGGAGAAAGAAATTTCAAGGATGGAATACCCGGTGAAATTAATATTAATGGAAAGAGTTATAGTTTTGGTATAGGGGGCCTCCATTCCCAGGAAAAACACAGATCAATAATTTGTCAAGATGACGAGCTACTGATAGATGTGGACGTAACTGGTCATTATCCAAAAATGATTATAGATAATAAGTGGTGTCCCGAGCATTTAGATAAAGATAAATTTAATACTCTAATTAGTAATTTCTATAACGATAGGGTGGTAGCTAAGAGGGAGGGCAAAAAAGCAAAATCGGATACGTATAAAATTATACTTAATAGCGTTTACGGCAAGTTTGGAGACGAGTATTCGTTTTTATATTCACCAAAATGTATGCTTCACACGACATTAACAGGTCAGCTTAGTTTGTTAATGCTGATAGAAATGCTGGAAGAATGCGGGTTAAATGTAGTGAGTGCAAATACAGATGGTATTCTTGTTTATATCGTGAAAGCTGATTATCAATTATTTCAGTCTGTCTGTGAGGACTGGCAAGAGATATCTAATTTGAATTTAGAAGAAACAAAATACAAGGCTTTGTACAATGAGAGCGTTAATTCCTACATAGCCGTAAAAGAAGACGGCAGTTTAAAACGTAAGGGTTCGTTTGTAGAGGGTGATCTAGCTCACAACCCTACAATAAAAGTATGTATGGATGCTGTAATAGATTATATCCTTAAAGGGAAGCCCGTAGAAGATACCATTTTAAACTATGATACTAACCCTAGAAACTTCCTGATGGTAAGAAAAGTAGTGTCTGGCGGTTATTGGAGAGAACAATATTTAGGAAAAATAGTAAGGTGGTACTGGTCAACTAAAGGAGATCCTATATATCGGAGGCTAGAGACTATGGAGCTTAAAAAAGACGGAACTCCTAAAAACGATCCTAAAGTAGCAGATAGTGATGATGCCTTTCCTATAATGGATTTGAGAGAAGGCCTAGTAAATATCAATTATGAAAAATATATCAATGAAGCCTATACAATGTTAAAGAACCTTGGCGTAAATACCTCCGTTTGAGGTTAAAATACCCTAAATTTCAGTTTAATTTTTCCTCTTAATATTTTTGTATATAAAACTGCTAAAAAGCTTATATTCTAGCGGTTTTTTTAGGCATAAATATTTGTGTTTACAGGTAAAAAATGGTATAATTTTAATTAATTTCAGGAGGTTTGTTATGCAATTTGTAAAAGGTCAGTCCGGTAATGTGAAAGGAAGACCTAAAACTACCGATAAGAGCTTAAGTGAAGCTGTACTAAAAGATCGCTTGAAGGCATATAAGTTCGTTCAAAAAGCAATGAAGCAAGGAGAGCCTTGGGCGCATGAGTTATATTTTAAAGCTTTGCTTCCAGCTGCAAAAGAAGTTGTTAATTATAATTAAGTAATATAGGTCATATATATGGATCAAGACACAATTGAAATTACCGGTAAAGGCGAAGAAAATAAGACATTAATGCTCAGATTTGTAAACCGTGGCATGCTCGCTGAAACTTTTGATAGAGAACTTACTATAATGGAAGAAATAGACAAGTTAAAAGGTGAGGAGTCTGACGAAAAGCTAGATAAGTTATTATCCGAGTTTACTGAAGCCGTTAAATTAAGGAAACGCCTTGAAAAGCGGTATGATAAGTTTTTAAAAGAATCAACATCATAAATATTATGAGTAAAAAAATAACACTGGATGAAGCCCAAATAGCTCAAGTAGAAGCATTGTCAGCTTACTTACCGATAAATAGAATTGCTGATTATTTTGGTTTTTCAGAGAAAACCTTTCATGAAATCAAGAAACGCCAACCGGAAGTACTTACAGCCTATAACAGAGGGGTAGCAAAAGCTTGCAGCTATGTTGGTAGTATGCTTATGGGGTTTATCAGAGAAAAAGAAAATACTGCAAGTAAATTGCAAGCAATTACCTTCTACCTTAAGACAAAAGCCAGTTGGGGCAGTGAAAATAAAAATGATAATGAGTCTGTTTGTTTGACGTTTTCGGGTGAACAAACGCCTGCGGAAATACTTAATATTGGCTTTAAAGCACTTCAGGAAGGTAAAATAGACTTTGCCCAGATGCAGCAGATAGGGAATTTAGCCATCACCAAAATGAACATAGAAAGCCGTACTCAGGCAGACAAAGCGGTATCGGAGCAGATAAGCATTGATGAAGCCAAGGCATTTGCAATAGAACTGGATCAAACCCTACAGAAATTGGATATGTTAGAACAACATATTAACAAAGGTGGAAATGCCTAACAAACGTGGGGCTAAATACAATTATCGGTATTAACACTTAAAATTATACTCCCGAGGAGATACAGAAGCTTTTAAATAGCTTTCTTAAATGGAAGAATTTGTGCCGGGGTATTTATTGAAATTTCAAAGTGATCTTGCGAAACTGAAAAAGTAATGATGTCCAACTTTTTTAATACTTCTAAAGCCTTTCTTATTCTTTGGGGTGTTTCGTTAAAAGTCTCTAACAATAAATCCTTGTGGATGGGAAGGAGGCTATTAAATGCGACCTCACTATTTAAAGATTGGAGATGATCTATTAGCAAGATAACCTCACTTAACAAGTAACCGGCTAAATAACCGTATTCCTTATTTTTTTCAGCCATGCCCGTGATAAGATCAATTATAATTCGATGTGATTCCTTACCTATATATTCTTCCTCTAATAGCGAGGTTATCTCTTTATGCAAAAATATCCCACCTTCATTCTGGCCATCAAAACAAAAGTCTCCCTCAATGTATCCGTCCTTATCAGCTGAGGTTTCGTATAGATCGCCTAATATAGCCATGCTTGTTATTTTTTTATAATCAGGACGTTTTTGCTTGTGATCTAGAAGCGAGTAGTACCAATGGAGAGGTACAAATATAATCTCAGGTTCGTAATTAATATCTTCTTTGCTCATCTTTTTGCTTGGGTTAACTAATTATATAAAACCAGTTCTAGTTTAGTTTTAAGTTAGTTATGTTTTATATTTAGTTCGGTTTCCAGTGCTTTAACAAGAAGCTTCCTTGATGTATATCTCTGCGATCTATCCAAATTTTTAGCTAATTGTTGCAA
>Ga0209358_10000834_pt1 | contig 26131 bp, 11 predicted proteins | sample LauGreFa1BDMLBSN_2_FD_187574 | JGI IMG/M metagenome (GOLD analysis project Ga0209358, IMG submission 187574) | Freshwater lake microbial communities from Lake Michigan, USA - Fa13.BD.MLB.SN (SPAdes) (version 2) | ecosystem: Environmental > Aquatic > Freshwater > Lake | place: Lake Michigan, USA...
CCGCATGGGCCACCGCCACTGACTCGACGCCCCAATCGGGTGCCACCACGGTCAGATACAACCCGCCCGTGTCTGATACCCACTCACGATTCAATTGCCCGCGTCCTTGGGTCTGCTTGATCGCCTCGATCACCAACCAACCCGAGTGTAGCTCAGGCAATAACCGTCGGGCCATTCGATGGGTGGAATCGACCTGCTCAAGGGTCAGCTGTAACAGCGGCACTCCCATCCTTATCCCGTGCGGGCCGTGGCCGGTGGCATGGGCAATCGAACCGCCTGCTGATACCCACACAAAAACGCCAATGCGGCCAACCCATCGTCTGTATCGGCGTGCTGGGGCAACACATAATGATGCAACGGAAAGGCACTCACACAGACCGGAACCGTGATGTCCACGCTACCTACTGACCACAGGCTAAGTGATTGAAAGCTCATGACCCACACATCGTCCCATTCTTTGAGCAAGGAAAGGACACCCGGCTCTACCCCCAATACCGAATCCTTGGTCCCCACCTGGGGCACCGGATTGAGGGGGACCGCCACTGAATACCCTCGCTTCAACAAGGTGTTGATCACGTGATACTGGACCGTACTGCCCAAATCGGGATACGTAAACCGTTGCATCATGGCCCCCCAAGGGGGCGAGGGTAATAACGGCAGGATGCGAAACGCACGCCATGGGTCCGGTAAGGGAAACAAGACCCCCGGGGGTAACACTTGCATGAACAACCCCGCATCATACTCATGGGCACGGGGGTATACAATCAATCGACCTTGTACCGCCGTTACCGGCTGGGTCACCATGACCACCATCATGCCTTTGACCCGAAAGACCCACTGCCAAAACCGTTTTAATAGGGCATGACACCGCCCATGGCCGGTTCCCACCATCAGCCCGGATACCCGGTACCACACCCAAGCAAGGGTGGACACCCACCACATCAATCGCCACCACCACCGTTCCCGACGCCGCAATCGGTTGGCTGGCTTGAGGGCCTCATCGGGGAAACCCGATGCAAAGGGTGCACTTGATTCCGACGAAGTGGGGAAATCCGTTGGACCTCCCGGTGACTCCTTGCTCATTGAATGATTCCCTTGTTTTTTTTCAGTGCGTCTTGAATGCTGGCTTCCACGCGTTTCCGACGCTGCTCATCCACTTTGCGTGACCGGATCTCAGAGGGCAAAGGCAACCCTGTATCGGGTGGTCGCTGAGGCAAGGGTGCAAGGGGGGCCTCATCTACGGGAGACGGGGATCTCCCCTCCGGATCGGAAGGCGAGAAGGGGGAAGAAGGGGATGCGGATTGATTGACCGACTCGGCACGCAACGTGCTGCCGTCGATTGCCTCCCTTGGGGGGAATCCTGACTCCGTCGACCTCGAAAAAGACGGGGCAGCAGATGGGGCCGGCCGTGTGATCAGCCCCTGATGCCGGTTGGTGTGCCTTTCCGGATCGGAGACCTGAAACCAAGGGGAAGACACCTGTCCTGGGGGGGTGACCCCAGATCCCTTGGTGGGTGAGGCCCCCGCTGGTGTGGGAGGGGTATCCGGTGGCATGACGGGCTCCGGCACCACCGGAAGGGATGCCACCCCCTTTGGCAAGGGGGGATGCGACGGCGGTGGCACCAACCCCACAATGGGTAACCGTGATGCCCCAGTGGCCACAGGGGGCATGGACATCAACTTGGCCTGCCGTAAGGGCGTAACCACCTTGTCATGAATGGCCGACACCACGTGATCCATCCATGCCAACAAGGCGTCAGGGTCACGACGTATGGCCTGCCACTCGGCCTCTGAGTGATCAAACAAACCGTCACGATCGGGGGACTGATTCATGGGGAAGCACTTTCTTGAGCCGGACCATTGGATTCGTCTCCCGACGCCATAGCGTGAGACAGGGCCAGGAGTTCATGGACATCCAGTAGAGAGTAGGCGGATTGATAGTGGGTTTCTAGTCTCCGACGACGGCGATTGAGACGGGCCATATCCCAGGTAACCCATCCGACCGGGGCCACGCACAACCCCACCACCAAAACGACTCCTAGTATCACCATGGGCACACCCCATACCCTACGGTGATGGCCCTTGTGGGCGGGTGGATTGGAAACGCCGGTTCACCTGTCATGGGTCCTCTTTGTACCGTATCGCCCCTTGACCCATCAACCATACGACCCCCATCCCATTGGGTGGATACCCATCCCACATGCGACACCATGCTACCCATCACCCTCGGCACCACCGGCAAGCGCACTCCCAACCCCATTCAGTGCAGCAGAAACCATCGCCACCACTTGAGTAGCTGCCGAAACCAAAGGATCTCGCTTGACACCATCCACCACCAACCCAACTGCCGCGTGCAGCGCCGCCCCATCCGGCATCGCACCACCCGCACCCCTACCCGCACCATCGTCACCTGCACCACCAATCCCATCATCAGCAGGATCACTACCATCACCTGCACCATCCCCAGCAGCAGGAGCAGGAGCAGCAGCAACCGCAGCAGGAGAAGCAGCAGCACCATCCCCAGCAGCAGCAGGAGAAGCAGCAGGAGCAGGAGCAGCAGCAGCAGGAGAAGCAGCATGGGCCGACACACCGGTTCCCGCCGCAGGATCAACAGCAGCAGCAGGAGCAGCAACAGGAGCAGCAGCAGCAGCAGGAGAAGCAGCAACAGCAGCAGCAGCAGCAGCAGGAGAAGCAGCAACAGCAGGAGAAGCAGCATGGGCCGACACACCGGTGCCCGCCGCAGGATCAGCAACAGCAGGAGAAGCAGCATGGGCCGACACACCGGTTCCCGCCGCAGGATCAGCAACAGCAGGAGAAGCAGCACCATCACCAGCAACCGCAGCAGCAGCAGCAGCAGCAGCAGGAGGAGCAGCACCATCACCAGCAACCGCAGCAGCAGCAGCAGCAGCAGCAGCAGCAGCAGGAGGAGCAGGCGGTACGGGTGGGATGGTTAACCACTTGAGCATGAACTCAGTCTGGATGGTGGTGAGTTGCTTATCCGACAATTGAGCCTGGGGATTCAGCATTAGCCAGCAGGCCAGGTCTTGGGGTTTGTTTGGGTTTGCCACCTCATCAAAGGATTGTGCCTTGAGTTGGGCCATCATGCCTTGAAGACGCTGGTGATTGATTGGCTGCCACTCGAAGGCCGGTGATTTTTGCAGATACATGGCACGTTGCCAGGCACCAAACAGACCGACTGTGTTCACCTGCACTTGGACAAACTCATTCCGTTTGCTTTTATCAAATTTATCGACATTTAAAGCCCACTTGTCAGCGTCGTACCAATATGCCATGGCAACCACAGTCTGCTCACGCATCGATTCAGGCTTTTTCTGCTCCTGCTCTATCTGTGTTCGTTGCTCAGGTGTTAACCACTGATCCGTTGGTTTGGTCCATGTCGTCGAAAACCGATGGGCCATTTGGGTGACTAAATGGAGTGTTTCGCATGTGGTACCTTTACGCTGAAGTTGATCTGAAAACAAAGACGGACGGCTTCCGATGGTTTGCAACGCCTGGACCACTTCCCTGGTCGTTTGCTCAGATACAAGGCCTTGATTCAGGGCCTGAAACAATGCGTTTCCTTCTAGTGTCTCATGCTGTATGTTCAGTTTTGGGTCTCGGATTTCCATGCGTTCTTGCAGGCCTTGTTGGGTGATGGGTGAATGATCCAACAACGGGACAATCAATGATCTTAAGGCGGGGGTCTTCTTCATGATGTCCAGGGTGTTATCAAACGCTTGTTTCTGTTTATCCTTTTTCAAATCAAGTGCGGCCAAAGACCCCGTGATCCGTTGCCCCCACACTTTGGGGTTGTCGGTATAGGCTTGTGCTAACACCGCCATGGCCAATGGCCCCTTTTGCTGGATCCATTGTAAGGGGGGTATATCCGGTTGTTTTGTGCCCTCTATCCACAACCGATTGAGCAATGGTTGCAACCGTCGACTATCCTGCGGGGACCATTTTTCTTTCAACGCGAGCACGTGCTCGGGCCAGTTGAGTGGCTGATTGGGCGTCACGTCATTCACGTCCTGAATCTTGTGTAACACAACTGCCCACCGATCGGGATGGTTGATCACCCATTTTTGCACCCACTTCGTTGCCTCTTGTCCAATCTTCGATTGGCTCTGGGTGATGGTATCAATGAGTGCCCACTGATCGTCGGTGACGGATGGGGGGGAAGACTCAACCAGCTCTTTTAATAATCGGTGCATATGGCGTTGCTGGGTCTTCGACGGCGACAAGGCGTCAATCAGTTCAAACCGTTGGGTAGCGGGCAATGGCGTCTGCTGATCGAAGCATTGAGTGGCGACTTGCGTTGCAATCCACTCTTGATGGGTTGGATTGCCCCCCAATTCGGCCATGCGTGACACAAAGGTGACCCATGGCACATCCTGCCAAAGGTGAGCATACCCCGCATCTGGCCCCATGATCACCCCAAAAAACGAGTCGGCCCAAGCGGCTGATGGCCTTAACAAGGCCTCGCCGAGCCACTGGTCATACAACTTGGGTTCCGTGGCCTGGCTCAGACAACGAGTGGCCATGTCTTGGCCCCATTTGTCGTCGTCGGCACGGGTCGCATCATCGGCCACTAAACCAGTAGGGAGGGGTGCAACGCCTGTTGTGCTCAGACCACCCACCCCCGCTGCCTCATCCACACCCAATGAATGCCGGCGGGGTCTCATACCCACCCCCGCTGCCTCATCCAACGAATGCCGGCGGGGTCTCGGCTCTGCAGCGGGCGCAATAACCCCCAACCGATGGGCCACCCGCCATACGGCCGACCCTTTCACATCAATGGCCTCCCAAAATGAGGCCGGCCGCTGATACGTGGGTTCCCCTTGCAACTGAGTGTCTATCACGGTTTCCCAATCGCGCTCGGTGTATACCTGGCCCAAGAGGGGAACCCAAGGCGGGGGTGGTACACCCTGACCACTCGCATCCAATCCATCGTTCGCCAGTATCGTACGCACAGCCTCCTTTAGCTGATCACTGGCCCTTAACCCGTCTCCCCATCGGGGACGGTAATACTGGGCCACCTCTCTTAGCGTGGGATCAGCGGCTACGGGGGCGGGCGAACCAGGATCCGCTACGTCTGGACCCGTCGAAAGGGATGGCTGCCATGATGGGACGTCGTCCTTTTGGGCCCAATCCGGTACGGATAGAACGGATTGCCCATCCAGCAGCCGTCCCCTCACCGCCGGATCAGCCGGGGTGGCCGCCAAGCTGGGGTGCGTCTTCAGCCATTGGGCCTGAGTTTCAGCCGACAATCCATCCAACCCCTTGATGACCCACTGCCCTTCCAAGTCCACCATCGAAGCCCATGCGGGGCCTGGTTGGTAACGACCATTGTGGATCAATAAGCGGGTCAGTTTACCCCCCAATTCAGACACCCATTGAAAGGTCGGGTTTTGTTTCAAGTCGGGAATCTCTCGTTCGACCAGTCGAATAAAGCGGCCCAATCGCAACACCATGGCGGGACTCGCCTCTTGGCTCAATTGATTACAAATGTTGTCTTTGAACTGATCCGACTGCCCCAAGGTTTGAATCACCTGGGTGGCCAGTATGGGGGTGGCCTCTAAACTATCCAGGCGACCGTGCATGATCTCTTTGGCACACAGTATCGCCGCCAATTGATATGACTCACCCGCCTCACTCATCTGCATCGCTTGTAACATGTGCAAGGTCACTTCCAATCGCTCGGGTGTGGTCATCGCATTGGCGACGACTTGATCCGGGTCTTTTCCTTTACTTGCCTTCACGACACTTGCCTTCACTAAGGGATGGCTCATGACCTTCCTCAATTCGGTTTGGACCGTCATCAAACTGCGATCAAATTCAAGCCCCACATTTTGTTGTTCTTTGATGGCCACAGACAAGGCTTTTTTGAGTGCATCAAACATCGTGCGCTTCCTCGGTACCGACAAGACGTTCAGGGTTTGTTGCAACTGGCTAATCTGATTCGAGCGCATGGTTAATGGATCAGAGGCCAATGCGGTGATCGGCGCCTTGACAGCATCCACCGTCAGTGGCAGGGGTTCATTCAGATGCTCACACAACTCACAGGCGGCTTGAATGACCATCGAATTGATCGCTGCAATTCTTAACCAGGGTGCGGAACCCCCCTCACGCAAAAGGCACACCGCCCCTCGTCGTGCCTTGGATAATGCGTCGTTGCCTTGGTCGTACCCCTGCCATGATGCGGGCACATTGGATTCCTCCGCTGTTAGTGGGGCTGCCATAATCGGTGCCTCTAGATATGGCACGAGGTCGGGTGGCGTGTGGGATCCATAATGGGTATTGTATTCGGTCTGCCAAACGGTCTGTTGACCACCGTCTGCAGCGTTCACCACCGTGTCCATATCTTGCGTCAAATCGGGATGCAGCAGGGGCTTTAACATGAGGGGATTAACCAGTTTAGGGTCTTTCGTCAACCTATCACGGATTGTCTCCCCTACCATTCGACGGGTTTCATCCGACAGCAAGCCAGTGGTACGGGCCATTAATACAAGGGTCTGTTTTTGATCGACCTCTGAGACAGCTTGGTCCGCAAGCAGGGTTTCAACATCCTTTATCACATTGGGGTCCTTCATGATATTGGCTGCCTCGGGCACCTTCAGTTGGTTCAATTGTGCCAGGGGATCCCCCGCCTTCCACCCTTGGGAGAGCGTCCCTGGCGACACCCGTTGCCATAGGCTTTGATCGACGTCTTTTTTTACTTCAATGAGATTCAATACCAACGTTGAGATGGCACGCAAGTCGGGGGTCTCTTGCATCGCCGTCATGATCATGGGAATGGCCGCATGCAACGGCAACGATTGGGCGCTGGCCGTCCGAGCCGCAACCGGTGTCTCGAGATTCAATGCCATCAACAAGGTCACCATATCGTCCACATCAGCCGGTGTGACCGTGCTTAACAGGGCACGCACCACCTCACGGCGTTGCATGGGAGGCAATACCAAGGCCCGCTCGATGATCATTTTGCGGGCGTCCGGTGCCAACTGGGCAAAAGGGACCACCTCGGGGGTATGCTGCCGAATCGACAGCATGTGCTGGTCTAGGGCGTGCCAAAAAGGGGCATGGGGTACAAAGGTCACCCCGGTATCTTGCTGCTCTTTGATATCCCGCTTGATACCCTCCCACAATGGTTTGATGGTGTCGCGATTGGGGTCATCGGCCAATATGGTTTTTAACTGGGTCGCCACACCGCTGGCCAAGAAATCGATCTGGTCTGGCGATAATTGGGCTGAGGCATCGGCCATGCGGTGAATGAGTCGATACGCATCGGGTATTCCCCCCACCAGCCCCCATGCCACCACCCGCTCGATGTCGGCTTGATGGGGTTGCCATTCCCCAGGGGACAATTGCACCATTTGGGCCGCCTGTTTGACTTGGGTTCGCAGGGCCATCCACTGCGTTTCATCGGGGATGGACGGGGGGGTGGCATCTTTCTTTTGATACGTCGGCCCGTTCATTTGTAACCGAGTCTCTAGTTCTGCGGCCAATCTTTTTTGTTCAGCGGTTGCCTTGTCACTTTTTTTTACATTGGCGGCTTCTGTTTGTATGGTTTGGATCAATCGCTGAATATCCCGACGATTCTGTGTGGATTGTCGCCGTGCGGCTTGATACTCCCACTCTGCCAATTGGGTGGTGGTTTGAGGACCGGCCGCCCCCAATTGGGCCACCCATTTCGCTTGTTGATCGGGGTCACTGGTTTGGAATCGAGCCAGCCACGATTGGGGGGTATCACCCTTAAAGGCGGGTGCTAAGGGCGTGATGGTCAGGGGAATCCCCGTCATATCCAACGGGTTTGGTTTGGTTGTTAATTGAAAGGTGTCCATTAGGTGACGCTGTGTGCTGGGGCTCACATCCGATCGCAAGGTTTCAATCTTGTCTTGTAGCTTGGCTATCTTTTCCCTGGTTTGTTGGGTTGCTCTGGGGTCCTCTATCCCCCCATTTTCTTTCAATTGCTGGCGAAGGGCGGCGGAATCCAGCTGTAAGGGCTGATAGCCTTGGACAAAAATCCCTCGCAATGCCGTCCGGGTGGTCAATGCCGTTGTTTCTTCCTTCATGCCGGATATCCCCTCGAAGCGTAGGTTTTCCACCGTAGATGCCTCGAGAATTGCCTGCCCCACTTTCTCTTTGAGTTCACGCCCCTCGGTGAGACCCACATACACATGGCTTTCAATCGCCACGTCCAACACGGTCTTCAATTGGGTCTGGTCTAACCCCTGCAACACCCGTGCGAGTACAGATGACGAGGCGATCCCCCGTAACGACTCTAAGAGGGGAAGGGTGGCGTGACCCTCGCTGGCTTGGGTGAGTTGAGCCTTCACATAATCGGTGAGCATTTGTTCATAATGAAGCATGCTACTTAAGGCACTTTGTTGTGCCTGAATGACCTCGCTTTTTGTTTTGAGGTTACTTCTGATCCGATTGGTTTGGGGATCCATGACAGTAACCTCGTATACCTCATCCCCCAAGTTTGTGGCCGTGGTCAACGCACGCCATACCTTTCCCTTGATACCATCCAATCGGTCTTTTTTATCGGTGTTGGATTGTAAGATTGCTTCTTGGCTCAAGGCCTCATTCTGGTAGTCTTGAACCTTTTTGGCCAATTCCTGGACCCGTTTAAATGATGGGTCCTCACCACCCATTTGACGAATAAACGTGCCAAACTTTCGGGTGGCCTGTTGTCGATCATGGTCTAAACTGGTTCCCGCTGCGGCTTTGAGGACCGTCATTCCCTCTGAATCCAACCCCTCTTTCATGACCTTGATGGTGGGAACCCATGACCGTTTGGTCAACGATACCAACCCACTCGCAATGCCTCCCATATCCGCTTTGCTGACGCCAGTCTGGACCCAACGGTCATACATCGCAATGGCCTCGGTTGTGAGGGCGGCACGCCGTGTCGTTTCTTTTGCTTGTATCATCGTTAGCCATTCATTGTAGGTTGCCACCACGGGTGACGTGGCATGCATGTGGGGATCAATCCCTCGGCTGGCCTCGATTTTTTTCTTCTCTAATCGTTGGCTGAACCCATCCGTCAGCAAGTCTTTTTCGCGCTTCTCTTTTGCCTCTTTTGCAGTGGACAAGGGCGATTTTTTGGCATAGTCGTCATACAACGCCAATAGTTGAAGGTGCTTGCGATAGGTGATCAGCTGATCATACAGGTCCACATACGGTGTGATGTCGTCCTTGCTGACCTTGGGGGTGGTGATCGGTCCGGGGGTAGGTGCTGGGGGAGGTGGATCTGCCGGTTGGACAGGGGGGGGGACGTCAAAACTGTTTCGCCGTGCAGGTTGGCGAAGCTCATCCAGGCTGGAACGTCGAAGGGGTGGGGACAAGGGGGGCCCGTCGAGACGGTCGAGACTGTGGCGACGCTGGGCATCGGGCGAAGGCGAACTCGCTGGGGATGGGGCAATGGGGTCCATGGCAGGGGGGGCCTCCCCTTGTTGCTGGGCCAATTGGGTGATCTTGTCTAGGATGGTGGTGGTGACAATCCCTTCTAGTGTTTTAAGTTCCTCATGGATCTGCTGTTTGGTGATGCCATCCTTTTTGTCATACGCTATCCTTGTCCGTAAGTCTTTAATACGCGTCCTCACACCTACTAAGGTTGGCCCCTTTAACGCCTCGAGGCTGGCCTTGAGGCTGGCCTTCTTAGCCTCTAACGCTTTGGCTTCCTCAGTCTTTCCCTGCTGCGTTAAAACGGCGATCTGTTGGTCAAGGATTTGAATCTTATCGTCTATTTTTTTAGGATCGAGTGTCTCCTCTAACGCCATTAATCGTTGGGCGTCATACGCATTGCCACGGTAGCCTTTTTTGGGGGCATCCGTCTGAGAGCGCCGGTTGGTATTTTTCCAGTCTTCCAATCCCTCTTGACTACCGGTTCCAGCCCAGGTTCGTTCCGTTTGCTGGTCTTTTTTGGCCAACTGATCGATCGCTTTTCGACGCATGGCCGCCCCAATCTGCTGGGCCATTTCTTTTCTTTGGTCTGAGTTTGGGTCTGCCTGTTTTAATTCTTCTATCCAACGTGCGGTCTCTTTGTCCCTTTCCGTTTGCTTTTCTATCGTATTAGCGTCATTGATATCGCCCATCCAGATCGTCGAAATGGCACGCTCTTTATTTGGTAACCAAGAACTGGCGTACCGCCACCACCCTTTACCGCCCTCCCTGGTGGCAGCACCCCACGTCACTTTAGGGGTCTCTTTCAAAGTAGGGTCAACGGTCTGTTGTGCCTCGTCGACATTAAAAACCGCTTTCCGATGGATATCCGGCTCTTGAATGGCCTCTAATCCCAAGGTTTGGATGGCCGTTTCTCCCAACGCTTCTAATTCATCGTCCTTGGTTTCTGCGATGCGTCGTTTTTTGGTTTCAATCTTTCGTTCCATCAATTTTTTCACCTGCATCGTCACTTGGGTTTGAAATCGTTTGTCGATCTCAGCTTTAAACTGCCGGGCCACCGCGGTGGTGGCGGTCCCCACGTTGCGATACACATCCGATTGGGCCGTGTATTGGTGTTGGTACACTGCACTGATTAACTGGGCCATTTCTAATTGAGAGGTGTCACCAAATGTAAACCACGTGCTGGCATTGGGTGTTGAGGGGGATGGCACTTGACTGGTAACGTCCCCCAGTGGGGTCGGCGAGACAAATTTGTCACGCTGAAACTCGGATGGATCTGACCCGATATTGGTCGACACTGACCCATCCCACATGCTGTTTTGAACCCCCACTTCTGATTGTTCTTTAATGGTCAACCCCTTTATGGCAGCCCCCATCTCGGCCAACGACATCCCAACGGTGGCCGATGAAAGGGTTAAAAAATCAGCCAACACTTCCCAATTCCTGGCGTCTCTGTCTAATTGTCTGGCCTTCGATTTTGAATCGTACCCACTAATACGGGGGTCCGACTTGCCCTGATCGGTATCAGGGGTGTGCGTATCTTGATCATTCGCCGCTCGTTTTTCGGTTGCTTCCTGGCGTTTTTGTTGGGCTTTTTTTTGGGCATACCCTGCGGCCATCGAGGCGGTGGCACTGGTCAGACCCATCGTACCAGACAATAATCGTTGGGCCCCTTGTGTGTTTTTGAGTCTGGCCAGGTCACTTAAGGCACTAAACATGGCCCCAATGGCCCGTTGATCCGCAAAGTTGGCATACGAGGCCATCTGTGAAATCAGGCGATACGCATTGGTTGATAATCGGGTACTGGTGAGGTCTTCTAGTACACTTGACATCATGTCGGCAATGGATAATGACACCTCATTTAATACTTGGACTTGTCGATTGCGCCGTGACACCATGCGTTGCATGCGTTCAAATTCGGCGTTGCTCACGGTGGAGAACAATCCGGATGTCCCTTGCCGGCCCATATCATCGGCACTCAGTTCATAACCGCCCTGGCGGCCATCGTCGGATCCCTCGCCAGACGACCCGTCATGCCAGGTAAACCGTTCCAACCCTTTGACCGTCGCATGCGTGCCATCTGTTTTTAAATGGGCCGTGTTATATACGACCACACGATGGGCGTCGTCTGGTGTCAACCCAATGCCGGTGAGTTTGGTTACGTTTTTTTTATCGTCCGCACTGAGGTCTTGGTATTGTTTGGTTCTGACCAATTGAGGGGCGTCTTGATCGGACACCCCGATTCGTTTGAGTGCGGCCACGTCTTTTTTTTCGGCATCCGTCAAAGACTCATATCGCTCGACCAGGGACTGGCGTTTTTGCTTTTTTAATTCTTCAATGGCGTTCCCTGACCACCCTGCGGTGCCTAATAAGCTGACATCGGCAGTGTCACCTGATGCCCGCATGTAGGCGATCAGGGATTGTTCTTTTTGTTGTCGCTTGGCACCATCTGCCGATAAGTCTTGGGCGATCACCTCCCGATTGGGAAGGGACTGGTCTTGGGTCGTGTGGGCTAATTGCATCATCTGTTGAATTGCTGTTGCACGGGATTGACTACTTACTTGACTGGCCTCGTCATCACCCAGCCCGATTCGTTTGAGTGCGTCCACGTCTTTTTTTTCGGCATCCGTCAAAGACTCATATCGCTCGACCAGGGACTGGCGTTTTTGCTTTTTTAATTCTTCAATGGCAGCGTCTGACCACCCTTCTTTGGCTAATAAGCTGACATTGGCGTTGGCACCTGATGCCCGCATGTAGGTGATCAGGGATTGTTCTTTTTTGTCCTGATTATCACGACTTCCCGATTTCAAGTTAGTGGCGATCACCTCCCGATTGGGAAGGGACTGGTCTTGGGTCGTATCCTGAATGTCGTGAATGGATTGAACCCCTTGCACGCCGGCGGTTTTTAAGTCATCGGCTGCATCTTGTCCCCATGATGTGGCACGATGGGGACCATCGGCACGCGTCTGAAAACGGGCGGTGGCCATAGCAGAGAGTTTTTGCAACGCCTTGATCGTTTTTTCTTGTGTTGATATCTGGGTATGAAGTATGTCTTTTTCTCCTTGTAATGCGGCGATCTCTTGCGTCACTGGGTCATTGTCTTCTGGTTGATCACCCATCGTCTTGTTTTTTCGTTCCACACTCTTCGCAATATTGTTATCGATCGCTGCCAGACGAGTTTTGGATTGGTCAAGTTGGGTTTGTTGGTCGGTTTGGAGTGTGGTGATGGTAGAAGCTAACCCCCTTAAATCGGCATCCGAGCCTATCTTACTGGCGTCATCCGTGGCCTGGCCGGCGTTCATTTTGATCCGCAACATTTTTTGGAGTTTGGCCGTATCGGCCTTGCTAAATAGACCCGATACCGAATCCGAATCGGCTTGTTGATCCCATTGAAAATCAAATGCCGGCTGGACGGATAACAAACTGGACCGCAACACCGGGTTACTTCGTCGTGCGTTTTCTAAGATATACGCCCCCACCCCAATGTCCACAATGTTTTTGAGGACCCCCCCCGCCACCCTGGCTTTGTTGATGTTGCTCACCACGTTTTTAATGTCATCGGCGGCCCCTCCGGTGCTTGCATAATAAATCGCACGTGCCGCTGCCCCAAACGCCAACCCAATTTGGGCTGTGCTAACAAGCGTTTGGGTCGTGTAATCCGTTGCCCGGCTGATACTATCCCCTGATTTTTGGTTAAACCCCTCCACCCGGTTGGTGGCCTCTTCAACCAAATCAGACATCACGCCCGACGGTACCGCAAAGGTTCCCATGATGGCATTGTTATACGTGTCCATGGCGGTACCCAAACTACCCATCACATTGGATTGCGACGCCGCATTGCCACCCAACATGTTGCGCAAAATGGTCTGAAAGTTGTTGTAAATCGATTGTTGAATCATGACCCACAACATGCGCTGGGATGCAATCCCCGTTAACGTGGCATACGATTGATTGAGGGTGGCATAATCCACTTGTTTAAACGGTGTGCCCCCACCCACCGAATCAAAAAGGAGTGATTGGGTTCGGGTGACCCCCTGTGGGTTGGCATCACCCAATGAAATAATGCTTGCAATGGTATCTTTTTCTTTTTTGCCAAAATACTGATGGGCCTCTCTCGCTGCTTCGCTCACACCCCACAAGGGCGGTTGGGGGGTCGCCATATCTTGGAGCCTCAACGGCTGTGAGGTGCCAGGCACTTCTACCGGTCTAAAATCCGTTTTGGTACGATTATACGCCATGGCAAAGGCATCGGTTTCGTACTGTTGCACCAATTTACCAATATCCAATCCCGTCGACCCCGCTGTGGACACGGCCCTGGCGATACCCGCCGCAATTGGTTTGGCGATCACGTTACCCGGATATGGAATGGGTATCGAAGACAACAGGGTTGAGGCCACGCCTTGTGCAGTCGCAAACCCAAACTCCCCTCCCGCAAAATCCAATTCTCGCTGGGAATCCACGATTTGCTTTTGTTGGCTTAACTGACTGCTCATGGCAGCGGTTATATCTTGGATTTCGAGTCGATAGGTATCATTTAACCCACTAATAAACGAATTGAACCCTTCAATGCTACTGTCAAACAATGAAACCGTTGAGTCTTTCTGACGGCCCGCCAAAGTGGCAATGATGCTGGCCCACACATCCAATATGGACCGCAAGATAGCCATGGTTAGGGTAATCTTAAACACGGTTTCAGCATTATGTAGTTGGGCCACCGCTCGCATTTGCCCTTGATTCACGACGGTGCCATCCCCCCGATCTTGAATAAATTGAGACCGAAACTTAATGCCTTTTGGGATGAATGTTTTACCCCCACCCAATTGAATGGTGGTATCGGTGCTACCCACTGAAAATGCCGAGGGAACACGCTTGGTCAACGCTTGTAATGTGTTCGTCACAAATTGTAAACCGCTTTGTTTGGGCCCCATGACAGGGGTGAAGGTTTCTTGGCTGTTTCTGCCGGATTGGTATCGACCCGATTCCAAAATGGTGGTCACGGTCCGTCGTTTGCTGATTTGGTTTTTCACTTGATCCAAGCGGGCGGCCTTGAACCCCAAGTCCACCCCCTTGTTAATGACCTCCGCCACATCGTTAATGGTGTTTTGGGCCATGATATTGGCCACCGCCGTCGATGCGATGGTCCCCGGTGCCACCACCGCTGCCATGGCAGCGGCATACAATGCTGGTCCAGCAATGGGAATAAGCAACAGTGCCGATGTCGCCGCCATTAGCGGGGCCATTTCGGCCATTGCGAGGGGAGTCGCCATCAGGGCCCCCAACCCCACACTGCCCGCCGCTAATCCGATGCGTGCCCCGAGCATGCCCGCATTTTTAATTCGGTCGGCCAAATCCAAGTCCCAGGTATACAAGTCAATCCGGGCATCCATCAGGCTATTCCAATCGTTGACCAACGATTGGGTGGTCATTTCAAATTGGGTGTAGGCGGTGGTAATCCGTTGAATACCGATTGAGATGCTGCTGTTCACCGAATCAATCATCTGCCCTTCGGACGCATTCATTTTGTTGTACGTTCCTGCACCCGCCGCTTCGGTGATCGCCTCTAAGAGATGCCGCTGTTGTTTCTTGATCGACTCTTGAATCATATAGGTCATCCGCACGGCATTTTCGATGTATAACAATGATTCTTTCATACTGGTGGTATAGCCATAATTGGCTTCTAAATATTGCTTGTTATCCCCTGCCGTGGCCACGAGATTATGGTCCGGGTTACTCCAATACGCATCGGGTGATGTCTCGGGTGATGTCTCGGGTGATATGTCAACCGCCGTCTCGGCATTAATATTCGAAAACGACGGACCCAACCCTGAGGCTTTGCTACCATCCTTGAATTTGGCTTCCAGTTCATTGAGTAAGTTGCTAATTTTAGAGTTAGGTTGGCTTCCAAATTCTTTGGTGAGGCGTGATTGAATAGTGGTGGTGGTAGTGGGTAGGGTGACTTTTTTTACTTGTTTGGTTACTTGTTGTGTTAAGCGGGTGATGATGTCTTGACCATCCGTTGGGTCAACTAGTTTTTTATAAAACAAGTTGATATACCTAAAATACGCCGTGGCATTGAGTAGGTTGACTTGCCCCATTTTTTGATACAGGCTGATTCGTGCGTCGATCCTGACTTTGTCAAACGCCCCACTGATCTCGTTGGCCACACCCGATACAATGGCTTGAAAGGTATCCCCACGCCCGTACCCTTCGATTTCGGATTCTATTCTTGCCCGCTGGGACCCATTGATTGAGTTTAAAAACAAAAACATTTCGTTAATCACCGTATCCATGGTGCCTTGTACTTTGCTGGTAAACGCCCCTAACTTGTCAAACACTTTGGCGGTACCCGACTCTCGCCTTAAGGCGTCTAGTTTTTCTTCTACTTGGCTCTCATCTTCCATGGTGGCCACCAACCAATTGGTTTGTTCGGCCACTGAATTCAAATACACGGCCCACACATGGGCATGGAGCATCAGCTGCTGTAACGATTCTTGAACATCATTCATGTACGACGCAAACTTCTGCTCATTGACTTGAACGGTGAACATCTCGCGTTTAAACGTGCCCATGGCATCCGACACGGTTTCTTTGTTAACGAAAAAAAATTGATTCTTGATCTGTTCTGTGGAGTTTCCGATCGGAAAGTCAGTGCGGCCATCCGCCCCCACCAACCGTGTGCCCCCTGCAATGGGTGTCGGTACCGACAGGTCGACCGCCAGGGCCTGCTTTAATCGATTTGTAATAATATCAAATGTGGCCTTAAAATTGGTTGCGTTAAAATTGCCATCTCCCCAAGCGGTTTCAAATGTATCCGACACGTCCCGGTAGGCCTTAAAGACCCGGTCATTGCCCTCAAAACAAAGGGCCAATTGGGCGTTGGCAAATGCTTGGACGGGTTGGTCTTGGGTACAATCAATGGCCAAGTCTTCACCGGTGGCGGTCTTAAACCGAATCAGGGCGTGGCCGTTGAGGCCCTCGCCCGTGTCCACATATCCGGCGGCCAGGGTGACGCGTTCTTGAACCGACTGACTGGATGCACCCCGTTGCATCAGCAATTGGGCCAATAAAGTCCCGGCCACAATGGCCAAGTCTTCACAGTCACCCCCCTTTTTTTGGATGGTCTCATCAACGGTTTGCCAGTGGTCAACGGGACGTCCCTCCCGTCCTTCATTGGTGTGTAGCCCCCCTGAGATCCCCCCCTGCTCTGACTGATACCGAAAGGTAAGGCGAACATAGTCTTGCACCGCTTGTGCCAACTCTTTTTCGGATTCCGTGCCATTTAGCAGCCCGCGGGCCTTCATATCATGGATCAAGGGATTGACCGCCGTGGATGACAACTGAAAGGCCCCCATCTTGGCCCTGAACAAACACTCGGTGTGCGACAGTCCCGTGGCATCCAGGGTCGCATCCCGAACGTTGCGCATGGCCGCCTCTTCGGACACTGACTCTGACGGGGGGGTAAGGGGTTCGGAGGGACGGATGGCCCCTTGCAACTGCTTTAATACCACCGCATCCAAGCCCGTTAACCCAATGTCTTGCGACACACCAGGATCGGTCACCACCGACAATACATGCTGAACCGTCTGAGACCATGCCCCTTCTGACGCCCCCACGTCGCCCATCACCCACTGCTTAAATGTGGCCCATTCTGACGGGGTTACCTTGGTTTGATCGGATGCCACCCATCGTGCCAAACGGGTCAATAAGGGGGCATCTTCGGGCAATAATTGGGTCATCCTGAGAGGGGCCACATCGGATACCGGTTGCCCCACCGACGGCATCGACGCCAGTGCCCATTGATCCTCACCCGCCATGGGTGCCGATCCGGGCGACTGACCGGGCATCACCCGCTGGGTGAATTGTTTCACACGATCAATCAATGACCCCACTGTTTACCCCCTGGCCTGTCACCGTTGATGCCCATGCGATCCTCCTGTTTGGTTCATTCACCCCCCCCTATGGGTTCATCCACCCGTTGACAGTCTCTTCGTTAGGAAGATCGATCCCTGACAGCATAAAGAATGTATCGATTTTTTTTGGTTGATTTGGCACCCCATGGTCATTATTCCATCACAATGTGCAAGTCGCCATACAACCGACACAACGACCCCAACATTTTGTGTTGCCATTGGGCGTCTTTGTTACCTTTGATGGTCAAGGTTAGCTGAGCCGATCGTGCGGCAATGACCAAACGGGCAAGGGCGGTAATACCGGTGCTGTTTAAAAACACCACCTGATGGAGGTGAATGGTGACGGGTGATGGGTGATCAAACAAGGCCTTAATGGGATGAAATACCTCATCGTAATGGGCCAAAGACGCAAACCGAAAGACACCGGACAAGGTCACATCCGACTGTGTTACCTTGACCACATAGTCGTTTGACAAGGGCATCATGTGGCGACGACCCAGTTTCCCCCCACTGACACCGTGATCTGACACAAATCGGTATGGACTGGAATACGACCCAACCGGGCATTTAACTGTACCGGGTAATCATGGCAGATCCCCAACAAGCCTAGTTTAGATTGTGGGGTGGGCGACACCGCACTGCGCCATAATTGCTTGATATAGTGTTCCCCAATGGGGGTGGCATGAATGCCCCGAATCCAATTCAAGGTTCGTTTGCCTTGGTACTTGGTGCACCAATTGGTGATATTGGTACGGAACCCTTGGGCCCGGTGGGTCAATTGAATGCGAACGGGCAAGGCATCGGATGCCGAGTATTTAACGGCGTTTTCAATGAGTTCATTTAAAATGTATGCCATCATCACTTGACTGTCTTTTGCCACCAATGGCAAGGACCCAATGACCCCATCCACGGTTTGGGCACATACCACCCATTCTTCCTTCACTTGGTGGGGATAGACGATCCATGATTGTCGTGTAGCCGCCGACTCAACGATGGGTATCAACCACACGCCCTCCTGTTGCATGGGACATATCCAACACAATGTGGATGGCCTCTGTGATATGGGGGTCGGTGACCAACTGTTGGGCCCATTGTGTGAGGGCCGCTTGACGGTCAGTATCAGAGGAAGTGGGCATGTCAACCTGGGCGGTCATCTCGGGTTGGGTCACTTTAAAGCGATCCAAAAGGGCCGCATCCGATCGGACTAATTTTTGTTTGGCGATGGCCTGACTGGCCTGCAAGGTGACCTTACTCTGCTTGCGATGGGCTTGGTACCGTGTGATGTAATCCTGTAACCCCGCATAAGGCGATGACTGGGCAATACGTGCCGCCGATCGTTTGGCCACCTCGTCTCGGTCCACCGTGTGGGGCCAGGGGGTAAATGATTGGGGGGTGGTCGATGACCAATCCAATGCATAGGGCAATTTTTCTTCGCCTACTTCAAGGTAATCTTCGGATTGGGGCACGATAATATCGGGCACCACCCCTTTGAATTGCGTGGACGCCCCGGTCACCCGATAATACTTTTGATTGGTGACTTTGACTGACCCCATGCGATCCACAGGCAACGTCAGCAACTGCTGCACGGTGCCTTTGCCATAGGTGTGCTGACCGCCCACGATCAAGGCCCGGCCATAGTCTTGCAAGGCCCCCGCCACAATTTCGGAGGCGGAGGCTGAAAAGGTATTCACCAGTACGACCACCTGACCCGTGAACGCCACGCCCCGGTCATAATCCGTGTACACATAACGCCGGTTAAACCGGTCGCGCACTTGCACCACAGGTCCCGATTCGATCAACAAACCGGCCACTTTGACGGCGTCATCCAATGCCCCGCCCCCGTTGTTTCGCAAATCAAACACCATGGCCGTTATCCCTTGGCGTTGAAATGAGGCCAAAATCTGCTTGACATCATCCGCTGCATTGCGGGCATTGCTGTCATTAAAATCACGGTAAAACCCTGGCAAATACAAATAACCAACCCGGTCCCCATTGGGCAAGGACACCACCGCTGATTTGGCATATGATTCTTCTAACTGAATCACATCCCGAACCAGGGTCACCACTGACACTTTGCCATCGGGACTTTTGATGGTCAGGGTGACCTCGGTACCTTTTTTTCCCCGAATGACTTTTACGGCATCCATGACGCTTAACCCCGCCATGTCCGTGGTATCCCCATTGGCTTGGGTTACTTTTAAGATCACATCTTGGGCGGCCATTTTTTTGGACCGTGCGGAGGGACTGCCTGGCACCACCCGGGTGATTTTGATGGTCCCGTTTTCTTCTTGTAACACGGCCCCAATACCTTCGAGTGAGCCTTTGATGCCAATATCAAATTCATTGCGGTCTTCGGGGGCCATATAAGCGGTGTGTGGATCAAAGGCCCCGGCCATGGCATCAATCAGCCATTGGGTCCGCTTTGCCAGGGTATCTGACTTGAGTCGCTTGAAATAATCCACCATTTGAAGGGCCACTTTGCGACGTGCCTCAGCTTCGACGGCGGGATCTTCGATGGTTTGGGGGTTTTGGGTCGCCGCCTGGGATTCGATGGCGGTCATGGCACCCATCAATACTTGGTGTTTGACAAAACGACGCCACTCGTCTTTGAAATCGGCATCGTTGGCTGGGTACGCCCGTTGATCAAAATCGGTCTCGAGCCATTCGGGTACTTCAAATTGGTGGGGGGTGTCTTGGTATGCGGTAACAGTGGCCTGGGCCTCGGCAATGCGCTGGGTGAGGATTTCGTGGGCCAACACCGCCAAGCGCTCGTCATTTTCGCGCACGGCGTCATCCAGGGTGAGTTCGAATGCTCGGAGCCGGTTGATATCTGCCTGGGTAAACAATCGTTTGCCGGGATCCAGTCGTTTGATATACAAGGCAAACACCCGTTTGGAGTAGTCATCATTGAGAATCTGAGGGTCGACATGGGTATTGAGAATGGTGCCAATGGCTTCTGACATGGTACGTTCGGGCACCGACTGAAACGAACCCAAAATGACCATGGATCCCCAACACAGCATGGCGATACCCACCACCCAACCCATTCGTTTCACGATCATGATCATTCTCCTCCGGATCATTATCTTACCGGATTATTTTAAATCAAACACCAGTAAATGTGCGGGGCGCAAGATGTCGAGGGTGATCATCCCATCCGATACCCCCATCAGGGCGTCACCTGGGGTACCCAACACCCCGCCGATGGCGACCCACCCATCGATGACATACAAGTAAAGATGCCGGCCTTTTTCGATGCACAAGTTGGTCATGACGCCGGCATCAAAGTGCCCCATTCGAATGGACACATCTTGGCTGATGGGCAACACCCCATCCACAGACCCTGAGGCAGCGGGTGCGGCCATCAGGTGGGCATGGTTTCGGCGGTTGGCCCATTGGGGACGGATCACATGATAGGCCGGTGGGGTGTGTTGGCGGTCGGGTATCACCCATATTTGTAAGAGCCTAAGGGGGGTGGCCCCATGGTTCATTTCACTGTGGGTCATACCCGAACCGGCCGAAATCAGTTGGCATTCGCCAGCATGAATGGTGTCCTGAAACCCCATGCTATCGGTATGGGTCACGGACCCATTGAGGACACAGGTCACGATTTCCATGTTGTCGTGGGGATGGGGGGGGAACCCGGCGTGGGGGGCAATGGTATCATCATTGAGGACCCGCAAACTTCGATAATGAATGTGAAGGGGATCATAATACGACGCAAAAGAAAAAGAATGATGGGTTTGCAACCAGCCATGGTCCATGTACCCGCGCTCATTGGATCGTCGTACTATCATAACCGTTTCTCCTTGGTTGATGGTGATGCCCACTCATTCCCTGTCCGATCGGCCATTTAAACACCCCCTTACGCCCCTGTCAGTATCGTCTGTCACCCGCGCGTACGATGACGCGAGTGGTCACCCCTCAACCGCCCCCCCCACCTAACAATGGGCGGTGGCCAAGTGGATCGCGGTTGGTCGGCCACACCATAATGACTTGAACGCATCCTTTATCGTGGTATCATCCGGTGATCGGACGTTTAATTGGATATGGTTACCCCCCTGGTTAGTCCGAACCGCTTTTGATTGTGAGTTGATACCCAGCAAAGGAATAATATTTGATGGTGCAGTCCGCTTCGTTCGTTGTAGGAAACCCCTTATTAAGACCTGCTCCAGGACCTGCTCCAGGACCTGCTCCAGTGGAACCGCCAATTTCGATCGCCGGAACCGGAATAAGAACCGGAATAAACGGAAGAGATAGTCTAGATAGAGATCAACCCAGTACAACCCCCACTCCCCGACCCATAAATTCACCGCCCACCGTCTTAACCGCCCCAACGTCACAGCCTCACTCAGGACCCGTTGCCTCTGCATCATTGGTCCTCGCCACGCCACGAGAGCAGGGACCTGCCACAGGTGCAGCAGCAGCAGCAGATGGAGTCCCAGGGCCGGAAGGAGCCCATTCACCGGCACCAGCAGCAGACCCAAAAGCAGCAGCAGATGGAGACCCAAGAGCAGCAGCAGCAGATCCAGGTGCAGCAGATGGAGGCACAGGGCCGGAAGGAGCCCATTCACCGGCAGCAGCAGCAGGGGGAGACCCAGAGGCAGCAGCAGCAGGGGGAGTCCCAGGGGGAGGGGGAGCAGCAGCAGACAAAGGGGTATTCCCAGTTGTATCTGCATCATTGGTCCTCGTCACGCCACCAGAGCAGGAACATACCACAGGTGCACCAGCAGCAGCAGATGGAGTCCCAGGGCCGGAAGGAGCCCATTCACCGGCAGCAGCAGCAGGGGGAGACCCAGAGGCAGCAGCAGCAGGAGGAGTCCCAGGGGGAGGTGCAGGGCCGGAAGGAGCCCATTCACCGGCAGCAGCAGCAGGGGGAGTCCCAGGTGGAGGTGCAGGGCCAAGCAGCCGAGCCCATTCACAAGAACCAGCAGACACAGGGGGAGACCCAGGGGTAGCAGCAGCAGGGGGAGTCCCAGGGGTAGCAGCAGGGGGAGTCCCAAGAGCAGCAGCAGACACGGTGGGGGACCCAGGGCGAGGGGGAGCAGCAGAGGGAGTCCCAGGGGGAGCAGCAGGGGGAGGAGTAGACCTAGGGGGAGCAGCAGCAGGTGGAGGCACAGGGCCGGAAGGAGCCCATTCACCGGCACCAGCAGACACGGTGGGAGACCCAGGGGGAGCAGGTGCAGCAGGAGAAGGGCCAGGGGGAGCAGCAGGGGGAGGTGCAGGGCCGAAAGGAGCCCATTCACAGGAACCAGCAGACACAGATGGAGACCCAAGAGCAGCAGCAGTAGCAGGGGGAGCAGCAGGGGCAGCAGCAGCAGACCCAAAAGCAGCAGCAGGGGGAGTCCCAGGGGGAGAAGCAGCAGGGGGAGCAGCCGCACAACCCGTACCCGTCGTCCCTTTCCCTCATCCGGGGTCACCGCCTCAGCAACCGGTATCTTATGTTGACATGATATCGATGATCAGCCAGCAAGAACAAGAATATGTATCGTTGGCTGTTGTTGAAGCCACCCAAATGATTAATACATGTCGATCCACCACCCAAAGCCGTCATGATGATGCCCAAACAGATGCCACGGTAAAAAAGCGGTTAGCGGCCCGACTCCAGCATCTGGATGCCATTCAACAACAGGTAACCAACGGCTCAATCGAGTTGGTCGGATTCATTGGGTGGGGTGATGCGTGCCAGTGTAAGCTACCGCAACAGTCGGGTATAAGCGAAACCCATGCCGTGGTGTTTAAGCGAAACGGTCAGTTGTGCATCGAAACCTTGGGCAGCGCCATCTCGATTTTTGATCGGCCAGTGCAGCCTAAACTGGCGTCGTTGGAGACCATTGCCCTGTCCGCTGAGTCGCACCAATCCAACACAACCGACCAGAAAACCTACTCCTTGGTTCAAACCCATTTTAAGGCCCCTCATCCTCCCATCACCGCGGGCGGGCAGGTGTTTTTACCCACCTACCCTGACGTGTTCATCACCGATAGGCTTGGCCTTTATGGGGATGCTATTGACACTGGCGGAAGGGTGTCCAGCCCGTCCCCCCGTGCCTATGTGGTCTTGCCCCTCTCTTCGTATTCACTGACCCAATATCGGTTTGATGATCAGCAAGTTTCTATTTCCAATCAATCGATACCCCGTCCAGACTTGGAACGCCACACGTCGTTTCGATGGGTGACCAAAGCATGGGTGGCTTATGAAGGTGGGCTCGCTATCAAAGGCATTTGGGTGTTAGCCAAAAAGCCTCATTCCTCGGCTGCTCCCGTTCAGGATACCACATGGCTGGGCTTGAAGGAGCCTCTTGCCATTGACACCACCACAAAGCCCCGCTGGGTGGACGGTGTGATGTGTTCAACAGTGTGCCCGAAAATGATTTATGACCACCATCAAAAACAGCCTCCCAACGACCGTATCGCCGTTCTATATGACGGTCACCTGATGCATCCCCTTAGCCAACAGAGTATGAGGGATACAAAAGACCAAGATATAAGTCTAAAGCGTCGGGGTTTGGTTTGGGGTAATCCAACCTTACCCTCATCACCCAATCATGCTACTAACCTCCCTGATTTTTCTTGGATAACCTAATCTGACCGGCATGGGAACCCCCACCCATACCTGCCCCCTTGTTTGTGTTGGGTCCTTCCCCACTTGTTTTCAGGGCCCTGGTGTCGGACCCACTTCGTCGGACGGGGGTCATCGTGGCATCCATCGCTAGAACCCTTTTGCTTGCCCCCTCAAGACTGCCTTGCCATGCAGGCACGCCCCGCATGCGATGTCATACGGCTCCCCCCTGTCGTTGGGTCTTTTGACGGGCTTGATCTCATGGTATACCATCCTGCCCGAGTCCCCTTGTGCGTTATGAGGAGCCCTATGATCCCCATTCAATCCATCGTGACCCCGTCCTCATGGGAGACGCCCACTTCCTTGTTACCCATTTCCCGCCCTGAGGAAGCCCGATGACCCAACCAATCGCACCCCTTATCGCCAGGTCACCTGTAGCCCCTCCCCCCACTGGAAATCCCCCTATCGCCACCATCACCGGCCCCCTCGTGGGGGGCATGGCCCATCTGCAACCCGTTGCCCCTCCGGCTGCCATCTCAGCCCATGAGGCCCAACAACTGCTTCATCAGCTGTATGACTTGTTGTCCCATTCCAAATGCCCCAGTGACAATGAACAAACCTGGCAAGACCCTCGAAGCGGTGACACCCATCACGTCTGTGGCTGCTTAAAAAACAGCCTCGACACCTTTCAATCCCAAATCGACAAGGGAGACCCCATCCCCACACAAACGATTAACAGCTTGTTGCAAGAAGCGGCCAACACCGACTTAAAAGACCCCGCCACCCAACCCAAAGTGGATGCCATGTGGTCGACCATTCGTCACGACACCCTGTCTGCCCAATGGGATTCCTTCTCCTTTCCGGAAAAGGCCCTACTCGGTCATGATCCCCCCGCAGCATCGACCAACCCGGCAGCATCGACCAGCCCCGTAGCAGTTGCCAACCCCGCAGCATCGACCAACCCAGCAGCAGGTGCCAACCTCGCAGCAGGTGCCAACCTCGCAGCAGGTACAAACCTCGCAGCATCGACCAGCCCGGTAGCAGTTGCTGGCAACGCAGCAGTAACCACCGCAGCATCGGGAGCCCCAGCAGCAGGTGCTACCAACGCAGCAGGTGAAAACCTCGTAGCAGTTGCCAACCCCGCAGCATCGGGAGCCCCCGCAGCATCGACCAACCCCGCAGCAGGTGAAAACCTCGCAGCATCGGGAGCCCCAGCAGCAGGTGCTACCAACGCAGCAGGTGCCCCCGCAGCATCGACCACGCCCGCAGCCGTGCAAACCACCGCAGCAGGTGAAAACCTCGCAGCATCGACCAACCCGGCAGCAGGTGCTACCAACGCAGCAGGTGAAAACCTCGCAGCAGTTGCCAACCCAGCAGCAGGTACAACCCCCGCAGCATCGACCAGCCCGGCAGCAGGTGCCAACCCAGCAGCAGTTGCCAACCCCGCAGCATCGACCAACCCGGCAGCAGGTGAAAACCTCGCAGCAGTTGCCAACCCAGCAGCAGGTACAACCCCCGCAGCATCGACCAGCCCGGCAGCAGTTGCCAACCCCGCAGCAGGTGAAAACATCGTAGCAATTGCCAACCCCGCAGCAGGTGAAAACCTCGCAGCAGTTGCCAACCCAGCAGCAGGTGCTACCAACGCAGCAGCAGTAACCACCGCAGCATCGACCAGCCCGGTAGCAGTTGCTAGCAACGCAGCAGTAACCACCGCAGCATCGACCAACCCCGTAGCGGTAACCACCGCAGCAGGTGAAAACCTCGCAGCATCGGGAGCCCCCGCAGCAGGTGCTACCAACGCAGCAGGTGCCCCCGCAGCATCGACCACGCCCGCAGCCGTGCAAACCACCGCAGCAGGTGAAAACATCGTAGCATCGACCAACCCGGCATCAGGTACAAACCCCGCAGCAGGTGCTACCAACGCAGCAGGTGCTACCAACGCAGCAGTCACCACCGCAGCCAGTGCAAGCCCCGCAGCATCGAACAGCCCCGTAGCAGGTGCTACCAACGCAGCAGTAACCACCGCAGCCAGTGCAAGCCCCGCAGCATCGGGAGCCCCAGCAGCAGTTGCCAACCCCGCAGCAGTTGCCAACCCCGCAGCATCGACCAGCCCCGCAGCATCGACCAGCCCCGCAGCAGTTGCCAACCCGGCAGCAGTTGCCAACCTCGCAGCAGGTGAAAACCCAGCAGCAGGTGAAAACCTCGCAGCATCGGGAGCCCCAGCAGCAGGTGCCAACCTCGCAGCAGGTGCCAACCTC
>Ga0209358_10000835_pt1 | contig 26107 bp, 31 predicted proteins | sample LauGreFa1BDMLBSN_2_FD_187574 | JGI IMG/M metagenome (GOLD analysis project Ga0209358, IMG submission 187574) | Freshwater lake microbial communities from Lake Michigan, USA - Fa13.BD.MLB.SN (SPAdes) (version 2) | ecosystem: Environmental > Aquatic > Freshwater > Lake | place: Lake Michigan, USA...
GAGGCACTTGTGGAACCGCTTGAGTTACATATTGCGGATACTGAGGCACTTGTGGAACCGCTTGAGTTACATATTGCGGATACTGAGGCACTTGTGGAACCGCTTGAGTTACATATTGCGGTTCGTAATATTGATAATACTGGGGCGCTGGTGCGGATGACATAGCAGGTACTTGTGGATATCCGTAGTATCCACGGGGTGTTTCTACCACGGGGGTTGATTGAGTCGCTTGGGTCGTTTCGGGTCTGGTCATTTTTATTATAGATATATATAGTATCATCTATTTATATAACTTTTCAATTATAATAGACATTTATCCTTTTTAACTAATTCTTCCGCGTTCGGCGTAAAGTTGTTATTGCTAATATCAACATCTTCGGGGATATTTTCTTCTAATAGTTTTTTATACATGATAGCTTCAATCTCGCTGTTCATATAACTATCACTGACATTAAAGGTGTTTTCGCTACTATTCTTAGTATCGCTTTCTACTGTTCCATATTGCGAAGGAATAAATTGTTGGTATGTGTTGGTATTTAATTTATCAAAGGATGTGTAAGGGTAGATAACAATGTTATCCTCAGACACAACCCCGACAATTTTCGCAAGTATCACATTTATTATACTACCGTTGGTGATTACAACGAGTTTAACGTGTTTTCCCTGAAACTTGCCTGCGCGATATAGTATCATATCCATATCAAACATATAGTATGACGTGTATATACTGTGCGTTCTATAGCGTAACATAATATCGTGCACAACTTGCATCTTCTGTTTCTTATCTTCGCTTGGCAGATCCATTATAGGACATTGTAATTTTTTAAGGATAAAATTAAACACCGTATCGTAATACGACTTCAACTTGTTTTTCTCTGCGGTATCCCGTAATGTTTTGGGATTCTTCCAACTATTCCATTTGCTCCCTTCAACCGCTATAATGAGTTCCTCGCATTTACTTTCAAAAATCTCTTTTAATTTATCATTAAACGTTGTATTATCAAACTCATAATAATATACATTTGCCGCCTCTTTTTTAATATTTACATCGTAAGGGATACTAGAATTGATGGAATGGCGATTCCACGGATATTCTCCGGTGTTTTCATACATCATCCGGATATTATAGGGTTTGTATTTCGCAGGGTTATTGTAGTCTACGATACCAGTGTTTTGATTGAACTTCTCTACTACCGCTGTGGTAGCCGCCTTTTTGTCTATTGACAAGTATTGATAGATAATAAAGTTGAATACTGCTAATATCAATAGGATCATTATGACTTTCCCTATTGTAATTAGAATATCCATATTATCCATTCCTTTATAAGCTTCTATAATCTAATAAGGAAATTATTGTATTTATTTTATATTTTGCTCGTTCGTTAAAATCATTCTCAAATACATAATCGGGGTTCCCTTTATCTTCAGGATTATCACAATTATAGCACAAAGGGGTATTTAAGTTCGTGTCGCTGTATTTTGTATAACCGAGTCTTTTTACACCAACCGGAAATTCGCAAAAACCACCATCAATACATCCGCCTCTAGTATTGGGATATTTCGTATTCGCTTTATAATACGGGCATTCTTCATCCGCGACGCATCGCTTGTCCCATAAACTATAATAGGTCTTTGCTGTTCCGTCAATATTATAATACGAGTCGCACTCAAACTTGCCTGTAATCTCGCTATTTCCGTAACACCCGTAATATCCACCGGTTCCGTTGTTGCCGCCCTGCTTTTTGTCGCTTGTATAATAGGATTCTTTCACTGCTTCTAAGTAATCCTCGGGCATCTCTAATCGTGTGATAAAGTTTTCAACGGAACTTATGACCGCATAACTCATAATTGGCAACAGACTTTTCTCAGCACTTATATACATAGAGTCAATCTTGTTTTCTTTATTAGAATCGTCGCTTTCTTTTTCTTTGCTCTTATCATAGTAATACTTCACGGTATTATAGTTTTCTTTTATGAATGGGTAGTATGCCTTTATTCTATGAATATCTACGTCTTTCAACCCATTTATGTAATACCGTTGACCGCAAATAAATTTCATATATTCGCTATCTACTACCATATAGGTAAATAGATAGTCAAACATTTTCTCGGTATTTTTAAGATCTGTATAGGAGATTTTTTTTATATATACGTCGTTTATATCAAGGTTATACCCTTTAATGAGTGCTTGTATGAATAAGTAATCGCTCATAAATAAATATGCGACGACTTTGTTTTTCAAGTCCCAAATACAGTCCTTGTCTCGTAATATTTTGAAACTAAGACATACGAAGATGCCTTCTTTGTAATCGCTTACAGTCGCGGTATTATTTAAAATATAATAATTAATATATGGATCTATTAGCAATTGAATATTTGAGTCATTGTGTATTACCGCTATAACGCTAGGGTCTTTTATGCCAGTGCCTAGCGTATCTTTGTCAATCTTATTTGTTTTTTTTATTGCATCTACAATATTTGCCAAGTTGCTGCCATCTACGATTATATGCTGTCCAGAATCCGCGTTGATATTTAAAACGTTTTCGGAAATAGTTATTGGGTCGTTAATAAATTGCTCAGAAGTATTCTCTGTTGCTCGCGCAATTGTATATTGTATGATTACCGCGACCAAAATAATTAACAGAAGTATTAAAGAGATATACGTCAAATACATTTTTTTCTTTCCTTATTAAAATAATAGATAAAGAATGCTTTCAAGAAAAATCATAACACTTTTAATATATATAATAATTCTTGCTGTTTTATTTTCTATTCAACCTAACCTGTTTTTTGACAAAGACGGGAATATAAGATGCTTCGGGATTGAAGATAGCGACGCAAATACTATTTTACCGCTGGTTTTGTTTGTTCCTTTCATAGCGATATTATCCTATATACTAATCTTGATTATTGAAATGATATATACATAATTTAATTTATAAAAATAAATGACGATTCAACAATCATTGAAAACGCCAAGAGTCGCTAAAACACTTAAGGAACCTACACCGAGAACACCAAAGGAACCAAAGGAACCAAAGGAACCAAAGGAACCAAAAGAACCAAAGGAACCAAAGGAACCAAAAGAACCAAAAGCACCGAGAACACCAAAGGAACCAAAAGAACCAAAAGCACCGAGAACACCAAAGGAACCAAAAGAACCAAAAGCACCGAGAACACCAAAAGAACCAAAAGCACCGAGAACACCAAAAGAACCAAAAGCACCGAGAACACCAAAAGAACCAAAGGAACCAAAAGCACCGAAAGAGGACACGATAGATACTATCATAGCGATCACTGATAGCATATCAACGCAAGATACAGAGTTTATACGCGGATTGTGTGGTAATCATAGTATATATGGTGATATACTGAGATGGTTGCGGGATTTTAATTATGACGCGAAGATATCCACACAAAGTTGTGTTATTGTTGCTGGACCCACAAGTATCGGTAAATCGTATTCAATTCACAGCATAAGCAAATATTTAAATTACGAGATTATTTTAATTGATAACCACAACTGCTATAATTCGCAGTTTTTAAAGGATATCATATGTAAATCAACATCTTCTTCGTTTATCCAGATACTCACGAATAACTTTCAGAAGAAAGTAATTATCATAGATAACTTTGACGCATTATTTATAGCGGACAAAACCGTCAATATCACGCTACTAAAAATTTTATTAGAAAACAAATTAAAGAATATACCAATCATCTGTATATCAAACAATGATATTATAAAGAAGATCGGTGACATCAAGAAACTATGTGCGATGTATCTGTTATCCACCCCGAGCAACGACGAGATGACGGAGTTATTAATGAAGAACGCGAGTAACGCGAGTAACGTGAGTAACGCTACTGATACAGACGCTAGCGTCGCCAAATGTTGTCTAAATTCAAACGGTAATTTAAATAAACTGTTTCGGGACGTGGGTAACTTGAATAATGACCATCTTTATAGCGATAATATAGAGAACGCAAGCGACATCAATATACTTTATGGCACAACGTTTAACCGTCACCAAACGAAGAGTATAATTATAAAGGATCCGTGGATGATTCCTTTAAAATTTCACGAGAACTTAATTATGAATTTAAATAATAGAATTTTATCGCTGAATAAATACAATGAATACTATAAAGGATTTATGCTCATAATGTGTTTATATGATTACTATATGTTCAAGAATAACATTGAGTTTTGCGTGGAGTTGTTCGCATCCAAAGTGTATTATCTATCCCTCTTTAAATACAAAAAGAACGCTTCGATCGCATCCAATATAGGCAATTTCACAAAGATGCTAAGTTATTTGTCATTACAGAAAAAGAACATAAAGAGCAACTATAATATAAAGAAGTTTCCCTTATATCAAATTTCAAATTATCATATTAGTTTATGTAATAGAAAATTTATTTCCTTTAATTAGATAAATAGATAATTAAATAATGGAAGCACCCAAGGTACCTCAAAATAACATTGAGGATATATTATCAACAACTGGCGCTACTGGCGCGAATCCGCTCGCAACCGCACCTGTTGCGCCCGTAGCACAAGGGGTCGTAGGAACTGATGCGACCGCTACACTTGCCAACAATACAAAGGAGACTGTGAATAATATAAAGGATGCCTTTGCGAATATTACGAGCACGAATGACAACATATTTTATTTAATCATAATCGTGTTTTTAGTGGCGGTGATCGTCTCCTATTTTCTTTATTATGTTATCACGGACAACATTCTCTATCAGCAAAAAATAGACGTGGAAGGCACGGACGTCCCTATCATATGTAATGAACTATCCGAGTTTAAAATCGTAAAGAGTTTGCCGAACTCAAATGGTATTAAGCGCTCCTATGGATTCTGGATATATATCAATGACATTGATAAGTACCGTGGTAATTACAGACATATCGCGCATTTGGGAGGCAATCAATTACCGGGACAGATTAAAGACGCTTGTCCATATATATTCTTAGACAAACATACGAATAGCATACACGTCCGCTTTGCTCCCAAAGAGGATCCCCTGATAAAAGATGATGTATTGTCTGAATATACTGAAAAGAAAGACGACCTTTTTAAATACAAATCTCCTGGAGACGACGAGAATGCGAAGTGTGGGATAACGATTAATTATGTTCCGATACAGCGATGGGTTCATATCGTGATTGTAGTGTCGGATGTGAATGGTGGAATTGTCTATACTTATATTGATGGTGAATTGACTGACCAAACGGATGCGAAGATTAGTAAATTAAAGCTTCACGAACTCGGGTTTGAAAATAAGACAGATACTTTGTTTGTCGGTGGTAATATATCAAATACGCAAGTTGGCGCTTCAGGATTCTCGGGATTACTTTCAAAATTCTCGCTTTATAATTATGACTTAAATAAAAATGACATATACAAAGAATATAGCAAAGGTCCGCTAAATGGACTTTTGACAAGTATGGGTATTGTTAGTTATGGATTGCGAAACCCTGTCTATAAATTAAACAGTGTTCAATAAAACATCAATTATTCTTTTAACTTTCGCTAATTAATTATTTTTTTAATTTCCATATTTAAAATAGATACGATAGATAATATAGGATGTTAGAAATTGACCCATTAATTCAAGTTATTATATCCCTGGTTATATTGTTATTGATGGGGTATATTGGATACAATATCTATTTGATTGAACTACAAAATATGTTTCAGGGTGAGAGCGATATACGCAAGGAGGTGAATGTTTTAAGCGGGACGTATGATTTCAGTAACAGCGAAGTGAAATATAATACGTCTGATCCCACGCAGATAAACTTTAAAGATATAAAACCGTCTATCAATCAAGAAGGCGGAGCTGAATATTCATATAACTTCTGGTTAAACGTGAATCAAGATACGATAAGCGAATTACCAAATAATCACAAAGATATCATATTGTTTTTAAAAGGAGAGAAGAATTTCTATTATAACAAAAGGAATTATAATTGCGCGAATCAACTTTTTCCAAATAACCCTATCATATTAACGAAGAATCCGCTCGTTCGTTTAAGCGGAGACGGTAAGAGAATAGGAGTAGAGTATAATAATATTTATAACAGTGAGTCGTATCAGCACGGTTCCAAGTATAAGGATTGTTCGTATATAAATTCCCCTACGGTTTGGAATAATAGGAATAGAAATATTCTAGGTATTTACGATATAGAGTTTAACAATAAATGGTTTATGATTACGATAGTTATGAAAGAAGTATCGGACAGTGATAATATATTGTCGTTAAATCGGGCATCATGCAAACTCTATATGAATGGTGTCAAGTTGTTAGATAAGAAGGTGGAAACGAAATATGGCGATAATCGCTATTCCGCGACATTTAAAAACAACGCTTCGCATTTCTATATTAATCCGCAAATAGACGAAAGATTTATATCTAGTTCTATGAATCCCTACCAGAGAGTATCAACGGAAACAGCGTTACGAATTGCGGATGTCAAGTATTATAATTATGCGATTAACGAGGAAATGATCACGTCCTTATATAATAAGGGGTTTAATACGGAAGTCGCCGTGACGACGACGATAGACAACAAACTATCCAAGTATAACTTGGTTAGCGTAGATGATATGGAGGACAACAAGATTAAGGTCTTGTAATAAGTTATAATTGCGATAATAAATATATTAAATATGTAATAAATAACGATGCCTCCGAGAATATTATTGAGTGAATTATATACTTTAAAGGATAAAAAGGAGCATGCGAAATACCAAACGTTTGACAAGATAATAGAGATATGTCATAAAAAAATCAAGCAAACCGCCACAATCGGTGGAATGAATATATTCTATGAGGTGCCCTATTATATATACGGGAAACCCTTATACAAAATCGCAGATTGTATAGATTACATCGTGAATGCTTTACGAAAGAACGGGTTATACGTCCAAATATTACCCGAACCGAACATTAACATCCTTTATATATCGTGGAATCCGAGTGAAGTTTCTACGAACGTCAAGAGTCTAGGATATACTGGTAAGGTTTGATGTTTTTTATTTTATTTTTCATATATATTTATAAATAGATGTAGTGATGCCTAAAATATATATGACGAGCAATGTTTGGAAATAATGAAACGATATAAATATATCTCGTATAATAGTAATAAAGAACCATGCAAATCTTCGTGAAAACCTTGACAGGGAAAACGATAACGCTTGAAGTTGAATCTTCTGATACTATAGATACTATCAAATCCAAGATTCAGGACAAAGAAGGGATCCCGCCTGATCAGCAACGCTTGATTTTCGCTGGAAAGCAGTTGGAAGATGGGCGAACATTGGCGGATTATAATATCCAAAAGGATAGCACACTTCATCTTGTCTTGCGTCTTCGCGGTGGCGCTAAAAAATGATTCGCATTATATTATAATGGAATAACAATAAACGAGTGATGGACAATACCTATTATTTCGGTCAAGGACGTATGGTGGCATATAACAGGTTTCCGGAGGATGATAATGGGGCAGTAAAAAAGAAGGGGGTATTATATAGGATGTTATACGGGTTACACAAACTATTTGGTATATCAAACTTCCAGATATATAATAAGAGCATATTGCGCTATGGGAGGGATACGTAGATCATTGTAGATACAACTCGTATAATAAATCTAATAAATCTGTGGTGTCGTTTTGTTTTGTATGGAGCAATCCGTTATCGTAGAGAATATCGTATGCGTTGTTTTCATATATTTCGTGGTCTTCGTTAAAATATACTCCACCGTCATCATCCGCATAGATCGCATAAATATAACTGAGCGTGATGTTATCTTCAACTGCCTTTTTTATTTTTGTATTGAAATATTTTACAACATTATAGCAGGTCTTGTGAAATAGTTTGGCATTGTCGCTATGTATAGGAACGCGTCCGGTTCCTCCAATTGTTGTATAGTATTGTTGAAGCACGTTATCCAGTGCTGTGTTATAGCAGTAGATATAAATGATTTTGAAGATATTAAATTTTATAAATCCGCGATTGAATAAGTTCCATTGAATCGCGAACACCTCCTTGTCATAGTCATAAATGGACTGATAGGTTTCGTCTGGATGAATTGCGAATGTTGCTATGGTTACGTTAGTTACGTTCGTATTTATACCTGTATCGTGGTCACATTCGTTTATATCATATAATATTGTGCGATCGTGTGAAGCGTAGTTACCAAGTATCCACATCGTTTCATTCAATGTCAACTTCCGCGAATGTATCGTTGCGTCGTATTTATAAAAATCTACTTCGTCGGGTATATTTAATATATACGGTTCAGTGGTTTCATCGCAAATGCCTACATAATCATCAAATGTTGTTTCGGTTTCAAAGTCGCCCCATTCCAAGTTCGCGAGTGTTTCTCCGTAAATGCCTAGACTAGGTGTAAAAATATAATTAAAGTAATAGGTTTGATATCCTAAATAGTATAAAAATTTGGAAAGTTCTTTGTCATTCAAAAATATTTTCATTACATTTCGTATAAAGTTTCCTTCCAATCGTTCATATATTCGTTGTATATATTCGTCACAAATGATGTTATTTATTTTTATCACAATATCTTCAGGAAACCGACAATCACAAGGGTCTAATAGTAATGGTTTGGTGATCACGGATTCCATACTCCTTATATAGTAAGTTACATTTAGTTATCATTTTTTATTTGTCATAGAACCCTTCCTTCTCAAGGAATTCAATTTTTTTGAAAGTGCAATTTAGGTTTTGTTGTTCGTTGATCTTCATACAGCATTCGTTGATGTGTCGTAGCAAATTTTTAAGGTCGTCGTCAAGATCTTTGATAGGAGCGGTTGGTTCCATAGAGGTCACGGTCGTCTGGGACATTTGGTTCATCATCGTGTACAAGGTAGTAATCATATGATACTTAGGGCAATCATTTTTTTCTATAAAATCATAAAAATTGATACCTTTATATGAATTTTAGTAATCAATAAAACGAACGGACAAACAAGATGAACAACAACAAGATTAGTTATCGTGCCTTCAACTCGTATGCGAATCGTCGTGAAGATTTTGAGGATGTGAACAAAATTCCACGCTACTTAAAGAGAACAGACGGGGATATGAATGTGAATACGAAGAAGAATACGCTACGATACAAGGATGCTCGCCTATCTTACAAGAACCGGCGCAGTATCAACAAGGACTGGAAAGACTTTAATAATCATCAATAATCTAGGGTGTCTGCGAAGTCTGTGAATATGCGAATATGTTGAATAGTTGTGGTATCTATGTATAATGTTATTTATTTTTTATTTTGATATAGGGACTTATTTTCATATTTGATTAGATTAGATGAATTATCTACATATTATTCCAGGTGATATCTATACACAAATCTATAAATATATATATGATGATTGTATGAAAGATATTGTGCGTTCGTATACCGACAAAAGGAATACCAAATACAAAAATAAGTTGATTCGTAAAATTATGAATGACGATATGTGGGTGCATTATACATCACTTGACTTGTTCAATCATATATCGCTTGGAATTATTGGCGATGCTGGCGCGGTCTATGGCAATGCGAACGACGTTGACACCGATTTATTAGACGAAGAAATGTATTATTTGACAAAAATCACAAAATATAATTTTAGAAAATATCACTACAATATCCTTATAGCCGAGCTTCCAGTGGAATTTAAAGATGCTACGTGTATTCGTATGACGTTATTGAACGATGCTGATATCGTGGATATCGTCCCGCTATACTATTTGTTCAAGGATTTTATAACGACGTGGATTGAATTGATTTATTATACAAATAAACTGTTAAAGGAATTCTTGATATTGAATAATTTACAAATGGAACTCTTTCCATTGTATCGCTTTGACACTGTGATAGAAAACGGATATGTGATCATCGTTCCGTATTTTGAAGAACAGTTGATATTTATATAAATATATTATAGTTATATATAAATATATGAAGTATGTATAATAGTCTATACTATATATTTACGAAAGACTACACTGACGAGTATAGTAATAGCGCGATGTATTTGAAGGATAAACTCCACAAGCAGAAAATATTGAGCGAAAGCAAAGAGAGAGAACTGCGATATATAAGGAGAAAATACGAAGATTTGAGCAGGAAATACAATAGTCTTGAATGGAAATACAACGAACTTCTATTGAATACCCATTATAACCGCAGTTATTATAATACACTTGAAGATAAATATAATTTACTTAAAAAACAGAGCACCATAGCGAGCACGATATATGATACGAATGGTGATATCCTTTGTATCAACGACGATTACGAGCATTTGTAAATGATATAAAACAATAAGCGGATATACAAATACAATACTAGACTACTTTAACATAAACAAATAATGAAGTTGGATTGCGTATTAACCGCAGTGAATGAAAACCCTTTATATTTGGAGTTCATCCCTATTTTTATTAAAACGTGGAATAAGTTATACCCAGGCATTGACGTTAAAATCGTGTTAATCGCGAAAGCAATCCCAGAGGAATATAGGCAATATGAGAAGCATATCATTCTCTTTGAACCTGTAGAGAATGTATTGACCAGTTTTACATCACAATTTATTCGCCTGCTCTATCCGTGTATATTGGATTATAAAAACGCCATATTGATTACCGATATGGATATTCTACCGACAAATAAAACGTATTATACGGAGCATATAAAGGAATACGACAATAGCAAGTTCATTTATTATCGTGGCGACCATTGTTTTATTTACAAGTCAATCGCAATGTGCTATAACGCGGCGACGCCTGAAATATGGAGAGATATCTTTGATGTCCATAGCGTAGAAGATATTCGGTTTATGCTGGCGGATATTTCGCGAAACAACGTGATTGAAGAGGGTATCGGGAAACAAGGTTGGTTTATTGACCAACTTTATTTATACGAGAAGGTGATGGCGTGGCAGAAGAAGACAAACAATCTGGTATGCTTGGATGAAGAAAAAACAGGGTTTAATCGGTTGTCAAGGGATACCTTCCGTATGACCGTGGAATTACGCGACGCGATCGCAGCGGGATATTTCGTAGATTATCATTGCCATCGTCCGATGAGTGCTTATAAGGATATAAACAATTTCATTTATGATTTGCTTCCGGATGGATAAATAGAAGACATTTATCAGATGCGATATGGATTACTATTTGAATTTTATTTTCGGATATTGCTCTACCATACTGATTTTATAAGGGATTTTATTCAATACCTTAGCAGGTTTCTTGGTTCTAAATATTCCCGTGCCGTTTCTAAATACCGCAAAAATATTGTGTATAATTTCATCAAACATATCATCCACATCCCCTTTGATGAAATCGTTCATTATCGTTTGCACTCTTGACAAAATTTCTGCCATATTCTTATTAACATTCTGATCCATTGGATCATTGATAATACCGCCATATTTTCTGCCTACAAATCCGTGAAGTATTTTTAGATAGTCCCACGCTATATTGCTATTACTCGTAGTTAGCACAGGAGTGCTCCGTCCAAAGTCAAAAAGACAAATATTATACTTGCAACTCTTTATATAGAAACTTGACCCGTAGCAGATGTAGTGATAGTATCCTGTGTCGGATTCTTTGTAATCTTTATTTATCTGATATAGGAAATTACCGTGATGCGTGTCATTATGACAATAACCGACCCTATTTTGGTATGTAGCAACAGCGATGAGTGATTGAAACGCCATATTTATCATTTCCATTTCGTTGTTCCGCACATTCGTTTTCATCAAGGCACTTATATCACCGTCGCATAGTTCGTTGTAATTCACTAATCGCTCGATTGCGACGAGTTTATTGTCATTACTTTTAGCAACAGGGCATTTCGTAGTCTTATACATCATCACAAAATGTTTCGATTGTTTTGGAATAAGTAGGTTCTGTGTAATCCATTCGTTCATCTTGGTTTCCGCAACATTGCTTGGTTTGATTTTCATCAATTTACTTGCGATCGGATACACTCCTACCATATCAGGCATACTTGACAAATATATAACACCTTCAACACTAGCACTCCCTATTTTTTTTTCTAAATTCACAAGACCGTTTAGCGTATAACCATTCTCCTGTCCGAACATCTTCTTCGTAAGGCAATCCGTTGCCGTTATTTTGTCTAAACGCTTCTTAATCAGTTGATAGCGTTGGACTCGTGTATCTAAATTATTTTTCGTAAGAATCAACTTGTTCTTTAAGAAACGCTGAATCAAAGTAGCGTTTTTAAAAATTGTTTTAGGCGATACCTTCTTTGGTAATGATGCGATGATAGAGGATGCCTTTTTAGGCGATGCGGATACCGATGCCTTTTTAGGCGATGCGGATGCAATATCCTTCATCATCTTCCTTATTTTTAAATAATCTACGGAACCTTTACGAGGCGCACACCATTTATCCTTTCCTTCATTATATTTTTTCAATGCGTCAATGTATTTCATATCTTTCTAATATTACGGAATAAAAAATTAAATGCTTACAAAATAAATATATTCACAAAGTATTAGAGATTGTTGTATAATGAAAGCATTAAAAAAGAAAAATGTCCTTTATAGTAAATTTGAAGAAATTTCATTAAACCATTGTAAATCGCTTCTTACAGAGTTATATAAAGGTAAGGGAGGTTTTTTGGTTAACCCAATTTCTAGAAGAAATATTAAAAAGAATGGTTCTATTACAATTAGTTTTCTATCTAAATGCTATTACGCGTGGGGTGATAAAATTGCTACAATAAACTCAATAAAACTAAAATATAAAAAACATATTGAAAAATTCATAGCAAAGGAAAAATTATATGATATTCCTACTATAAATTCGTTCATACCAAAGCAAAAAGCGAGAGGAGGCGTGGGTAGCAAAAAGAGGAAGAGGGAAGAAGAAAATAGATTAGCAGAATTATCACAAGATTTAAGAGAATCAATATTTCAAGAAATATTAAAGAAAATGATTGAAGAAAGAAAAAGAAAAAATCCGGGTTTCACATCATTACCACATGATGTAAATGATGTGATATTTAGAAACGTAAAAAATAATGATGAATGGCGGACAGTTAAGATGGTTATTGCTACAGATCCTGGCATTTATACACGAGAAACTCTAACAGAATTTATAGGAGAATTAGGATCATCCCAAATTAAATATCTTTTTAGAAATGATACGAGATTAGGCGAAAAAATAGATCACGGTGTCCTTCATGATGTTTTATCAAATCGTGTTGTTAGAAAAGATTTGTTAGAAATTTTGACATACGACGAAAATATAATTTCAAAAATAACAGATGATCAATATATAACATTTTTAAATAGGTTAAATGAAGATGAATTGAGTAAATTCTTCTTAAAATCCAATAATTTAGACAAACTATCACCTAAAGAATTATTCACCTTATTAAATAAATTAAATTTAATAAATTTGGTAGATGTTTGTATTTCCACAAATTTGCTTACTAAATTACCACCAAATAACATCATATCTTTATTAAAAAAACTAGTAGAACAAAAGATATCTATATTATCTATATTAAAAGAAAACAAAAATTTAATAAGTAAATTTTCAAAAAAATATATCATACTTTTAGCAAATATCATAAAATCAAGTATACCTTCAGAAGTTTCTAAAACACTTGCAAGTGTTTTAGAAACTAATAAAAATAATTTGTATAATTTATTAATTTTCCATACAACTAATAATACAACTTTTGAATTTTTAAAAAATTTAGATAAGGAAACTTTGAAAAAAACTCTAGCAAACTACGATTTGCTTACTAAACTATCAACAGATCAAATATCAATATTATTAGATAATAAGTTAACATATAATGATAAGGATATAATTGTAAGAAACATCATTGATAACAATGGTTTTTTTAATTTTGAGAAAGAACAAACATATAAATTATTAAATAGTTTAAAACGAGAAGATTTGGAAAAAGTTTTTGAAAAAAATAATTTAAATCTTATATTATCAGAAGATGATATCAAAAAACTCTTATTACAAAAATTAGAAGTTAAAGAATTGATTCAAATTTTTGTAGCAAATGATTCCTATGATTATATGTTAGATAAAAATAAATTCTCAAAAGAAACCATTTTGATATTAGAAAATATCAAAATAAATAACCGTTTAATACATATACTATCTAAAATTTTTTATACAAGCACAATTGAAAAATTAAAATTAATTAATGTATCAATTGATTCTCACGATTACTCTCACAATCGTGATAATATTTATAATATTTCAATAATTTGCAAGTTTGAATCTGAATCTGAATCTGAATCTGAATTTGAATCTGAATCTGAATTTGAATCTGAATTTGAATCTGAATTTGAATCTGAATCTGAATTTGAATCTGTATTTACTTTAGAAATAAGTAATACATTAATTGATGCTAACTTTATTAACCTTTTAGAAAACACATTTTTTAAGTTACCTATTAATTTAAAATTATCTAAATTAAGGTTTAATAATAGAGAGGAGGAGAGTGAGTTTATTAAACTACTAAACAAAATTAAACTACTAAACAAAATTAAACTACTAAACAAAAATAAAACTTATGACCAATCTTCAGTGTAAAACACTATCCCTTTTTTATTTTCTAAAACTGTCAAGATACTCTTGACGTTCGTAGCGTTTATAGTTTTCGTGTTCCTCACGTGGAACAATTCGGTAAGGGTTGATATATTCGTCACCGTCGTCTGGTCTTTTACAACAAAACGACATTACCCACACCATCGCTTGTGTTGTGAAGAATATGAGAAAGATCGCGAAGAGGAACATTGAGACGGTCGCCATTGCGTTTACGTTACCCTTTATAAACATCAATCAATATTTATTATAATTCCTAGAAAACAAAACATATTTATATAAGATTATTTACTTATTATCTATTCATACTTGGAGATGTCCTTGGCGACCTATAAAAGTCAATGTATTGAAAAATATAAGATTGCGAATCCTGACAAGGATATACCGAAGAATATGGGGAGCAAATGGACTGATATTGAAGAGAGTGAATTATTAGCGAATATACAGAACCATGTAGATATTGAAGAAGTCGCCAAACGACACGGTAGGACGCGTGGGGCGATTACCGCGCGTCTTGAAGTGATCGCAATGCGTATGTATGAAGAAAATAGGTATGATATTGAGCATATTGGAGAGGTAACTATGATGAATGCGAGAAGTATTCAGGAAGCAATAGACAAAAAGAATAAAAATAAGGACAAATATGAATCCAAATATCAGCATACGGATACAGAGATCGCAAACTTAAAAAAAGAAATTATAGAGTTAAAGGCGATCATTAAAGATTTGAAACGAGATGACATTGACGATCTCAAAAAACAAATACAGAATATGCTAGATATACAAAATATAAAGAATGATATTATAGAATTGAAAAACGCAATTCGGAAGGAAGGTACGTAAGGTTGCTATAATCTATCCACTGTATCAACCGCTACAGCTGCTACAGTAATTACCGGAAGCAACTCTCTATTCCTTATATACCAACGGGTCACAAAGTAAATCGCGATTGTATCCGTTGTTAGTTCTAATAAGAACATATCCACCTGGGCGAGTAGCATATGTATATAAATCAACCAATCAAACCACGAATAAATCGTGTTGATGATGGATATTTCATATTGTTTTTTAATTTTTATTTGTTCTACGACGTTAATATTTTGAACATTCAGGGTAATCCAAGGTGCGATTACGTTATGATCTAGGTTGCGTATAATTGTATTGAGAACCGCATATAACACAATTAAACAATACTTGTCCGGTGTATCAATGACGATACCAAGAATCTCCAAATCTGGATTCGGACCGAAACGGTAGAACGAAGAATCACCTGTAAATTGCTCAGTATTCGCAAAGATATAACTTAGCAAAATGGTTAGGATTAGAATCATCCACGCGGTTATAATACGCGATACAACTAATGTATTCATTGGTGATTACTGATATTATATCCGTTATCATTTTTTTGTTAGATTACATAAGACTATTTTGTAATAATGTAATAATGTAATATTTAAATGTTTAAACGAAATTATTTTTACGAACTACCCGATGACATCCAGATCACGATTTATAAACACATTTTTACAAACTGTATTCTTTATTTCGCGAACGACCGAAGCATAAAATACTTGAATCGCCTGTATCGCGCTGTAAATAACCCAAGCAATACGTGCGTCTATTCAATCGCACCGAAAGGAATCTTTGAATATAAGCGCGTCGCATCATTAGAGGGAGGTTCTAATTTTTGTAATACTAAAACGATCTACTTAGACCGTTCGCATTTACTAACGGATACGTCGCAATTCCAATGTGATACAATTAGTTACTACTTATTTCCGCTATTCACTGCGAATAAAACGTTGCGAACATATTTGGCGATCCACTTTAACACCTTCGCCAATTATGATAAAAAGATGATCACGAATATGAAAGTTTGTGAAGACCGCGTGGATATCGTATTTGCGAACAAATTCACGTGTAATGCTGATATTTATTATAATATCCTTGTCGGTTATAATATATTATATAATTCACTAAGTGATATCATATATAGCGTGGAAAACGTTCTTCTGTTTAGCAAATTTCTAGAACTATTCAAGTGGTTAGAAAACAATAATCGCTTTGAAGGATATACGATACATAATCGGAAAATAATCCCTGTTTTTGACATAAAAAATGATTTATGATCTATAATGTAAAGAAAGAATACAAATGACAATGTGTGATTGTGGATACATCTATTGCGTCTCCAATGAAGCGATGCCTTCCATACTGAATATTGGTATCACCACTACGGCACCAGAGGTAAGATTGGATTACATTAACAAATTGACTGGAAACTGGCGACCACCCACGCCTTATAAATGCGAATTTGCGAAACGAGTCTGTGATATAGAAAAAAAGGTAGTTGCGATTCATAAGATTTTAGCGTATTGCCGGATTCACCCGGAACGCGAGTTCTTTCGCGTGTCGCTTGAAGAAGTCCGAAATCTATTTGATCTAATGGAAGACGAAGATAGAGACAATACACGCAAAAATAAGAACGCGGAGATGAAGGCGTTGGAGGCGAGAATGCTTGAATGTATTTACCAAAAAAGCGATGCTCTTGACGAAGACTTGACAAGACGGAAAGCAGAACTTCGCGAAATCAATGAAACCATTGCGATGCGTAAAAATGAACTAGACGTGCTATCACATCATCCATCACGTCCACCGGACAATTATATTACAGAATATTAGTATTTATTATTTATCACCAACATAATCACAAATAACGTATAAATATAGAGAGCATATAAAGAATAATGATATATATCTTCAACGTCTTTGTAATCTATTATTTTATAATTAAATAGATCGTCAACCTTATAACGTAGTATCTTATGTTCGTATTCTCTATGTCGCAAGTCCATAAATAACTGGTTTGTCCGTGTTTCATAGCGATTTACAATATTGTTTATTTTTTTATCATACTTATTAGCAAGATGGTAGTAATCGTTTGCGCCTTTAATAATATCCTCCTCCATATTCGCAATATACTTTTGAAAATCTCGGTTGTTAAATATCTTCGTTCGCGAGTTTATTGACCCGATAGATGTGAGAGACGTGAGCGAGTTGCATGAGCGCCGCATAGTCCTTTAGTTATCTATACTCTCGTTGTCGTCAATTTTTATATGATGTCGCAAGATACTCTCCGTTATTCTTGAAATTACCTTTTTTTCTGGGTAATAGTAATGATAATGATCAGCACTGTGAAATAGGGTTCCCCATAGTGTATGAACGTAATTACATTTACATATAAATTGCAATCCCGATATCGTAGGGCGCAAATCCTTTTGTATATCACGAATCGCATCTTTCATATCAAATGTATAGGAATACTTTGTTGTTTCATATTGATTGTAAATATTCTTTGAATTTTTTATATTGTTCAGGAAAGGTTTGTATAACTCGGGGATCACAAAGGTTTTCATCGTGTCGCAATAAAATGTCATAAGCGTATTCGTTCCATCTGCTGAAAAATGATGCGCGTAGTATTTTATAATGAACGACAAATCCACGAACGTCTCAAAGTTAAAGTTATAGATATCTTTCGCTTCTACTTTTGCATCCGCCAAATCTATAAATCTATCGTCGTATTCACAAGGTGATATGTGTATATACTTGTCAAGTATGCTTGTATAATCAATCACCATATCACGAAGTAAGTAATTATAAATAGAAGATTTATAGATATACGGGTGCCTTATGGTATTACGGTAATAGTTGTGAATTACAAAATTATCCTTGATACGTTTGGTAATTACAAATGCGAATATTGCGAGCGTTTCTTTTGATTTATAGATATTCGTAAAAATCTCTTGAAGTTTGCTATCGTGTAGTGTTGCGACAAGATTGCACGCATTTACATCACATGCTTCATTCATAGCATAATAAGGATCGCTTTTGATATTATGGTAAAATCGTAGATAGATATATTTTTTATAATTGAAGGATTGAAGAAAGTCTTGTAAATAAAAAAGAATAAGTTCGTAGTAATTGCCTCGCGCTGTTGTGTATGCTTCAATCTCTTCGCAAATGTTTTCAATCTCTATAGACTTTTTGTATTCATAACTCGCAATATAATCATGATAATCATCCACTGTTTCGCGATATTCTCTTTGTATTGCTAGATTGTCATCATATTCTTTTATTACACGATCCCTTAGATCATCTGGTATATGATTATAGTTCTGATGCGACATAATAATATCAAAAGAATAAGTTTTATATATATATATCTAGAATTTACGATATTATATAAAATAAAGGAGGAGTTTATAATTTATTTAAGAGACTTCATAAACTCTTTCATATTTTTAGTTCCCATACTGGAATTACAATTTTGACATATCGGTTTTAGATTAGATACAATCGTATCACCACCATTTGCTTCCGCAACAATATGACCACAATTAAATGACATTTGCGTAATATCCGTTGATTTACAACACAAACACTTAGATTTACCAACATCTTCGCCAATATTTGTATTCCATACAAGCCTTTTGATAGTAGCTGAAATAGGTTTTTTCTTCTTTTTTGCTCCTCCTTTTTCAACATCTTTATTATCAAAAGCCTCATATATTTTCTTGCGGTCTTCAATCTGCTTCAAATTATCTTCAAACCATTCGTCAGTAAAAGTGTAAGTAGGGTTTGCTTCGTTTTCAGTAGATAAAGGAACTTTAACGCTATTTTTTTGTTCTTCTTTATAAATTATATCTTGTAATTCCCTAATAAATAATTTATATCTATGTCCTTGCTCGTCTGCGTGCGGATTTGGGGAATAACATCCTCTTTTTACTTCGCATTTTTGATAATCAATATCAAAATTATATATGTCTTTTAAGCAAGGAGTTATGTACATATTAAAGAACTTTTCATTTGTTATATAATTATCAAATAATGGATTTTTATATGGAGGACTTTGTTTAAGATAATTTAATATAAATGCTATTTTTTCGCTATGATAACGATTTGGTGATAAGTGCCTTTTAATTATTTCAATAATAATAGGTTTCTTCTTGTCATTTTCAAACATACTAAATAAATACCCGTTAATTTTTTCAAAGTCAGCCATTCAACGCTATTATTTGTTAATCATATCATACAAATAATCATTTTTTATTTATTTCATACAAAAACCCTAAACCAAAGAGTATTCCTATTATAAATAATAAATATACATATGATTGTTGTCCTTTAGATTATTACTTCCTTATTAGATTTATGAGGATAGGGGGGCGCATATTTACGCTCTTTGTTGTGTTAATAAAAAATGATATAAGGCGGTTAGTATAAGGAACCAACACAACGCATACAATGAAATCTCTTATTATTGTTGAAAGTTTTACAAAAACCAAGACGATCAAAAAATATTTAGGGGATCGCGACGTATCTGTAGCATTCTCTGGTGGGCACATTTACAATCTGCCAAAGGACACGTTGGGATTTGACACGGATACTTGGGACATTCAATATGTTCCTACAAATCCAAATATAATTAAGAATATTAAAGAGTTGGCGAAGAATGCTGACATTATCTATTTGGCAGCCGACCCCGATTTAGAAGGCGAAGCAATCGCCCATAGTCTTTATAAATGTCTTCAAAGTATTATAAAAAGCGGCGGCAAAGAATGTCACCGTATTACCTTTAATGAGATTACAAAGAATGCTGTTATAAACGCCATTGACAACCCGCGGACAATTGATATGGACAAGGTGAATGCACAGGAAACGCGAAGGATCGTAGATCGTCTTATCGGGTATAAAGTATCTCCTGTATTATGGGGCAAGTTCAATAAGAATTATCTTAGCGCCGGAAGAGTTCAAATCGCCGGACTAATTCTATGTATCAACCAGAGGAATCGCATTATAAATAAGGAAATAATACCTTACTGGACGATTGACTGTCTCTTTAGCATTGGTGGAGATCTGACGATTACCGGAACGCTCCAGCAGAAAATAAGAGACGTGAGGATTGTAAAGGAAATAGTAAATACATTGGTAATTCCTACGAAATATGACATCACATTTGAAATGTGCGCAAGGAATGTTAGTCCGTCACCGCCATATACCACGACAACCCTACAACAAGACGCGTATAATAAATGCAAGTTCAACCCAAAGACGACAATGAAACTCGCACAGGATTTATACGAACACGGACATATTACGTATATGCGCACAGATTCTACAAGTATTGCCGAAGACGCGAAGAAAATGATATTATCCTATATTAAAGAAACGTTTGATACATCAACAACCACCTACGCGAAATATAGAACCTACAAAACGAAAATCGCAAACGCCCAAGAGGCTCACGAGGCGGTTCGGATCACAAACCCAAATCACAAAGGAATCTCTTTTGAAGGCGCGACAAAAAATCACGAAACGTTATATGAACTAATCTGGAAACGCACTATCGCATCTTTAATGACCGACGCAATATATACGGACGTCTGTTTGAAGTTCGCGAGTGCCAGTGTCAGCGACGCAAGCGACCTATTTTGCGCAACAAAACCCTTTTTAAAAGAATTAGGATTCCAAATTGTATATAAGGAAACGGGAACAGTAAAGGAATTGTCTGAGAACTTAGATGACTTTCTAACTATTTTAAAAAAGAATACGATGACTGCGATATCCAAAGAATATTCGTCACAAGGAACGATAGACGATATTCCATCTCTTTATAACGAGGTTCAATTGATTAAGGAATTGGAAAAAGAAGGCATCGGGAGACCTTCAACGTATGCGTCTATTATTGATAAACTTTTAGAGAAAAAATATGTGGAGATTGGCACAAACCCGCAACAAGAATACGAAATAGAATGTTTTAAAAAGAAAAAGACGGGACTTGTTATTACGACAAAGAAGATCAATCTGGGCGGGAAGCAAAAAGACCTCCTCGTTCCTACGGAGTTGGGATTGGACGTTATTAAATATATCTATGAATTATTTCCTTATTTATGCGATTTAAAATTCACATCCAAGATGGAAGACGAATTGGATAAAATCATAAATGCCAGTATAACCAAAGAGGTCATCTTGAACGACCTATACGCGAAAATTAAATCCTCCATTTGCGAGGCGGACGTTCCTGATGTGGGTTGTAATGTCAACACCTCTAGTGTGAACAAGGAAAAGAAAACAGGGATCCTCACTACTCGTTATGGAGTCTGTTATTACAACAAGGAGACAGATAAATATACGAACGTTGAACCCTATCTCAAATGGAAACAGATTAAAAAAGAAGAACTCACAGAACGCGATATCGTATTTATAAGTTCTCTTCCAAAACCTGTAGAATATGTAGGAAAAAAGTATAATTTACATTTAGGCAAATATGGTCTTTACCTGAAAGATAATAAAAATAATAATCACAAACTTGATAAAAAACTCTGGGACGGTTACTACTAATATTAATCATATGCCGACATCCCAGTTTTACCACGCATAAACCACGAATATACATATTTATTTGTAAAGTCAGGGTGTACCGTATCATTATGATAATCCATATCAATACAATTGTCAATTAACTTATTACATTTCTTACAATACCATTTCATATCTTCTTTTTCCATCTTAAATAATAATAATATAATAGATACTTATATATCTATTTCTCTTTTTTAGATTTAAGATTCTTATTTAGTTTATTAAGTTCAAACGCGATATTAGACAGCGAAGTTGCGACGGATACGCCATATTCATCCGCAAAGAAATTATTGAAAATATTATAGAGATCCTCACTGTTCATTCCAACTTCTTCCTCTTCTTCCTCTTCATCATCTTCATCATCATCTTCATCATCCTCTTCATCCTCTTCATCATCCTCTTCATCGTCTTCTTCATCGTCTTCTTCATCATCCTCTTCATCATCCTCTTCATCATCCTCTTCGTCTTCTTCAATATTATCAACATTCTTAATAATATCCTTTTTCTTATCCTTTCCCTTTTTCTTATCTTCACCACTTGCGTCGTCATCGCATTCCTCGCATTCTGCATCTTCACATTCCTTGATATATACATTGTCCTCTTCCTTGATAGTGCATCGTGCGGATTTTTTGCTCTTTTTGGATTTTGGTATTCCAGCTGGCATTCCTTGCATGTTTGACATACTTTGCAAAAAAGACATAATGTCAATACCATTTAAATCATTCAGCTTATCCTTGTTCATATCTTTCATCTATCTTATATATAAATAATATTTCTTATATATTTTTTATAAATTATTATATTAAGAAGATTGATAATGAGTCGCTATTTACTATTTATTATTGGGTTTTTATTCGGCACATTCATATTACTTGTTATCATATCATACAAAACAAATACAGATACACAGGAAACCTTTGACAACGTGAACACAATTGAAAAAACAGATATTGTCAAAGTTGCAAATATAAAAGAGGTTACTATCACGCCTGCAACAAATGATCCAGTTCCATTTGTTGCTACAAATGTGGAAATCGCAGACCATTATAAATTTAATAAATTGCTACGAAAACGCGAAATGAGAGTAATGATATCATCGTATGATAATGAAAATATAGACAGCGACAATTTAAAATGGATTACAGACAACAAGGAATATAATGATGATCTTAAAGTGACTCTAAGTAGCAATGATATTGTAAAAGAGTTTAATAATATGAATCCGTCTGTGAATGGATACAATATCCACGAGGTTAGCATACAAGGACCTGTGAACGTTGTATTATTTGAGAAGGCGAAAGATATCAACCAGTTTTCAATTTTATTTATGTTCATGCACAAACAGTTTCACGCGATTAAAAACAACTTATTTATAATGTATGGGGTAGATAACAAAAACATAGTGATCAACTTCAAGGACAACGAGTATAACAATAACAACTACTATAATGTAAATAATGATATGAATGCGAACGAAAATGACGATGCCTACGATACCCGCGATATCAATAAAAGTATTAACTTATTGAATAATTACCATTACTACAAGAACTATGACATACTCTCCAACAAGGCGAAAGAACAGAAGTCCTACAAACTCTCGTATTTTGAGAAATTATATACCATTGAAATCATAATAGACGACAGTGTATATAATATTAATGATATCAGTATGGAGACACTGAAACGCGACATCACATTTTTTGGTTTAATAATGAATAAGGACGATGTCGTATTTCATTTGAACAATACGAAGTATGAGTTTGTAAGGAATACAGGCGACGCAATTCCAATTGGAAAAGATCCCTTTGTAATTAATAAAGAGAAAAGTTGCGAAATCGTCTTATATAACTTTGCGTTCTTCAACGAAGCGATTAGCGACCGAGACCTGAAAACCTATAAACACTATAATAAATATAAACTATATGGCGTTCATACCAGCGAACGCAAAGGGGACGCAAAGACACCCGTCGCGATTGATAAGTCAATTCCGGTTAACGCACCAGCGATCAACATACCTCAAGTGTTAGATATGAGCCCACTTTTAACCACTACAAAGGATATTGTGAATATCTCTAAATTATAAATAGTATATTCTATATATAAAACTAAATCACATAGAATCATATAGATTTATCGAATATCTATGATCAAAGCCGGGATTTTTATCTTAACACAGAATACAATTGAGAGGAAGATATATTTGAAAACCAGTCTATATTTCCTTTTTAAAAACTTTAACGCGAAATACAAATACCCTGTGATTATACTCCACGAAGGAGACTATGGGGACGACGCGAAGAATGAGATCCTCACAGGAATACGAAGCGATTGCCGAAGTTTAGTAACATTCAAGCAAATAGATGACGATGACTTTTGTATTCCGCAGCATATAGACGTGGAGAAGATGAATCGTATCATTGACCTACATGTGGTTCCCTACTGGCGTAATCAAAGGTATCGTTCAATGTGTAGTTTTTGGTTGAAAAACTTCTACAAGTATACTACAGGGTATGACTATGTGATGCGCATTGACGACGACAGTATCATTGAAGAACCGATTAAATATGATTTATTTGAATTAATGAGAGACAAGGATTATACCTATTTATCAAATATAATCCACTTGGATTGTAGTCTTTGCAATTACGGGATGAAGGACTTCTTTCTTACCCACTATAACGAAGAAGGGAAGCGAGAGAAACTCAAAGAATTATTTATGGATCATAAACTATCCAGTGAAAACGCGTATTTTGATAATTTTAAGAAACTTTACAATGGTCTTCATAATGAAGAATATACGGGTGACTCAGTAGAACTGAGTATGCCTTTTATGTATTACAATAATTTTAATATTATTAATGTGGATACTTGGAATACCCCCGAGATACAAGACATCGTAGAGAAGATCTTTGAACACGGGTATATCTATTATTGTAGATGGGGTGACGCGCCTTTACAGACCATCATTCTATCATTGTATGATAGCAATCGTATCAACAAAGTAAATTTCAAATATAGCAAGAGACTACAACGCGAATCCTTCAAAGACGACGAAGGCGCTTTACACTCTTTTATGCCCAACGATTATGAAAATAATAGTTGTGTATTACAAAATAAAAAGAAGAATGATTGAAAGAGGATTTTTTATCAATCAATTTCAGTTATACTGGTATCATCACGATCACTTGTAGTCCTATCCGTAGCGTCATTTATTTTTACATTTATTACTTCAGTTTCATAGAAGTAATAGAATTGTTTCAGTTGTGTTAGCATTGTCTATAGATTATGATATACGTTATATTTATATAATTATATAATCTTGTATCCTTTTATTTTGAAAAGTGATATATTAATTATTATATTATTATATAATAAAATGAACTTTGATATTGACGCAATTAACAAAGACCCTATGGGATTTATCAAAAAGAACAAGAAGGCGGACATCATCGCCTTGCTTATGAAAGCTGATGACGCGTTTTTCAATAACGATGACGTCATAATCAAAGACGACATCTATGATGTGATTAAAGATTACATGAAAACCAAGTATCCCAAGGACAAATACTTTAAACGCATCGGGGCGGATGTGAAGAACAAGGTAGTCCTTCCGTATTATATGGGTTCGCTCAATAAGATCAAGGATAGTGAAGAAGAAATTGCCAAATATAAGGCAAAGTTTGGTGGGAGAGAGGGGTATTATAGGATTAGTGATAAGTTAGACGGCGTCAGTTGTATGCTTGTATATACGTCTGGGAAAATCAAGATGTATACACGTGGGAACGGCACAGAAGGTCAGGATATATCGCATCTTCTGGGTTATATAAATGACATTCCACCGATACGACACGGAAATGACCTTCAAATATTCGGGCTTTGGGACAATACCGAAATTGCGGTTCGTGGTGAATTGATTATTTCAAAGGAGAATTGGGAAGAACTGGGAAAGATCGGGAAGCAAGGGGCGAACCCTCGTAATACCGTGGCGGGTGCTATCAATAGCGACATCCTCAACAAAGATATATTGACAA
>Ga0209358_10000837_pt1 | contig 26075 bp, 30 predicted proteins | sample LauGreFa1BDMLBSN_2_FD_187574 | JGI IMG/M metagenome (GOLD analysis project Ga0209358, IMG submission 187574) | Freshwater lake microbial communities from Lake Michigan, USA - Fa13.BD.MLB.SN (SPAdes) (version 2) | ecosystem: Environmental > Aquatic > Freshwater > Lake | place: Lake Michigan, USA...
CAAATAGTTCCCTTAATTTTGTTTCCACGTATTTCTCCGCTTTTTCTTTGTTTGCAAAAATGTTTGCGCTTGTCGCGAGACCGTTTAGAGGGATTTGCAACACGATATAGGGAGATTTAGCTGCGGGCGCCCTTTTCGGCGGTGCTGTTTTTGGCGGTGCTGTTTTGACAATTTTCTTTTTAGGTTCGAGTGTTACACACATATTTTGATTTTTGTAGGAAATTTCATGTTTTATATTTTTCAATACAAACTCAATCGCCTTTTCAAAATCCTCAAGTTCCATTCTTGACAAAGTCATTGTCATAAAAACAACATTTGACTCGAGTTCATTCATTGAAATACTCAAATTCGAATCATCGGCGAGTTTTTCAAGTTTTTGAAAAGCTTCTGCTTTTGGTCCAATTATTACTATCAAATTCTCGAAATTTCCATTCAAAATTATGAATTTCTTTTTTCCCAACACACACGCGACGGAACCTTGAAGCATTTCGACATTACAATCTGACAAATTTTGGATTCCAAATATAACGTTTGAGTCTTTTTTATGAATTTGAATGGGTAAGCCCATCTCTCCAGCCAGCTTCTCAAGTTTCTGAAAATGAGTCATTTCTTTTTCAAAAAGTCTTATCTTTTTGGCAAAAAAGTTCATTTTTTCCAAAAATATTTTCATTGTTAGAAATATGACCTTCAATACGTTTCCCTATTGTAAAACTACTTATTTTATGTTTAATATCATAAATACGTTTGAATCTTTCTTCTCTAACAATAGCATTGACTTGTGGCACTCTTAGTAAACTTTTTATCTCGATAGGATTCATATAAAGTAAAATCTCAAAAAGGACAGGAGAAGGAAGTTTCAAAAAGTTTTCAAATTGAGGGCTTTTACTTTTTGGCGATTTAGGCAGTTCGAAAGTTCCAATAAGATCATCCCAATTGTTTTTAGGAGAAACATTAGATGTTCGAAAACTTTTATGCATATGACAAGGAGAACCTTTAGATTTGCAAAGTTTACAAGGTGAGCCACTTGCCGTTTTTGGGGGATCCATTAAATAAATTCATTCATAATTTTCAACCCAAAATCCGTAAAATTCGCATAAATTTGAAACTGTTGATATTCCATTTTCCTTGAAAAAATCAAATTTTTTATTTTTTCCTCTTTCAAAAGCCTCTTTCCATTCTTTTTTACATTTATCAAAATTTAATGAAACAAGACATTTGTATTTCTTAATTTTAGTACTAAATTCAGAAGTGTAATATCTATAAGGTCTCATAATGTAATCCATCCTTGAATCTTTCCGACTTTTGCATTTTGAAAGTGATAATCCTACTCTTGGGGATTTTCCAAAAGCAACTTCCCTTTCGGCCTTAACAAGAGACAACTCGAAGTTTTCTGAAACAACGCTGACAGGAGCATCTAAATCACCAATAAGTTCTGTTATGTTTTCTTTTTTAGTTTTAGCAAGAATAAAATCGACAACTTTACAAGGTCCCTCGATAAATTGATCTTTATATTTTATTGATCTGATTAAAATTCCTCCATAACATGGTTCGCCCGAATTTTCGAGACGAAAAGTAATATCAAGTCCTTTATAAGTTCCGCCTTTATAAGATTTACCATTTTGTCTATGAAAATAAAATTTACCGGGTGAACTTTGATGCTCATCCTGATGCGCAAAAGGATCTGGGTGAAAATTATCATTCAAGTAAAATTCAATTTCAACAATTTCAACTTTAATTTTTCCTATTTTAAGATCTACATTTGAAAATAGAAAGTTAGCTAGAAAGTCGAAGTCTTTTGCTGAACCAAGTTCATCAATAGCGAACCCTGATGAGGCACAATCAATGTCAATTCCAAAAGAGTCCACTTCATGCCAGTCACCATCATCTACCCATCCATAACCTTTTGTTTTCAAAGTCTCAATAATTAAGTCACAGTCAATATTTTTTAATGTTTCGAGTCCATAATCTGATACATACACAAGTATAATGTTTCCATTTTTTGTAACTGCGAGTCTGTCAGGGTGGATAACTTTGTCGTGATAGCTAAAACCATTTTTACAATGCTTTGTCCAAATTGTATAGCTTCCAGTTTTCATAAATCGTATTGTATATTTTTCGAGCATGCGTTTTACAATTTGAGACTTTTGGAAATCCTCATTTTCAATAAAAAATTTACAGACGCGTTTATCAATTAAATTTTCGTTCTCAACCACGGTAAAATCAAGACAGCCGTCGCATTCTCTTTTATTTTTCAAAACTAGCCAACCATTGCATTTTTCGCACGGCTGAAGGCAGTTTATGCAATATCTGTATTTACAATGTACTTTAAAATCTTTTCGCGGGCGCTCACTAAAACTTTTATATTTTAGGCATTTTTTATTGCAATTTTTAGCGTGAATCATTTTTTCAATGTCGTATTGTCTGTTGTTGTTATAACAACATTCGGGGCAACACAGCTTTTCACAATAAATACACGTTGGCATACATTTTTCACACCATGGTCCGTGAGAACAAGATCCAATTTGGGTTGGATTTTCAATGTAAACGTCGCAACCGGAGCAATGAAAATCTTCGGTTTCCATATTTTTTAGGAAACCCAAGAAATTGTTTTTATTATTTCATTTTTTCGATTTTAAAAATGAAAGTTCTCTTCCAACATTGCTATATTTCAACTTTGAATATTTCTCTTTGACTTCTCTATTGTTTTTTAACCAAACATCAACAATTTTAAAATATTCTTGAGAGCTTCGGCAAGAATATTTTGTCAAAATCTCAGCTTTTTTAACGATTTCAGCCGTACATTTTTCTTTTTTCAAAATATAAAATATTGCAAGAGCAGCTTTAAAAGAATAAGGAAAGCAATAGCTATTAATTGACATTAAAGAAGAATCCAAAATGTAATCCATTGCGTCTTTTTGTGTTTTATTTAATTTTAATACTTCAGCATATCTTGCAGAAAAATCAATGCTTGTTGGTGTGCAAATATCATATTTCAAAACTTTCAAAATTAAGATTTCCATTTCTTTTAATTCTTTCACTGTATATGTATTGTCCGTAATATAAACAAGATCTGATGTTGATATAGGATATGTTCCTTCGAATTTTACTGCTATTAATAGACACCCTATTCCGGCAAGTTGCAGTTTTGGCTTTGTAATATTAGGAGTCAAACTTAAGAATTTATCAAGAAGATGGATAGTCAAATGTAGAGTTTTTTGTTGAATGTGAGTAGCCTCGCAAACTTCAATTATCCAACCAACAAGAACAGGTCTATTTTGAGGTTCCATAAAATTCATCTGTTTCAAATAAAGAGACGATATAGAATGCAAAACTTCTCTACGCCTATAAAGTTCAAAAATATCATCTTCATATTCATCCACAGGACATTCTTGGTGAAAGGATACTTTTGTTGGAGATTTCGGTTTGGCGCTCTTTGAACTTTTAGCTTTTGCGCTCTTTGATTTTCCGCTCTTTGCCTTTGAACTTTTAGCTGTTTTGGAGCTTTTAGATGTTTTGGAGCTTTTAGAGCTTTTAGCTGTTTTACTGACAGGACTTTTTTTTCTAGGCGTCATTTGAACACCTTTTTCAGTTATATCGATCTCGTCAGAACTCATTGTAAAAAAGAAATATTTCAAAAAAATGAAATTTCAAACTTGAAAATCTTAATATTTGAGATCGAAAATGGAAACTCCTCAAACTTTTGAAGCGTTGTATTTGAAGGCGTGCGACCTTACCGAGGATTTTCCTCTCTTTGCTTCGTCATATAGAGATTTAGATTCTCTTCGTGAATACATTGATTCGAAAGAAGAGGACGAAAAGTTGCAGTATTTACACGCCATTAGCGACCAAAGAACGTGTATTGTGCTTCCATATGAAATGTTTATTGACAAACGTCGCCCTCCGGACGGAACAACAAAAAATGGAACGCAAATTATTTATGCGTGTCCAGGATGGGATCAATATATTTCAGATCTCATTGATCATATGGAGAATGACCTCGAGGTGAATCCTCAAAAAACAGAAAGTTTTCTTATCAAGTGGAAAATTTTGAGACTGTCTAAAATGTACAAATTAGGCTGGGATGCATTTTCTGAACAATATTTAGCGCCTTTTATTTAATCTGTTATTTCTATTACGTTTTCTTGGTAAACAGCCAAGAAACAATTTGTTTTTGATAGTTAAAAATGAATTTGGAAATTACTTTCCAAATTAAGATTCAAAAAGGAAGACTTGAAATGTCTAAATCAATACCTTGGATAATCAAAGAAGAAATAGAAAACCTATTTTATACTGTTATGTTGCCAAAATGGTTTTATATTGACGGCCGAAAGAATAGAAGAAAAGTTTACGTAGAACAAGTTTGGAAATCTGTATTAGCTCTGAAAGGAGTGAAAACGGAAGAAGAGTTCCAACGAATTTATGATAAAACACACGATAATTTTTATATTGAAACAGATTCTCGCGAAAGTTATCAAGAATTTTATCTTTTTGGTCAAAAAATTAAAAATTTGCCAAAGTGCAAAGATAAATACTTTAGTGAGCCTTCTGGTCAAAACGGAATTTTAATTCAGCTTGCAGATCAAGAACCTGCCCACGTTAATCTTATAAGAAAGCTTTCAGGAATGCCGGTGAAAGAAAGTCCGAAAAAATCCATCAAATCTTATGTTTTGGCAGACGACAGAGCCGAGATTGTTGTTGCCTCTTTTACTTCTGAAGAAAAAGCGAGGGTTTGGGTTGATAAACATTCCGATGTTTTCAAAAAACATTTTTGTTATATTTCAGTTGTCAATTGTGATCCCTAACACTAAACTTTTTGGTGCAATTTTTCTTAGTCTAAGAAAAATGTCATAAAACTCAGTTACTCAACTCAGTTACAAAACTCGGTTACTCAACTCAGTAACTACCGATAACATACGATAAACATTAATTAAATTCAAGAAATCTTTTCTTGTTATATTTAATTCACGCAATTGAATATCCAACATATTGTTTAATTCTTTTAGCGTATATTCCTTATCTCCTGGCTCAATGTTGAGTAAACCCCTCAAAACCTCTATTTCTTTTGTTTCTTCTTTTCTTTTTATCGCTTCCACTTCTATTTCATAAGCTAGTCTTAATTCACTTAATGTTTTCGTATCGTTAAAAGAAGGGATATCTCGATATTTATTTTGTAATATTCTAAATCTAAATAAAATCTCCTCTTTTAATTCGGCTTTCGTTAATTCTTCTTCCGATATTTCTTTCATCTTTTGTTTGTATTTACATTTTTAAGTTAATATTAAGTTTTCAAAAAATACAATCATTTAAACAAAAAATTTTAAAGTATAAGTCTTTGAAATGTCTCAAATAAATTATGTTTTCGAATCTTCGAAAATAAATTATGTAAATTTTGTAGGTGTCAAACCAGACGGCAATTCAGACGATTATATTCACGGTTGGCCTCATGTTCAATTTAATACATCACACACTGCCCCATATTTTTCCAGATTTAAAATTGAAAAATACGGAGTTTGTTCCAATTTAAAAATTGAGAGAATAGAAGTAAGATTAAATTCTAGCGTTCTTCATGCAATAGAAGATCCAAACTGCGAATGGCATAGTTTTACTCCGTTTGGAGGCTTTCAAACTGATAAGAGTTTTAATTTGCCATCTGTAAGTGTTTGGTTAACTCCTCCAGACCGAACGGCAAAAAATTATTATGATGTTGATTCATTTTTGCTATATGTCGAATGTTTTTATTTTCCGGAAAAACCTATATATTCAAATGTACAACATTACGGAGCAGGAGTAATTGTATTAAATGAACTCAATGAAAAGCAAATAAATGATATTTGTGAAAATCCTAAAAGACTTTGGAAAGTTTATGATTTTCAGCAATTTGCAAAATTCCGAGAAGAAATTTGGAATTTTATATGGAAAATGGATATCTGTACAATTTGTAGAGGAGTTTGCAGAAAACATAACAATTTATTGAGATGTTTAGTTTTAACTGGTATCACAAATGATATTTTTATCAATTCAAATCAGTTACACCTGCTCATCGAATATGTAATGTCTAACAGATTGTTAATTATAGTAATAGATCACGAAAGAATCTCTAAGACCTGTTTACCGTTGTATTGGAAAGAAAAAACTTATTTTATTGAAAACACAGATCTTTAAGACTTTATAATAAGCCATTTGCGTATAATTCAGGCGAAGCGACAGTGTTGTGCCAAGGGCATCCATTTTCTATCGCCCATTTCAGCACTTTAAAATGTCTATTCTCAGTTTTTTCAATAAACGTAAAAACAAATAAGCCCTCGCTATTTGGCGAGGGCTTAACACAACATTTTTACTTTTTCGTTTTAATTCTGAAGAGCCGCAATCAAATCGGCCTTTTTCATCCCTTTGATTTCAATCTCTCGCTCCTTACACAACTCTTTGAGCTGATCGACCTTCATCTTGGAATAGTCAACTTTCTCTTCTTCAACCTCGTCCTCTACTGTTTCAACTTCCTTTTCTTCCTCAGTACGGATTTCCTCTGAAATTTCCTCTTCCTCGGGCTCCGCTTCAGCAACTACTTTTGGTCGAGTCTTGGATTTGCTGCGAGGCTTTTCCGTCGCATTTCCAGGCTTCTTGGTTCTGGTCTTCTCCTTATCAGAGCCGCTCTCATTTCCAGACTTTTTGGCTCGAGTCTTTGTCTTTTTCTCGCTATCAGATCCAGAACCGCTCTCATACTCTTCCTTCTCTTTTGCGTATCGCTCTTTGTCTTCGGCGGCCATGTCAAGATAGGGCTGCTTCTTTTTGTCGGACAACTTCTTCCACTTTGCAGCAACAAGCTTGGTCACCTCACCGAACGATAAATCTGGGTTTCGTTCCTTCTCCTTTGGACGTTCTTCCATGCTGTAAAAAACATAGCCAGACTTCCCACGTTTGGGAGCGTTGGGGTCCTTCTTTGCGCGAGTGCTTTTTGTTGCGTTTTTCGCTTTTTTTGTGTTTTTGTCGACAAACTGGGTGATCAAATCCTCAAGAGAGATCTTATCACCGTTTTCTTGCACTTCAGCAATGGCAGCAGCGAGGTCAGCAGCAAATGTCTTGGAAAGAATAACAGCCATTTAGATTTGTCCTTGTTTCAGACAGCTTCGATAAAATATATCGAAGATAACAAAATTTTTCAGTTTTTTTGGTTGCAAAAAAACAAAGTTGAAAATTAAATTATATAATAAATGGAGGAAAGTCCTATTATTTCTAATAATCCCAGTCTTATGGTACCTATTGATTTAAACCCTATTCTTATTAGTCCTGATCCTCTTCTTCCTTATACATTTTTCTTTAATCCCACTGTTGCACATTGGAAAGACAATTTATTTTTATGCGCTTATAGAGGAGTTAGTCGCAACATTAAAGCTCAAAAAGTCGATCCCGAGTTTGACCCAAATCACCCTTGGAAAGGAGGTCCTGGAAGTAAGTTTTGGTGGAAGACAAAAGTGGACTCCACCTTTTTCAGCATTTTAAAAATAGAAAATAGAACCGTTACAGGCGTTAGAGCACTTCAAATTATAATCGACGGAGAAAGCAAACCCAGTTATCCAGCAGTTGATGCCAGACTTCTTCATCTTGTTGAAAATAACTTTATTTTATCATCTAATACGTTTGTGAGTGGCACAGGTCTTATTGTTTCATGCGTATTAACATTAAATAATGAAGGAACTGAATTATTAGCCCGAAAAACAGAACTTGTATGTGACAGTTTGAGTATTCAAGGAAAAACGGAAAAAAACTGGTCTTTCTGGATTTACAACAATAATCTTTTTTTTTCTTATAATATCGTACCAACACATGAAGTTTATAAAGCTCAAATAAAAGACTTTGTTATAAAATGTTTGCCAGATAAAATATCAGCGAAAACTGGTTATCTCGGATTACTAGAAAAGTGCTATAATCATGGAAAACCAGATAAAATAGTTTTCATTTCTTTGACAACCCCTGCTATTCCCAGTCGTACGAGAAAAGATAGATATCTAGGAGTTGGACATTTAAAACTCAAATGGAAAGAAATAAATGAAAAGAATTTTGAAAAAAATTCCCTTTTATTATCATTTTACGAAAAAGAATCAATAAAGTATAAGCATCATCCTGCGCTTGATTATTTTATGTTCATATACGAATTTAACCCTGCAAATTATGAAATAACACGTATGTCAGATTTTTTTATTCCATGGGTTCAAGAAAGAACACATTCATGGGAAAATAAAGAAACTGGCTATCTTCTTTCTTTTCCTTCAGGATTGGAGTATTCGAGTAATGACTTAATGATATTCTACGGAGACCACGATGTTGATTCTAAAATATTATTTTTGTCACCAGAAATGCTTGAATCTTTACTTAAAATACGGGTAATAGAAGACGATAGTATTGCAGCATGCTCCCTCGTTCCAGGACCAGATTTTTTTATTTTACCAAAAGAATGTAAATCAACAGAGCTTTCTGTATGTAAAAATGCTAACGAAATTAAATGGGTAGAGCCTCCGAACGAAGAGTTGATTAAGGAAAGAAAATCAATTGAAGAATTTATAAACACCAATACTGATAATCCTATAAAGATTTTGGAACGCCTAACAAGGTGTTACGGTTTTGAAAAAAAAATAATTCGTAAACAAATTGGTAAAGGGGCCCAAGGCGCTATTTATAGAATAAAATTTACAAACAAGTTTTACGAGTCAAAACTATATGTAGCAAAAAGAAAAGAATTAAGAAGAGATTGGATGGATAATATTTGTTCTGGAATCCAAAGTCTGACAAATAATTTTACGAATCAACTCTTTCCAGTTCCTAAAAATAGTTTTATTTGTAATAGCCTTATCACAGAGTATTTAATTTCACTTTATGTTTCAAAATTGTTTGTCAAACGCGAATCCGTATCATTTGCTGAAACTTTTACATTATCTGTATGCGATAGAGAGGCTTACATTTTTATGGAAAAACTAGAAGGTTCGCTATATCAATTATTTGAAAAGAAACCTAGTATCGCTGAGCTTACATTTTTATATAATCAAATTGTTTTTGGCATCGCAGCGTATCAAAGTTGTGGTATAATTCATAACGACCTTTTGTGCGGAAATATTCTTTTTGAAGAGACAAAAAATTCGACACTCTTCCCTAGTATTAAAAATGCTGAATTTTATAAATATATTATTGGCAGTAAAGAGTATGTTTTTGAAGCGAAAAATAACAGTTATATTCCAAAAATAGCAGATTGGGGGTTTTCTGTTAAGTTTCCTACTCAAGACCTTCCTATAATAATAGGAAACAAGGATTTGTTAAATAACACGTATAAAGACTTTTTTCCGAATTTTTATAATACTTCTTTTGATCTTCTTATTTTTACAGCAGATTTTTATAGAGTTTTGGCTAACAATAGTACATTCGTCCCAGTAATATCTAAATCTCTAGAATGGATGTTACAAAATATCCCAGGGGGAAGTTTAAACGAGAAATATTTAAGAATATTTCCTTCCCCTTCGAAAATACCGCGACTTAAACGCGAACATTTTCAATATTTTAGTCATATATCACCTCTTACTTTGATACATTTGATGTATAACCCGATAAGATATGATGAAAGCAAAACTGTCATTATGCTAAATATATAAACATTTTTAAACACAGATTTAGATTCTGATTTTCCCCCCTTCATTTCTTATTCCGTTCACTGTTGTTCCTTCTTCTATTTCTTGAGATATTGAGTCTTTTGCAGGAACTGAAAGTGGAGAAAAATTTGCAAGTAGAGCCGATCGTGGTTCGCTTGTTTTATTAACACCTTGCGTATGCCAAAGATCCCCTCTGTAAATAATAACACTTCCCTTTGGGGCGACCACCGTTTTTATTTCATGAGAATGTTTATTTATTTGTTCAAGTGTTGGAAAAGATCCAGCTTGAAAACTTTTAGGTATGTACATTGTTCCTCCATTTTCTACAGTAAATTCATTTAATGCATAAATTACTTGAACACCGAGTATGTTTTGCGGATATTGATCTCTAATATTGTGGTATGGATAGTCCACGTGCCAAAATATTTTATTTGAATCTGAATTCCTGAGAGTATTGGAAGAATAGGTTGTCAGATGATATCCTTCAGGATAAACCAAGTCCAAGAGAATTTTAAGAGTTGGATCTTGAAGAAAAGTTGCAAATACCGGATTTAGATTGAGAAGTTTTGATACTCGCGATTTTTTGTGTTTTAAAAGTTCTGATTTTGCTAAATCTATGTCGATTTCATTGTTTGACCCTTGAAAAATTGCAAACCCATTCTTCAAAAAATCAATCTCAGGCTGGGAAAGCGTGTAAACGTTAAAGTTAGATTTATATCCGGGTCCTCCTCTTATATACTTATTAAAACTGCCAAATACAGGATTTTTGTTTTGAGGAAATAGAGCAAAAGCATACCCATTTTTAACATCAACATAATCTCCATCTCCATCTCTAAGAAGAGGTTTTGGCAAATTTGACCACGAAACTCCATTTTCTTCAGGGTACAAATAATTTCCATTGTATTGAAAGAAAAAAACACCCTCCTTTGAGGTCATCACGAAAACTACAGCGTCCTTTTTGAAACCGAGACTGTTTCCCAATAAATAAAGGTTGTCGTCTGTATGAAATACGACGTTCATCATTGCGAGATGATATTTTTTAAAGTTCAAAAAAAATATCAGTTTTTCGAAAAACTGATATTTTTCGAATATTTGTATTGAAAATTTTGCCTTTTTAAAGAATGGGTAATATAATCCGAATTCATAAAGATATTCGGAGAAATATACTTAATTATCTTACTAAAACCGACATTTACATACTTTTTTACTCTCTTGGAGTTCATAAAGAACTCCAACTAAAATTTACTAAACAAAGTGCTAAAAATGGACATATTGAAGTGCTGAAATGGTTGAGAAAAAATGGGTGTCCTTTGGATAGTTCGATATGTTGTTCATCTGCTGCTTTAAACGGTCATATTGAAGTTCTGCAATGGTTGAGAGAAGATGGATGTTGTTATTGGAATGGCGCGCCATGTTCAAATGCTGCAAAAAATGGCCATCTTGAAGTGCTACGCTGGTTAAGAGAAAACAAGTGTCCTTGGGATAGTAATACGTGTGCAAATGCTGCTCAAAATGGTCATCTTCAAGTTCTGCAATGGGCAAGACAAAATGGATGTCCTTGGGATGAATGGACATGCTTACGTGCTGCTTCAAACGGTCATCTTGAAGTGCTACGCTGGGCTCGTGAAAATGGTTGTCCTTGGGATAGATTCACATGTTTATTTGCTTCTTTAAACAAACATCTTGAAATTCTGCAATGGTCGCGAGAAAATGGATGTCCTGAATAAGAAAGTTCTAAATGAGAAAGTTCTAAATGAGAAAGTTCTAAATGAGAAAGTTCTAAATGAGAAAGTTCTAAATGAGAAAGTTCTAAATGAGAAAGTTCTAAATGAGAAAGTTCTAAAAACTGATATTTATATTAAAATTTTTCACAAACTAAAAATGTCTGCTAAAGATGGATTGTGTCTTCCAAACGGTATTTTTCCTACTGTTAAAGAGCTAAAAACTTTATTTGATTTGAAAATAAGGGTTTCAGTAATTTTGAAAGTCGCAAATGATGTCGAAAACGGAGATATGCCTATTGAAAATGAAAGGCTCGAATATCAGTTTTTATCGAACAAAAACATTATACATTGCGTAATGTGTAAATCTATTCTTGGCGATTTTTTGGGATTTTGTGGTTTGAAATATACTTTTGACGAATTTATTGCATTTTTTGAGCAAAAACAAATAACAAAAAATAAAGTAATTTTTGAAAAGGTTAAAATTGTTTTTTTTCCTGCTACTTGGTACGCGTGTTTTGAAAGTGATAAATTTGATAGCAAATGGGATGAAATTAAAAGTACTCTTTCATCTCTCAAACTACTATCGGAAAGCAATTTAGAAGATGTAAAATTGAGCAAACTTTCGGATTTTGTTAAGCCTTGATTACTGAAAATAAATGAAAAGCCCTTTCGTTTGGAAAGGGCTTATTTTGTTTATATTTAACAATTTAGCATGCACTTCTTCAATATATCCCCTGCCGTATTTTTATCCACTTTTGCATCTATTGCACTTCTATAACTATTTAAGCATGACATATTGCAAGTTTCGGAGTCAGAGACATAGTCCAGATCTTGATAGTAATAAAGGGGGTCAGCGTACCAAGAAGGCCACCATCCGTATCCGTACCAAGGATAATCGTAGTATCCTCCTCCGTAGACTCCTCCATATCCAGATCCGTACCAGCCTCTACCCCATCCTCTTCCATGACCTCTGTGACCGCCTCGACCTCCCCCTAGACCACCAAACCCTCCACCGCGACCTCCTCCTCCACCGCGACCTCCTCCTCCACCGCGACCTCCACCGCCAAATCCTCCTCCACCGCGACCTCCTCCTCCACCTCCACGACCTCCACCGCCAAATCCTCCTCCACCGCGACCTCCACCACCACCGCGACCTCCACCACCACCTCCCCCGCCTCCGCGATTCTCTACAAGTTTGGTTGTGCACAAAAGGAGATACGCAATAACACCCAGTACAAGAAGGCTCAGTACAAGTTTGAGGTGCATCTTATTTTTCCAAAAGATTTTTGTTTTGAAAAGTTATTTCAAAAATGAAATCTTTTTCAAAATATTGTACTGTCCCCACAAAAATATGACAAAAGATTTTCATTATTGCTTTTACGATTCAAATTTGAATCCCATCAAGAAAAAAGATTGCTGTCACTACGATGCGCTCTGTTACATTAACGACGATCTTGGTTTCAATGAAATTGTGGAACTATTCAATTATGGACTTGTAGGACACCATATGGGAAACGAAGAAAACCCTTTTTATAGTCTAGACAATATTCAAACCTCAATAAAGTCCGCTATGCTTAATTTTGACAACTTTGAAATTTTGAGATTTGCTCTAAGAAAAGTTTATACTGATATGGACATTATAAGTGAAATATTTCAAATGACGAGGATACTTGATGGTGTTATTAATTATAATTTAGAACATGAAAACAAAATAGCATACATTTCCTTTTGGATGGCTTAGAATAAATATTTTAATCATTCCAATGTTTCATAGTAAATGAACTATGAAACCAGGTTTTAAGATGTTTTAATAAGCTTTATCGTAATAAGGAAAGCCTGAAAGAACGTGCGACGAATTTCCATACAAACTTCCTGAGGAGCGCGGGTACCAATCGCACTCCATTTTCTGTCTATTTAAGTAAATAGGTGACCTATATCCTTCTTTTGTTTCCTCAAATAACAAGAAATACAAAACTATAAGAAAAATAATAGCTCCAATAACTAGCTTTTCTCCGCACATTAATATTGTTCAACACTATTGTGGAGGCAAAATTAGATTTTTAAAATTTCTGAACGTTCAGAAATTTTTAATTTTTATTTATTCACTTCTTTCCACGTCCCTTGGCAGCGGATTTCTTTGCCTTGCGAGGAGCTGGCTTCTCTTCTTCCTCCTCCTCAGTTGAGGTAACTGAAGAAAGAGGCTCGTCATTGACTTCTTCGAGACTGAGATTCTCAGACTCCTCCTCACTTTCCTCCTCTTTAGGCGCTACCTTTTTAGCGGTCTTCTTCTTTGTTGCGCGTTTAGTAGTTTTCTTAGCCTCGCACTCATCAAACTTGTCCTTGCACGTTTTGCGGGCCTTTGCCGGTTTTGCCTCCATCCGCGTTGCCTTGCCCCATTTTCCAATGTCGGCCTTGCCAATAAAACTCGTTTTAACAGTTCCAGCGTCGGAAGTTCCTTTTATCATGTATCTGTCGGTTTTGTTGCCAGTTTTGGAGGTCGTTGCAAAAACAAAAAGTTTGGGGTCATGGATTTTAATTCCGCCTTTAGTCGTGTAAACTTTGCTCATACTACTTACGTGTAAGACGAAATTATTTCGGATTTTAATAAAAAACTTTTTCGTCTTTAATTCACTTTGTTATATTTTTTATGTTCCACTACGTCTTTTAAAATTTTCTTGATAAAATCCGATTTTGTTTTGTAAATTCGAATTATTTCATTGGGATCGCTCGTATCTGTCACCATGCCATATATTCCCTTCCTTCCATATATAACAGAGGTTTCTTCGTAACAACCAAAAAGTTTTGTTTCAGAATCAAATTTAACATATTTGCCTTTATCAGTTACTATCAATATATTTACTCTCAAAAGATTCGAAAGAATGTCCGCATAAATAGTAACAGGTATTTCCACTTTTTCATTTGCAAGTGAGATTTTGAATTCTTCAAATGTACTTTCTTGGACACGATCGCCAAGTTTGTCATAAAATTCCGGTGTCAAGTGATTACTCATTGCTTTTCTCAGACGTTTGGCACGCTTTTCTTTTTCTCCATCTGACAAGAAAACATAACTTTTGTCAACAGATCCCATTACAGCCTCAAGAAAACTCGTATTTTTATTTGTACTGACTACTTCAACAAACTTATTTTGTGTTCCAATTAAATCTCCAAAATTTAGATTATCAATTGTGGTCGTTTTTTTGACCGAACCCCTCTCAAAAATAAAATATCTGTTCAATCTTGAAAAAGTTTGTCCTGAAATTGGCAAATTTTTGAAGATTTCAGCACTGTCATTAAATCCTTTAATTCCTTTTTCATCGAGAAATCCAGTCGAAACAAGGTTCACTCCAATCTTTTTTAGTTTTTCCACAAAAACATCAAAGTAAAATAACCATTCATTATATTTTACCATGCTCGAGGCTTCTTTAATTTCAATCTTTATCTCGTTGGTTCCTTCAGCGATTTTACCAGGAACAAATTCAGTAATTTTTTCAATTGAAAAAGCTGGGTCATCATATTTTGACTTTCCATCTAAAAGTTCGACAACTTTTTGCCCGTCCATAACGATACCGACAAATTTTTTAGATTTAGGTAAAACTCGATTTACAGTTTCAATCATATTGTCAAATGTATACATATCTTTTCCAAAGAAAGTAAGAGAGAAAAACGATACAATACCGTCAATCGGCGATTCCAACGCGCTTTCTACATGAGAGTATTCTTCAGCTCCGATATATACTCTTCCGATCGGACTTTCATATTTTGAGAGGACTGTAATTTTTTTGTCAAAGTCGAGCTCTTTTGCTCTCTTTTTTAAAATTTCCAAAAATTCTTCATTGGGTTCAACAGCGTAAACTTTTGAAAATCCTATTTTTTTCCATTTTAAAATGTCTCCTCCTCTCCCAGAACCCCAATCCAAAATTACATCATTTCTCTTAAAGGTTTCCAATAAACGTTCTTTAGCCATATTATGATATTTTCGCATTGTTATTAAAGTTCTGCCGCGAATAGTAGCAACAGTTATCGGATCTTTTATATCTTGCCAGATACTATTCACAGTAGTAATAAAATTAGCTTCTTCTTTATCATCCCTATATTTCACGGGAACGAATTTATCATTTTCCCATGCACATTCAACGATGATACCGTCTGCATCCACGCTTACGACTGTATTATTTGAATTATTAAGATCAAGTTTTCCATCAGGAATTGTAATTTTGAATGGCGCTTCACCATCGGGACTAAATTTTTGATATCCCTCCTGAGTTTTTACCAATAGAAAAAATTCATTTGTGTTTTCTCCAACATCTCTTTCCAACTTAAAGTCAATTGTGAGGGCGACTGGAGGTTTATATTTTCTCGTATTTTTATTTCTATAAACGTCAGTACTTTGAAGGATTATCCCATCATATGCGAGATCAATGTCTTTTAAAGATTCTCTGAGATTTTCATAATTTTCATAAAAAGATCCGCCATGATAAAAAGGTTTCATTTTGAAAACATTCGAATCTAAACTTTTTGTCGTGTTTTCAACTTCTTTTAATCTGTAATCTAAATTATTATTTCTGATATCTCTTTTCTTTGAAAATAAACAATCAAATATATAATACACGCTTGTGTCTTGTGTTGTATACATTTCAGTATCCAAAAGAGTCCCATCGAGGGCGGCAACACCAGATCCTATTTTCCATATATCAAACGGAGGGATGCATGCGTAAATTCCATTTTTTGTGATTAAAACTAAAACTCTAATGCCGTCGAGTTTTAGAGTCAAATAATACTTATTTTTGGGGTCAATTAAATCCCTGATTTTCAAATTTTCAGGTTTATTCCAATATTTCGAAAATAAATCCTTATCACCTCTTTTACCGAACAAGGAATTATGCAAAAACATAGCTTTTGATCTCTCTCCCGTATTAATAACATTTTCAGGATTAAAAAGGTTGCGTTGCATTGTTTTTATTACAAAATCGAGTGCCTTCTTAAAATTTTGCAGACTACCCTTTTCTATCCTTTCAATCTCAACTTCGTATTTTATATCAGAAACACCTCCAACTTTCGTTTCCACAACTTTTGTGAGATCGAATCTGACATTTTTGAAATTTTGACTGTCTTCGTTTGCAACTACGGTTGTTCTGTATTTCTCTCTTGTTATTGTAAATTTAAAATCTTGGGGGCCAGTGTCTGTCGTTCTTTCTTCAGATTTGTTTATTCTATATCCCCACAAATAATTATCAATTTTGTCATCGCGATTTCTAATTTTTTCTTGCCAAATAACAGCGTTTTCACCATTGCCAATAATAGTTATCTTTTTCATCGGTTTGCCTATTTCTTCTATTGTATGTTTTTTGCTAAGATCCCATTTGTTTTCATTAGCAAAGCTTGTAAGTTTTGCTAATAAATTGTTAAACTGAAATATTGTGACCCCTGGAACAAATTCATTCTGGAAAAAAACGCCAAAACTTGCTTCAATTTCGTATTTGATCGGCAAATTCAAATAACCTGCAAGTCTTGAGTCTTCCGACGTTTGTCTAGAAGCTCCTTCTTTTGGCTGAAAATAAGTTGGAGATGCACGCGGCGGAGGTATTACTGTCACTGCTTTAGGAGGTACAATCCCCCTCTGCTGAGAGTTTTTTTTCATGAGTTCCAAAATTTTCGCCTCCATCTTTGTAAACTCAAACAAAACTTTATTGTTATTTTTTTGAAATATAATTCAGTATTTCAAATTCAGTTTTACGTTTTTGATCGAGATCAAAATTACCTTTTACGTTTTCGGTCAAAAACGTAAAACTGAATTTGTTTTCGATTGAGATCGAAAACAAATATCATTGAAATGAACAAAATATGTCCAAACAAAGACGTCAGGAAAATGATATTCAAAGAATATCTTTCTGGCGTTGATCGTTACTTACTGTTTTATGCTCTTGGTATCAGAAAACCCATACCATACACTCTTACTGATGAAACTGCTAAAAAAGGTCATCTTGAAGTATTGCAATGGGCGTTAGAAAATGGGTGCACGCAGAATGAATTAACGTGCGCATATGCTGCTTTAAACGGTCATCTTGAAGTTCTGCAATGGTTGAGAAAAAACGGGTGTCCTTGGAATAGCGAAACTTGTTCTTCTGCTGCTTTTAACGGTCATCTAAAAGTTTTGCAATGGGCGAAAGAAAATGGTTGTCCTCGGAGTAGCTATATCTGTGCATACGCGGCTAAAAACGGTCATCTTGAAGTGCTGAAATGGGCAAGAGAAAATGGATGTCCTTGGAATAGCAATACGTGTTCATTAGCTGCTAGAAACGGTCATCTAAAAGTACTACGTTGGGCAAGAGAAAATGGATGTCGTCGGGATATCTATATCTGTGCATATGCGGCTATGAACGGCCATCTTGAAGTGCTGAGATGGGCTAGAGAAAATGGTTGTCCTTGGGATGAATTAACGTGCACATACGCTGCTAGAAAAGGTCATCTTAAAGTTCTGCAATGGGCGCGGAAAAATGGGTGTCCTTGGGATAAATGGACATGTTCATCTGCTGCTAAAAACGGTCATCTCGAAGTTCTGCAATGGGCTTGTGAAAACGGTTGCCCTGATTATAAGTGATCAAAAAACTAATTTAGACTTCTTCTTTGTCAGCATTATTATTTTGTTCCAGTTGTTGTGTTTTTTGAAATTCTTCCCATAGCGTTTCAGGATCGTTTACACCAATACTACTAAAAAGAGTGATAGCATCTTCTCTTCTTTTTTTAGGCGGTTTCTTTTTTGCTCTCTGTTTGGGAGCTATTTTTTTAATATTAAAAGTGGAATAACTTTCAACGTTGTTTTTTTCCATCCATACGTATAGTCTGTGTGTTGCTTCTTTTTTCTTTTTTCTCAACTCTGCGCTTTGAGTGTTTAATCTTTTTAGAGCACTATCAATATCTTTTATTTGTCTCACATAAGAATCAGCCGAACTACTCATTTTTGAAATTATTTGTCCAAACTAAGTGTTTAAAGAAATTGTCTAAAAAAACATTATATTTTGCAAAACTTCGATCGCGATCAAAAATTTTCAAATTTCTAAAAGAAATTTCCTTTAAGAACCTTAAATGGACAACGAAGCTTATCTTGCGTATATTGCTCACTTTGTAGATTCGGTTTCCCCCAACACCCCGAAATATGAATACAGAGAATACTTCTCTGAAGTGTTGGGAGACGACTTATTTGATTCGGATACTGCATCTTTAAAAAAACTAGCTCGCCATTTGTACAAATCCTATGTATGTTCAGTTTATTCAAGACACAACGCTTTTGTTTTAGCGAGAAAATTGACAGACTCTCAACTCGAGAAATATCTTGCTGAAATTATCGAACTTGACAAAAAATATAAAATCGATTATACAACGATTGATAAGGATTTGAAGTCTTCAGATTTTTACATTCAAAAATCTGGAGAACGTAAATGGAAGTTTATCCTAGGCAAACTCGATCCTAAAAATAGTCCTACAATTATTAAAGAAAAAGCAAGAAAAGAACGCGAAGCAAAGAAACCCGCAGCCAAACCTAGTACAAAGCCACGTGCTAAATCTAGTGTTAGGGATAGTCCCAAACCACCTCGCAAACCTGCTTCTAAACATGTTACAGTAAAAAAGACAAAAACATGTAGTGAACACAATATTAAAGAATTGAAAGAAATTGCAAAAGCAAGGGGGTTGACAGGATACAGCAAATTGAATAAAGCGGATCTGTGCCAGTTTTTGAAAATCAAATAATTTTTTTTATTTTCCGAAAAAATTCCAACCTTTTCGTTTTGCTATGCTTTTTGCTTTTTCTGCCACCCCGTCATAAGGTGTTCCGATGAGGTATAAGGCTACAGGATTTTGTGTCACAGCTGCCATTTGGACTGCGAGAGGCGGATTTTTGATATATTTAATCGCTCTTCCGCTTTCTCTCACTGCTGCAAGTTGAACAGAAATTGAGGGATTGCTGACATGTTCAATGTTTTCTCCGTAGTTTTTGACGAGTTCGAGTTCCTTGTTGAGTTGGCATTTTCTCAAAATTCTCAAATTTCGTGTTTTATTGTCCGAATGTCCGTATTCAAGGACGTGCAAGAGGCGCCAGGATACCATACCCAGACTAAAATAGTCTTCGTGGGATAGGTATTCTGTTATTTTGAGCAATATGTCAGAGGGTAAAGTTTCCATTATTGATCACATAACTTTTGAAATGCTGTTTAAAAATTTCAGTTTTTCGGTGAAAAAGTTAGAGTCGAAAAATGCAAGGAAATTTTACAAGTAAAAATTTTTCCTTTATAAAAAGGGAAATATACAACATACACTAGAAAAATTTATATCTGATCATTTTCCCAAATGCTGACACAAAACTTGCCTTTTGGAGTTTTTTGATTTATTGTTTAAAATTAAATTTTTTGTTTTGAAAATTTCAAAACAAAAGAAATTTTTTGATCAATTATAAATCTTTTTACATACGAGCAGCTACCGACACATCCTTGGGCTGGATGGTACGACGCTTGCCGGCATCAGCCAGAGCAGCGGCCTTGTGTCCCAGATTTTTCAGGTAAGCCTCACATGCGCCAACAAGGGCCAGCTGTGCCTCCTCAGTTACGCGAGACTTGTTTCCGAGCGCCTTTTTGAACAGACGTACTACGGCTGCTACGGGCAGACCGCGCTCGCCTGCACCTTTGCGAACCTGATGGGACAGATCAGCGGTATTAATACCCTTGCAAGCAAGAGAAGCTCCCACAACATTCTTCAGAATGTCAACGTTAACAGTGTTGCGCTTGGTTAGTTGCAGCATATCGTGGCAGTGTTTAGCGAGATCTTTCAGAAGCATCTCAAGTTGGTTGCGCGCCTCTACAGTGGCGCCGGCGCCCATACGGGATACAGCTTTCGGTGCACCCTCAAGAAGAATACGTTTGCAAGAAGCAAGAGGCAGTTCGTGAGATCGGCTCATTAAACATGAAAAATAGAAAAAAAAATCAAAAAAAAGATTTTTTTAGTTTTTTAAAGTCTTAAAAACCCTTTTAAAATGACATAGAACTCAATTTCATTTTTATTGTTGGCACAACACTTTATTTTTAAATTTTGTTAATCGAAACTAAAATTTCATACAGCACCCCTTCTATATTTTCTACGTAAAGGAGGAAGAATAAAATTTTTCTTTTTTAAAATTCCAAGCCTAAAATAAAATCTCTCTTTTTCATCTGCAGTTGCATCCATTTCTATCCATCGTATTATAGATGCTAAAAAAATAGACACAGTAAAAGAATCTGCTATTTTGTGAGTTTTAATGATTTCTTCAATGTTTCGAACTAATTCATTAAAATTTGGCATGTTTTTAATAACGTTTTCCCAGCTTTCGCAAATATAAAACATCCAGTCACGAACAATGCCTAAAACTTCATTTGTTATTTTTAAAGTTTCAGGATCATTTTCATCAAAAAAATTATAAAAAACATCCTCCAACATCTCGATTTCATTTCCAACTTTTTTAATATTTTCCATTTCTCTCACCCAGTGCACCCCTTTTATAAAACTTTTTATCGTTTTCTCCACCTTTTCAGGGGTTTCAGCAATAAATTTTATATCTTTCTCCGGGTTCGATATGAACCTTTTAATTTCTTTTTTCTTTTCCGAAAATCCATTATTTCGGATTTCTTCAAGTATTTCTCCTATCAAACCCTCTCCTTTTATTTTTATACCTTTGGTCTTTAGAAGCTGTTCCATTAACTTTTTATTTTGCATAAACTTAGCTTTGGTTGCCTTTTTCAAATGTTTATTTTTAGAATCTGCCCAACTATCACTCATTTGGCAATTTTCTTCTCCATAAACATATTTTCTTATTAAACGATCGTTTTCTTCAAGAAGAATTTTTTTCGGATTTGCTAATCTTTTTGCAAGAAACATATTTTTCGCATTTCTAATTTTTTCTTCGAGTACAGTACCTTCGAACTGTTTTGCTAATAAATATCTATCGACACTTTGCCATTTTTTTCCATCAATCTCAAAGGGGGATACCCATGCCGAATTTAAAAAACCCAAATATTTATCAGTATGTTTTGGTATCGTTATTACGGGTTGTGTTTCCATTTGTTTATGTTATAAAAAGGATATTTTTAAAGGTAAAAATATTCGAATAAATTATGTTTTTAGTCTAGTCAGCCCATGTAACGAAAAGTCCTGTTATGTCATTGTTATACGGGGATATTTGTTCACTAACACCCAGCCCAATTTTTCTTAATTTTTCAATCAAAAACTTTATTTCTTCATTTGACAAGCTTTGTAAACACGATCTTTTTAGGATACCCAAAACAGTAAGTTCACAACTAAAAGTTTCAGAGTTTTTGGCGCATATCTCAATATACCATAAAATATCTTTATAAACTCCTTCCATACGCTTTTTCATGTCGCCATTTTTTGTTTCGATATATTCATGCGTTAATCTTTTTAATCTTTTGAGAGGAGTCTCTGTCACGACATTATCCATTTTACTTATAATTATTTTTACCCTTTAAAAGCTTTTAAAGATTAAAACATTAGTAGCAAATGACGGACTTTGATATTAATGAAGTAGAAGAAATTCAAGTCAGGTACCTTTCAGGCGATGAAATTATCTATAAAGGACTTGGTCTAGAAAAAGTAAGAAGATTAATTTCTTCATCGCCATCTCTCGAAGTTCCTAAAAAAGTTGTTGTTGATGACTGTGATTACGATAGTCCAGAACTCAAACCTCGAAAAAATAAAACAAATACAATAAATGGATATGCTTCTGCTAATCTAAACTATGCTTCAGGTAGCTCAAACAAAAATAAATCGGCTGTTGATATTGCAAAAGATATGCAAAGACGGGCTGAACAAGATTCTGGAATTAAATTTCAATAGATTTTAAAAAAAAGTTTTGGAAAACTGAAAAGTTTTTGCGCTAAAACAAATGGGTGCCTTATTTTCCTTGCAAAAAGATGTATTGAGAACTTTATTCAGGATTTACATCGATAAATACGACCGTACTTTATTGTTATGGGCTGGGGGTATCAAATTTAAGCTGGATTTGGTATTTTTTAACGAGTCTGTTGACAGAAACTATTTAAATATATTGCAATGGCTTGAAGAAAATGGAGATATTTCGCTATTTACGAAAACTTATTGGACTCGAAACTTTGATAAAATCTTTGATCAAATAGAAATTTTAAAATGGATTTATATTCGAACAGAGAAAGAATTTATCAAATGTTTCGTCGGGGATAGTATATACCTCAAGGCTGCTATGAGAGGCGATATCTCATTTTTGGAATGGTTAGAAAATAGCAACGCCAATATAGATTATTATTCGTGTTCAAAGCAAGCGATAAAATCTGGAAAAATTGAATTATTATTATGGTTAGAAAAAAGAGATTTCGAGACTTGGAAAGTAAACCTTTCTTTCGAACATGCTTATATGGAACATTTAGATGATTTATGTATTTCTTGTGGTAATATTGAAGCTTTCGAAATAATTCAAAAATACATTCCCCGAACACAAGTAAAATATGATAAATTACTTCAAACGTGTGATTACGTTGAGGAGCTTATTGAAAATTTCTATCCTGAACAACACACTGTAATTCCAAGAATAGCAGAGATTAAGAGAATAATGAATACCAAATTTCTAAAAATACTGAAATAAGTTTATATTTTAGGTTTAAAATCTAAAATGGCACAAAGACCTAAAATGGCACAAAGACCTATTCACAAAAAAGGATGCGAAGGTGTTTGTAAATGGAAAAAGAGGGTTTGTATTCACCAAACGCGTAAAAATAATAGAAATAATTATTTCAAAAATTTAGTAATTAAAATAAGCGAAATTCCTATTTCTGAACTAACTGAAAAGAATAAGATCGATTTTCTAAATGTCGTGCGGGCCGGATTTTCTTTGAGAAGTATCGAAGAAAAAGGTGTTTTCTTTTATGCGTTTATGCGACAGTATTACAAAGCAGCAAATAACTATGAGGCGACTCTAAGGCTGCCGTTGGTTCAAAAACTAAGAAAACACAATATTTTGCTTCCTTTAATCGTACCTTCAGGTATCGTTCCTTTTTGGTTTTGTGACAGGGAAATTCCTGATTCAGGTATTGTTGCCAAAATCAGTGTTATGAAAAAATGGTGTTATTCTGTTATAAAAAACAGTGTTATTTTGTTGGCTTTGAAAAAATACAGAAAGACTTTACTTTCGATTCTGCCTCGTGACATTGTTCATGTTTTGTGTCAAACGTTGATACATGCAAGTTGGGTAAGTTTGAAAGTAAAATGTGAAATTAAAAATGTTGAGAGACGCAAACATGTTTTGGGTTTTGTAAAAAATATTGCAGGAAAGTATTCCAATCCCGAAGACAGAGAAATGGAACTGTCAAACAAATGTATTTGTTATCATTCATACGATCAAGGGGTGTTTATTTGCAAATGCCAGATGGAAGAATGGTATTGTCTATAGATAATTTTCAAACTTTGAATAAATAAAAGTTTTTGATCTTGATCAAAAACAATGGAAAGAATAGAAGAAAATAATGTTAAATTAAAACCCAAAGTAGTAAATGCAGAATGTCATAAAACAGAAACACGAGGGCGCAGCATGTGGTTGAAAGAGATCGAGGATGAATGGAAATGTGAGTGTTTAAACTATGCTAAAAATTAATGTCTAAATGTTTTTATTACTTATTTTTTCTGCATAAATCCATTTATATCCACCACAGATTTCCGTTTTGCCATTTAAAGCGTATGATAAAGCAGTTGGGGATACACCAATTTTCTCAGCAGCTTCTTTAACACTGTCATACCGTTCAAGTTCTTTCCCTTTTCTATCAAGTTTAATTACAGGGCTTTTATTACTGTTTATTCCTGTTGCGTAAGCGTCAATACCATTGGTAGAATGATTACCCCATTTTAGATTTTCTACATTATCGTTTGAAGGGTCGTCGTCTAAATGCTGAACAAGAGGGTATTTTTTGGGGTTGGGTAAGTAAGCACGAGCCACAAGTTGATGAACAGATATCGTTTTAGATTCTCCATCTTTATTTGTAACACTAACAGTTTTAACGCCATTTTTTTTAATTGAAGGCTTTAACACAATTTTCCTATAATGTGAAAAAATCTCTCCTTTATTTGAAATACTGTATTTTGGAAATTCATCAAGAATGACCCAATCTTTATATTTTTCAAACACGTCTTCTTTAACTTTTTTTGGAGAATATTTCCATATATATCCTTTGCATGTGTTTTGTTTGCCTCTGCATGCGTCTGCCATTGTTCCGGGATGAACTCCCACACTTTTTGCAGCTTCGTCAGCACTTTCAAATTCTCTAATAAATTCTTCGTCTAAATTGTACTGATATACTGTTTTACAATTTCCAAATTTCCTCATTTTTTGCCCTTTGAAATCCCCTTTATAATACCACACATATCCTCCTGATTGTCTATATTCACCCCTACAAGTTGAAGAAATTGTTGAAACTGAAATTCCAGTTTCTTTTTCTGCTTCTGTCATACTTGAAAATTCAGCAATCAAATTTCCTTCTTTATCTGCTTGACATACAGCTCTCCCATCTTTTTTTGTCAAACCTGTTGCACATGCATGTTTACTTTGATCGCTATATGACATCCATTCAAGATTATCTGCTCTGTTATTGCGGCCGTTACCATCTTTGTGATTAACAGTCGGTAAATTTTCTGGATTGGGATGAAAAGTTTTTGCAATAATAATATGGAGTCTGTAACGGTACTGCATAGTATCTCCGTCAGGTGTTAAACCAATAGTACAATATCCATCTTTTGCGTTGTAAATCTTTTTTCTTTTTAAAACCCCACTTTTCATACTAAAAACATTTCCAGATTTTGATGCATAATAGTCAGAAAATCCTGGAACTTGAGTTAGTTTTAATTTTTCTGGAGTCAAAGAACTTGAGCTTGATTTTTTCATAACGCCTTTATAATAAACTGTTTAAGTTTAAGGTAAAGGTAAATATTTAGTTCTCTATGTTGGTTTTTTGTTTCATGAAACAAAAAGAGAAATACTATTTCTAGATTTCATTATTTTTAAATTACGAAAAGTATTTAAAACGCGTTTTAAAAGCTTTCTAAGCTGTTTTAGACACGAATTAGCCTTTAAAATATACGGATGAGGCTGAATCGTGCGTAAAACTGAAGGGCTGCTCCATGCGACGATTGTAATTAGGCTGAGGAGCCTGAGGAGGATCCCAGGGAGCGTTATTAGCAGTGTCGTACTGGCGTACAAAGTCTCCTGAACGTCCGAACCCGTAAATATCTTGTGGAACAAGATCTCTGCCAACGCCCATCGTGTCGCCTCCGCCTCGCATCCCAGCGGCGCAAATTGGCACGTACGGCCTCACCTGGTTCTCAATAGCAATTTGGCGAGTTGCCGGGAACAAACTACCTTGCGCGCAGCTCGCGTCAAGATTAAGCGGTAATGTATTTTGAGTCGCAGGCCGACCATAAATATCATTTTGTAAAAGTTGAGCTGAGGCCGGGCACATAAGACTTTCCCCGAGCGATCTGGCTGCACTATAAAGCGTGGTAGAACGTCCTACGTCTACTCTTACTAGATTTGCTGATTTTAATGTTGAATGGCTCATATTGGTTTATCTAAAATATTTTTATTTCCTAATAAAATGAAAATATTAAAAAAATAAATTTTAACGAAAAAGTTTTACGTTCTAATATAAAAACATTCAAACCT
>Ga0209358_10000838_pt1 | contig 26074 bp, 21 predicted proteins | sample LauGreFa1BDMLBSN_2_FD_187574 | JGI IMG/M metagenome (GOLD analysis project Ga0209358, IMG submission 187574) | Freshwater lake microbial communities from Lake Michigan, USA - Fa13.BD.MLB.SN (SPAdes) (version 2) | ecosystem: Environmental > Aquatic > Freshwater > Lake | place: Lake Michigan, USA...
TTGAACACCTCCGGTGCGAACACGGAACGACCCATGACTTCGCAGAGCGGTGCGTAGTCGAGGTTCGAGAGTCCCTGCGGAGCGCGTGGGCTGCGCGGCAAAAACAGGTTCCACAAACCCTCGGCCTGCGCCTTGAGTTTCAGCTCTTCGATCAGGCGCAACGGTACCCAGGCGTTTCCTTGCGCGCGATTCGCCGCAATCTCCTGCAGGAACGCCCGCTCGTTTGGATAGATGTGTTGATCCATGAAGCGCAGCAAGCGTTTGAGCAAGGCGCGGGTGGTGTCGCTGTACTGAAACTCCATGCAGTGCTCCTCGAAGTGCCGCGTGCTACCGAAGGCGTCGGCCGCCGGGCCTTTCTGTTCAGTGGGACGCCGCGCCCGGGCTGTCGACGTAGTCCGCATTATGCTCGCCGAGCGCGGGCAGGGTCAGCCTGGCTACGCCCGGTTCGCGGGCAAACTTGATCGGGATCCCAATATGCTCGCGCCCCTCCGTATCAAGGAGTCGCATCTGTCGCGCCTCAGCCTGCGGATCGTCGAAGGCCTCGCGCAGGTCGTGCACCGGGGCGAAGCTGACGTCCTTGCCGGCGAACCATCCGATCCATTCCGCGCGTGTGCGTGCGGCGAAAGTCTCGCGCAGGAAGGCGATCAAGGGTGCCTGGTGCGGCCCAGGCCCGCGCTCGCAGAGCTCGACGAACTCGGCTCTGCCCAGCGCCTGCAGCAGGTTGCGGACGAACTTGATTTCCTGCGCGCCAAGCACGATGTGCTTGCCATCGCGGGTCCGATAGATGTTGTAGAACGCCGAGCCGCCAAGACTGCGTTCGTGCTTGACGATCGGCGGCCGCTTGTTCGCAAACACCTGACCGGTGATGTTCGGTGTCCAGGCCAGGATGGAGTCGAACATGGCGATGTCGAGGTAGTCGCCGAGTCCGGTTTTCTCGCGCCGGTAGAGGGCCATCAGTACGCCGCTGAGTGCGAGCATCGATGCAGCCATATCGGCGGCCGGGACGTGCGGCATCACCGGTTCGCCGTCGTTGCCCAGGTTCAGGCTCACCACCCCGGCAAGCGACTCGATGGCCAGATCGTGCGCTGGCAGGTCCCGATAGGGCCCCGTCTGGCCGAACGCAGAGATCGAGCAATAGACGAGCCGCGGATTCCGTGCGGCGAGTGTCTCGTAGTCGACGCCGAGACGCTTTACGACGCCGGGGCGGAACGCTTCGACGAACACGTCGGCGGTGTCGCAGAGGCGCAGCAGCGACTCGCGGTCCTCGGGATTCTTGAGATTGAGACAGACGCTCCTCTTGCCACGTTGCGTGTTGCGGAAGAACACGGTGTGCTCACCATCGCGCACGCCGATGTGGCGACCGGGTTCGCCCTCGCCCGGGGGTTCGATCTTGATCACCTCGGCACCTTGGTCGGCCATCATCAAGGTCAACTGCGGTCCCGGGAGAAACTGCGACAGGTCGATGACGCGCAGGCCCTCGAGCTTCATGTGATCCCCCGCTCGCGCAGCTGCGCGATCTCGTTTGCGTCGTAGCCGAGTTCCGCGAGTACGGCGTCGGTATCGGCACCGAGTCCAGGCCCACTGCGTGACGGCAGCCGCTGTCCATCGAGCTTGATGGGGTTCGCGAGGGCGCGAAAGTCGTCGCGCAGCGGGTGTGGCGTTCGGCGGACCATGCCCGTCGCGAGCGGGAAGGGGTTGTCGAGCGCTTGGGCCATGTCGTTCACGGGCGCGGCGGGCAGCACACCTTGCAGGCGCTGCAGCCAACGCGCAGTGGTGTCGCCGCTGAAGATCTCATCGAGCAGCGGCGTCAGTTCGTCGCGGTGCTCGCGTCGCAGTGGCATGGTGGTGAAGCGCGGGTCGCTGGCGAGTGGTGGCTGACCGAGTACACGCATCAGTTCCTGCCAGAACTTTTCGGTCATGCACATGATGAAGATCCAGCCGTCGGCCGTGCGGAACAGCTGCACCGGCGTGGCGGTGGGGTGCGCGCTGCGCGGCGAGCGTCCGGTGACCAGCTTTTCGTTCAGATACCAGCTGCCGGGGTAAGACAACTGGTGCAGCGCGACGTCGAACAGGCTGACGTCCACGTCCCGGCCGACTCCTGTTCGCGCAGCGCCGAGCAGCGAGGAGACCAGCGCCAGTGCGGTGGTGATGCCAGTCATGAAATCGATGATCGACAGGCCCATTCGCGCGGGTGGTGAGCCCGGTTCGCCCGTCACATGCAGGAAGCCGGCCTCGGCCTGCATGAGATAGTCGTAGCCCGGCCAGGCGCGTCGTTCGTTGTCCCGGCCATAGGCGGATAGGTGTGCGCAGACGATGCGCGGATTGCTTTCGCGCAAGGCGGCGTAGGTCAACCCAAGCTTGTCCGGCTGATCACCGCGCAAGTTGTTGAGGACGGCATCGGAGCGCGCCACGAGGCGCTTGAACGCCTGCTGACCCTCTGCGGTCTTCAGGTCGAGGCACACGCTGCGCTTGTTGAAATTGAACGTCTGGAAGAAGTGCGAATCGTGCTCGCCGAGGAAGTAGGGGCCCATGCCGCGCGTGGCATCGCCGCCTTGTGCTCGATTTTCGATCTTGATGACCTCTGCGCCGAGGTCGGCCAAATACATGGAGCCGAAGGGGCCTGCCCCGAAGGCCTCGAAAGTGAGTATGCGGATGCCCTGCAGCGGCAGACCGAGTGCGACGGCAGCAGCCTCGCTCACAGCGGGTTCCTCTCGATGAGTTGGCGGGCGATGATGATTCGCTGCATTTCGTTGGTGCCTTCGCCGATACACATCAGCGGTGCATCGCGGTAATAGCGCTCGACGTCGAAGTCCGTCGAATAGCTGTAGCCGCCGAAGATCCGCATGGCTTCGAGACTGTTCTCAACGCCCGCCTCGGAGGCGAAGAGCTTGGCCATGCTCGACTCGAGGTCACAACGTTCGCCGGTGTCGTACTTGCGTGCGGCCTGCTCAATCAGCAGGCGTGAGGCCTCCACCCGAGTGGCCATGTCCGCGAGTTTCAGCTGAATGGCCTGGTGCTGGGCGATGGGCTTGCCGAAGGTCTGTCGTTCCTGCGCGTAGCGCAGGGCATCGCGCAGGGCTCCGGCCGCGATGCCGGCACCGCGCGCGGCGACGTTGATGCGTCCGAGTTCGAGTCCGCCGACAGCCTGCTGGAATCCGCGGCCCTCGACGCCGCCGATCAGCTGGTCGGCGGAGACCCGATGATCTTCGAAGACGAGCTCGGCGCTGTCGATCGACTTGTAGCCGAGCTTGCGGATTTTCTTCGAGGCCTTGAAACCTGCGCCCTTCTCGCAAAGGAACATGCTCATGCCCTTGTGGCGCGGTTGCGCCTCCGGGTCGGTCTTGACCAGCACGCCAAAGCAACTGCCGTACACGCCGTTGGTGATCCAGGTCTTCGTACCGTTGATGACGTAGCCGTTGCCGTCGCGCCGCGCCGTGGTCCTGATGCTTTGCAGGTCCGTACCCGCATTCGGCTCGGTGAGGCCGATGCCGCCGCGGATTTCGCCACTCGCAAACTTGGGCAGCCAGCGCTGCTTCTGTTCAGCCGTGCCATGCCTCTGCACGCAGGCCGCCATGATCAGGTGGGAGTTGAAGATGCCGACCGGGGCCATCCACACGGAGGCGATGGTCATGACGAGCCGTGCGTAAGTGGCGGCGCTCAGGCCGAGGCCGCCGTATTCCGGGTCGATCGTCGCTCCGAACAGACCGAGTTCCTTCATCTGCTCAACGATCGGCTCGGGGTACTCGTCCGCGTGGTCGAACTTCTTCGCCACGGGGCGCAGCTCGCGTTCGCACCAGCGCTCGATGCTGTCGATGATTTCGTTGTCTGCCGACATGCTCATGCTCCTGCTCGATCTTCGACGGCGTGGCCGCGCTTGGCGACGAGGATAGTGCGCTCGAAATCGCAGACCACCGTACCGTGTTGATTACGGCCCAGTGTTCGCACCGTGACGAGCCCCGCGGTGGGGCGCGAGGCCGATTCGCGTTTGCCGAGTACTTCGGTCTCCGCATAGAGCGTGTCGCCCGCGAAAACCGGCGCCGTCATGCGGATCTCTTTCCATCCGAGGTTGGCGATGGCTTTCTGGCTTACGTCGGTGACGCTCATGCCGACAATAATCGCGAGCGTGAGCGGGGAGGCGACGATGCAGCGGCCGAATTCCGAGTGCTTGGCATATTCAGCGTCGAAATGCAGCGGATGCGTGTTCATGGTGAGCAGCGTGAACCACGTATTGTCGGTTTCAGTGAGCGTGCGACCGGGACGGTGCTCGTAAACGTCGCCGACCGTGAAATCTTCGTAGTAGCGACCAAAAGACTCGCGGTAGCGCTGCGGTCCGGTCTGCACGGGGGCGTGGCTCATGGAAACTCCCGAAAATTAATGTACGGACATTTTGAGCCTGCATGCTAAAATGTCCGGACATGTTGGTCAATCCGCCAAGATCGCAGCCTCGCTACCGGCGTCTCGCCGATGCCTTGCAGCAGGCCATCGGCGAATCTCGGTACGCCGTGGGCTCAACCTTGCCCGGGGAACTCGAGCTGATGAGCCGGTATCGTGTCAGTCGGCATACGGTGCGCGAAGCCCTGCGCTGCCTCGCCGAGCTCGGGCTGATCAGTCGCAACCGCGGCATCGGCACGGTGGTGACGGCGCGCGAGCCCTCGAGTGCGCACGTGCAGAAGCTGGGCTCTCCCGCCGGCTGGATGCGCTACGCCGAGGACAGTCGTCTGGAAGTCATCGGCAATGAGGCGCTACGCGTCGATGCGGAGCTTGCGCGGCGGCTCGAATGCCGGCGCGGTGCGCATTGGCGTCGGGTCACGGCTTTGCGTCGCATGAGGGCAGATCGGGTGCTCATCGGGTGGAGCGACATCTATCTGCCCGAGGCTTATGCCGGTGTGGTCGGTGCCATGGGGCGTCGGGCGGGTCGGGTGTACGAACTTATCGAGTCCCGCTTCGGCGCGCGCGTGGCGCGGGTGGAGGTTGAGGTGACGGCAGATGTGTTCGACGCGCAGCGCGCCAGCACTTTGGGTGTGCCTGTCAACAGCGCATCTCTCTGCGTCACGCGGCGCTACCGCGATGCGTCAGGGCAGGTTCTGCTGTTGTCGCAGACCCATCATCCCGCCGAGCGTTTCACCTATTCGTTCGACTTGCTGCGCGGCGGCGACGGTTCGGCCTGGCTCGCCGCCTGAGTGCGCGTCACCGCCTGAGTGCGCGTCACCGCCTGACTGCGCGTCAGATCGAGCACCAGAATGCCGAGCACGATGAGTGCGATGCCCACCCACTGCCAGCCTGAGAGGCGCTCACCGAGCAAGAACCACGCGAGAATCACGGTGGTGGGTGGCCCCACCGTCGACATCACCGCTCCGCGCTGCGCGCCGATCTGACGGACGCCCTCGGCCTGCAACTGGGCGGGCAAGAACATGCACACCACAGCGATCACAAATAGCAGGCCCCAGGCCGGCGCGCTGATCATGGGTAACTGCGCTGTTCCGCCGATGAACGCGAAATGCACAACTAGGCAGCTCGCCGAGGCCGTCATGGCGATGAGCGTGAAGCGCGCGCTGCCGATCAGCCGCGTGTATTTCTCGCTGATGATGAAGTACACCGCGTAGGTCAGTGCGGAGCCGATCACGAGTAATGCGCCGACGAGATTGGCGCGCAGCTCGACCATATCGAAACCGCCCATCGTGAAGAAGATCCCGAGGTAGGCGAGTGCGACCGCGCCGAGTACCCGTGCCGAGGGGCGCTGACGATCGCGCACCGAGGTGAACAGCACCACCATGGCCGGGTAACTGAAAATCAGCACGCGCTCAATGCTGGCATCGATCATGGTCAGTGCATGGAAATCGAGCAGTGCGCCTACGTAGTAGCACAGCGCACCTGCGATCACGGCGGCGAGTACGGCCGAGGGTGGCGTCTGGCGGATGACGGCGATCGGTTCGCGGCGTAGCGCGAGCCACCAGAATAACGGCACGGCGAGCGTCGCGCGGATGGTGACCAGCGCTTCGACGCTCACGCCCATTGAATAGAGCTGCTTGGCGAAGATGCCTTTGGTCGCGAACAGCATGGCAGCAGTTGCTGCCGCGATCGCTGCCAGTCGATCGCGCCGCGCGGTCTTGTCAGGACTCACGTGTTCGGTGCCGCTGCGTTCGATCGTCTATCGAGGCTGAATCGATCTAGCGCCCACAGGCACCCGCCCGCGATCAGGATCTCGCCGAAGTTATCAAGTTTGTAGTCGCGCAGTCCCGGCATGGCACTCGCCAGCATCAGGGCGCCACCGGCGAACATCCACGGGAAGCCGCGGCGCAGCCACAGTACGAGGCCGACACCAATGACGACGAAGCAGGTGAGAATCGAAGCGATCGGCGGCGAGGATTTGACCACGGTCTGTCCGGCGTAACACAGCGTGTCGGCGGAAACGGCGGTGGAGTAGCGAATCAAATCGAACTCGCACACGGGATGCAGGCTGTCACGCCAGAAGTGAGGCAGATCAAGCATCATCAAGGCAACGGTCAGCGAGCAGAACATCACCAGGCTGCGCGCCGGGCGCATCCACGCAAACCCGGCGAGGCGCAGCGCCGAACCTGCGGCCACGATCAGCCAGGTGCCGAACAGCCAGTGCAGCCAGAAGCGGGGCCAGGACAGCGCTTCGAGCAGCGGGCCGAAGCCGATGAAGCGACCGAGTCCGACAATGAGGTTGTCCCACACGAGCCCGAACTGCGGGATGAGCAGCAGGGCAGCGACCAGCAGTCCGCGTGTGCGCCACAGACGCCAGCACCACACCCACAAGACCGCCTGAAGGAGGCTCTGTGCGAGGAACAGTTCCGAGTACATGGGCGAAGCGTATCATCCTGATCGCATCGTTCCAGTCGATCGTACTGCAGGAGAGTAGAGATGCCGGGTCCGCTGCACGGAGTCAAAGTCGTCGAGATGACCAGCGTCGTGCTCGGGCCATGGGCCTGCCAGATGCTCGGCGACATGGGTGCCGAGATCATCAAGGTCGAGCAGCCGCGGGGCGACAGCAACCGATCGCTCGGTGCGGCCAACCACCCCGGCATGGCAGCGCTGTATCTCACCTGCAACCGCAACAAGCGCAGCATCGTGCTGGATCTGCGGCTGCCCGGCGCGCGTGATGCGCTGCTCGCCCTCGCGCGCGATGCCGACGTGTTCGTGCACAACAACCGACCGCAGGTGATGACCAAGCTCGGTCTCGAGTACGCGGACTTCAAGAAGGTCAATCCGCGAATCATTTATTGCGGTGCCTACGGTTACTCAAAGCGCGGGCCCTACGGGAAGCTCGGCGCACTCGACGATTCCATTCAGGCGGCGAGCGGCATCGCTATGCTCAATGAAATGGTGCTCGGCGAACCGCGTTACCTGCCGACCATCGTCGCCGACAAGACCACGGCAATCACGGTGGTCTACGCCGTGCTCGCTGCGCTCTTTCATCGCGAGCGCAGCGGCGAGGGCCAGGAGATCGAGGTGCCGATGTTCGAGACGATGGTGAACTTCGTCATGGCCGAGCATCTCTGGGGCATGACCTTCGATCCGCCGAAGGGCAAGCCAGGGTACACGCGCCTCATGAGCAAGGATCGAAAGCCGTACAAGACGCTGGACGGGTATATCGGCGTGCTTCCGTATCTCAACGCGCATTGGGTGAAGTTCTGCGAGCTGACGGGTCATCCGGAACTCGCCACCGATCCGCGCTTCCTGACCTTGGCCGATCGAGTGCGCAACATCGACGCCACCAATCAGACGACGGCGCGCATCATCGCCACTCGTACCACAGCCGAGTGGCTGAAGGTCTTCGACGACTCGGGCATTCCGCACATCGTGGTCAACACGCTCGAGGGTCTGGCCGACGATCCACACCTCGTCGCCACTGGATTCTGGAAGTTCATGGATCACCCAAGCGAGGGGCGGCTGCGAATGGCGTCATTCCCGGTGAACTTTGCCTCGACCCCAGCGGATATCCGTCGACCGGCGCCGCGACTCGGCGAGCACACCGCGCAATTACTGCGCGAAGCGGGACTCGATGAGGCAACCATCGAGGCGCTGATCTCCTCTGGCGCAGCCATGGGCGAGGAGCAGGCCGCCCGATCCGTCACGGTTGGCGGCGACTGAGACGGGGGGGGCTGCGCGTTGCGCGGCCCTGTGCGTGCCGAGCGGCCGTGAGCGTCGGTCAGCTATTGAGGCCGTACACGCGCAGCGCGTTGTCGCGCAGAAACTTACGCAGCGGTTCCGGCCGTAGATTCAGCGCGAGCACTTCATCCATTGTCCGCCTGAAACCAAGCACTGGAAAGTCTGTGCCGAACATCACCTTGTCCTGCCCGTAGGAGTTGATGTACTTCACGAACGCCTCGGGCCAGTACTTCGGGCTGTGCGCATCCGAACCGATGAACACGTTCTCGTGCTTCCAAGCCATCGCGATCATCTCGTCGGTCCAGGGGATGCCTACGTGGATGCCGATGAGTTTCAGCTCCGGGAAGTCGCAGGCGATGCCATCGAGCAGGATCGGGCGACCGACGCTGCGCATCGGCGCCTCTTTGGCGTACACCATCGACTGACCGACCTGCATCTGGATGGGCACGCCGAGCTCCACGCACTTGGCGTAGAACGGGTAGTACTTGGCATGGTCCGGCGGCAGATCGAACCAGTGCGGATAGACGTGCGCGCCGACGAACCCCATGTTCTTCACCGCATCCTCGAGGGCTCGCACGCCGTTCATGCCCTCGTAGGGATCGATGCCGGCCATCGCGTAAAACCGACCGGGGTACTTTTCGACCGCCCTGGCGATTACCTCGTACGGTAGGTGGAAGGATCCCGGCAGACCCCGCCGACCGACTTTGGGCGCGAACAATAAGGCTCGCTCGATCCCCGCATCGGCCATCTGCGCGAGCTGATCCTCGAGGCTGACACCCTGCATGTTGGTCTTGGACTTCATCTTCCCGGCGAAAAACTGCTCTTGCCAACCCGGACGGTAGGAGAGGGCTTCTTCAGTCCAGATACCGCTGACGATGTCGATGGTAGGGACGGGGGATTGGGCGGCACTCACGGGTTCGGGTCTCCGGCTTTGAATCTGTGGGCCATCATGCCGAAATTTGTCGGTGCCGATGCCGCCTGCGTGCCGGATCGGCCGTTTCGTGGAGGTTAGGAACCCCGGCATCTGTTGCAAATACGCAACATGATGGGGCCCCGTACCACGATTTGCGTTGCACCCACGCCCGTCGCCACCGTAGACTGCCGTTGTTTTTTTCCCAACTCCAGACCTAAGGACAGACCCGGAGGATTCATGTTGTATCGCAACCGGAAGCTTTCCCTGATCAGCGCGGCCGTCATCGCGGCCCTCACCGCTGCTCAGGCTGGTGCGCAGGAAGCGCAACTCGAAGAAATCGTCGTCACGGCCCGTCAGCGCGCAGAGCGCATCGAAGACGTGCCCGTGACCATCACCGCCTTCACCGCCAATGAAATCAAGGCGGCGGGCATCGAGCGCCCGCAGGACTTCATCGCCCTGACGTCCGGTGTCTCGGCCGTGCAGACCGCCGAAGCCGGCGATATGCAGGTCAACATCCGCGGCATCAACACCGGTCGCGACGCGGAGACCAACTTCGCGCTCGTCATCGACGGCGTGTTGCAGACCAACCCGAATGCGCTGAACCAGGAATTGGCCGGCGTTTCGCAGATCGAAATCCTCAAGGGCCCGCAGGGCGCCCTTTACGGTCGTAACGCTGTGGCCGGCGCGATGATCATCACTACCCGCAAGCCGGGCGATGCGGCCGCGTTCGATGTGAGCGGCGGCTATGGCTCGGACAACAGCTACAAGGCCAGCGTTTATGCCGGCGGTCCGATCGGCGATGGAATGAAGGGGTCGATCTCGGCCTACACGCGCAAGACCGACGGTCAGTGGGAAAACCTCGATCGTAACTGTGATGATTGCGTGGACTTCTACGAGGAGACGGGCGTCCAGGGTCGCATGCTGTTCGATGTGGGCGGCGGCGAAGTGGATATCAAGGCCAAGTACTCGAAGATCGACGCGGGCGCGATCAACTTCAACGCTTCGATCGCTCTGTCGGATGCGGCGGCGGGCTTGAACGCTCCGGCGTTCTACGAGGACCCGAACAAGCACAACTTCCGTTACCTCAACAATATCCTGCCGCAGAACGAGCAGGAGAACGTGAACCTCTCCATCAAGGGTGAGTGGGAAGTTGGCGTTGGCACGTTGACGAGCTACGTCGCGTACAACGACCAGACCAACTACTTCCTCACCGATGGCACGAGCGCGGCGTTCCTGCTCTACGCGCTGAACCCGACCTGCCGTAGCAGCAACGATGCCAAGCTGAGCAAGCCTGGCTACGAAGCGCCGTTCTTCGGTATTCCTTCGAGCATCTGGCTGACTCCGGCTGGCAACAACGGTGCGGGCTTCACGCCCCCGTACGGCCCGAGCACCTGCGACGGGTACCAGTACCAGCAGCGTGATCAGAAGGACGCCAGCATCGAGCTGCGGCTCACCTCGCCCGGCGACGAAGACGTACGTTGGGTGGCTGGCCTCTACGCGGCTGACATCAAGCGCCGCGTGGTTGTCTCGCAGGGTTCGGACCTCAACAAGGGTCTGACCGCCACGGCCTTCGTGCCGGCGAGCGGCCTCAACCCGACCGACCTGCTCTACGATGACGACTTCAAGAGCAATGTCTACGCGGCGTTTGGCCAGTTGGCCTTTGACGTCACCGACCAGCTCGAGCTCGCGCTTGCTCTGCGTTATGACAGCGAAGACCGCGCCGTCGACAACAACGTGCCCCGTTGCACCACCACTGACACGGCGAGCTGCCGTGCGCAGACGCCGGATTTCAGCTTCTTCTCGAAGCCGTTCATCAACCCGGCCTACACGGTGACCCCGGCCTTCGCTACGACGGGCATCCCGAGCCGTTCGACGACCTTCAGCCAGCTGCAGCCGAAGTTTTCGGCCAACTGGAAGGCCAACGACGACTTCGCGGTCTACGCCTCCTACGGCTACGGCTTCCGCAGCGGCGGTTTCAACTCCTCGGGTAGCGCCGCCACGGTCAACACCAACTACGGTCGTGCCGGTGGCACGGTGCTGTGCTTGGGTTCGTCCTTCCTGCCGCCCACCTGCGGTGCGAATGCGGTCCTCAACATCACCGATGTGAACGACACCTACCGCAAGGAAGTGTCGAAGGCGGCGGAGGTCGGCTTCAAGTCGTTCTTCCTCGATCGCCGTCTGAGCCTGAACGCTGCCGTGTACCACACGAAGGTTGAAGACATGCAGTTCTTCAACTTCTTCGCGGGTCCGTTCGGTCTGCTGCGCGTTGTGACCAACATCGACGAAGTGACCATCAAGGGCTTCGAGCTCGATGGGCGCTGGCGCGTGAACAACAACGTGTCGGTGTTTGCGGCCTATTCGACGACCGATGGCAACATCGACAAGTACGTCGGCCGTCCGTACACGGCGGGCGGCGAAGTGCCGTACGCGCCGAAGTACACCGGCAACGCCGGCGTCGATTTCGAGCTGCCGTTTGGTGGTTCGGACTGGGTGGTCAATGCGCGCGTCGATGCGTCGTTCGTGGGTGAGACCTGGTTCCACCCGGTGCAGAAGCAGCGGTTGCCGAACCTGTTCACGTACTTCCAGTTCGGTCAGGGCACGTTCGACAAGATGAGCCGCGACGCCTACTACAGCGTCAACGCCCGTGTCGGCGTGAGCAACGGCAAGTTTGGCGTGACCGCTTGGGGTCGTAACATCACGGACGAGAACTACCTGCAGGAAATCATTCCGGCACCGGAGTTCGGCGGTTCGTTCATCCACGACTCGCCGGGCGCAGCCTACGGCATCGATTTCACCTACTCGTTCCGCTAAGCGGGTGATCGACCAGTCAGAGGCCGGGCGACGCGAGTCGCCCGGCCTTTGCTTTGGGCGGGTGTAAACTCTCGGCCGTGAATCGTACCGAAATCGATTTTCCACCCAAGCACGCGGCACTGCGTGACGACGTGCACATGCTCGGTGGCCTCGTCGGTGAGGTGCTGCGCGATCAGGGTGACGACGAGCTGTTCGAACTGGTCGAAGGCCTGCGGCGACTCTCCATCTCAGCCCGCCAGGGTAATGCTGCTGCAGCGGCCGAACTAGAACAGCACATCCGCGGGCGCGAACCTCATCAGGCGCGCGATCTCGAGCGCGCCTTTTCCATGTGGTTCCAGGCGGTCAATCTGGCCGAGCAGGTGCACCGCATACGCCGACGTCGCGCGTATTTTCAGGACGATGCCGAGCGTCCACAGCCCGGGGGCGTGGGCGATGCCATTTCGCAGCTGAAGGCCGCTGGCCTCTCGCTCGAGCAGTTGCTCGAGTTGATCGGCTCCTTGCACATCGCGCCGGTGTTCATGTCGCACCCGACGGAGTCGACGCGACGCACCATCCTTCGCAAGCAGTTGCGATTGGCGCAGCTGCTCTACGATCGACTTAACCCGACACTTTCGCCCTCCGAGCAGCAGGCTTCGATCGGTCGCATCCGCACCGAGCTCACCACCGGCTGGCAGACCGAGGATCATCCACGACAACGCCTGACGCTTGCCGACGAACGCGAGCACGTGCTGTTTTATCTGGCCGAGGTGCTGTATCGGGTCGTGCCGAATTTCTACGAGGAAATCGCCGACGCCATCGCTCGCCATTATGGTGTCGAGGCCGATTCGATCTCGTTGCCGACCATCATTCGCTTCGGCACATGGGTCGGCGGTGACATGGACGGTAACCCCGATGTCCACGCCAAGTCGATGCGCGAGACCCTCGCGCGGCAGCAGCGCGCGATCATCAATGCCTACTTCACCGAGGTGCAGGATCTGGCCCAGGCGCTCTCGCAGAGCGGCAGTCGCGTGGGGATACTGCCAGCGCTGCAACAGCGCATCGACGAGTACGACACGTTGCTGCCGTCGAGCCGCTCGAGCGCACCCGCGCGTCACGATCGTATGCCGTACCGGGTGTTTCTGGGTCAGGTTGCCGAGCGTCTGCGCGCGACCTACGACGGTCGGCCTGCGGCCTATGAGGGTCCCGCACAATTCCAGCGCGACGTCGATCTCATCGCGGAGAGTCTGCGGCGCCATCGCGGTCGGCACGCCGGTCTGTTCGCCATACGTCGGCTGCAGCGGCGCATCGCCACCTTCGGCTTTCACCTAGCGACGCTCGATATCCGCCAGCATGCCGCGGTGCATCATGGGGTGATCGCACGTGCGATCGATGAGCCGAACTGGCTGCAACTCGATCGCAAGACGCGTCAGGCACGACTCAGCGATTTGATCGCGAGGGATGCGAGCCCTGCAGTGGATCTTGATGCGCTCGGCAAGCGCAGCCTCTCGGTGTTCGAGGCAATGTTGCAGTGCCGACGGCGGTACGGTGCCGAGGCGATCGGCGCATACGTCGTCAACGGCACAGAGGGCGCCGACGACGTGTTGGCAACGCTGCTTCTTGCCCAGTGGGCCGAGGCCTACGACAAGAAAACCGCGACCATTGCCGTGGACATCGCGCCGATGTTCGTGTCGATCGAAGCCCTCGACCAGGCGGGAGCCACGTTGCAGAGTCTGCTGGCCGATGCCGTGTATCGGCGCCATCTCGACGCGCGAGGTCGACGTCAAATGGTGCTGGTCGGATATTCGGATGGCGCCAAACAACAGGGGCTCGTGGCCTCGCGCTTCGCGGTCTATCGCGCGCAGGCTGATATCCATCGCGCCGTGACGGCGGCGGATGAACGGGCGCTGATCATGCATGCGCGGGGTGGCAGCATTCCGCGCGGTGGTAGTCGCATCGATGCGCTCGTGCGCAATACGCCAGCGGTGGCCGTAGGTGGAGACTTGCGTCTGACCGAGCAGGGCGAGGGCATTCATCAGCACTACGGACTTGGCCCGATCGCTTTGCGTACGCTCGAGCGCGGCTTCGGAGCGCTCTCGCTCGCCGCTCAGGCACGACGCAGCGGGTGGCTGCGTGATGTCGATCCCGAATCACTCGCATTGGCAGCGCATCTTGCCGAACACAGCGCGGCCGCCTACTGCAAGGTGGTGGTCGATACCGCGGAGTTCATGGCCTACTTTCGCGCCGTGACGCCCATCGACGTCATCGAGCGGGTGCAGATCGGTGGTCGACCCATTTCGCGGCCGGGTGCGGAGGGATTGCAGGGTCTACGCGTGGTGCCTTGGGTGTTCGCGTGGACGCAGAACCGCACCATGCTGCCTGGGTGGCTGGGTGCAGGTGCAGGATTGCACGCGACGTTGCAAAAGTTCGGCCTGCCAGCGTTGCAGGCGAGTTGCGCGAGTTGGCCGTTTCTCCGTAACTTGATCGATGACATCGAAGTGATGCTCGCGCATAGCGACTGGTCGATCGCGACCCATTACCACCAACTCGCCGAAGGCAAGGGCGGAGAGATCTTCGCCGCACTCGGTGTCGATCATGATCTCGCCCGTACGGCGGTGCTCGACATCAAGCAGCAAAGCGAGCTGCTCGATGGCGATCGCACGCAGCAACGGGCGCTGCAACTGCGTAACCCCTATGTCGATCCGATGAATCTGATGCAGGTGGATTTGCTGCGGCGTTGGCGCGCAAGCAGTCGCGAGGATCGCGATCTCTTCGAGGCGTTGCTCGCGAGCCTCAACGGCATCGCACAAGGTTTGCAAAGCACGGGGTGACATGATGCGTGACCAAGCCGGAAACAGGTTGTGGGTGTCTCTGGCGCTCGGGTTGGTCAATGTCATGGGGTTGGCCAGCCCGGCGCGTGCTGATCTCACTCAGGTCGATCTGGAGGCGCTCGGTGGATGGCAGGGGCGCAATGTGGCTCAGGTGCCTAATGCGGCGCCTTCCACGCGTTTCTCGATCGATGACATCACGGGCAGCGGTCCGTTCCTGCAGCCGCGGCTGCAGTTGGCGGGCACTTTGGGCGAGCGCTCGGAGTGGCGGGTGCTGCTTGCGCCGCTCGGCGTCGATGAGCGCGGTCGGCTCGATCGACCCGTATCGTTTCAGGGCAGTGCTTTCGCCACCGGTGCAGTCGATGCCAAGTACGAGTTCAACTCCTGGCGGGCGAGCTGGCGTTACCGCTGGATCGAACGCGATGATCTGCAGATCAAGGTCGGCTTCACGGCGAAGATTCGTGATGCGTCCATCCAGCTTCGGCAGGGTGCCGTGACGGCCCGCAAAGACAACACCGGCTTTGTCCCTTTGCTGCATGGTACGTTCGAGCGGCGCCTCGGTGCCGACTGGCGGCTTGAGGGTGACATAGACGCCCTCGCCGGAGGGCCGGGATATGCGATCGATGCCGGAGTCCGGCTGTCGCGTCGCATGAGCGGTGACTGGCACGTTTACGGCACCGTGCGTTATCTCGATGGCGGTGCGAATAACGAGGAAGTCTACGCTTTCGCCCGTTTCACGAGCGTGGGTCTGGGTCTCTCTTGGCGTCCGCGCTAGGCGCCGGATCTTCTTCGAGTCTCGAATAGGTACATCACGCAGTCGCGTGCCGTTCACCTCGGCAGGGCGATCGACGTACCATGTGCCGCATGATCAACGCCCTGAATCGAAACTCATGGCTCGCAGTTCTGACGATGGCGAGTCAGTGCGTTGTAGCTCACGCGGCGCCGGCATCGGCTGCGCAAGAAGCAGCCTCGCAGTCACCCGTTGCGGAGGTCAGGGCGCTGTTCGCTAATTGCGCGGCCTGCCACGGGCCAGATGGCGGCGGTGTCGCGGACGGCACAATCCCGGCGATCGGTGCGCAGCCTGCCAGCGTGGTCACGCAGCAGTTGCTGCGTTTTCGCAGCGGTGAGCGCAAGGATCTGCGCATGCAGCACTTTGCCGATGCCGAACATCTGGCGGATCGGCAGCAGATCGATCTTGTCGCGCAGCATGTGGCGGGTCTGCGTCGGAGCACACCCGCTGCGCGCGGCGATGGAACGCAACTCGCACTCGGGGCGCAGCGCTGGTCCGAGGGCTGCGCGGGTTGTCATGGGGCTTCGGCGGGCGCCGTCGCGACTCGCGGCATTTCGGCGCTCGCGGGTCAGCACGCGCCGTATATCGCACGCAAGCTGCGCGAGGAGAGCAACGGCATGCCGGGTGCCCCGACACTGTCGCAGAGCCACGCTGCGTTCTTCAAAAGGCTTACGCCCGTAGATCGGGCTGCTTTGGCTGACTATCTGTCGCGGCTGCCGCCGCCCGAACCTTCGCCCTGAGGATTCAGCGCGAGCCTGTGGCCGATGCGTCGCCGATGCCGAGATCCAGGGTCATGCGCACGAGTTGCGCGACCGATCGGGCGCCCATTTTTTCCATGACTCGGGCGCGGTGGATTTCGATCGTACGTTGACTGAGCCCGAGATCGCCGGCCATGACCTTGTTGGCCCGGCCGTCCGTCACGAGCACGAGCACCTCCTGCTCGCGCGGGGTCAGCGATGCATAACGCTTGCGCAGCTCGTCGAGTTGACTGAGGGCCTGTCGGTTGCCGACATCGGCCGCGAGTGCACGCTGGATGCGATCGATCAGATCCTGATCGCTGAACGGCTTTTGCAGAAAATCGAAAGCGCCATGCTGGATGGCCTCGACGGCCATGGGCACGTCGGCATGACCGCTGATGAAGATCACGGGAATGATCGCGCCGCGGCGATTGAGCTCTTCCTGCAGTTCAAGACCACTCATGCCGGGCATGCGGACATCGAGCACGAGACAACCAGGCTGGTCGGCTGTCCAGCCGGCGAGGAATTCTTGGGCCGAGGCGAACGCCGTGGTCGATAGACTCGCGGACTTGAGCAATAGTCGCAAGGAATTGCGTACGGCGTCGTCGTCATCGACCACGAACACGATGGGTTGTCGATTCATGCGGTTCTCCCCGACGGGCAGGGCAATTCGAGCACAAAGCAGGCGCCGCCGCCCGAGCGTCTTCGATACAGCAGTTTGCCACGATGCGCTTCGGCAATCGATCTGCTGATGGCGAGGCCGAGTCCGGTGCCTGTGGCCTTGGTGGTGCAGAAGGGATCAAAGATGCGATCAACGAGATCTGCGGGCACCCCGGGGCCGCGGTCGCTGACCTCGATGCGCAGCGTCTCGTTACCGTCGTGCCAGGTGGTTACGCGGATTTCCCGCTCAGCCGCTGGGCGTTCCGCGAGCGCCTCGATCGAGTTGCGCAACAAGTTGAGTACGACCTGCTGGATCTGGATCCGATCGAGCATGGCGATCGGTAGCGACGGGTCGAGCTCGCGCACGATGCGGACTTCATGCAATCGAGCGTCGCCCTGCGTGAAGCCGATGACCTCGTTGACGAGCTCGTTGACGTTGGCTGATTCATGCCGGGTTTCCCGGTTTTGGACTAGCGCGCGCAGCCGGCGGATGATCTCTCCGGCGCGCTGTGCCTGCTGACTGATCTGCTCCAGCGCGAGCGTGACATCGCCTTCGGGGTCGATTTGCGCGATGCCCTGGGTCGCAGCGAGGCGCATCGCTGCATTCGCATAGTTCGCGATCGCCGCGAGCGGTTGGTTCAATTCATGGGCAATGCCGGCCGCCATTTCGCCCATGGTTGCAAGGCGCGATACCTGTGTGATGCGTTGTTGGGCGATCAAGGCGTCCTCGGCGGCACGCCGTGAGTCCGTGATGTCTTCGCCGGAGGCAAAGTAGCCGATCAGGCGGCCCTCCGCGTTGCGCATGGCGATGCAGCGCCAACCGATCAGTCGACGGCTGCCGTCGGCAGCGAGAACATGGTGTTCGAAATAGCGCTCTGCAGCGGGAGCATCGCCGACTGGTTCCGCATTCAGTTCCCGCAGTTCGGCGAGCACCGCGGCGCGCTGCTCCTCAGGCACGGCCACTTCCAACCAGTCGCGACCGAGCAGGTCCATCTCGCGACGCTCGAGCGTGTCACAGCCCTTGCGATTGATGAGCTGGATGCGCTGGTCGGTAGACAGGGCCAGCAATATGACCTGCGCGATTTCCAGATACATGTTGGCCCGATCGCGCTCGCGGCGTAGCGCCGCCATCGCTTCACGCCGCAAGGTGATGTCGTGCAGCAGGCCCACGAACCGCGGTGGGTCCACGCCGTGTACTTGTCCAACGGAGAGGAATACGGGAAAACGGCTGCCGTCCTTGCGCCGTGCATCGACTTCGCGGCCGATGCCGATGATGTGCGGCACGCCTGTCGACAGATACCGCGCCATGTACTCGTCATGGGCATTACGATCGGTGTCGGTCATCAAGACGCTGACATTGCGGCCGAGCAGTTCCCCAGCCGAATACCCGAACAGACGTTCGCCGGATCGATTGAAACTCTCGATATGCCCCCTCGCGTCAATGACGATCACCGCGTCGACCGTGGCCTCGAGCAGGGCCTGCAGTTCGGGCTGACTGGGTCTCGCGGGCGTCTCGTTTCGGTTCATGACAAGGCTGACAATCGCGGTCCCCGCATCCTAGCACGCGACAACGTAGGTACTTTTCGCGATGGCGGGTGCCTGCGGTCCGGGCACACTCTGCAACACCCTCAATACCGCCCGGAGCGACCATGCAAGACACCGCCCAGATCCGCACCCGACTGCTTGCGCGTCGTGCTGAACTGATGGGTCGCAGCGATGCCGTCGCGACCGACCTTCGGCATGAACGCGATCCTCTGGTCGCAGACTTCGCCGATCAGGCGATTCAACGCGAGAATGAGGAAGTCCTGCACGGCATCGACGAGTCCACACGGCATTTGCTTCAGCAGGTCGACGTGGCGCTCGCCCGCCTCGAGCGGGGCGAGTACTCCTGCTGCAGCCGTTGCGGGCAGGACATTGAGACAGAGCGCCTGCAGGCCATACCGGAGGCGGATCAATGCGCCTGCTGTGCCCGTCGGCACTCCGCTTGAGAGTGATGCCCGTCATACCCACAATTCGTCACCGAACAATTCGTCTTCGAAGATGAGTCCCCAACGCATCATTCTGGTTCTCGCCGATCGGTCCACCGAGGCGCAGTCCTCGCTGCACAAGGCGTCGGTCCTCGCGCGGCATCTGGATGCGTCCATCGATATCTTTCTCTGCGATACCGACCACGCCTGGGCTGTTCGCGAGCAGGCGCATAGCGCCGAGGCTCGGGCCGTTGTTGCCGCCTGCGACGCAGAAAACGAGCGATTCCTGCAGGCTTTACGCGGCTCGGTGTCCGCGACGGACCTGCGCATCACACTGAGTTCTGGCTGCGCTTTCGCGGTGCACGAGGGCCTTGCCGCACGGGTTGAGCAACTGCGCCCGATGCTGGTGATCAAGAGTTTGGCCAACGGCCGCGAGGGCAGGGCGCGACCACCCCAACCAGCCGAGATGCAGATTATCCGCAGTTGCCGTGTGCCGCTGCTGTTGTCCCAAGGTCATCAATGGCAACCGGTGCCGAGGTTCTGCGCCGCGCTTGATGCCAACGTACGCGACGAAGTCATGACTCGATCGGTTCTGCTGACCACGGCCCAAATGAGTCGTGAATGCCATGGCATCTGGACTGTTGGTTTGTTGCGCGACCCCGCGGATCGACGTGCGGATCCCGATCTCGCAGACGTTCAGGCGCGGTGGTGGGATCTGGAGCCATTGGCGGTTCACCAGGTGCCCGGGCCACCGCTCGAGGGCATTGCCGATCTCATTCGCCAGCAGCGGATCGACGTACTCGCGCTCGGTGGCGCTACTCGCTTGTCGCCCCGCGCGGCGGAGCCCAGTTTTGCCGAGCAGGTTATAGGTCGGGTGAGCTGCGATCTGTTGTTCGTTCCGCGTGATCCGGAGGGGTCAGTGGCCTCGCTGCCGATCCCGGCGGATGCGACGCACCGTGAGTGCGGCAAAACCTCCCAGCACGGTCACCAGCACTAGCATCAGCGTGCCCAGCCACCAGCCGACACGCCAGGCTTCGAGCAGTCCCCAGCCGACTCCAATCGGAGTGCTGACGAGCAAAAGAGGTTTGGCGGTGCGCATGACGGGCAATAATGTTACCCGGTTTGCGCGCGTTGGCTGCGGCGGCTAGGCTTTCGCGCCATGAAATCTCTCGTTCGTTCGACTTCCTCGCTGGCCATGATGCTCGCGCTCACCGTGACCTCTGCCGCGGCCGGGTCATCCAGTTACTCTGCCGCCGACGAAGCGGTCTACCTTGAGCGGTTCGCGCGCTTGATGGACGCGTCGCGACTCGGCCTCGGGCTCGAAACCTACGAGCCGCTCGAGCCTGTGCCTGGAGCGCGTAACCCGGTGCCACTGGCGGGCGCAGCCGCCGGCAACACCCGAATCGCAGCGGCTGCCTTGCAGGCCGCAGAGGAGTACGCCGCCCGTAACAACTCCTCGGCATTCATGGTATGGCACGACGGAAAGATTGAAAAAGCCAGCTTTTTCAAGGGGATGAAGCCTGAAGGTACATTCCCGTCGAGATCTCTCGCCAAGCCCATGACAGCGGTCGCGATCGGCCGCGCGATAGCGCTCGGCAAGATTCGGTCGCTCGATCAGCCGGTGGCCGATTTTGTGACGGAGTGGCGGGGTGACCCGCGCCGCTCGCGCATTTTGGTGCGTCATCTGCTCGACATGCGCTCAGGTTTCTTGCCGCAGGGTCCGGCGATGACGGCCGAGGACATCCTCAATCGGGCGTATCTGCACCCGCGTCACGAGCAGATCATCATCCACGACTATCCGGTGGTGGATGAGCCGGGCACACGTTATGAGTACAACAACGCGACCTCGGAGCTCGTCGCGGTGCTGATCGAACGGGCCACCGGCGTGCGCTACGGCGAGTGGCTCTCTCGCGAGGTGCTGCAGCGAATCGGTTCTCCGGGCGGCACGATCTGGGTCAACCGCCCGGGCGGTACGGCACACTCAGGTTGTTGTCTCATGCTTCCGGCCGAGGCCTGGCTGCGCCTCGGTGTGTTGCTGCTGCAGGATGGCGTCTGGGAGGGCAAGCGACTTCTGCCGGCCGGGTACGTGCAGGCGATGCGCACCCCGACGGCAGAGAATCCGTACTACGGACTCGGCGTTTACGTCGCCGGGCGGTATATCGCGCGGCGCGGCTTCGCCAATCCGGCGCGCGACACCGAGGCACGTCGCGTGCTGCACTCGGAGCCCTACCTCGCCGACGATGTGTTTCTGTTCGACGGCAATTCCAACCAGGTGGTGTTCATCATTCCGTCCCGCCGGCTCGTCGTTCTGCGGGTCGGCGACAATCCGCCGCGGGGAGCGGGCGGGGAGTGGGATAACAGCGCGCTGCCGAACCTGCTGATCCGCGGCTTACCTCAGGGGGGTTCTCCCCAGCCGCGTTGACTGCGTTATGGTGTTGTAGTCTAATATAACACTTAGGTTTTTCTCGTTGCAATGCTGCGCCGTCACCGGCGTAGCGCCGCATTGACATCGTTTTTTACAAGGATGCCCCGTCAATGAGCCGTCTGTCTTTGTCCTCCGTACCACGCCCGATTCTTTGGACCATCGGGGGTCTCGTCGCGCTGACGGCGCTCGGATTGCTTCGTTTGTACTGGCCGTTCGGTGCGGCCGATTCGGCCGGCAGTCCCGTGCCACTCGTCACGACGATGAGCATCGCGCCCGTCGAGGTGGCGGATCGGGTGTCGTTCACAGGCGCCATCGGCGCGCGCGACGAGGCGGCATTGAGCGCGGAAGAGGGCGGCCGAGTATCTGAATTGCACGCCGAGGTCGGTGATCGAGTCAGACGCGGGCAGCTGCTCGCTCGCCTCGACAATTCCATGGTCGCGCCGCAAATCGCAAGTCTGCAGGCCTCGCTCGAGGAGTCGCGGGCGAACGCCGCCGTTGCCGAGGCGGACTATCGTCGTGCGCAGGCGGTCGCAGCCATCGGTGCGTTGTCGGCCCAAGAGATCGAGCGACGTGGTGCCGCGTCGGTTGCGGCGCAAGCCAAGGTCAAAGTCGTCAGTGCTCAGCTTAGTGAGGCGCAGGCGCGCTACCGACGCACGGAGATTCGTGCGCCGTTCGATGGCATCGTGCTCACGCGTGGCGCTGAGGTGGGTCAGTTGGCAAGTCCCGGCGGTGCGCCGTTGTTTCGTGTGGGGCGCGCCGGCGGCATAGAGATGCGCGGTAACGTCGCTGAGCGAGATCTGCCGCGACTGGCCGTCGGCCAGCCCGCGTCGGTGCGCGTCACCGGTGTCGAGCAGGCGTTTCCGGGCAAGATCCGTCTGATCGGCGCCGTGATCGATCCGCAGACTCGCCTCGGCAGCGTGCGCGTCGATCTGGTGCCGGACAAGGACCTTCGGCCAGGCGCTTTTGCGCGCGGCGAAATCAGCGTCGGCAAGGCCTCGCGCCCGATCATTCCGCAGACCGCCGTCATGAGTGATGCAGACGGCAACTACGTCTTCATCGTCGATCAAACGTCCAAGGTTTTGCGGCGCAGCATCACGGTGTCGGGCTCGCGACCCGAAGGCGTCGTGGTGACGAACGGTCTGCAGGCGGGTGATCGCATCGTCGTGACCGCAGGTCCGTACCTGCGCGCTGGAGAGACGGTGCGGGTTGCGCCATGAACAATATCTCTGCATGGGCGATACGTAATCCGACGTTCCCCATCGTGCTTTTTGTGGTGTTGAGTTTTATCGGTGTGGTGAGCTTTGTGCGCCTGCCGATCAATCTCAACCCTGACGTGACGTTTCCGATCATCATGGTTCAGGTCTCGCAACCGGGTGCCGCTCCGTCGGAGATCGAAACGCAGATCACTCAGAAAGTCGAAGGTGCGGTGCGCAGCGTGTCTGACGTGCGCAACATCAGCTCGCGAGCGAGCGAGGGCTCCTCGTTCACCAGCGTAGAGTTTCAGATCGGCACGCCCGTTGATCGGGCGCTGAACGACGTGCGCGATGCGGTGAGCAAGATCCGCGCGGATCTCCCCGAGGGTGTCGACGAGCCGCAGATCAACCGCATGGATGTCGAGGGCGGTGCAATCGCCTATTACGCGGTGTCGACGACCAATCGTACGCCCGAACAGTTGAGTTGGTACGTCGACAACACGATCAGCAAGCGACTGCTTGCACTCAGTGGGGTCGCACAAGCCTCGCGCGGCGGTGGAGTCTCGCGCGAAATTCGCGTCGAGCTCGATCCGTCACGCATGCAGGCTCTCGGCTTGACGGCCGCCGAGGTGAATCAGCAGTTGCGGCAGTTGAATATCAACGCGCCCGGCGGTCGAGCACAAGTGGGCGGAGGCGAGCAGTCGATTCGCGTGCTCGGATCGGCCGATACGGCGCTGACACTGGGTGCCACGCAGATCCGCCTGCTCAACGGCACCAACGTGCGATTGGCCGACATCGCCGAGGTACGTGATGCGGTGGGGGAGCAGCGCTCGATATCGCGACTCAACGGTCGCGCAGCGACGACGTTTGGTGTCTTCAAGGCGCGTGGCGCCTCGGATGTGACTACGCTCGATCGTGTCGAGGCGGAGATCGCGCGCATCCTGATCGAAGCGCCCGACATTTCGATCAAGCGAGTGTTCACCACTGTGGAGAACACTCGCGAGTCCTACAAGTCGGCGTTGACCGCCATGATCGAAGGTTCGCTCCTCGCGGTACTTGTAGTGTTCATTTTCCTCCGCGACTGGCGGGCCACGGCGATCTCGGCGCTCGCGATCCCGCTGTCGGCGATTCCGACGTTCGCCTTCATGTACTGGCAGGACTTCACCCTCAACACGATCAGTTTGCTGGCCCTGTCGCTGGTGGCGGGCGTGCTGGTCGACGATGCGATTGTCGAAATCGAGAACATCGTCCGGCATATGCGCATGGGCAAGTCCGGTTATCAAGCGGCGCTCGATGCCGCCGACGAGATCGGACTCGCGGTGGTCGCAACGTCGGCGACGATCATCGCCGTGTTTCTGCCGGTCAGCTTCATGGGTGGGTTCACCGGCCAGTATTTCAAGCAATTCGGCTTGACCGTGGCGGCCGCAGTGTTTTTCTCGTTGTTGGTCGCGCGCCTGATCACCCCGCTGGTCGCTGCATACACTTTGAAGCCGCATGAGGAGATCCGCTCGGCCGACGGCCCGATGATGACGGCGTATCTCGATTCGCTGCGCTGGAGCCTGCAGCACCGACGAGCCACCCTCGTCGGCGGGACGGTGTTCTTCATTCTCTCGCTGGTGTTACTTGCGCTCGTGCCGAAGTCACTGATCCCGCCCAACGATTTTTCCGCGGCGCAGATCAGCATTGAGTTACCGCCCGGCGTGCAGCTCGAGCAGACGGCGCGGGTTTCGGCACAGGTCACGGCGCTGGTTGCCTCGCAGCCTGAGGTCACTGACGTCATCGAATCGATTGGCGGCGGCGATGTCAGCGGTGGCGAAATCTACGTGTCGCTCGTGCCGCGTCAGCAGCGCGATGTGTCGCAGAAGGAATGGGAGGACCGCTTGAGTCCCCAGTTCGCCGCGATTCCCGATGCGCGGGTCACTTTCGTGGGTGGCGAGGGTGGAGGCGGGCGGCCGATCACTCTGTATTTGACGGGGGATGATCCCGCCCAACTCGATGCCGCGGCGCGACGCGCTGTGGCTGCGATGCGTGGGTTGCGTGAGCTGCGTGATCCGCGAGTCGCCGGCGATCTTCCCCGTCCCGAGGTGCTGGTCACGCCGCGACTCGACCTGGCGGCCGAGCTCGGTGTATCCGTGGCCGCCATCAGCCAAACCATTCGCATCGCCACGCTCGGTGATTTGCCGCAGAACGCGGCGAAGTTTTCGCTCTCGGACCGGCAAGTGCCCATTCGCGTGAGCCTGCTGGAGGGCGCGCGGCGTGATCTCGCGACGCTCGAAAACTTGCCCGTGCGCACTGCAAATGGCAGCACCGTGCCATTGAAAGCCGTGGCCGACATCAGTTTCGGGCAGGGACCCTCCGTCATCCGTCGCTACAACCAGAGTCGACGCATCGTCATTGAGTCGGATTTGGCCACCGGGTTCGAGCTAGGCCCCGCGCTCCAACGCGTCAACAATCTGCCCGAGATCAAGAATCTCCCCGAGGGCGTGCGTTTGGTGCAGGTGGGTCAGGCCGAGTTCATTCAGGAGCTCTTCAGCAATTTCCTGCTCGCCATCGTCGCCGGCATTCTGCTCGTGTTCGCGGTGCTCGTGCTGCTCTTCGCGCGGGTGTTCCAGCCGATCACGATTCTGGCGGCGTTGCCGCTCTCGGTGGGTGGAGCCGTGCTCGCGCTCATGCTCACGGGCAAGCCCTTCTCCATGCCCGTCGTTATCGGCTTCCTGATGCTGATGGGCATCGTCGGCAAGAATTCGATCCTGCTGGTCGATTTCGCCATCGAGGAAATGCGTGCCGGAAAGGAGCGCACGGAGGCACTGATCGAAGCGGGCCACAAGCGGGCACGGCCGATCATCATGACGACGGTGGCGATGGTGGCTGGCATGTTGCCGGTGGCCCTCAGCACGGCAGCCGGTGGGTTTCGCGCACCGATGGGTATCGCCGTGATCGGAGGGCTCATCACCTCGACCGCACTGACCCTGCTGATCGTGCCGGCGGTGTTTTCGCTGATCGACGATCTTGAAAAGTGGTCATCGCCACGCGTGGCGAAGTGGCTGACGAGCTCCGGCGAGCGAGACGTCGCCGCTCCGCGTTGAACTCGCGCCGCGATGATGCCTCGTTACCCTCGGCCCCAGAGCAAGGCAAGCAGTAAGGTGCTGAGCGCGATGTAGACCGTCGCCAGGGCACCGAGCAGCAACGGTTGCCAACCTTGGGCGATGAGACGGCGAATATCCGTCTCGAGACCCACGGCTGCGAGGGCGAAGGTCAACAATATCTGCGTGGCCGGGTTGGCATAGCGGCGTAGTTGCGGGTCGATCCAGCCGGTGTCACCGAGCAGCACCAGGGCGAGGAAGCCGAACACGAACCATGGAATGGGTGGGCTGCCCGTGCGGCTGCCACCCTGTGTTTGACGCGCCGCCCACAAGCCCATCCCGATGACGAGCGGTGCCAGCATTAACACCCGCGCAAGTTTGGCGACGGTCGCGAACTCGCCCTCGGCCTGTCCGCGCGCGAATCCCGCGGCCACGACCTGTGCGACCTCGTGCACGGAGGCACCGCTCCACAGGCCATACACCTCGGTGGGCATGTGCAGGGCCGCACCAATCAGGGGGTAGCTGAACATCGCGATCGTGCCGAACAAGGTCACGGTC
>Ga0209358_10000839_pt1 | contig 26057 bp, 26 predicted proteins | sample LauGreFa1BDMLBSN_2_FD_187574 | JGI IMG/M metagenome (GOLD analysis project Ga0209358, IMG submission 187574) | Freshwater lake microbial communities from Lake Michigan, USA - Fa13.BD.MLB.SN (SPAdes) (version 2) | ecosystem: Environmental > Aquatic > Freshwater > Lake | place: Lake Michigan, USA...
CACCATGCGCACTCGGTTGTGCATGAATCCTGTTGCATTCAATTCGCGCATACCTGCATCTACAAGCGGATAGCCAGTCTTCCCTTCACACCACAACTTGAATTCTTCCTCGTTGTTGTTCCATTCAATGAAGTCATATGCAGGTTTAAATGCCTTGTTAACAGTGTCTGGAAAGTGATAAATAATCATTTGATAGAACTCTCTCCAGATTAATTCATTCAACCATTTTTCATTGGATGTTAAGCCATAGAGAACTAGCGCTCGCGTGCTCACTGTCCCGAATCTTAAATGCAAACTCATACGAGTTGTTCCTTCAATAGCAGGAAAATCGCGATTAAGATGATAGTTCTGAATGGCATGTGTATTCAGCTGAATTGTTGGAAATGAGAGCTCTGTTTTTTTAAAACCAATTTGCTCGAGTGAAGGAAATTTGAATGTTTTAGTTTGAAGGAAATTCGATTGAAGCTCTTCCGATGGGTAGCAAACAATAGGATGCGAAACCAATCGTGCTTTCCATTTCTTGCTGTAAGGGGTATACACAGTATAGGGAAGTCCATCGTCTTTGGTTACTTCACTGGCTTCGAAGATGACGTGATCTTTCTTCCCAATAAATGGTATTCCCTTTTCCTTCAATGAATCATAGATGCCCTTGTCTCTCTTGCGTGCATTGGGTTCGTAATCGCGATTGGCGAATAAATTCTGCACTTCGAATTCATTCATTAATTGTTCAATCGCTTCTTCGGGGGTACAATGAAACACACGCAGAGCACTTCCAACAGAAATCAATTGCTCATGAATGGATGTAAGCGTTGAATGGAGGAACTGAACGCGCGCATCTTTCTTCGGAAGATGTTTTAAAATGTTTGGATCGAAAATGAAAATAGGAAGGACCGGAAATTCTCCAGAGAGAGCCGTGAATAGGGCGTGATTATCATTCATTCGAAGATCTCTTCGAAACCAATGAATGTTTATTTTAGTTTTTTCCATAGACATTGGACAAAGCGTCTTGAATAGTTTTAAATCGGAATTCAAATTCGGTTGACTTTATTTTCAGGTTTGAAAGTCGCTGGCTCACGAGAACAAGTTGCGACATTTCTCCGAAGATAATTCTCAAAGCGAAGGCGGGGACTTTCGGAAGGAAGAAAGGTTTTTTTAAGACCTTGGCTAGTGTTTTAGAAAATTCATAATTGGTCACGGGGCTGTCAGATGTTGCGTTGTACACTCCCGATTCTACAGTGCTTTCAAGACAATGAATGAACATGCGAACCAAATCGTTCTCGTGCACCCAACTCATGTATTGATCTCCATTGCCAACAGCAGAGCCGATTCCCGCTTTGAAAATAGGAGCAAGTTTTTTCAGTGCGCCGTCATTCGCGCTTAATACAACCCCAATGCGTAAATGAATATTTTTTATGGAAGGGTGAAGTGAGGCACTCGCGTTTTCCCATTGCGCTGTTAAGTCAGCTAAGAAACCACTTCCAACAGAAGCTGTTTCATCTTGAAGTTCATAGGAGTTTTTGTAATATCCAGATGCACTTGCTCCAACTAAAACATGCGGAGGCGTTTCCATTTCATTCAAGATTTCACAAAGAAATTCGGTTGAAGAAATTCTGCTAGAAACCATGAGTGCTTTGTTAGCTGTGCTCCACTTATTAGCCACGCTGTATCCGGCTAAATGAACGACTCCTTGTATGTTAGGTAGAAGAGATTTGTTCAGTTCTTTAGTCGTGGGATTCCAATAGACGTGCTGGAACATTTCGGAAATAACACCCTCTTGTTTGCGCTGGGTGGTTAGGTTTGTGACAGCATGTCCCTTTTCCAGCAATGCTTGAATAATTTGCTTTCCAATAAACCCGGTTCCTCCTGTGACTAATACATTCATAGCATTAAAACACCCTGAAGGCTATTTAGTTCTCTTGTATTTTTTGAAGCTCAGCAAGCTCGAAATAAAGTCCTTTTTGAGCGAGTAATTCTTCGTGTGTTCCGCTTTCTGCGAGCTGACCTTGCTGCAGCACGAAGATTTTATCGGCATGATGAACACTGCTGATTCGATGAGAAACAATGATATTGGTTTTTCCTTCTCGAATTTTTTTCAGGCCGCGCATAATCTTCTCGTCAGTCTGGGTGTCAACAGCCGAAAGACAATCGTCAAGAAGTAAAATTTCCGGATTTGAAATAATGGCGCGAGCTATGGAGAGTCGTTGCTTTTGTCCACCGCTCAAATTAATGCCTCGTTCTCCAAGAAGAGTCTCATATTTTTCTTCGAAGCCAAGAATGTTTTCGTGTAAATCAGCTGTTTGAGCAGCCCGTGTAATTTCATTTAATGTCGCATTCCCATTTCCAAAGCGAATATTGTTTTCAATAGTATCTGAGAATAAAAAAACATCTTGCGGAACAATGCCTATGAGGCTTCTGTATGCATTGGTTTCCAATTGAGCTATGTCAATTCCATTCATGGAAATGGCTCCAGATGTGGGCATATATGCTTTCATGAGCAACTGAACAATAGAAGATTTCCCAGAGCCCGTGTGTCCAATAAAGGCAACGGTTTTCCCTTTGTGTATTTCTAAACTCAGGTTTGAAAGTGCTTCAATGTTCGTTTCAGGATATGTGAAAGAGACATTTTTAAATTGTAGCGTTTCGAAAGTTTGAACGGTTTCGTTACCGCTTGAAATAGCAGAAGTCTGATTTAAAAATGCGAGGATACGAGTCATACTCGCTTCTCCCTTCAATACTAAACTTGTTACCCATCCCACACTCGCAAACGGCCAAGTGAGAAGGTTGACGTAAAATATAAATTGTACAATCACTCCATAAGTAATATTTCCAGCAGCAACCTCACGGGCACCAATGTACAGTGTAAGAAGCGTTGAAAGTCCAACTAGCATCCCAATAACAGGCGTAAACAACGCATCTGTTTTCACCAGATGCATTTGTAATTTTTTATAGGACTGACTTTGCTTGTAGAAATGCTTAATGAAGTGATTTTCTAAGCCGAATCCTTTCAGCACTCGTATGCCGCTCATACTTTCTTGAACGGTGGTTGAAAGTTCACTTTGCTGACGTTGAACGCGCTCTGTCTTTTTGTTGATTCTTCTGCTAACAAGAAAAATTCCGATCATCATGAAAGGCAGTGGAAGCAAGGTGTAAAACGTAAGCTTAGGAGAAATTTTGTACATAATGCCAATACACATGGCGAAGAGAACAATCAGGTTCAAAGTATACATAACAGCTGGGCCGAGGTACATACGAACGCGTCCAACATCTTCGCTAATTCGGTTCATGAGATCACCCGTGCGATTGACTTTGTAAAACGAAACATCTAATTTTTGGTAATGCGCATAGATGGAATTTTTTATATCGAATTCCATCCAGCGCGACATGACAATAAGTGTTTGTCTTTGGAAGAAAAGAAAAATTCCTTTGAAGAGATAAAAGAACAAATAAAGACCGGCAATAAGTATTGCAATGTAGATTACCCAATCATGGAATGCACTGTTGTTTCTGACTTCTGGAATGTCGTTAGACAGTCCAAACCAACTTCTACATAGAGCAAGTGTTTCAGGGTAATGAATGGTTTGAATTTTCCCTTGTGCGGCGCTCAGAGCTTCGGCTAGAAAGTCAACGCCTTCTCCTACCACAATGGGTGCGTATACATTGAAGGCCGTGGAAAGAACAATGAACAAGGTTCCTAGGAGCAATCGTCCACGGTATTTCCAAAAAAGATAATTGAGTTTAAGTAGTGATTTCAAAATTAGAATTCAAAGTTCCAAGTAATGCTTGGTAGTATTGGGAATAGACTTACTTGTCTTGCTGTTATTTGGAAGCCACCGTTGTCATTGTCTTTTGTTGCGAAGTAAATGAAATACGGATTCATTCTGTTGTAAAGGTTGTACACAGAGAAGTTCCAGCTGCTTCGGAATTTGCGCGGCTCTTCCACAACTTGATTCAATTCAGCATCGAATCGAGAGCGCGTTAGCTTTCCTTTCACGTTCAATGAAAAGTCTGCGCGGTGATATGGCGCCATGCGGAAACTGTTTCTTTCGCCATACACTTCAACTAAATTTCCTTCAAAGAAATACCGTGAAATAGGAAGCGTAATGGCATTTCCTGTTGCATAGACAAACACAAATCCTAAATCAACGCGCGGTGAAAGGGTATACATCAAAACAACATTTAAGTCGTGACGTCTGTCCCAACGTGTCGGATAGGCTTTGCCATTATTCACTTCTTCAAATATGCGCATGGTCTTGGCCCAAGTATATCCGACCCAACCTGAAAAATCTCCCATTCGCTTTTTAATGAAGAATTCTGCACCGTAGCTGTACCCTCTTCCGAATACAAGTAGGTTGTCGATGTTGTCGCCAACGGTTTGGTCTGGAGTAGAGCCTTCTTTATAATCGCTCTGGTTTTGCATATCCTTGTAGTAAACCTCAACGCTCGATTCCCAACTATCGTCAAAGAAATTTCTGAAATATCCCACACTCACTTGCGAAGCAAGTTGTGGCTTTAACCTATCTGTACTCGGCAACCAGACATCTGTCGGTAGCGATGAAGGTGAGAGGCTGGTGAGTGTAATGAATTGAAGATTTCGAGACAGCGCCATTTTGAAGCTTGAAGCTTTATTGATTTCATAGCGCGCATTGAATCGCGGTTCAAATCCGACATAATCTGCAACTTTTTTATTTTTCTCGTAGATAGTTGTAATAGGAGTTGTAGATCCTCCAACGCTTGAAGTTGAAGTTGGATAGGTGTATCGGGTAAAAGGACCCACATGCATGAAATAGGGAATGCGCACACCGGCATTGATTCTCCATTTTTCGTTTATATCAAAATCATCTTGAAAGTAGGCCGCCGACTCATGGGAATATAATTTCACTTGTTCACCTAAATCGAAATCTACATCGCCGCTGGAGGCATAGGTGTTGTTCGGTGTGAATTTATGAAAAGTGTAATCCAGGCCCCATTTCATTCGGTGGGTTGGATTAGGAAAATAACTCCACTGAACTTTAGCACCGTAATCTCGAATGCCACTGCTTAGCCCGAAAGTGAATTGATCTTGTTTTCCTTCAAATTGAAATTTGTAATCCGTGTAGGTTAAAATGGCGTTCATGAACAGTTTGCTTCCCGATTGATGGGCCCAGCGAATTGTTCCTGTGGTGTTTCCCCATGGAATACGAGTTGAGAACCCGGCATCCGAACTGTTGAATGAGAACACATCTTTTCCGGTGTATACGCTCGCGAAAAGTTGATCGCGCTTGGAAAGACGGTAATTGAATTTTGCATTCAAATCATAAAAGAAATAACCCGATCCGTTAAAGCTGCTTTCTGGATTCATGAAAGGTTTTGCCAGAATATCTATGTAGGTTCTTCTTCCGGAAAGAATAAACGAAGAAGTGTCTTTTTTAATGGGTCCTTCAACAGTAAAACGACTGGCAATGGTTCCAATACCACCAGCGCCATGAAAAGACTTACTATTTCCTTCTTTCAAATTAATGTCTAAGACGGAGGATAGCCTACCGCCGTATGAAGCGGCACCTCCTCCTTTGGTTATTTCAATATTTTTAACGGCATCTGCGTTAAATACACTGAAGAATCCAAAAAGATGTGATGCGTTGTATACCGTTGAATTGTCGAGAAGAATAAGGTTTTGATCTACCCCGCCACCGCGAACATAGAACCCCGCATTACCTTCTCCACTGCTTTGCACGCCGGGAAGAAGCGTTATTGTTTTCAAGATGTCTACTTCACCGAAAATGACAGGGATTTTTTTTATCTGTTCGATTCCAATTTCAATTTTGCCCATTTCAGTGCTTCCGACATTGTCTTTCCGTGTGCCTTCAATTATGACAGGTCCACCCGTAAATGAAATAGGATTAAGCTCAAAGTCCTTGTGAAGATTAGATTGAAGTTTCAACGGAGCTACGAAGGTCTCGTATCCCACACAACGCAATTCCATTTCATAATTTCCTGCGGGAAGTGTAATGGAATAAAATCCGAAACTGTTGGTAACAACTCCGATGTTCTTATTCTTAATTAACACGGTTGCGCCAATGATACTTTCTCCGGTTGCATGGTCGCGAACGTCCCCACTAACCGAGTAGTTCTGTGCAAACGAAGTCGATCCAAGGACAAAAACGAGAAGAAAGAATAAAATGCTATTTTTCATGTTGAAATATCGATGGCGAAGTTAATTCTATACCTGTTTACGAAACATTATTTTTTTGGATTTGTTCTACATCGTAGTTTCGCAGTCTAATGAAAAAATCTTTTGCGCTTTTTGTTGTTTTCCATTTTGCTTTTTTGGCCTCAAGTCAGTTAGCAAATCGTACAACAATCGCAGTAAGAACCGAGAATTCACCTGTTTTGGACGGGCTGTTGACTGATGAAGCCTGGTTAAATGCGCCGGTGACCGATCAGTTTTGGGAGATTCAACCCCATCCAGGAAGGCTTCAAACTCACAATACAGAGGTTAGGGTTGTCTACACAAATGAAGCGCTGTATGTTGGTATATACGCATATGATCCAGCGCCAGATAGCATTCTTCAACAATTAACGGGAAGAGATGGCGATGGGAATTCAGACTATGTGGGTGTTGCCTTGAATTGTTATAAAGACGGCGTAACGGGATACATGTTTGCTGTTTCTCCAAGAGGTGAGCAATACGATGCGAGGCAATCTGCAGACGGAGAAGACCCCTCCTGGAATGCCGTTTGGGATTGCAAGACGAAGATTGTAAATGATGGGTGGATTGCGGAATTTAAAATACCATACGCAGCCTTGCGTTTTCAGAATTTACCAGAGCAACATTGGCATGTGAATTTTACGCGTGAAATTAGAAGAAGCCGTATTCAGGCAAATTGGAGTTTTGTGGATCCTGCAGGTGCTGGTTTCTTGGCTCAAATGGGGCATTTGAAAGGAATAAATGGAATTGTTCCGCCGAAGCGTATTTTCTTCTATCCATATATTTCAACATACAGCAAGAAGGAACAGGCAGGCTCAAATGAATTCGCATACAATGCAGGAATGGATTTGAAAATTGGCTTGAATGAAGCTTATACTTTGGATGCAACGCTTATTCCTGACTTCGGTCAAACCATTAGCGATCAATTAATCTTGAATTTAACTCCTTATGAAATTCAGTTTCAAGATAATCGACCCTTCTTCAACGAAGGATTAGAACTGTATGAGCGCGGAGAGATTTTTTATTCTCGACGAATTGGTGATATACCTTTTGATTATTACACGGTGAATGCAAAGCGGAGAGAGAACGAAGTATTAATCTCTAACCCTTCACAACAACGCGTCATAAACAGCACGAAAATTGGTGGTCGAAATTCTAAAGGGTTGGCCATAGGTTTTCTGAATAGTTTAACAGCCGAAAGCTATGCCGAGTTTCGAGATACCATTACAGGGAAGGCACGAACAGAGCTGACAAATCCGATTACGAATTCAAATGTTTTTGTCGTTGATCAAAATCTACCACACAACTCATTTGTCTCCTTCACGAATACAAATTTAACGCGATCAGGAAAGGCTTATGACGCCAATGTTAGCTCTGTGGAAGGGACTTTTAGAAATAAGAAGAATACCTACGAACTGCACCTCCATGGAGCATATTCTATGAAGAATGGGTTAAATCAATTCAATGAAACTCCGAGCGATAAAAATGGGGGAATGGGCGAAGTGAAGTTTTCGAAGGTGAGCGGAAACTTTAATTTTCAATTGCTGCACTACACCGAAAGCAATACCTATGACCCAAATGACCTCGGTTATCTGCAAGCGAACAATGAACAAGTTAATTCTGGAACCGTTGGGTATTCTATTTACAAGCCCTTTTGGAAATTGAACAAAGCTTGGACGAATTTCTCCTACGCACGTTCGAATCTATACCTACCAAGAACATTTACTTCAAATTATGTTGAAGGAGAATTCACCGCCATCACAAAAAAATTCCTTTACATAAGTCTGAATTACGACGCTGCACCTACCCGAGGTTATGATTTCTTTGAACCGCGTGTTGACGGAATGAAATTTCAAACGTACAAGTACTTCCGAGGAGGAATTTACGTGAGCTCAGATTACCGAAAAAGATTGGCCATTGATGCGGGAACGGGTTACGGAGTTTATGAAAATGCGGGTCGATATGTTTTAAACTGGAGAATTTCTCCGCGCTTCCGCTTGAACGATAAATGGATGCTCACGTATGTTTACAGCAAACAACAACACTTCAATGACTTAGGGTTTGCGACCTTTGATGCAGGTGCTCCAGTGTTTGGAAAACGTGACGCTATTTCGCATACCAATGTGCTGACAGTTGCTTTTGCTTTCGATCCAGTTAATAGCATGAACGTGCGCTTTCGTCATTATTGGGGATATTCGAGGTATCATGAATTTTTCGGGTTGAAGGAAGATGGCACATTGGGTTCTACTGATTACACGGGTCTCAACAACGAAACGAACGATTTTTCAGCAGCAAACCGAGATTTCAATTCATTAACCGTAGATCTTTTCTACAAATGGATTTTCCGTCCCGGAAGCGAAATGATTTTCGCATGGAAATATTCAATTATCCATGAAGACAATCAAATTCAGGCGAATCTGCTTTCCGATTTCAATCAAACCACTCAAATGCCTTTCAGTAACTCAGTTTCTATTCGAATGATATACTTCCTCGATTATCGAATGCTTTCCAAGAACAAAGGGGAAGGGGTGTACAAGTATCAGTAATTTCTATTAATTTTAATGGTGCAACCCTTTTTAAGGGGGAGTTGTCTATACTGTAACAATGGAAGAAAAGACTCTTATACAATCGTGTATTCGTGGCGATAAGTCGGCGCAGCACTTGTTGTACAAGAAGTTTTCCTCTTTGGTGTTTGGAATTTGTCTTCGTTACGCGAAGAATAGAATGGAAGCAGAGGATTCCATGCAAGAAGCTTTTGTTAAAATATACAATCACTTGAAAGACTATCAGTCTGCTGGTAGTTTCGAAGGCTGGGTGCGTAGAATTGCCGTGAACACTGCAATAACAGGGTATAGAAAAAACTTGCGCGGAAGATTGGAAGATGAAATTGATGACCGCTCCGAATACGCAAACAGTTTGGTAGAGCACCACGATGCAGACTACACCATGGAAGAGTTAATGATTTGTGTTCAGGCGCTTCCAAGCGGATATCGCACGGTGTTCAACTTGTATGCTGTAGAAGGATACAAGCACAAAGAGATTGCCGAGATACTGCAAATAGATGTGAACACATCGAAGTCGCAATTCTCTCGTGCAAAAGGACAATTACAGAAGGCGTTACTCGAATTGAGTGCGCAGAAAATACCAGTAGAATCATAAGTATAAGTATATGGAAAATTTGATGAGTAAAGTCGTGAGTGACTTACAGAATTACGCTCCACAGGCACCGGCTGGAATGGAAGATCGTATTCAAAAGGCGCTGAATAAAAAGAAGTCTTTTTGGAGTTTTTCTTGGTACACCATGAATGTCTATTTAGTAGCATTAGTGGGTGCGGGTGTGTTGGCTTTGGTCTTTTCGAATCGCAGCGAGACCATTGCTGTTGCGCAAAATTCAGCCCCTGCGGCAACAGAAGTAAACGCAATTCCTGCATCTGTTGTCGATTTGAATACCAGCAGCCATGTGATTTTGAATGCAGAGAAGGAATCGAAAGCGACTCCAGCAAAAACGATAAGACGATCAAAGATTGTTCAAGGAGAAACTAGCGTTTCGGCCTTGGTGGTAGAAAATTGTCAAAGCACTCCTATTGTCGAGCCAGCTATTGTTGAGGTAGCAGAAACTGTTGAGGTTCAGAGAATGCCGGAGGAAATTCAAGTTCCTTACCCGACGAAAGAGGTAGTTAAGGCTAAAGGCAGAACGCTGAAATTGACAAGGCTTACCGGGAAGTGAATCCGTACATTCGCTATACCATGCGATATTTTTGCTTAATAAGTTTGTTTGTTCTTATAGCCCAAGAGTCTTGGGCTTTTGCCGTTTCAGACACGCTTATTATTGATGGCGAAGTGATATACATTGAGGAACGGAATTCGCCATTGACAGATTCTCTCAATCAAGCAAGAAAGAGTGATTTCAAGGAAAAGCGAAAAGCTCCAGTTTGGGGGCTAGATGGTGGCTTTGGATTCCAGATGACTGATTTTTCAATTTCGAATCAAGTTTACCCAGAGTTGTTGGGTGCGAATGAATTTCTAGGAATTTCGAATAACACAGTTTATCACTCGAATTTCGCATTAGGAACATACTTCAGAGTGCATAAAAATATCGAAATTGGAGTTTCTGTTTTGAGGTCGAATGGCACTATTAACGAATCGAATGCATTGGTATACAGCACGAGTAACACTGTTTCATTTTTCACTAGCGAAAATCAAATTGAACAAGTCTTCCAGACAGAGGTGCAACCCGGTGTTTTTGAATTAGACACCGTGAGTCTTTCGACGTTCTCGCAAACGTTCAGTTTAAGTTCGCTTCAAGTGCCTCTGAAATTCCGCTTCTATGTGAATGATTTTACTGTTAAATCGAAATGGAAAGCATTCGGAGAAATCTCTCCGATCTACCGTTCGTTTAAGTTGAAAAACACCGGGGAGAATTCCAATCAAATGCTTTTCATGAATTCTGCTGGTAGTTTTGTAAATGCAAATCTTAGTAATCAGAATTGGAATCAATTCGGGGTATTGGTCGGAGTGGGTTCAGAGTTTCAATTAACGAAGAAACTAAATGCGTTTGCGCAAGCGAATTGGAGTTTTCCACCCGTGAATAAAGTGGGAGACTCGGGATTGAATTATAGCATGCAATACAGTAACTTATTTCTTGGACTAAGAATACTCATGAACGATGGAAAATAAATTCAAAGCTTTGACCTATATTCGTGTTATGCGTCACTACATAGTTTTAATTCTTTTGCTTGCTTCGTATGTTGCGGAAGCACAATTCCCAAATCCGAGTTTCGAGCAAAACACTGCTATGCCTCAGTTATTGGGTGAATGGAACAAAATCGTCGGCTGGAACAACGCAGGAAGCGAGGTTGCAGGGCCTGATTATTATAAAGTCGGTGCCAGTAGCGCATGTGATTTGCCAGAAACTCCCTTTGGTTTGTTGAATGCCAGCAACGGAAATGCTATGGTGGGAATTACCATGTGTGGTAGAAATTTCACGAACAGAAGAACCTACCTTCAATGCCAGCTTCAGGCACCTCTTATTAGAGGAAAAAAGTATAAAATCTCGTTTTATTTGGCCAATGGAAAATCAACAGTAACCAGCAGCGCAGGGCTAGCGATAGATCACATTGGAGCTTATTTGTCAACCTTTGCGCCTGTTCAAACAGGTTTCGACCCGCTTTATTTTTCTCCTCAGTTTGCAATTGATAGCGTCTTTTATTCTGAAACATGGAAAAAAATTAGTTTCGAATACATGCCTTTAATTGATGACGAGAAATTTTTCACACTAGGTGTTTTTGGCTCTGATTCAGAGCGCGAGATTGTAATAGAAGGTTCTGGAAACCCTGAATTTGGGTATTATTTCGTAGATAATTTCTCGTGTATTGAAATTGACGGTGACAATGTTCCCGATGAGAATGTCACAGACAAAGGGCCTGCTCCTGCGAAAGTAAACTATGTGTTTGTTCCGAATTCGTTTACCCCGAATGGCGATGGTCAGAACGATGTGTTCATGCCAGTTGGTGAAAGTGGAAACATTGTAAGTGTTGAAGTCTTTTCGCGCTGGGGCGAGTTGCTCTTCCAGTCGAAAAATGTTTCCAATCCAATGTGGGACGGAACGAACGGTAAAAACGTTTGTCCAGATGGAACGTATTACTACGTGGTTAAATACAGAATTGCTAAAACAGGTGAGGATGGAACTCAATCTGGATATGTTACACTTCTGCGCTAGGAGCAGTACCTTCGCGTAATGAAGGTTATTCAAGAAATCCCGCTTAAAGTTTCACCATTGGTTCAAGATTTATTGAATCATGATGAAAATGTGCGACCGTTTATTTCGGATTTTTTCACTAAAGAAAATTGTATAGCAGCAGCACGAAATAGATCATATTCAAAGGAGAATAGGAGTGTCTTGTCGAATCAATTAATTCAGCAATATCAGCCACTTGGTTTATCTGAGAATTTGGAGAAGAATATTCAGTCGCTTCGTTCAGAAAATAGTTTTACGGTTGTAACTGGACATCAGATATGTTCTGCAGGTGGTCCGCTTTATTTGATTTACAAATTATTCACGGCTATTCGAATAACCCAAGAGTTGAATGCTAGTCAGACAGAATTTAATTTTGTACCTGTGTATTGGATGGCCACAGAAGATCACGACATAGAAGAGATTCGTCACTTCCATTGGGGCAACGAAAAGGTCGAATTAGCCTTAAAGTTTGAAGGAATAGCCGGTGAACTTCCAACAGAAGATTTTCTTTCTTGGTTTAATGAAAAGAGGGTAGAAGGCAAGTTCAACGAAATAGGATTGAGTGAATTGTTTATTCAAGCCTATTCGAAAAATAATTTTGCTGAATCAACACGTTTTTGGGTGAATGAATTGTTAGGCGAGTTTGGTTTGGTGTGTATAGATGGAAATGACAAAAAAATAAAGGAGTTGGCAGCATCTCTTTTCGACAAGGAAATTCAAGATGACTTTGTTTTTTCTGAAGTGTCGAAAACAAATGCGGTGTTGGAAAATTCGGGATACAATCCAAGCATTCAACCGCGAGAATTTAATTTATTTTGGTTGAAGGAAAACGGTGAGTTGAAAATCCGAAAGCGAATCGATAAAAACGGTGCTCAATTTAAAACGAGTGACGGCGAAAGGTACTTTACGAAGTTGGAGTTGAGTAAAATTACAAGTGCATTGAGTCCGAATGTTTTGCTGCGTCCGCTTTACCAGGAAAAAATACTTCCCAATATTGCCTATGTCGGAGGTCCTTCAGAATTGGGCTATTGGCTTCAGTTGAAGAATGCCTTTGATGCTGCAGAGCTTCAAATGCCTTTGTTGGCGCATCGTCTTTCAATGGTGCTTGTTCGGAAGCGTGATTTAGAATTTGTAGCGAAAAATGAATTAGATCTTGTCGAATTGGTTCAAGAAAAATTGCACGAGGCGCAAAAGAAAATGTTGGGGTCGATGAATGTGAAATCTTTTGAAAATGAAATTTCAATTACTTCAAAAAACTTCGGGAATTTGCGCAGTTATATCTCTGAGATAGATGCCTCGTTAGTGAGTTGGATAAGCGCAGAGGAAAAGAAGCAAATTGATCAATGGGGAAGCATTGAACAAAAAATAAAGAAGGCGATTAAATCAAAGGAAGAAGTAAAGTTTAGTCAATTAGAAAAGTTTTTCGCCTTCACTCATCCGAATAACATTCAACAGGAACGTGTTTTTTCACTTTTGTACGCTGCTGAAATTGTAGGATGGAAGAATTTGCTGGAAGTGATGAAACAACTCGATCCGTTTACGAATTCAAGTACAATTGCAGGATAATTGCTGCGCTGACTTTGTCGAGATTCTCTTTGATCTGACGTTGGCTTTTGCGCATGCCACCCTGATAAAGCGCTTCAGCTGCGAGCTGACTGGTATTGCGCTCATCAATTCGAACCAATTCGATCGCAGGAAATTGTTTTCTTAACCATTCCGCAAATTCATTCTGCTTTATCGTAATCGGAGCTTCTGTATCGTCGGCATGACGAGCCTCTCCCAATACCAGGGTGGTAACTTTCTCTCTCGGAACCAATAGAATTAAGTGAGCTTTGAGTTTATCTGTCGGAACAGTTTCCAACGGCGAAGCCACAATACGAAGGCTATCGGTAATGGCTAATCCCGTGCGCTTTTCTCCAAAATCAATTCCCAATGCCTTTGACATGTTTTCGCTTATTTTTGACGAAATTATAGCAAAAGCATGTTACAGCATAAAGACACCATTGAATTAGCTTGGGAGAACAGAGAATTATTGAAGAGTGAAGATACCCGAATGGCCATTCGGGAAATTATTGAAGCCTTAGATAAAGGCAAGTTGCGCGTTGCTCAACCTTTGGAGAATGGGAACTGGCAGGTGAACGATTGGGTGAAGAAAGCTGTGATCATGTATTTTCCTATTCAGGAAATGAAAACAATTGAAGTAGGTCCGTTTGAGTTTCACGATAAAATGGAATTGAAGAAAGACTATGCAGCACAAGGAGTTCGGGTTGTTCCTCACGCTATTGCGCGTTACGGAGCACACTTGGAAGCAGGCGTTATCATGATGCCTTCATACGTTAACATAGGGGCTTATGTAGGCGCGGGTAGCATGGTTGACACCTGGGCAACCGTGGGTTCATGCGCTCAGATTGGTAAGAACGTTCACTTGAGTGGTGGCGTTGGAATTGGAGGAGTGCTGGAACCTGTTCAAGCAGCTCCTGTTATTATTGAAGACGACTGTTTCATTGGTTCGCGTTGTATTGTTGTGGAAGGAGTGAGAGTTAGAAAAGAAGCAGTCCTTGGTGCGAATGTCGTTCTTACACAGTCTACGAAAATTGTAGATGTAACCGGAAAGGAGCCTGTGATATACATTGGTGAAGTGCCGGAACGTTCGGTAGTGATTCCGGGAAGTTTCACGAAGCAGTTTCCTGCTGGAGAATTTCAAGTTCCGTGTGCATTGATCATAGGAAAAAGAAAAGAAAGTACAGATTTAAAAACCTCACTCAATGCTGCATTGAGAGAATACAATGTATCCGCATAATTTCCATATAGATTTAAAATGAAAAAAATCGCATTAGTTTTAGTTGCATCGATAATATCGGTTGCAACATTCGCTCAGCGCTCTGCAATTGATAAAGTGGCTAACGCTGCTTGTGATTGTATCAATGCCACTGAAATCAATAACGACATGACCTCTATGGATGCTGAGATGATGCTCGGACAGTGCATGGCTCCGTCAATTATGGAGAATATGGATGCGTTAATGAAGGAAATGAAATTGAAGGAATTCAATCAAGAAACTGGATATCAAATTGGAATAGAAGTAGGCAAAAAATTGGGTGCCATGTGTCCTAAGTTTATCGAGCTCTCCTTGATCATGGCGCGTAATGCAAATAGCGAAGATGAGACCACTGAAGAGTATGATGATTCTGGTGAGCAAGTTGAAGAAGAGTATTCTGAAGAAGATGCAGAAATTGGCATTATTACAGGAAGATATATAAGAGAAGAGGGCGGTGCTCAACGATACATTGTTATTAATGTAGATGGTGTTGAAGAGAAACTACTTTGGTTGTATTGGTTCGATGGGGCAGATGACCTGCTAGCAGATCCTTCGTTCTATTTGAATCGCGAAGTTTACATTGAATACGTGACCTTCGAAATGTTCGATGGAATTTCACGGACATACATTCCCGTTAAAGTTTTAGTGAGTCTGTTGGGCAACGAATAAGCATGAAGTTTCTCATTATTCAAACAGCGTTCATTGGCGATGTGGTTTTAGCAACCCCAATGGCCGAGGCTTTGGCGCAATTGGATAAAGCAGAAGTTCATTTTTTGGTTCGAAAGGGAAACGAAACTTTACTGGAAAATAATCCGTTCATAGACCGCGTTTGGATTTGGAACAAGCAACAAAATAAGCTTCGGAATTTAGTTCAATTAGCAAATAAAATTCGGAAAGAGAAATTCGATTGCGTAATCAATTTGCAGCGCTTTACTTCAACAGGTTTTCTAACGTGGCGAAGCGGTGCTTTGAAGAAAATTGGATTTCAAGAAAATCCATTTTCATTTTGTTTCAGTTCGAAATTCAAGCACGAAGTGAATAATGGACTTCATGAAGTAAACAGAAATTTAGAATTGCTTCGTGAATTTGTTCCGGGTGATTTCCCCCCGCGATTGTTTCCTTCAGCAAGAAATTTTGAAAAAGTTGCAGAGTATAAAAGCAAGTCTTATGTCTGCGTTGCTCCATCTTCCGTATGGTTCACCAAGCAATGGCCGAAGGTGAATTTCATTCAACTCGTAAAAGAATTATCGAGTAAGCATCACGTGTTTTTATTGGGAGCGAAATCAGATTTTGATTTGTGTGAAGAGGTGAGGGGAGCTGAAAATTTCAACGCAACGAATCTTTGTGGAAAACTGAATTTCTTAGAATCAGCAGCACTTATGAGAGATGCTGCAATGAATTTCGTGAACGATAGCGCGCCCATGCATTTTGCTTCTGCTATGAATGCACCAACCACTGCTTTCTTTTGCTCAACGATTCCTGAATTTGGATTCGGTCCACTTTCAGAGCGCTCGCGCATTGTGGAATCAGCTGAAGATTTAGCATGTAGACCATGCGGATTGCATGGAAAAAAAACTTGTCCGCTCGGACATTTCAAATGTGGTGAAAGTTCTCTGGAGCGAATTGAAATCCTTGCGCAATGCTAGATCTGTTCAATCATTGGCAGCGTCCTGAAGGAAAGGAAATTATTTTAATTGGGTCATGTTTTTCCGACAATTTGAAACCATACCTGGAAGAGGATAATTTCAAAGTAACCTCCAATGTTTTTGGAACTTTATTTCATCCCATTCCTATTTTCAATTGGTTGAAGTATGCTTGTCGAAATCATATTTCGGAAGATGAAATGCAACTTGTTTTTCATGAGGAAAAATGGAAGTCGCTTGCTGGTGGGAAAGTATTAAGAGCACATTCAAAAGAGGAGCTGATTCAGATTGTCCATTCAAACCTGGCCATTCTGCACAACACTCTGAAATACGCAAGTACTTTGGTAATTACGCTTGGGACGGCTCATGCCTGGACTCACAAGGATTTGGGGATAGTGGGAAATTGCCAACGACTTCCACAGCAGGAGTTTCAACAAGAAATTATTGAATTGAATGAAATGATAAACTCAGGCGCAGAGTGCATTCGTTCAATAATGCGGTTAAATCCGAATCTCCGAATTGTTTTTACAGTGTCACCGGTCAAACATTGGCGCATGGGTGTGGTGGAAAATGCACGAACAAAAGCGCGATGTTTGGAATTGGCACATCAACTTTGCATGAATTTTAACGCAACTTATTTTCCTTCATACGAATTCGTAACTGATGTCCTTAGAAACGATGATTATTTTGAAAGTGATCGTTGTCATCCAAACGAAATGGCTATTGCTCTTGTTGCACGGGAATTTCTAGTGTTTTCAAGGAAAATAAACGAAAAAACAATGGGCATTTAACGTTAGCATAACATAGTTGATGTTTGTTTGCAAAGTAAAATTATATTTATGAAGCTTAAGAGCCTTTTTTCCTTCATGTTGCCAAAGAACGCTTTGTTCTTTGATCTGTTTTCCGAGGATACTTCAAACCTAGTAGCCCAGGCGAAGGTTTTTAATCAAATGTTTCAGCTTACTGATCCTGAGCAAATAGCGACTTGTATTCGTCAAATTAGAGATTTTGAGCAAAAGGGAGATGATATCACCCATCAAATATTTATGGAATTGTCTGAGAACTTTATCACACCATTTGACAGGGAGGACATTCATGCCTTGACGACAAGTATTGATGATATTGCTGATTATATCAACGGTTGCGCAACTCGCATTCAGTTGTATAATGTAAAGCAATTCTCGAAAACAATGGAGTTGATGAGCGAAGTTTTATTGAAGCAGGTCATTGAAATCGATGCAGCAATTCACGATATGAGAAGCATGAAAAATGTGCAGCGTGTTCGTGAAGCGATTATCCGTATTAATTCTCTTGAGAATCATGCAGATGATTTGTTTGACGAAAGTATCGCTCGATTGTTCGCGGAAGCATCGGATCCTCTAGAATTGATTAAAACCAAAGAGGTTTTGAGCAGCATGGAAATAGCCACTGACAAATGTGAAGATGTAGCAAATGTCTTGGAATCAATTTTAGTTAAAAACTCTTAATCGATATTGGAATGGATTATTCATTCTTGCTCTTAGCGGTCATAGCATTAGCGCTGATATTTGATTTTATCAACGGTTTTCATGATGCAGCAAATTCTATTGCGACTATTGTATCAACAAAAGTTCTTACTCCCTTTCAGGCGGTTGTATGGGCGGCGACGTTCAATTTCCTTGCGTTTTTTATATTCAAAGACCATGCAGTTGCCAATACAATTGCAAAAACGGTTGATATAAAATATACAATGGAGCTTTCAGCGCTTCCTTTGATTGCAGCAGGATTATTGTCTGCAATCATATGGAGTTTGCTAACGTGGTTCTACGGTATTCCTTCTTCATCTTCTCACACGCTGATAGGTGGATTTGGAGGAGCGTTTCTCGCGGCATACGGCATAGATGCAATAAACATAGGAATTGTTATCGCTACGGCAATCTTCATTGTTGTAGCGCCAATTGCTGGAATGATTATGTCTTATCTCATTTCTATATGGTTGCTAAATGCATTCAGGAAAGAGTTGTTCATGAAGCTTATTACTTTAAGCATAATTTTTGGCACGTGCTATTTGGTTGGCACCGTTTTAGAAACAGATATGAACAAGGTAAATGCACATGGAGTTATTGGTTTGGATTGGTTGGATATTACCCTGTATGGAGGGAACTTCAAATGGATTTTGTTAGGATTTCTTGTTGTGTCGTTAGGTGTTTGCGCCTTGTTTCTGAGCACGCTAAATAATTCAGGTTCCAACAGATTGTTCAAAAAACTTCAATTGGTTTCAAGTGCTGCATTCAGTATTGGACATGGTGGTAACGATGCACAGAAGGTTATGGGAATTATTTCAGTTGCTCTGCTCGCCTCAAATGAAATCGGAAGTATTAAAGAAATGCCTGATTGGGTTCCAATCTCTTGCTATTTGGCTATTGCACTTGGAACTCTGAGTGGTGGTTGGAAGATTGTAAAGACAATGGGAAACAAAATAACGAAAGTGAATCCTTTCGAAGGCGTTGCCGCAGAATCTGCCGGTGCAATTACACTTTTCTTCTCGGAAGGATTGAAATTCCCATGGAAAATAGCCGGAGATAACATTCATGGTATCCCTGTCTCAACCACCCACACAATAACAGGTTCTATCATTGGAGTGGGAATTACAAAGCGTATTTCTGCAGTGAAGTGGGGTGTAACAGGCAAACTTTTGGTGGCTTGGATTATTACAATTCCTATTTCAGCGGGCTTAGGTGCCCTGTTTTATTTCATCCTGCACCTGTGCGGTTTGGTAAATGCATAGAATAAATTTGATATATATCTTAAAAGCATCCAACGGGTGCTTTTTTTATTGAACAGGGTTTATCTTTGAGACAATGCAGTTTTTAAAGACTAATCAATTCATTTGGAACAATCAGAATCAAGATTACTTGTGGGGTGATAAGGCTTCTTGGTATTTTCAGAATTTTGAAATCCTTAAAAGGGCTGCCTTGAGTAAATTCGAAGGAATCCTTTGGTATGAGGACAGGACAATTTTAGTTGAATCGGAACTTCAATGGATTTGTTTAAAAAGGGATCAGGAAACTGATGTTTTGGAGATAGAATCGTCTTCTGATTCAGCTGCTGAAATTGAAAAATTTGATTTAGTGTCATCTACTCGAGATATAGAGTGGATATTCATAGACGAGAATTGTAGAGTTGTTTGTTCATTTGAAAATAAGACAACCCATCCCATTCATCAACTGAAAGATGCATTGCTCCGTTTTGGAAAGCAAAGATTAAGTCTTTCTGAAATATATGAAAAGCTAAATGATTTAGAGATTTGCGATAGTGAGGAAGGAGGAATGAAATCGTATACCTATCGAGGTGTTGTTCTTGAATATAAGTTTCATCGATTTAAGTTAAATCAAGATGAGATGAAGGGTGAAATCATTTATTTCAAATTGAAGAATATCCAACGACCTTTTGAGAAATTCTCTGCTGATTTTTATAAAGTTGTGTTGAATTCTGCTGCTGTAGATATTGCCGTATTTGATCTCGATCAGCGCTATATGCTTATCAATGAATTTGCTGTTAAGAACAAAGAGGTTCGAAATTGGCTCATCGGGAGAACCGATTTTGATTATTGTGAATTTAAAGGCACAGACGATACAATGGCCAAGGTGCGAAAAGAATTTTTCGAGCAATCGAAACGAGAACGTCGCATGGTTGAAATGGAAGAGAAGATCATCGATGCTGATGGCAAAGCACGCTACTCGTTGAAGAGGTTCAAACCCATTATTGTGCAGGATGAAATAAAGTACATGATGGGTTTTGGTATGGATGTAACTCCAGTAATTGACGCTCAAGAGCAATTGCAAAAGTCGCTTTTGGAAAAAGAAGCTTTACTTGGAGAAATTCATCACCGCGTTAAGAATAATCTAACGGTAGTGTATTCATTGCTTGAGTTGCAGGCCATACAAGAGAAGAATGTAGATATAGCTTTTGCATACAGAGAATCACAATCTCGAATTAAGGCTATGGCCCTTGTGCATGAAATGCTCTATAAATCAAACTCATTTGAAGCAATTGAATTGTTCTCCTATTTGAAGAATTTGGCAGAACATCTTCAGCACCTTCTATCAGTTGATAAAACTGTTGAACTCAAATTTATCGGGACTCCTGTTGAACTAACCATAAGTAAAGCCGTTACCTGCGGATTGTTCGCAAATGAAATATTAACGAACTCATATAAGTACGCGATTCCTTTTGTAGAAAAGCCTGAAATTCGGATTCGATTGGAAGAAGTGGATGATTTTGTGGAAATGGAAATTTGCGATAACGGGCCAGGTCTGAATGCTGATTTTGAAGAGGGGAAGAATGAATCGCTCGGATTCAAACTCATGCGTACCTTTACCTCACAATTGAAGGGTGATTTGGAGATAAAGTCGGAAGACGGATTGAGGTACCTTCTTAAATTTAAAAAGTAATGAGAATTCTCTTAGTAGACGACGATCAGCTCATTCGCTTTGTTCACCAGATGTTCATTGAACGTGCAGGACACGAGGTTGTGGGTGTAGCCGAGGAAGAGACTCAGGCAGTAAGAATGGCTCTTGAACTTAAGCCAGACCTGGTAATCATGGATATTCGTCTTGAAGACGGAACAAATGGGATAAGCGCCATGCACACCATTCAGCAAACACTCAACATACCTGCAATTTATGTTTCAGGAAATTCTGACAGTAGAACATTGGAAGATGCCGAGAAAACAAACATGAAGGCTTTTCTTGTTAAGCCTGTTACTCAAGATGAAATAGCGAAAGCTATTGTATAATTAGTCCTCTGGTTTTTCTCGCTTGTCCTTCACTGTAAATACACGTGAGACGTTGAACCCGAAATGTATCCCTCCGTTTTTCCACTGACCGACTGATTCTGTAATAAATCCAGGCTCCAACATCGATGTTGAATTCGTAAGATGCAATTGGAAAACGTGTCCCCCAGTCTCAATATCAACTCCAAGTGAAAGTGAATTGTAGAATGTAGAGGTAATCTGATTAGGCAAAACATAAATGTATTCTCCATTTACAGAAAAACGCTGGGTGAGCTTGTAGCGCCCACCAAATCCCATGGCTAGAATGTCGTTTTTATCTTGAAGCGTTGGAACAAGATTTTTGTGAACCAATGTTGGAGTTAACTGAAGCGACAAGTCGTTGTTGAACTTTCTAGCAATAAGCAACTGGTGGGTGTATTGCATGCGTGAAGAAAAGTAATTATCTCTGTTCGGATCGGCCCATTTAACAGTGTTGCAAACCGCTGAAGCAAAATAAGAAACTGCAACCGGAATATTCCTTTTACCAGATCCTTGTCTAAGTATTTTGTATTTCAAAAATGAATCATACGCTTTATTCACGTTGCTTCTTCCCATGCCTACCATAAGGCGGTCTGTAATTCCGTACTCCAATCCGAAACGCATCAACGCTTGATCTAATCCGAAGAGATCGTAAGCCCCAGTGTTGATAAAACCAAAACGGTGTGAAATCCGAAAATCCATTACACCAGCTGCAGCGTTTTCAACGCTGTGCATGTTTATGATGCGAGTGGTCTTGAAGGTAGCTGTGGTGTAGGTTTGTTCTTCATCACCTCCAAGTAAAGAAAGTAAATCTTCTTCATCGGTTTTAACGAGAAGGCTGTCCCCCGGTTGAGCAAGAATGGTAAGTTGAGAAAAAAACAAAAGAGCTAACAACAGTAGCCCTTTTGAAAATGGATTTGAATTCATTTGAATTATTTAAGGGGTTGTAATGTAGCCTTCACGGTTACTTCAATCTTGTCAGAAATTTGTCCTTTTACAACATCTGGAATTTTCACATTGTAGTCTCTTGGGTTGATGTAGAATTTGGTTGAACCGTCAATTTTTCCTCCTGCAATTTTAATAGTAGCTGTTGCACTAACGTCTTTAGTAGCTCCGTGCATGGTCAATTGTCCTGCTACATTCACGCTGTAATTCCCGTCAGCCGAGAAGTTCACTCCTGAAAAATCTCCTTTTCCTTTGAAAGTAGCTTTTGGATAGGTGTCACTTTCCAAATAATTCTCGTTGAAGTGCTCTTGCATTAAAGCCTTCTCGAATTCGAACATTTTAATAAGCCCCTCCACTTGAACAACACCAGAAGCTTTGTCAATGATTATACTTGATTTGTAGTTGTCTGCTTTAATGTCCTCAGCGCTGGTGTGTGAGAAGAATTTTATATGAGCAGTTTTAGAGAAATATTTTTGCGCGTTCGCTTGGAAGGAAACAACTAAAACAACTAAGAGAATTAAATTTTTCATTTGGATGGTTTTATTATGAAATGCGATAGGCAGTAATTATGCCATGATTTATTTAACAATGGCGCATGCGCGCATTTGAACTTCTAGGAACATGTCTATTCCACCGCAATATCCTTTTAATTTTGCAGTGTCTCCTTTTTTAAATTGCCCCGGATTTCCCGAGTCTTGACCAGCGTTGAAAGAGCAAGCAACTTTTGCTTCTGTATTGGTTTGGAAAACAAGTATGTCTTCGCCGCCTTCATTGGTATAGACTGTATCAACAACACCGGTTAATTCAAAAACCTCTTTGCTTTGAGCATATTTCGCAGAGGCAATGCTATCGTTTTGTAAAAAGTCAGTAGCTAAGTCGTCTGCGGTTAGCACATACGTAGTTTCTTTACTTGCTGCGTTCTCTTTCGGCTTGTTCCACAAGTAGTATCCAACTCCACCGCCAATAGCAATGATAGCGAGAATGGAAATAATAATTATTTTTTTTGTCATAGTCTTTAATTGTTAAGCGCGCCTCCGCCAATCCAATCGTTTACTGCGGTTTTGTCGCAAGCGTTAAGTCCAGTTGTTCCTTTCGGCATAATAGAGTATCCGTTGGTTCCATCGAGAGATCCAGCAAATCCGCCGTTGTCGACAATGGCTTTAATTTCGTCGTAAGTGGTTAAGGATAAACTCGCACTCGGATTGGCACCTTCATGGCAACCGCTGGCGCATTGCTGCGCAACAAGTGGAGCAATTCTACTCGTAAATGTAAATGTGTTGTCACATGGTGCAGAAGAATACAAGTACTCTTCATTGTCGTAGTAACACGAGTTAAATAGCGCTGCAGTGAACAGCAGCAATAGGCTATACTTAGTTATTGAGTGCACCATCGTTGATCCATTTTTGAATTTGAATAATCTTGCAGCTCTGAAGTCCAGATGTGTTTTTCGGCATCATGGAATAGCCCCCAGTTGCAAGTAAAGAGTGCATAAGCGAACCATCATTTGCAGAGCTGACTATTTCAGAATAATTTGTTAAACTCAAATTAGCATCCGGACTACCACCGCTGTGACAGCCCGTGCAATTGGTTTGAATAATAGGAAGTATATATGCGTTGAAGGTGTAATTCACTGTATCACATCCGACGCAATTGTTGAACTTGGCACCTTGATTTATCCACGTGCGAATAGCATTAATTTGCTGAGTTGTAAGCGCAGTGCTCGGTGGTGGTGGCATTATTTTATCAGGATCTGATTCTGTAATAACCTCCATCAAATCGCTGTTGTTGGCATTGCCCATGTCAATAATGCCCGAATTCATAAGTGAGTAATAATCTGTAACGACAATATCTTCGGCGTGCGTTCCTTCGTCGTGACATCCCGACATTCCACAATTGGAAACGAGCAGGGGTAAAATGGTGTTGCCGAAATACACTGTATCGGGATCGCAATTCTCTGCCAATGTGCCGTCTAAATCCAATGGAGGCTCATGCTTGCATGAAACAAGCGTCATCAAAATCAATCCGAAAATCAGTGAAGTGTACTTTTTCATCTGGTCAAAATTACAATTTAGTTTTTTGGTAAGATGAAACAATTGTCATTTTGCCTGTATTTGAAACGTTAAATATCCCAAGTAATTGTCAGTTCATCACTTGTTGGATGTGCTTGACAAGCCAAGATATAGCCTTGCTCAACTTCTTTAGGGGTTAGGGCGTGATTAGCATCCATGCGAGCAGTTCCTGATAAAACTTTGCATTGGCAAGTTGTACAAACCCCTCCTTGACAAGAGTAGGGTGCATCCAATCCGGCGTCAATTGCTGCATTCAAAATGGTTTCTCCATCGGGATTAATTTCTAATTCAATGGTTTTTTTGTCTAGTGTGATAGATACTTTGCTCATCTCTTTATTTGATTAATGTTGAAATTTCACTTTTTAAATTCTCTTCTGTCCAATTCCAATTTCCTAAATCACTCTTTACAATTTCATGATTGTCATTCAGTAAATAAGTTACAGGTATGGAATAAACATTTGCTTCTTTTAGCTTATTTACCCGATAAATGTTAAATCCGTATCGCTCTCGAAACACGTTTGCAACATCTTCCCTGTCTTCAGTAATGAATACAAAGTTAATTTGTTTTCCTAGAGGGGTGTTCATGAAAGTTTGAATTTCAGGAAGCTCTTTTAAACAAGGCCCACACCATGATGCGTAAAAGTGAACCACTGTATTTCCAGAGGTAAGTTCCGAAAGTTTGTGCTGAACTCCCGCACTATCAATAACGACAATAGAGTCTTGCTCAAGAGAAGGCACCGTTTTATAACGGACAAGCATGAATACTCCGATTGCAATTAGACTCGCCCAGAGCAATCTTTCAATGGAAAGAACTCGAGCGAATTTACGCGTGTATAATCCCTCCATTAATCTTTTTTCTCTTGAATTATATCACTCCCTTTTGTTTCATCTTGAGCTCCATCTTCAACAATTTCAAATTGTTCGAGTGAAAAGAGATAGTCTCGTAATTCTGATTCAGTTATTGGGGTGTAATTGGTCGGAATGATGAATTGAGTAGTGTCGACTTTCTCTTTTCGGATTTCAGTTAATTCCCAATATGAGCTTTCATCTTGCTGCATAGAAACAATTAGTCCAGGTCCTGAATTGGTATCAAATTGATAAGGAATGGCTTTATATGAAGTCGAATACCAAATCTTCAAGGTGTCTTGATTACTCAAATCGGATTCCAATAGCACATAACCAGCTTGACAGGTTAACCCAGCAATTTCCCGAGTTTTCGTGTCTTTTGCAGAGACGATTTTATAAAGTTTCGATGAGTTGAAATTAGAAGTGTCAATTTTCACAGCCAAGTTTCTATTGGCAATATTCGCGAGTAGGGTTGTTTCTTTTTTATCGGAATCTGTTAAGAGAGAATAACTCTTCCCTTCCAATAAATTGTCTTCGGATAAAAGTTCTACTAAACTAAAACTTCCCTTTATGGTGTAAATCATTTTGGTTGTTAGGTAGGAATCGTATGTTGATGTTTTTTCGGCCCCGCTATACAATTTACGGCTGTAAACAAGCGAACCTTCGAATGATTCAGATTGCGCTGATATGCATAACGAAATGGTGAATAAGCATATTAGAAATAGAAGCTTTTTCATTTGGTGAAATTACAAAGGATTTCAATCAAAAAAACGCTTGCTGTGCATGGCCTTGAAGCCATGCAAAAGCAAGGATTAAAAGAACGATTCGCTTCATTAATAATTCAGAATATCAGAAATCGCAGCGCTTACTTTTTCAGCATTAGGAAGAAGTTCCGCTTCTAAATCACTGTTCAGTGGAATAGCAGGAGTAGGAGCACTTCCCAAAGTTTTTACTGGAGCATCTAAATACTCAAAGCAGTTTTCGGAAATTTTTCCTGCAAGTGCCTGAGAGAAACTATTCATG
>Ga0209358_10000841_pt1 | contig 26007 bp, 25 predicted proteins | sample LauGreFa1BDMLBSN_2_FD_187574 | JGI IMG/M metagenome (GOLD analysis project Ga0209358, IMG submission 187574) | Freshwater lake microbial communities from Lake Michigan, USA - Fa13.BD.MLB.SN (SPAdes) (version 2) | ecosystem: Environmental > Aquatic > Freshwater > Lake | place: Lake Michigan, USA...
GCTCGCGCTGACGGCCAGCACAACCTTGAGCAGCGGACAACTCGCCAATTATTTTTTCGGTAGCGCAAGCAATACGACGCTGGGCGGCGGTATCGGCGGGCGATTCTTCGGTCCGGTGACTGCTGGTGGCAGCGGCACGGGGCCAGCGGAAATGGGCGGGAATTTTCAGCTACAAGGTGCCAATCAAGGACCCGCTGCGATTGGCGGATTCTTGTTGCGCAAGATTTGATGCACACTTTTTTGGCAGGGAGACGCTGAATAAATCTGCGTTTTATGGCAAGCCAGCTTAGCTATGCGATGCGGGGATCCATAAAATCAATGCCATGGCATCATTGATCTTGCCAAAAAAATTTCTGCATTTATTCAATCAGCGCTTCGGTAGATGACTGAACGAGGACATCGCAATGCCAGGGACCACGCAAACAGGCCTCTGGCAGCGTGAAGCGCGCAAAAGATCCCAGCTATTTATGCAAAACCTCTTGCATCACGCCCGCAAGCAAAGCAACGCACTGCGCAGGACTTTCTTCATGGGCGAGATGCCCCAGCATGGGCCAGAGCACCTGTCGCGACTGCGGCAAGCGGCGAGCAATCTGCGCTGCTTGTATTGCGGGTACGGTCGTATCGTTCTCCGCTGCCACCATCCAAACCGGCAGCGAGAGCTGCGGCAATTCACGCTCGAGAGGTTCCAGATCCCAGTGCGCCATCATGGCCAGCGCGGCAGACACATGGCCGGGACTACGCACCAGACGCGCATACAAATTCATACCCACGTCGTCAAGCAATGAACCCGTCGTGCGAACGAGTTTCTGAACAATCGCAGGATCAGTCGCCTGCCATGCAAAGAAACGCGATGCCATCGAACCCGCCGCAAGCAAACGCGCTACCGGCGAAAAAAACTGCCCGGCCAAACCACCAAAGGCAATGAACGCACCATTGATGCTGACCAAGGCTGCGGGTGCAATCGACTCATCAAGAATCATCCGCGCCGCTACGGCAGCACCGGCTGAGTGCCCCACGATAACGGTAGGCGAAATTTTCAGTTCATGCAGCAATGCCGCAACATTGCGTGACATGCCTGCCAAAGATTGCTCTGCGTTCGGCGGCATCGTCGTGAATGCATGACCGGGCAAATCCATCACGACCACGCTGTGGTGCTCGGCAAGACGTGGCGCAACATCGCGCCATGAATGCGAGGATGAACCCGTGCCATGCAGCAGCACAATTACCGGTACATCACCCGGCGCAGGGCCAAATTGCTGCACATGCCAATGCAGGCTTGCAGCTTTCACAAAACGACTGGCACTGCGATTGGGCCAGTCGCGGCCGTCAATCTCCCATTGCAAACGATCGCCCAAACTAGCGCGCTCCGTCCTGCGTGGCTGCGCGCACCGCCAGTGACACCGCGGCTGCGCCTGCATGCGGCAACGGTATGTAACGCGCGCGCATGGCGCCGGCCAGCTGCGCCGCCTCCTGCTGTGGCTTGGGTGAGGTATCAATGAATAGCAAAGGCACTTGCAGAGCCGACAGCTGCCGTGCTGCTTGCGTCGCTTCAGATTGCGCACGCTCGCGGCCACCGGTGCCATCACGCGCGACATTGGCGCGGCCGTCCGTGAGCAACACGATGACCGGCGACTGCCCGCGACGGCGAAGCCCTTCTGCGACGCTCGCTGCAGTATCTATCGCAGTCGCCAGTGGTGTTCCACCACCACCTGGCAGTCCTGACAAGCTGCGCTTTGCGCGCACCAGCGAGCGCGTCGGCGGTAACAACAATTCAGCCACCTTGCCACGAAACGCAATGAGCGCAACCTGATCGCGTCTGACGTAACAATCTGCCAGTAATAACTCAACAGCGCCTTTGGCTTCAGCCAGTCTGTGCAAGGCTGAAGAGCCGGAAGCATCGACAACAAACAAGGTTGTCGTTGCCGTTTTTTGTTTGATGCGTGCGATATGAAAATCTTCGGAGCGAACCTGTACGCGTTGTTGAGCGTCTGCGCCCAGCGTCGCCTTGCGAATTTTTTGCCAGGGCGCTGCCGCGCGCAGCGTATCGATCAGATGCAAGCGGCTGCCATGCGCGGGTTGCGCGCGGCGCGAGCCTGCAGGTCGTCCGCGCTGACCACCTTTGACCGTCGCACCAGATTTGCCGCTGCTGGCACGCTGCTGCAAACTGCCGGCCAACAACTGCGATAACAAACCCGCAGGAATCGCGGCCTTGGCAGCATCGAGCACGCGATCTTCCATGGGTTTGTTTTCACCAGGATCCGGCGGTGGTGCGTCGTGATCCAGCTGATCATCATTCGAATCAGGCGGCTGTATGTCTTCCTGTTCTTGTTGTGCTTGTGCTTCCTCGTGCTCTTCTGGTTCCGGCGCGGGCGGCATGCGGGTAGCGCGTGGCGCAAGCACAAGAGTTGCCGCGACGCGCGCATCGTCATCGGTGGCAATCTCATTGCCATCCAGCGCTGCACTTGCGCGCGCGACCGATAACGCCATCAGGGATGCGCGCATGGAATCAACACCAAGCGCCAGCGCTGTCCCACACAAAACGCTCACCACCGCATCAGGCAGCTCGATGTCAGCAAGTCTTGTGCGCGCACCGGCGATGTCTTCGATACTGCCAGCGATCATTTGCTGCATGTCGGATTCATTTACACGACGCGGCGAAATGGCGCGTAAATCGAGTTCAAAAGCGAGCCGATCGCGAAGGGCCGGCGACAGCGATTCTTCCTCCGATAAACCTTCATCAAATGCCACCACCGCGAAGCGGGTCGCACGTCGCTCGGCAAGACCATCACGCTCAAGTACCACTGCGCCTTCATCCATGACTTGCGTGAGTCTGGCTACAGTGGATGTGGGCAATCGCTCGGCCATGGTCAGTATGAGTGTGCCGCCGTCTGCTTCGGCCAGTAAACCATGTTGTAACACTGGTCGACCCGCGGCCAGTGTTGCGGATAAATCGAGGCCACCCAGCAAACGTTCGTCGGTAATCGAGACAGGCATGCGCACCCAGCGCGACGGGCTCACCAGAGTACGCAGCACATTCAGCCAGACATCACGCACGGGTCCCGCTGAAGCACGTACTCGTACACCGCCCAATGCACCGGGGTCAATGGCCAGCAGTACGGCCACCTGCACGGCCTGCTGCCACAGGCTGTCTTGAACTTCGTCGGATGCAGGGTCTGGGTAGGGAGTCATGCGTGTTGTCTTGTGTCGAGCGGACGCATGCCTGAACCTGATGCGTCAGGCGAAGACTTCTTCGACGGCGCGGGCAACGCGAGTGCCTGAACCGGCATCGTCGAGCGGATTGCGCCGCAACCGGTGTCGTAACGCAGGTGCGGCCATGCGCTTAAGATGAGAATCATTGACCGCATCATGTCCTTCAAAAGCCGCCAGCGCGCGCGCGGCGCGCATGAGCGCAAGCTCGCCCCGAAGGCCATCGGTACCCAATGCCATGCAGAGTTGCGCAGCGCGCGTTAGCGCTTGATCGGGCACATCAACGTCTGGCAGTTTTTTTCGGGCTGCAACAATGCGCCGGCGAATTTTTTCATCTTCCTTTCGCCAGGTCTCTGCAAAGGCCTCCGGCGATCGTTCATAAGCATCGCGTCGTCGTACGACTTCGATACGCATTTTCAAATCTGTCGGTGTGGTCACATCAACGGCCAGACCGAAACGATCAAGCAATTGCGGACGCAACTCACCCTCTTCCGGATTGCCACTGCCCACCAGCACGAAACGCGCCGGATGGCGCACCGACAAACCTTCACGCTCCACCATGTTTTCACCAGAGGCAGCGACATCGATGAGCAAATCGACCAGATGGTCTTCGAGCAAATTGACTTCATCGATGTAGAGAAATCCGCGATTCGCACGCGCGAGCAAACCAGGCTCGAACGCTTTGATGCCTTGGGATAAGGCACGCTCCAAATCCAGCGCGCCCACTACGCGATCTTCCGTCGCACCGAGCGGCAGATCAACCACGGGCACTGCTTTAAGAACGCTTTTCGTTTGCCGGTCGGCCTTGAGCGGTGCGCACTGTTCGCATGAGGGCGTGCCGGTCTCGGGATCGCAACCATAAGGACAATTAGCCATGACACGCATTTTCGGCAGCAGTGCCGCCAATGCGCGAACAGCGGTGGACTTGCCCGTGCCACGGTCGCCAAACACCAGCACACCACCCACGCCGGGATCGACCGCCGCTACCAGAATGGCGTGCTTCATCTCGTCCTGACCGACGATGGCTGAAAAAGGAAAACTAAGGCTCATGAACATCTTCTCCGGAGGGTATTCGGGCGCCCCAGCGCCGCCGCAAATCAGCAGCATGGACAAGACCGGCGGCCAGCAGCAGCACGGCCACCAGATACCAGGGTGCGGATGCGATAGATGCCCGTAACGCGAGCATCAAGCAGAGGCCCGCCATGAGTGTGCCCTGCAACTCCGACACAGGAATACCTCGTCCCGTGCGACGATGCCACCATGACAATCCCGCCCACTCAATCACAGTGACGGTAATCACAGTATCAATCAGCAAAGTGCCAGAGAAGATCTCGCGCACGATGTTTCCCATGAACGCAGCCCGCGCCGCTTGTTGTCATTATTTTAACTGACTATCGCAGTCGCTAGATTGTTTGTAGTAGTTTACATTTTAAGTTGTCAGAATATTCAGACACTTTCTTTCGACAGTGTAACCGTGAAAGTCGGCGTTGTGAGGAAAAAGCCTCAGCATACGTGCTGGGGCTTTTCTGTTTGGGCCCTTATGCACACACTGCATACATTGCATTTACGGAGGCTGCGATGGAATCTTCAGTTCTCACCTTGCGGGTCAGCGCCAAGACCAAAAGTCAGCTAGAGAAGCTCGCCGCCGCGACTAACCGCTCCAAATCTTTCCTTGCGGCAGACGCTCTTGAACGCTAACTTAAGCTTGAGGCTTGGCAAATCAAGGAAATCAAGCAGGCGCTCAAGGAAGCCGATGCCGGGGAGTTTGCATCCGACAAAGATCTCGTAAAAGTCATAAAGAAGTATGCAAGTTAAGTGGCTGGCCAAAGCACTGGTCAATCTGACTGATGAAGCTGACTACATTGCCAAGGAAAGTCCTGCCAACGCCAAAGCTTTCTTTGCAGATGTTTTCGCCAGCCTCGAGCAATTGAAGGAACATCTGGGTCGGGCCGAAAGAGTTTCGGGTACACGGGAATTGGTGATTACCCGCTACCCATACATTGTTCCCTACCGAATCAAGAATGGGTGCGTTGAAATTCTCAGGGTATTGCATACCGCCCGAGCTTGGCGAAAGCAAATGTGACTACCGGATTAGGCATCCTCAGCCCGATTCGATTCCGCCCCGGACCACCAAGAAACAGCGAACCCCCTCCAGAAATGGTGGGGACTTTTTGTTTTCTGCTCGGTTGGGGTCTTAAAATCTAACGAAAATTTATATGCATTGGAAGTTACGCCATGATGCCCGACCCGCTTCTTGATCTTCAATTTCACCGTGATGTCAGTCTCTCTCCTGCTCAGATCTGGGAGGGCTTAACCAATCCATCGATCTTAATGAAGTGGTTTTGTCCGAGGCCATGGAAAGTTGTAGAGTGTGAAATCGATCTTCAGCCTGGTGGCATCTTTCGGACGGTAATGCAATCACCGGAAGGCGAAAGAATGCCCGACAACACATGGTGTTTTTTGGCCGTCGAACCACAGCGAAGACTGGTTTGGACTAACGAGTTTGGCCCAGGTTTTAAACCAAAGCCGCAACCCAAGAATGAGAATCTCGGATTCTTCTTTGTGGTTGACCTAAGGCTTTCGCCACTTAGTGGTGGTGGAGCATCCTATACCGCTAATGTGATGCATCAGAGTGAAGCTAATAAGCAGGCACACGAAGATATGGGCTTCCAGCACGGCTGGGGTACTTCACTTGATCAATTAGTTGAGTTAATAAAATAAATTCATTTATTTTGAAGTCGGCGCGAAGCCGTCACATTCTTGAATAACCGAGGCGCCGCTGGCGACTGGGTATCTGGCTAATATGTCAGGATTCGTTTCATGCTCTTTCAGGTGCATGATGCTACAGGCTTCAATGCACGATCGATACAAATCAATGAATAAAAAATTATGCCTCTCTCTCACCCAGAATCTGCTCCCGTCGCTGAGCATCAAAACGGCGCGCTAACCGCGCTCCATGCGTGGATTGACGCAGTTAATCGCCATGACCTTGAGGCGATCGTCGCAATTTTTGCCCCTGATGCGAGCTTCTTCGGCACGACCACGCAAACATTGGTGAGGTCATCCGAAGGGATCAGACAATACTTCGACGTCGTACTCCAAAACTATGCGCCACTCAAGGTGGCGCTTGGGCTGGTCGCCGTGAGCGAACTGTCGTCAGATAGCGCTGCAATCACCGGTTACGACAAGTGGCAGGTGACACTTAACGGTGAGTCGGTCGAGGGGGTTGGTCGCTTGAGTGTCGCGGTGGCTTTGCGTGATGATCATTGGTACATCATCAGCTTCCATCGTTCTGCGATGCCAGACTGACATTCGCTTATTGTGATTGAGTTAGGAGTGATGCTGCTGAAAATTATCGACAGCGTCAGCATAGGTTGGTGCAAATTAAGGAATGACCCTGGCTGTGGCGTATCTTGAAGCAATCATCCCCCCTGTTTCGCAATGTATGATAACTCGCTACAACGCTATAACTCGCTGGGTTCACTGGCTGACTGCGCTGCTCGTGGTGGCGACCTTCATACTTGGCCCGGAAGATCTCGATGAGGCAGAAAATTTGGGGAGCAACTGGCCCGCGCAAGTTCACGAAACATTGGGACTCATCGTATTTGGTTTCAGCGTTTTTCGCATTATCTGGGTGCTCTTTGTCCAGCCGCGCTTGCACATCCCCATGTCTGCCATCATGTCCATTAGCGCCAAGGTGCTTCAAGCGACACTCTATTTTTTGTTGCTCGCCGTTCCTTTAACTGCAGCGTTTGGCATTTGGCTCAATGGCGATGCATTAAATCTCCTCGGAAATACGACGATCATGACTCCGCTAACCACGATGAAAAATGCGGGCAAGCTACTACTTGCCATTCACCCAGTCCTTGCCGATCTATTGATGTGGCTGGCTGGCGTCCATGCGGGAGCGGCGTTATTTCATCATTACATTCTGAAAGACACTGTTCTCAAATCGATGATGTCAAAGTAGCTTAGACCCTATCTCGTTAGGTCGATGGCAGGGGTGAAGCGGGGAATTCGTGCGCCATGCTGCACGCCCGCGTAAGGGTACTGGCATGCAAGCCAGTACGCGCCCTGCAGGGGATGCCGATGCCGCAAGCGGCCTAACGAGATAGGTTAATCCGCGTCGCTTGAGGTCGGCAGGTCAATACATTCTGTCTTAGTGACCCATGACAAAGACATCCATATCAGCGACTTTGCGCCCAAATCCCTCGCTTCTGGCCTACTTGTCCCGGTTCGATGTTACTTCAGACGTGCATTAGGATCAGCACCGCTTCAGATTCTTGAGTAGCCCTTTCTTGACTCTTTCCTGCGCCTTTCAATCCGCGTTCTGTCAAAACCACTGGAACCCTGGTTGCTCGGTGGCGCTTTCGGAAACCTTTTGATCCATACGCATTCTGACATCTTGTAGCTAGGTGACTATATGGTGCCTCAGCGCATCTAAGCCGGACAGTATGCTTTCGGAGGTATTGTCGTGCGATGGTAAGGCTGCATACCTCAGTTGAAGACAAGGTCGCGCTGAAATAGCAATTGTCACGTGAGCGAGAGCAACTGCACACAACGTGCAGGATATGCACGCCTGACAACACACCCTTTGACCAAAACCAAGGACCTCAACATGACCGGAACATTGAACAAGGCCTTACTGATCGGCCATCTTGGCCACGATCCTGATGTACGCACCATGAACAGCGGTGAGCCCGTCGTACATTTATCGGTGGCAACCAGCGAGGGATGGAAAAATAAATCGACCAGTGCGCGACGTGATGCCACCGAATGGCATCGTGTTGTGCTTTACAAGCGACTGGCCGAGATGGCGGGCCAACATCTGAAAAAAGGTGCTCTGGTCTATGTTGAAGGTCATCTGCAGACACGCAAATGGACAGGCAAGGACGGCGTCGAACGCCATACAACGGAGATCGTCGGCGACGAACTGCGCTTGCTGCAACGCCCGTCGGAACATCGAGCGGCGCTGGATGTGCACCCAACACCGCGCTATGAGAGAACGCCGGGAGAGTCAGCGACTAGACAGCGCTTATCTTTTTAAGGTAGCCCACCGAACCAATAGGTTCGTGAGTGAAGCCGCCGAAAGCGGCTTTTTTTTGGTCGTGGAACCCGAGCCCTGCTTTCGTACACTGATTTTTCATGCCTGCTTCAAAAAAAAACACACCTCCGAGGAATTCAATGAACGCTCTGCCGCGCGCCAGCCTGGTTCCAAACCCGAAATCGGGTCAGCCAGATACCACGCGAAAATCGCCTTTTGTTTTTGCTGCTGGCAATGGGTTTTCCGAAGTAATACCCTCGTCGCAACGCAAAATTCTTTCTGCTTGTGGCCTCGATCTTGTGTCTATCGGACCAGGCGAACCGGTGGAATCCGCTAAAACTCTGATCGATAATCTCGCCCCACATCTCATGCATGGCGCCCATGTACTCATACACATACATGGACAAGTGGCGATGAACGAGCCACATAAACTGATGTTCAAAGAATCTGCTGAAAGTCATGTAAGCACGGCGAATTTTCTCGAACAACTCCTTAAGCAAGCGGGAAAACTCCATAAAAGCCGACATCAAACCCATCGCTCGCTGCCGATCTTGCATGTAATGAGCTGCGAGGCTGGTGTACTGACGGATGAAATACGCCCGGATAGCCCTTTGTGGAATTCGGCTTACATTGTTCTGTACTCGGGGTCGAAGCCGATTATGGCATGTCACTACCATGCCGCACTGGAGTCAGCCGCTGCGTATACAAGCCACTGTGCGAAAAACGATATACCTGTTGATCCAAAGCGATTGTTTTATCTGGCAGGGATCCGGCGCGGAGACGGTATGCGCTTGCTGGGCGGCGATCTGCAAGCTCCGCTGGTGCTCAACGCGCCAAAAATAGCCGACGATCTCACGCCAACCGGACTGAGCAGGCGCCTGAAAGGTTCGGCAAACGATATCGCTGATTTTTTTCTATCCGCCATCGAGACAAGCGCAGAAGAGAGGCAACTTGCCGCAAGCTGGCAACAGGCGGTCGCCGAGCTTTTGAATGCGCGAATTCAGCGCCGCGATCTGGGCGGCGTAAAACGCCTTCTATTAGAACAGCCCGCAAGCATCAACCCGCCCGCCCCGGCGAAAGTCGTACCTATCGTGTCAGCCCTTCACTGGATTACCGGACCAAACGATGACGCAAAAATGATTGTCGAGGCGATTCTCAGCAAATGCGTGGATCTGAGTCAGACCGACACCACAGGTTATGGTCCGCTTCTCGCATCACTTCCCAGCAGAGACCCATTATTGCTGAAACGACTGTTACTGCGCGGAGCCAATCCCAATGAAAAAGATCAGGATGGCGCAACGCCTTTGCTGGTGGCGGTTTATCATCAATTTCATGCAGGCATTAAGTTATTGCTGGATTTTGGCGCTGACGTCAATCATTCCAGACACGGTGATACCGCTTTAACACTTGCCGTATGGCGGGGCGACATGATCGGAGTCGAGTTACTGCTCAAGCATGGTGCGGGCCCGAAAGCGGGCTTGTCACGGGCACTGATCGATAAGGCAAACAAAGCGAAGGACTTTGAAATAGCAGAAATACTTGCAACGGCACTTGAACGTCATCAAGATGACTGAATTGACGTTAACCACCCTAGACCGGTCGTCGTGCCATTACGCGGCCGATACTCGCAACCTATCCACCCGTCGTAGCCCGCCTCATCCATCATTGCAAACAGCCACGGATAATTCAGTTCGCCCACGTCCGGCTCGTGCCGGTTAGGCACGCTGGCGATTTGTACATGGCCGATTTGGGGCAAGTACTGCCTGAACGTGCTGATGATGTCACCCTCCATGATTTGGGCGTGATAAAAATCCATCTGAACTTTGAGATTAGGCGCACCCACGGATGCGAGCAAGGCATGCGCATCTTTTTGGTAGTTCAGGAAGTAGCCAGGCATATCGCGCGTATTGATTGGCTCGATCAATAGCGTGATGCCATGCGGTGCAAGACGCTCGCATGCATAGCGCAGGTTTTGGATGAATGTGTCACGACACTCGGCGAGGTCTGCATGGGTCGGCACAACGCCGGCAAGTGCATGCATCTGAGTCGTACCTGCAGCCAGCGCATAGTCGAGAGCTTTCTCCACGCCGGCGCGAAAATCCTGCTCGCGCCCTGGCAGCGCACCAAGACCACGTTCGCCAGCGGCCCAATCACCCGGCGGCAAATTGAACAATACATTCTGCAGGCCGTGATCGCGCAGGGCTTGTGCGACGGCGTTTTTGTCTTCCTCGTAGGGAAACAGATACTCCACCGCGCGAAATCCAGCAGCAGCGGCAGCGGCAAAGCGGTCCATGAAAGGTACTTCATTGAAGAGAAAACTGAGATTGGCGGCGAATTTCGGCATGGTACGGGCTCGTCAAACGGCAAATTAAGTTGCCATGATACAAGCCCTGCCCTTATCCTTTTACACAGACCAATCACAATAAGGGAGACAAGTATGGAAGTCCTGATCACGGGTGGCGCTGGCTTTCTGGGTTCGAAGCTGGCGCGGCAGCTACTGGCACGCGGCACGCTGGCCGGACCCTCGGGGCAGCCTGAAAAAATCTCCCGCATCACGCTGCTGGATCAGGTGGCGGCGCAGGGCTTCGATGATGCGCGCATTGCGGTCATGACGGGCGATGCCGCTGATCCGGCAGTGATCGCCAAAGCACTGACGCCATCGGTGCAGTCTGTCTTTCATCTTGCGGCGGTCGTTAGTGGTGAAGCAGAAAGCGATTTTGATCTGGGCATGCGCATCAACCTCGATGCCACGCGCATCCTGCTGGAACAAGCGCGCAAAAATGGCAACCGGCCACGTGTGGTGTTCACCAGTTCGGTCGCCGTGTTTGGCGGCGATCTGCCACCCAAGGTATTGGACACTACACCAGCAACGCCGCAAGGATCGTATGGTGCGCAAAAAGCGATGTGTGAATTGATGGTGAGCGATTACAGTCGCAAAGGCTTCGTTGATGGCCGCTCGCTGCGTTTGCCCACAGTGACGGTAAGGCCTGGCAAAGCCAACAAAGCCGCTTCAAGCTTTGCCAGCGGTATCATCCGCGAACCTTTGAATGGCGTGGTGTCGGTATGCCCGGTACCTCCGGAAACCAAGGTGTGGGCATTGTCACCTCGAAGCACAGTGCGCAATTTGATTCACGCGCATGAACTGGATAATGCTGCCTTTGGTAGCGCAGGTGCAGTCAACCTGCCTGGACTCACGACTACCGTCGGTGAAATGGTTGCCGCCATGGGACGTGTCGCCGGTGCGGAAACAATGAAGCTGGTGGAATGGAAAGAAGACCCGGTTATCATGAAGCTCGTACGCACTTGGCCCGGTGATTTCGTCACCACGCGCGCGGAGAAAATGGGTTTCGTCCATGACGCCGACTTCGATGATGTGGTCAAAGCGTATATCGAAGAAGAACTTCGTTAAGCGGCACCAAGATCTTCGCTGGGGCCTACACCGAATTCAAGCCCCCTCGCGCATACCCCATTTCCACATCCAGGTCGTCGGCAAGGGAACGATCATGAAGAGATGCTCGATGACAGCGAGCGTCAGCAAGCCCGCGACGAGACACAAGCTGGTCGCAGCAAACGCATCCTGCGGCTGCACCAGCACCGCCATCCACAGCGGCACGAGCACCGCCATCGCTGCGGTGACTGAGACAGGCATCAGCCAGTTCCATGATCGGCGCGTGAAATAACTTTGCAAATAAGCGAGATGTGCAGGCAGAAAGTTTTCCGAGAGATTACGCACGCCAAGGAAAAGATTCAGCTTGGCAGAAAGGCGCATGGACCACAGCACGAGATAAGTCCACCAACCCGTCTGATTTGGTTTATCCCAACTGACTGCAAACACCATTAGCGCTAGCAGTATCAGGGCCATCTCATGGTGCAGTATCGCTTCCGTCGCATGACGCACACGCTGCCAGCCCCGACTGTCAGGTGGACATTCGCTACGGCGCGCGCCAGTGACATAACCTAGCAGGAAAGCGATCTCTTGCCAGCTCCACACAAGCACAGCACAAGTAAATGCGCAATAGGCCGAAGCGACCGTGGTGCGCGATGCAGAAATCGACAAGCCCACCAGCGCAAATCCCAACAACAATGTGAACTTGAGCAACGTCCATTTGAATGTCCAGCGCGGCAGCCGACCCAGATACATGATCACGCCGGTGGAAAACCACCAGACAAACAAGGTGAACAGGGCCGGAAACAGATACTGTGACATCAGAGACTCACCCGGGCATTACCAACTAGGTACCAGTCTCGCTGACTGCGGCAGGGTGTTGGACTTCACCGGGATGAAGTACATCCGGACGAATACGGCAGCACCCGCCACGCTCCAGAACGCCTTTTGCAGATTGCCGACAATGCCGCCAGCAGCTTTGCCAGCATCGGCACGCATCGCACATCGATAGAGCCGATCCAAATTCAAATGGAAATCCGGATGGTCGATATCCAGCATGATCGGAAAGACTTGTTTGGTGATCTCATTGGTAATTCGAAAAACTTCGTAGTCATACTCGGTCGGCTCCAGGCCCATGGCCTGCTTGAGCTCGGGTCGGGTGTGATCGCGTACATACATGGTCGCGTAAACGGCGAGCAAAAAGAACCGTATCCACAATACATTACCGCCTTGTAGCAAACCGGGATTGGCACGCATAATCAATGCGAACGATTCGCCGTGACGAAATTCGTCATTGCACCAGCGCTGAAACCAGCGAAAGATAGGATGAAAACGCTTGTCCGGATGTTTTTCCAGCTGACGGAAAATCTTGATGTAGCGTGCGTAGCCGATCTTCTCCGACAAATAAGTCGCGTAGAAAATATACTTGGGCTTGAAGTAGGTGTAGCTCTTGCTTCGCTTCAAATTGCCAAGGTCGATCCCCAAGCCGTAATCCTTCAGCGAAGAGTTAATAAAGCTCGCATGACGTGATTCGTCGCGCGCCATGTATTCCATGAGCTTCTTGATATCCGGGTTACTGACATTGCGCTTGATCTCGTTATACAGTACGCAGCCCGAGAATTCGGAAGTCAGTGAGCTGACCAAAAAATCAAGAAACTCCTGCCGCAATTCCGGTGACATTTTGTGCGCAAGCTCGCGTGCCTCTTCAACAAAGCTCGCATCACGTTGAAAGTGGTCGTGATTATTGTCACCTTCATATTCGGCCATCATCGCATCCCAGTCGGCACGTACTGGCTCGATATTGATGCGATCCATCGCTTCATAGTCTGTCGTATAAAAACGCGGTGAGAAAATGGTGTTGGTCACCGCTTTCTTGGCAGCGTCCTCGACCGATTTTATTTCGCTGATGGCATTGTGCATGTGAGTTGCTCCTCTACTTCAAGAATCCTTGACTCGTCTTCCACAGGGTCGGCGCGCATCAGCCACAGGTGCAAGCCCAGATACCCAAGCCAGAACAGGGCCAATGCTGCTTCGATTACCGAGGCGTTCATCGCTTTTGGATCTCCATCGCCTGAGACGTATAAAACCCGCTGGAGATTTTTTCCGTATTGCCGATCTGCCAGCCACTGAGCGCGGCGCATTCGCCAATCGCTAAACGCAGGGATGCCTCTGCGATTGGCTCAATGAACGGTGCGCGATCGCTGCGCGGAAAAATTCGGCCGACACGAATCATCGTTGCCAAAATGGGATTACTGGGTGCGAACGTGAACAGTAAAGAACGGCCAGTGCGCTGCGACAGACCTGACAGCACGCGGACCATGTCATGCTTTTCGTAATGAATCATCGAATCCATCGCGACCACATGATCGAAGTCCCCATAAGACGTCGATAGCATGTCGCCCGACACAAACTCGACCTTGCCCTCGCCCAGATCATCCGGCACGCGTTTGCGCGCCAGCTCCACCAGAGTGGGTGAAAGATCAATTGCCACTACATGCGCACCGCGACGCGCGAGGTCGACCGCCAGCGTGCCGGTACCGCACCCGGCATCAAGAATGCGGCGTCCATGCAAATCATGTGGCAACCATTCAAGCAGAGTCTGGCGCATACGTTCACGCCCCGCTCGCACAGTCTTTCTGATGCCCGACACTGGTTCATCCGAGGTGAGCTTTGCCCACTGATCGGCTGCAGTACGGTCGAAATACTCCTCGAGCTGTTCGCGTTTTTCTTCGTAACTGGTATTGCCCATCGCCTTCCCCTTACGACCTGCCTGCTCCTAATCGAACCCTAGCAAATCAAAAATATCCCGATCTTTCATCGCTTCACAGACGAGCGGGTCAGTGCCTGCCCACAGTGAAGCCGCCAGCCGCAAATATTCCTGCTGCACTACCTGAAGCTCGGGTGAGTCCTCCATCTCGAACAACGTCGCCTTCTTTAGACGGCTCTGGCGGATCAAGTCGAGGGACGGAATGCGCGCCATCGTCTTCAGTCCGACGCGCTCGTTAAATTTGTCAATCTGGTCCGTGGCATCGGAACGGTTGGCAATGACGCCACCCAGACGCACGTTATAGTTCTTTGATTTCGCCGCAATCGCCTGCACGATGCGGTTCATCGCAAAAATGGAATCGAAATCATTGGCTGTAACAATCAGTGCACGATCGGCGTGCTGCAGGGGTGCTGCAAAGCCGCCGCACACGACATCACCGAGCACGTCAAAGATCACGACATCGGTCTCGTCCAGCAGATGATGTTCCTTGAGTAGCTTTACCGTCTGTCCGACGACATAGCCTCCACAACCGGTGCCGGCAGGCGGTCCGCCGGCTTCAACACACATCACTCCGTTGTAACCTTCGAACACAAAATCTTCGACGCGCAGCTCTTCGCTATGAAAATCGACGGACTCGAGTACATCGATAACGGTTGGCATGAGCTTTTTTGTCAGTGTGAATGTCGAGTCATGCTTTGGATCACAACCGATTTGCAGCACCCGCTTGCCCAGCTTGGAAAAAGCTACCGACAAATTCGATGAAGTCGTGCTCTTGCCGATGCCGCCCTTGCCATAGATGGCAAAGACTTTGGCATTGCCGATCTTGACACTCGGGTCCAGTTGTACCTGGACGCTGCCTTCGCCATCGGCGCGTCCACGTTTGATTTCAGAAACGGGAACTGTCGCTACGTTCATTGATTTACTCCTTCGGTAATACCTTCAAGCCGGTCTTCGAGTTCTTCGCCTGCCCGACGCATCGCGTCAAGCGTGTCCTGGTCCGGTGTCCAGTACTGGCGTTCGTACGCTTCCATCAGACGACTCGCCACGCGAGCTGACGCTGATGGATTGAGACGCGCGAGTCGTTCCCGCATCTCGGGGTCAAGCAGAAAAGTCTGTGTGAGTTGCTGATAGACCCACGGCTGCACCTGCCCTGTGGTCGCTGACCAGCCCATGGTGTTGGTCAGATGCAGTTCGATCTGATGCACACCCTCGTACCCATGGGCAAGCATGCCTTCGTACCATTTCGGATTGAGCATGCGCGTGCGTGTCTCGAGCGCCACCTGCTCGGAGAGTGTGCGTACCGTGCCACCACCGCGGGTCTGGTCACCGATGTACACCGGTGCCATCGCAGCGTCCGGGCCTTTGGCGCGTTTGACGGCACGACTGATGCCGCCGAGTGTGTCGAAATAAGTGTCGATCGTGGTGACGCCAACTTCCACCGAATCCAGGTTCTGATACGCCAGTTCGATGCCGGTCAGCACACTCTTGAGCAATTGGGGCTGTGCGACGGGACGACCGGTGACGCCATACGCAAAGCCTTTGCGGCAGGTATAGGTTTCGGCCAGTTCGTCTTCATCATCCCAGCGGCTGCAGTCAATCAATTGATTGACATTGGCACCGTACGCGCCTTCGGCATTACCGAACACGCGTAGTGCTGCAGTCTCCATATCGCAGCCATGTGCTAGCCGATAGGCCAGCGCATGTTTGCGGATGAAGTTTTTATCTTCTGGCTCAGTCGCATTCGCTGCCAACAAGGCTGCCTCGGCCAGCATGCGAATCTGCAGTGGCAACAGATCGCGGAAAATGCCGGACAAGGTAATCAATACATCCACACGCGGACGGCCAAGTTCGTCCAGCGGTATGAGCATTGCGCCGGCCAGCCGGCCGTACTGATCAAAGCGCGGCTTGGTACCCATCAGGGCCATCGCCTGCGCAATGGCCCCACCCTCACTCTTGAGATTGTCAGTGCCCCAAAGCACGATCGCGATGGATTCAGGAAAACTGCCCGTGTCTTTCTGATGTCGCTCTAGCAGGCGCTCGGCTTGCCTGGCACCCTCCTTGACTGCGTAGGCACTGGGCAATCTGAAAGGGTCAAAGCCATGAAGGTTGCGCCCGGCGGGCAGGATTTCTGGCGCGCGCATCAAGTCGCCGCCTGGCGCGGGACGCACATAGCGGCCATCCAGCGCGGCGAGCAGACCATCGAGTTCGTGTGACTCATGCATCAGCTCGCTCGACGCGGCCAGCTTGGCAAGCAAGCTGCCATGCACCTCCGAGAGCGGTGCCTGCTGCGATTCACCTGTGAGCATTGCCTTGATAGAAGCACGCAACTCCGACGTAATACTCGCTTGGTGTGCCGACTCGGCCATGGCAAGCAAGATGTCGGTGCGCTCTTCCGTACTCGGCGCTTTGCCGACGACGTGCAAGCCATGCGGTATTAGCGTGTATTCGAGTTCAAGCACCGCATCATTGAGCGCGGCGATTTGCTGCTCGCTGTCGGCTGTCCAAGCGGGCGCCTCCGTGGCAAGCTCCAATGCGACTGCCGACGCTTGAATTACTTCGGCGAGGCCCTGCCTTTCATGACCGTCTTCGGGGCCGAATGTGCGCCACCGATTCAATGAGGCTTTGAGATCATGAAGTCCTTTGTACAAGCCCGCTTCTGCTACCGGTGGGGTCAGATAAGATACCAGCGTTGCATTGGCGCGGCGTTTGGCAATCGTGCCCTCGGAGGGATTATTGGCCGCATACAGATAGACATTCGGCATGTCCGCGATCAGTCGGTCAGGCCAGCAGGCGCCGGACATACCGCTCTGTTTGCCGGGCATGAATTCGAGTGCGCCATGGGTACCAAAGTGCAGAACAGCGTGTGCAGAAAAATCTTCGCGCAGGTAACGATAAAACGCAGAAAACGCGTGCGTGGGTGCGAAACCTTTTTCGAACAGCAGTCGCATCGGGTCGCCTTCGATACCGATTGCAGGCTGTATCCCCACCAGCACATGACCGAACTGTGCACCGAGTACAAAGATGTGTGCACCATCACTTTGATGTTGTCCAGGTGCCGGTCCCCATTGCCCCTCGATATCGCGCAAATACTTTTCTTTGCGTACATGCTCATCTGCGCGAATCCGTGCATGCACATTTGCCGGTGTACCGTAACGCTCGGCGTTACCTTTAAGGATGGCATTGCGTAGTGTGTCTACGCTGTCAGGCATATCGATGGTGTAACCAGCTCGCTGCATCGCAGCCATGGTGTTGTACAAAGATTCGAACACCGCAAGAAAAGCCGCCGTACCCGTGCTGCCTGCATTGGGCGGAAAGTTGAACAAGACAATCGCGACCTTACGTTCTGCACGTTGCGCTTTGCGCAAAACGATGAGTTTTTCCACGCGCGCGGCGAGCATGTCCGCACGTTCGCTGCACGTCTGCATGTCCTGTGCGTTATCAGCTTTCTCGAACGTGCAGCGGCGTTCGCAGCCGATACAAGCCTTGCCGGTTGCGTCACTACGGCCGCCAAATACTAGCGAACCGCTGGAGCCATCAAGCTCTGGAAGTGCAACCATCATGGTCGCTTCCACCGGCAAAAGACCACGGTCGGATTCTCCCCAGCGCTCCAGGGTCTGAAACTCTACAGGTGATACCGCAAGATAGGGTACGTCCATCGATGCAAGGAGATCCTCGGCGGCTTTTGCATCGTTATAGGCCGGCCCCCCAATCAGGGAAAAGCCTGTCAGCGATACTATCGCCTCGACACATGGCTGGCCCTGATGCATGAAGAACTGGTGGACTGCGGGCCGTGCATCAAGTCCGCTTGCATAAGCAGCACGGACCGACAAACCGCGTGCCTCAAGTGCAGCAATGACACCATCATAGTGACGTGCGTTACCCGCCAACAGATAGGAGCGCATCAACAGCAAACCCACGGTGCCTTTTGCATTGGCGATGGGTGGCAGCAGATCTGCACGCGTTGTCATGCCTTTGTGTATACCGGAGAGCTTGCTCTGCTTTAAGCGAGGGTGGTATACACCGACGTCAGGATAATCAATGGGTGCAACAGGCGCCGCCTTGCCGCGCAATGACTTGCGTTCACCCTCGGCATAAGCGTTCACCAAGAGCTGTACCATGCCGGCAATGTTCTCTTCCGAACCAGCCAGCCAGTACTGCAGGGTCAAGAAATAATTGCGCACGTCCTGCGCAGTGCCGGGAATGAATCGCAACAGCTTTGGCAGCCGGCGCAACATTTTCATTTGCGCAGCACCAGCAGTTTTGTCGGCAGTGGTGCCCGATGCTTTTTCGTCACTCTTGCCACGCAGCTTCTTCAAAAATGCGATCGGTCCACGTGTAGTGCCATCCATTTTGAAGCGGCCGATGCGAGTCAGTTTCATTACTTCTGCCGCTGACATGATGCAAACCATCGCATCGCAATGGTCTCGCCGTGCAGCGAGGTCGGACAGTACAGGGGAAAAATGATCTTCCATGAACAACATCGACGCGATCACAATATCGCCCTGAGCGATATCATCGCGGCAGCGTGACAAGGCCGATGCATCCTCGGCCCAATCCGAGGCTGCATGCACTGACAGCGAGACACCCGGCAGACTCTTGTTCAACAGTATCTGCGCACGTGTGGCAGCGCTGGCAAGGTGATTGTCCATCGTAACAATAACAACGCGCATCGCAAGAGATAGGGAACCACCGGCCGAAATGGAATTTCGTGTCATTGATGTTCTCCATGTTGGTATCCCGCGCATTGGCTCCCGAAAGCCATACAACGCAAGAACTCATTGCCATTTCTGATAGCGCTGCTTCATAAGCGCTCTTGAGATAAATGGAGGTTTAGGACTGACCCTGAGATGCAGTGTAGAAAACGATGTCACCAAACTCAAATGTGCCGATGCACTATTCGTTGGTTGTTTTCTGTGCAGGCTTGATGATGATGGCGAATGACCACGAACAAGGTCGCGATCACGTCAGAAATTCTGTGGATGGCTTATTGAAATCACTGTCACTTGCAGGGTGACAGATAGAGGGCATCTCGTTTGGGTACAGCAAATGAGATCGGTGGAGAATCAGCTCCGTCGCGGCATCCTGAACGGCAGCATGCGTTGTACGATCGGTGACACCAGCCTGGGCACATTCAGCGTCTCGTGCACGCTGATGACATCCTCCCCGAATAATCGGCTCTTGAGCACTGAGCGCTCATAGAAAGGCGTGTCTTCCAGCATATCAATCACGCGCACTGGCGCATCGCCCTCGCTGCGCATACGGCGCGGTATGCGCCAGCGCGTCAGTTCGAGCGAATGCCGCGGTGGTGGTGCAAATTCTTCTATGTGCCCATTGGGTGAAAAACGCAAACCGAGCAAACGATCTTCTCCCTGCTTTTGCTGCACATCGTAGATCACTGCGGCCGAGCCATCAGAGAGCAAAGCGCGCGACCAATCCCATTCACGAAAAGGCTCGCTGACTGGTTCATCTCCCTCATTCGAGTCAAGGTAACCATGACCGCTCCATCGCTGTGATGGCTTGTCCATCGCTACCTCGACACGGGCACAAGCAGCCAGCGGGCCCCAGCGATGACGACCTTGGTCATCCAGCGTGGTGCTGAACGTCGATAGTGATGAGGGATACACACGCACCTTGCCACGTAACGGCCAGGGCATGGGCACGCCGAATTCGCAGATGTCGATTTCAAGATGATCGCGATGCCAGTGCAGACTGCTGGGGCCTATGGTGAAACTGGAGGCATCACGTTGAATATGATCGCTGCCACGCTCGGTCATGGCCCAGCGACGGTTGCGGCCATACAGGGCGACGTTCAGCGAGCAATAGTTTTCTGGGTTGGCTGCACCACGCTTGAATGCAGCGCGATAGTAAGGCGAAAAAACGCTACCGACAAAGGCGATGATGGTCAGGCCGTAGTTGCCGTCGTCGCTGAGCGCATCGACGTACCACCAGAGATAACCACCCGACGGGACCGACTGGTCGAATCGAGGTGAGCCATCAGAGTGGCGGCCGCCAGTTGGCCCGACATGGCTGCCATGGGCACGCCCGGTCCCGGATGCACGGTCCCACCCGCGAGGTAAAGTCCCGGCAGCGGGGTCTTCGCTCCCGATCTGGCGAAAGCCGACATCCAGCCATGGGTCGCCATGCCGTACAGGGCGCCGGCGCTGCCCGGAAAGAGACGGTGAAATTCCGCCGGCGATGTCCGCTGCGTGTTCTCCGGTGTGCGATTCACCTTCAGGCCGTAGCGCGCCAACAGGGAAAAGGAATGGGTTTCGCATGCATCAATCTCCGATTCAGTAAGCGTGCGGCTGCCCTCGGCGGGCGCATTGACGAGCACCAGCAGGCGATCGCGGTCTGGTGCAGTGACGTCACTGCCGCGGTCCTGCGCGCACACATAGACGGTGGGTGTCAGCGGCAGTCGCGCGCGCGAAAAAATATCGTTGAATTCACGCGCATAGTCCGCTTGAAAAAATACATTGTGTCTATCCAGCGGAAATCCCTCGGTCTCTGCATGCACGCTCCAGGTGAGCGCTGACAAGGAACGTTTGCTTGCAGAGAGCCGGGGGGCTGTTCGCCTTAGCCCCGAGCCGAGCAAACCCTGAGTCAACGCGGATGCATCGCCGTTGAAGACGACACTATCGGCCGAGAGTACTTCACCACTTGCAAGACGTACGCCGGATACTTTTTTTCCTTCGGTCAGAATTTCCGCACACGGCGATGCATATCGAATGCTGACACCATTTTTTTCTGCGAGCGATGCGAGCGATCTGGCCAGCGCATGCATGCCACCTTCGACGGACCAGACACCATCAAGCTCAACTTGCGTAATCAACATCAGCGTCGCCGGTGCCTGCCAGGGGGATGATCCACAATAAGTCGCATAGCGTGCAAACAATTGCTGCAGTCGTACATCATGAAAATGCTGACGCAACGCATCCCATAAATTACTCATGGGGCCGAGTGAAGCCAGTACTGCCAGACCGCGCAAGCCGAGATCGCCGGCCATGCTGGCAAGCGTCGGTGACTGCGAACGAATGAAGGGGCCTTCGAGGGTGTCATACACTTCGCGGGCCTGCTTGCAGAACTGTACGAATCGCGCTGCTTCTGCCGGACCTGCGAGGCGCGCGATAGCGTCGCGCGAACGCCCGGGATCGGCAAACAAATCCATGCGTTCGTTCTCGCTCCATGCATGGCGTGCGAGTACGGGCAAGGAAGTGAGCTTGAGCTCATCTTCGAGTCGGGTGCCGGCATTGGCGTAGATCTGCTCGAAAATCCAGCGCATCGTGAAGACGGTGGGTCCGCTGTCTATGGGTGCACCGTCCACCATCAGCTGTCGCATTTTCCCGCCGGGTTGTTCTGCCGCTTCAATCAGCGTGACTTGGATATTGCGCTTTGCGAGCTGCAAGGCCGCAACGAGCCCCGCGACACCCGCGCCCACCACCACCACGCGATGCTCATGTAGCGCGCTAGTCAAACGATTGGCCTTTCCATTGACCTTGCAACGACAAGGGCTCGAATCGAACAAACATGGATTCGGAGAAGAACTGGTGTTTCCACGCCGCGCTGATGGCATCACGATGCGCACCTGTGCGTGCGTAGGCATCCATCGCCGAAGTGCTTTGCCAGAGACTGAAAGTCGCTTGTCGCAATACTGGTGCTTCCCCCAGACCTGCTGCGAGCAAACAACCGGGTGCATGGGCGAGACTGTCCTGTGCCGCTGGTGCATATCGCCAGAATTGCGCGGCTGCGCGCGGGCGTATCGAGGCGCGAGTGAGCGTGGCGAGCATGGCGTTTGCGGGCAGGCTTTCACCCTCAATGAGGCTCATGCCATCCCAGCTGCCGCGCACGCTTGCAGGGCGGAGTGTGGCGATGAACAGTTCTGCGCTGCGTTCACGATAGCGTTCGATCAGGGCGGAGTGACCCACGAAATCATTCGCCTGGTCTTCGCTATCGAAGACACAGAACATACCCTGATGCGAGGGACTGGGCATCAAACCAAAGCCGCCCTCTTTGCCGCTGCCAAGCGTCTTCATGAACTTCAGGCCGGGCGTTGTGTTTGGCCACCAGCTACCAAAAGCAATTCGCTGCCAGCCCCAGTACCAGTGAGCGGGTCGCAGCTTTGACAGCAATACAACCACGATGCCTTGCAATGGCGCGCTGCTGAAATTTGAACGAGTGGACGTATCTGGCGCGACATCCGCCGCCGACGTACTGTTGATTTGTTTGCTGACGAGTCGGCCTGTAGTCACGGAAGACTCCGCAATCGGTGGATGCTGATCTCTGGCTGCCGAACGAGCGGCAGGCAGATCCCGGCTTGCGCCGGGATCGCTGATGCGTTTTCTTTACTGCGTCTTGTTTACGGCTTTATTTTGCTGCGGTCTTGGTTACTTCATTTGCAGGTGCTGCTGCGCTCTTTGCAAGACTCGCCAGATATGGATGGTCTTTGAGCATAGGGTAGCCATACAAAGGCTTGTAAGCACCTTGGTGGCAAGTCGCGCAACTGACCTTGGCCACATCACCGCCCTCGCCTTTGCGGTTGACCGGGAAGGTATCGGTCAGCGGCACCATGTAGGCATTATTCACATCACGCGCCATGCGTATGCCGTGATAGGCGGTGATGCGCTGAGGCGGACTGCCCTCCCAACTCTGGAAGGAACGCGTGTTGTGGCAATAGGTGCAATTGACCCCGAGTGAGTTCGACATGTGCGTCATCAGGCCATACGTCCACTCAGCCTGCTTGGTCGAACTGCGATTGCCCGATGGCAGCGGCGTTGGGCCATTGACACGAATCTGCTTGTCCTGCAGCAGATACGGTGTCAGCGGATCGGTTGGCAATGAAGACATGTTTACCAGCTTGCCCGGTGTGTTCTGACCTGCATTGTCGCCAATAAAATCAGCGCCTTTGTTTTGCTCCAAGGGTGTAAACCATACTTGCTTGGGCACCGGGTTGCCGCGATGGCAGGTGTAGCAAGTAACGCCGGTTTCAGCGACGTGGTTCTTCCAGTTGCTGTTGATGTGGCGGGTCATCTCGATCATCTTGCGTGCAACGACCTTGGTGTACTTCGAATCGTCGGCAAGATTTTCAACATTGTGGCAATAGGCACAGCCATCTTTTGGCGCAACCCAAGTGGTCATGGCAGTCATTAGTCCAATAAACTGGCCTGCCGACAAATCACCCAGCACTTGTACATTCTTGTACGCCTCTTTGGCTCTCGGCCCACTGTCAGGAAGCGGTGGCGTTGAAGGTGGTGCAGTGTTCAACGCATCCTGACTGGCAACGGTGCGGGGGTTATAGATCTGCACCATGCCCGTACCGCGATAGCCGTGTTGCACGCTATCCATCGGCAGGCGCTCTACGGGCGGGTCCTTGCAGGCAGTCAGCATCATGCCCAAGGTGAGCATGATCACGAGTTGAAAGATTCTGACAATCATGGTTTTACTCCCTGCAGTGTGGCTGGATCCACGACCGTGCCCCACACATGCGGATAAGGTGGCGCGACGCCATGTTTGACTGCCCACAGATACCAGTTATCAACCACGGTGCCGGTCAGCAGGATGCCGATGCCGCCAGTCAGCGGGCACAGTACGGCAAACCACCAGGCCCAGCGGTGAATCGATTCCATGGTGGCGTTGAAGCCCATGGTCCAGCGCCAGAACAAAGCGGCACGCTCGGTCGCGGTCCCACGATCAATAATCTGTTCGATCTCGCGTTCGCCGCCGTAACGACCAACCGCAAGAATGGTCGCGCCATGCATCGCAAACAGCAATGCCGAGCCATACAGGAAGGCAATCGACAGCGCATGGAACGGGTTGTAGAACAGGTTGCCGTAACGCAGAGAGAAAGCAGCTGTCCAGTCGAGGTGAGGGAAAATGCCAAACGGTACCGCTTCACCCCAGGAACCCATCAGTACCGGACGGAACAGACCCAGCACGAGGAACAACCAGATCGCCGCAGCAAATGCCCATGCGATGTGCGTGCCCATTTTCAGCGCGCGTGCTCGACGATAGACATTCGCCCACCACAACAATATCGAGACAGTGAGTGAGAGGCCGGCAATCTGCCACCAGCCACCCTGATTGAGGGGCGCAAACTTGAGGCCATTGCCCGGCGCTGGTGGTTCCAGCGCAAGCCAAAACAGCTGACGAATGAACTGGATCGGATCCCAGTTCACCGAGGCGAGCATGTTCATGCCGATGATGGTGAATGCAGCCAGACCGAACATCAGCGACATGACGCCCAGGCCACCCAGATAAATCGGGCCGATCTGTGCATTGCCTAGGCGCCCTGCAATGTGCAGCAGGAAAGGTTTGCCCGTGCGGGTGCTCATCGAATCGTGCAGCTCGGTCCCGTGGTGTACAGGACCGGCGACTTGCACCGCCGTGAATAGATTTTGATAGTCAGCCATCGTGGTCTCCTGTCGCTTTCTTTATCGATTCCAGATGGGCATGTTCAACCACCAGCTCCACCATTCGGGCCAGCCGCGGCTCCAGAATGGGCCCGAAATCACGATGCACAGCGCCGAGAACAAAACTGCTGCCAGTGCAAGGAACAAACCAAGACGGTGGATACCCAATGTACCGACCGAATAGCCGATCAGATCGCGGAAATAGGTATCTTCGTGTTCGGGCGTCTTGACCACTTCACCCTTGCCCGGATTAGTAGATGACAGCACCAGACCACCGTGCATGGACAACGCCAGCGTCGTCGTAAAGAAGAAAGTAATTGCCAGCATGTGTGCCGGGTTGTAGTGGAAGTGCAGATACTGGTAGCCCACATTCGATACCCAGTCGAGGTGACTGTAGATACCGTAAGGGAAGGCATGACCCCAGGCGCCCATCAGCACCGGGCGTATCACTTCCAAGGTCACGTAAGCAAATATCGCCACCGAGAATGCCGCAGGGACGTGATAGCCCATGCCGAGTTTGCGGCAGATTTCCACTTCACGCATCGCCCAGGATCCGAAGGCACCAATGGCACAGACCGTAATCAGCTGCCAGAGGCCGCCTTCCATTAACGGGGCCATGCGCAGGCCATATTTCAGATCGGGTGGCGCGATGCTGATCTGCCATAGGTTCCAGGTTGGACCCTGCGATGCACCCCAAAGTATCAGCGCTGTTCCAAGGAACGCGAAGAAGACCGTAGTCACGCCGAAGAAGCCCACGTAGAAGGGGCCGATCCAGAAATCGAAGAGATCACCCCCTATCAGAGTGCCTCCGCGTACACGATATTTTTTTTCAAAACTCAGCATGGCCATGATCGAGCCCTCCTGCAGGAATGCACTTCGTCATCCCTCGTAAATTCTGTATTGAGGGCAGGTTGCGTCAGCCTGCGGCCGCGCCCACCTGCCCCACCACTGTGAAAAGTGGATTTAGGACGATGGTCCGGGCATCGGGGCGTTTTGCGCCGTCGGTGCCGCTTTTGCTCCATCGAGCCAGTTGAATTTGTTCGTTGATAGCAGGATGAGGTGAATCATCGCTGCGAGTCCGAACAAGAAGATCCCTTGAACCACCATGGCTCGCAGGGGATCGTAAAGGCGCCATATTCTCCACATGGTTCCTACCTCCCTAAAGTGTGTGTGACATAAATGAATACACTGCGGCCTGCAC
>Ga0209358_10000845_pt1 | contig 25909 bp, 17 predicted proteins | sample LauGreFa1BDMLBSN_2_FD_187574 | JGI IMG/M metagenome (GOLD analysis project Ga0209358, IMG submission 187574) | Freshwater lake microbial communities from Lake Michigan, USA - Fa13.BD.MLB.SN (SPAdes) (version 2) | ecosystem: Environmental > Aquatic > Freshwater > Lake | place: Lake Michigan, USA...
GTCCACGACCAGCAGCGCCCTGATTACGTCTACGAGCAGACCTGCCTCCATTGTATCGACGGCAAGCCGAAGGGCCGAGGCAACACCGCGCAGCGTGGCGCCTGAGCCTTACCAGCGCAGTTCGGCCAGGCTGAACACGCGGCGGGCGCCGGACGGCAGTCGGGCTTGTAGCGACGCTTCATCGGCCTCGACCATGATGCCGGTACGCAGGAGGACGCTGTCCAAGCCGGCCCTGGCCGCTCCGGCGATGTCGTGTTCAGGGCTGTCGCCGATCGCCAGGACCGTCATGGGCGGAGGATTCCCGAGCGCGGCGAGAGCCGTGCGGTAGATGTCGCCGTGAGGCTTCCCGAAATAGCGGAGCACGGCGCCTTTACGTTCGAGTTCACGGGCGATGGCGCCGGCAGAAGGACGGACACCCTTAGGCGTGAGCATCTCGAGGTCGGGGTTGCAGACGGCGATCGTCACGCCGCGTTGGGCCGCGGGAGTGAGGTCGCGAATCTGTTCGCGCCAGTTGCGGTCCGGTTCCTGGCAGGCGGCGAGAATGATGCCTTCCGCTTCGTCGGGCCAGGTGAGCGTGAACCCGAGGTCGCCGAAACCGTAGTCGTCGCCCGGCTTGCCGGAGATGTGGACCTTGGAGCCTGCCCGGAAGCCGTCTCCGAGCGACCCGGAACGGATCGCGGCTTGGGCGGCGTCGCCGGAGGTCACGACGACATCGAAGTGTTCGGGACCGAAGCCGAACTTCGCGAGTCGGATGATATTGTCGGCGCCCGTCTTGGCGGAGTTGGAGAGCACGGCGACCTTGCCGCCGTTTTCGCGGAAGCTTCGCAGGGCCTCGGCGGCGTGAGGGTAAGCGACGGTGCCATCATGCAGCGTGCCGAACTGATCGACGAGCAGGGCGCCGTATTGGCCGGCGATCTCGGAAAGTCGGGCGATAGGCGAAAGCGTGCTCATGTGAAGGCGATCTCGTGGCCTAGGGAGCGCCACGCCAGCCGGGCGGCGCCCGCGGCGGCTTCTTCGCTCCAGGCGGGAAGTTGCGGCATGCCGAGAGCCGAAGCACGAAGGCTCATCCAGGCCGCGCTGCGGCAGCCGCCTCCGGCGTGACGGACATTGCGGAGGGTCGGGCCGCCCAATGCCGTAAGCTTGGCAAAGCCCGTCTGTTCGACGCGGGCGAACGCCTCGTAGATGCCTTGCAGGAATTGCGCGTCGTCGGCCGGACGAGGGGTCAGGCGGGGAGCGAGGTGCGGGTCAGAAACCGGAAAGCGTTCGCCGACGGAGGGCAGGGGGTAGTAGTCGGTCCCCGTCGGTTTGGACGTATCGAGGGAGGATTCCAGTGAAGCCAGCTGTGCTTGGCTGAAGAACTGCAGCAGGGTCTTTCCGCCGCAATTGGAGGCTCCGCCCGCCAGCCAAGTGTCGCCGATGCGGTGGCTATAGATGCCGAGCTCGGGTGCGAAAATCGGACGGTCGCTCAGGAGTTTGAGCACGATGGTCGAGCCCAGCGCCGTGGAAGCTTCGCCTGGTTCCGTAGCCCCGCTAGCGAGGAAAGTAGCGCATCCGTCGGTCGTCCCGGCCGCGATGGTGATCCCTTCGGGGATGCCGAGGGCGATGGCCGCTTGGCCGGAGACGTGTCCGATCGGCGTGCCGACTGGGACGACTTCGGGGAGGATGCCGGGAGAGAGACCGAAGGCGCGGAGCCAATCGGGCCAGGTACGGCTGACCGGATCGTAACCCGTCTTCAGGGCGTTGTTCTCGTCGGTCTGCCAGTTCGTGGCGCCGAGGCAGCCGTTGATCCAGTCGGCCTGGTGGATGATGCAGTGCAGTCGCGGGAGTTTAGTCCACTCAAGCGCGCGGGCCGCCGGGGAGGTCGCGCCGTGCGCCGCGCTTTCGCGCGGAGCCAGCGTCTTGATCTGCGCGGCGAGGTCGCCCGTCTCGGCGTCATCATACATGCGGGCTGCGGCGAGGGGGCGGTTATGGTTATCGACCGGCAGGATCGTGCCGGAAGTCGCATCGACCGCGATGGCGCGGGCGCCGGAGAGGTCGAGCTTCTGGCTGAGTTCGTCGAGGGCCGTGCGGCAGCCGTTCCACCAGTCTTCGGGCGACTGTTCGCGGCGGGCACCCGTGGCCTTGGTCGGCGGAAGCGTCGCCGAACCGAGCGCGAGAATCTTTCCGGAGGCATCGACGGCGACGGCACGGACACCGGAGGTACCTAGGTCGAGTCCGATGACGAAGCCGTGCATGCTGACTTATTGAGGGGCGGGGAAGTCAGGGGCAAGGATGGAGCAGGTCTTGGCGGTGAGCGGTAGGCGGTTAGCGGTCGGAAATATGACAGGATGAGGGGAGGTGCCATGATCTCGGGGTTTGGCGTATTCCTTGCCGCCAACCGGTATCCGCCAACCGCTGCCTACTTCGGATTCAACTCATCCCAGCTCTTCAGGCCGCAGGTCTTGAGATAAGGTTCGGCGGCGGCTTTCCATTCGGGCGTATCGGCGGCTTTGAGCAGATGCCAGATCGGTCGCTTCTGGTCGGGTTCGGAGATCGTACCTGGCTTGTTGCTCCAAAGTCCGAACCGTAGGCCGTTTTCAAGGGAGTGATCGACATGCCGATGATAGTGGAAGGCGTCGATGGAATCGCCGAGGCGCACGACCTTTTCCCATGCATAGGCATAGGCCGCGGCCTGTTCGGCGCGCCCTTCGGGGCGGTCCGGCAGGTCGAAGCCTTGTTCGGTGAAGCTCAGGCGGCGGGGTTTGCCGGCGTAGAGCATTTCGGGCGTCGCCAGTTTCTTGGTGAGCACCTCGAGATTCTTAAACGTCACTTTCGGCGTGTTGTCATTGAACGACACTTTATCGAGCCAGGTGCGTGGATCGCGTAGATTCGATGGGTAGGGATGGAAGGCCAGGTTCCAGTCGAAGTCGCCGCGTTCACGGGCACGCTTCGCGAAGAGTTCGAGGAGGGTGCGACCTGGGCAGGCCTGGAGCGGATCCTTGTGACCCTTGGCCGTCCAGCTGTGCGTCATCGAGATATACACGCGGGCGTTGGCCGAATGTTGACGAAGGGATTCCCAGGCGAGGCGGACCTGGTCTTCGTATTGTTGAGCGACCTCCTCGGCTGTCGCCGGTCCCATCTGATGCCACTCGTTATGGGCGTTCACTTCGTTGCTGACGATCCAGCCCCAGACGCGTCCGTGCTTCGCGTCGGCGGCCGACCAGCGCCGGGCGATGAACTCGGTGAGCGCCTTGTAGCAGGCGCGTCCTTCGGGGGTGACCGTATCAGAGGCCATCGTTATGCCTTTGATCGGGTCGGCCTTCGGGTGGATGGTCAGTTTCCGGATGCGTTCGTCGGGCGAGCGCGAGGTGGTGACGATGAGCGTGACCACGACGCCCTTGTCGCTCATGGGCTTGATCTGACGGTCCAAGGATACGACGTAATTCTGGTTGATCACGAACGTGAAGCCGTCGGCCGAAGCGGTGAGCTGGCCGGGCTTGGCTTCCTTTTCGGACGAGAGCAGGGCGTTGAGCCGGATATTCAGGTTGGCGTGATGGATTCCGAGTTCCAGGGCGTCGGCAACCATCTGGACCTGGAGGCCTTTGGGGCTGCGCGTGGCCGGATAGGGGGTCGGGTCGGGGGCGGCGAAGGCCGTCAGGGAAAGGCAAAGGCAAGCGAGAAGGAGCGGTCGCATCGGTGGGAGACAGATGGGCGAAGGGCAGGTTTCAATCGTGAACGGATGCCGATTGACCGATAGCGGATGCCGATTGACCGACGCGTTCACTTCTCCATTTATCGTCATATACCCCATGCGACTCCTGGCACTTATCCTCTGTCTGGCCGGCGGCCTCCTGTCCGCCGCTCCTGCCAAGCAGCCCAACATCGTCTTCATCTTCTCCGATGACCACGCCTATCAGGCCATCAGCGCTTACGGAGACGCCCGTAAGCTGAATCAGACGCCAAATATCGACCGGCTCGCCAACGAAGGCATGCGCTTCGATCGTGCCTTGGTCACCAACTCCATCTGCGGACCGAGCCGCGCGGTGATCCTCACCGGCAAATACTCGCACCTCAACGGCTTCTTCAATAACTCGAACTCCGTGTTCGACGGCACGCAGCTCACCTTCCCGAAGCTACTGCAGAAGGCCGGCTACCAGACCGCCATCGTCGGCAAGTGGCACCTTATCAGCGATCCCACCGGTTTCGACTTCTGGCAGGTGCTCCCCGGACAGGGCGTCTACTACAACCCGCCGATGAAGAACGCCCAGGGCATGGTGAAGATGCAGGGTTACGTCACCGACATCGTCACCGACCTCTCGCTCGACTGGGTGAGCAAGCGCGACAAGTCGAAGCCCTTCATGCTCATGCTCCAGCACAAGGCGCCGCATCGCGAGTGGGAGCCGAACATCAAGGACCTCGGTTTTGACAAGGATCGCGTCTACCCCGAACCGCCTACGCTCTTCGACGACTACGCCAACCGTGCCAAGGCCGTCGGCGAGAATGACATGACGCTGGAGAAGACCATCACCCCCAAGGACGTGAAGCTGGAGCGCCCGCCGCAGATGGACGCCGAGCAGGCCGCCGTCTGGGACGCTTATTATGAGCCGCGTAACGAGGCTTACCGTAAAGCTAATCCGCAGGGCAAGGATCTCGTCCGCTGGCGTTACCAGCGCTACATGCATGACTACCTCGCGACCGTGAAGGCCGTGGACGATAATGTCGGCCGCGTGCTCAAGTATCTCGAGGAGCAGGGGCTCGCCGAGAACACCATCGTCATCTACTCGTCGGACCAGGGCTTCTATCTCGGCGAACATGGCTGGTTCGACAAGCGCTGGATCTTCGAGGAGTCCGTGCGCACGCCCTTGCTCGTCCGCTGGCCCGGCGTCACCAAGCCCGGCTCCGTGAGCAAGGCGCTGGTCTCGAACGTCGACTACGCCCAGACCTTCCTCGATATGGCCGGACTGCCTTCGCCTGCCGAGATGCAGGGACGGAGCCTGAAGCCGATCCTCGCGGGTGAGACTCCGGCCGACTGGCGCAAAGAGTTCTACTATCACTACTACGAGTATCCGCAGCCGCACCACGTCGCGCCGCACTACGGCATCATCACGGACCGCTACAAGCTCGTGCGCTACTACGGCAACGGCGAGACCAAGACGGATCTCTTCGACAGCGAGAAGGATCCGCTCGAACTGAAGAGCTTCTTCGGTCAGCCCGGTTATGAATCCGTCCAGGCCGACCTCGAGGCCCGTCTCGCCAAGTTGCGCGCGGACCTCAAGGTCCCGGAGGTCGATGACGAATATGCGACCGGCCAGAAGAAGCGCACCCCGCCTCCCGGCAAGAATGCCGGCAAGGGTAAGGGTAAGAAAGCGCCGGCGGCCAAGTAAGCCTCAGCGCCAGCTCGCGCGCACGACCCGCTCCCATTCGTCGGCCATCAGTTGGTGGCCGGCGGTGGTCGGGTGCACGCCGTCCCAGATCCAGTAGGACGAAGGGGCGCGGCGTTGGGCATCGTCGAAGACCTTCTGGAAGTCGATCAGTGTCGCGCCGTGCTTCGCGGCCAGGCGTCGCACGACCGGGACGAGCAGGGCGAGGCGCTCGCGGCGGCCGGGCGACTTATCGATGGCCGGGCCAGCGGCACCGAGGAACGGCTCGCAGAGCACGAGACGCAGCTTGGGGTTGGCCGTGCGCGCCGTGGTCAGAAGGTCATCGTAAGTCTTTTCGAAGACTTCTGGAGTCACACCCTTGCTGCTGTCGTTGACGCCGATCATGACGCTCAGCACGTCAGGCTTGAGTTCCAGGGTGTCCTTGGGCCAGCGCTTGGACAGGTCGAGCACCGTGTTGCCGGAGACGCCGCGATTAAGGAAGGTCGCGTTCTGCTCCGGCGCGCCGGCGCCCACCCGGGCGGCGAGGAGGTAGACGAAACCGTGGCCATGGACGTGATTGAGGTCGGCCCCGCGTCCGCGATTGCCGTCCGTGATCGAGTCGCCCTGGAAAAGAATCCGCGGCGAGTTCGGTAATCCGGGCAATGGTTCGCCGGCGACGGCTTGGCCGGCGAAAAGCAGCGCGAGGAGGGCGCCCTTCATTTCTTCTTCGCCTTCGTGTTCTTCTTGCCCTGGTTGGCGTCGGCGACCGGATCGTAGTCCGGATTCTTCGTCGGCAGCTGGGCGTCGACCGACTTCAGCCAGGCGTCAAGACGCGTGCGCAGGGTCTTCGCCAGCGCCGGCTGCGCGGAGGCCAGATCCTTCGTCTCGCCGACGTCGTTCGCCAGGTCATAAAGTTCGTCGCGTCCGTCTTCGTAGAAGTGCACCAGCCGGAAGTCGCCGCTGCGGACGGCGCTATAAGGCGTGGCGCCTCCCGGGTGATAATGCGGGTAGTGCCAGAAAATCTCGGCTCGGTCGGGCTTGGTGCCGGACTTCAGTAGCGGGGCGAGGCTGATGCCGTCGACGAGGGATTGAAGTGGCTTGACGCCGGCGAGCTCGAGGACCGTCGGGTAGAGGTCGATCGTCATCGCCGGAGTGTTCTCGACCAGGCCGGCCTTGGTCGCGCCGGGGGCGTGGATGATGAGGGGGACGCGGACGCCGCCTTCGTAGGCTGAGCCCTTGCCGACGCGGAAGGGCGAGTTGTCGGTGACCGGTATCAGCCCGCCGTTATCGGAGGTGAACACGATGATCGTATTCTCATCGAGCTTAAGACGCTTCAGTGCGGCGCGGATCGTGCCGAGCGAGTCATCGACGCTCTCGACGAGCGCGGCGTAGGTGGCGTTCTTCTGTTTGACGTCGGGCTGTCTGGCGGCCTTCGCCTGGTACTTGGCGATGACGTCCGGCTTGCCGCCGAGCGGCGTATGCACGGCGTAGTGCGGCAGATAGAGGAAGAAAGGCTTCTCCTTGTTCGCCTCGATGAACTTCACCGCCTCGGCGGCTTCGCGGTCCGTGAGGAATTCGCCTTTGGGACCCTCGGTCAGCGTGGGGATCTTGTAAGGGGCGTGGTAACTGGGCGGCTGTCCGCGGGCGTAGCCGCCGACGTTGAGGTCGAACCCGTGCTTCTCGGGATAGTAAGCCTCGTCGCCCTCCTTGAGCGCCGGCGTGAGGTGCCACTTGCCGATGCTCGCGGTCGCGTAGCCGGCGGCTTTGAATTGCTCAGCGAGGGTGATTTCCTCGAAGGGCAGGAACTTCTGCCAGTCCGGGATTTTGAGTTTCGCCTTGGGACGGTCGTGGCCCGCGATCCAGTCGGTCAGGTGAAGTCGGGCGGGGTATTTGCCGGTCAGCAGGGCGGCGCGGGTGGGGGAGCAGACCGTGCAGGCCGAGTAGCCATTCGCGAAGCGGACGCCATCCTTGGCCAGCTGGTCGATGTGCGGCGTCTCGTAGAACTTGCTTCCATAGCAGGAGAGATCGGTCTGTCCCATGTCGTCGACCAGGATCACGACGACGTTGGGAGGGGTGGCGGCCGAGACGAAGGTCAGTAGGGCCGATAGGCAGATCAGGGGGGTGAGCAGGCGGGAAAACACGCCCCATTCCTCGTTTTCGCCCCGATGCTGGCAAGCGATTAGTGGATTGCCTCTGCACCTGCCGTCCTTTGAATCCTCATATGTCCCCTAAAAAGCTGATTATCGCCCTGTGGGCCGTCGTCGCCCTCATCGCGCTGGCCATCTTCCTCGCGCCTTCGAACGATGGTTACCGTGAGTTCGCCTCAACGCAGGTCACGCCGGCGAACAAGGCTGTGGTCCCGGCTGCGGATAAGTCGGTTGACGCCTCGCCGGTCGCCGCTTCCGTCGCCCCTGTCGCTGACGCCAAAGTCACCGTCATCCGTGAGGCTGGTTCTCCCGCCTTCGGTTTCAATGGCGTCGCCCAGGCGATGACTCCGGCTGCCGCCTCCTCCAAGGCGGCCCCTTCTCCTCTGGCCCAAGCCAAGCCCGCCAACGCTTCCGCTCGTACGGCTTCGACGACCTACCGCCCGGCGCCCCAGTCGACCATGGCCGAGCGCGAAGAGGCGGTGGCCCTTTCCGGCGTCGAGCGCCAGCCCTTCCTCGCGGCTTGCGATCATGATCATGATCTCCAGCTCGCCTCGGGTAAGGCGCCCGCTTTCATCTGTAAAATCCTGAAGGTTCCCGCTGGACCGGACACCACCGCGATCACCACGACCGCCACTTATCCTAATGCGCAGACTTTCCTGCTCCACAGCCGACCTGGTGCGACCCGCAAGGTCTACCTCGACTTCACCGGCCATACCACGACCGGCACCCCCTGGAACGGAGCTTGGAACAATCCCACCTTCACGACCCCCCCGTTCTCTTTGGATGCGGACACGGCGAACGTCAGTAATGCCGAGCACGCCGCCATCCAGACCGTCTGGCGTCGCATGGCTGAGGATTTCGCCGGTTTCGATGTGGACGTGACGACCGAAGATCCCGGACTGGATGGCCTGCTCAAGACTTCGGGCGGCGACCTTAATTACGGCATGCGCGTGATCTTCGGGCCGGACCAGAACGCGACCGGCGCCGGTGGCGTCGCCTTTGTCGGCTCCTTTGGTTCCGTGCGTGCGCCCACGCAGACGGACATTCCCTGTTTCGTCTTCGCTGATTCCGGTGCTAGCGCCAAGTTCATGACGGAAGCCGGTTCGCACGAAGTCGGCCATACCGTCGGCCTCCTGCATGACGGCACCGCTACCGAAGGTTACTTCGGCGGCCATGGCACCGGGGCTGGTTCTTGGGCGCCTATCATGGGAGTGGGTTACTACAAGGATATCGTCCAGTGGTCGAAGGGTGAGTATACGGGCGCGAACAACACGCAGGATGACCTTACGGTCATCGGCACCTATATTCCGGTCGTCGCCGATGAGTTTGGTGACACCGTCGCCGCCGCCACCGCCGTCACCGGCCTGAGCGCCGAAGTCGGCGGCATCATCGCCACCACCGCGGACATCGATATCATCAAGGTCAACGCCGGCCGTGGTGACCTCGTCATCACTCCCAAGGTGGCGCTCTCGTCTCCCAATCTACGCCTCCAGATCAAGGTGCTGGATTCCGCTGGCGCCACCCTCGGGACTTACGTGGGTGCGGGCACTGCGGGCAATATGGCGCCCGCCCCGATCACGCTTAATCTCCCGGCCGAAGGCTTCTACTACATCCAGCTCGAGGGCATCGCTAACGGAACGGGCGTCGCGGATGGTTACAGCGATTACGGCTCCACCGGCTTCTACAGCTTCACGGCCACTTGGGCGGAGTTGGGTAACAAGCGTCCCATCGCCAATGCGACGCTGTCCGCCACCACCACCTACCACTATGTGAACCAGCCGTCGGCCATGGTGAACTTCAACGGCACCCTGTCCACGGATCCGGACGGCGTGATCGTGAGATACATCTGGGACTTCAAGGACCAGTATCCTGCCGGCGCCGTCGGTGCGACCGCCACGCACCGCTACAAGGCTCCCGGAACCTATTATCCGACCCTCACCGTCGTAGATGATCTGGGTGCTTCGGCCTCCACGACCGTCACCGTCGTCGTGAGCGGGCCTAACCGTAATGCGAGCTGCTCGCTCGCGCTGGTCACGGGTTCCTTCGTGCGCCTGAACTCGATCCATGACGCCGTCAATGCGACGATTTTGGTCCAGGACCAGTATGGCAATCCTGTGCGCCGGGCCTTGGTCTATGTCTCGACCACGGGTCTCGTGAGCATGAAGCGCACCGCTATCCGCACCAACGACCTCGGGCAGGTGAATATTTCCACCCCCGGCTTCCGTCGTGGCGCCCGTGGCTCGGTGGTCTTCACCGTCTCGACGGTCGAATCCCCTGGTCGTCCGTTCGTGAACACCCCGGTCGCGCCGGTCACGGTCGCGGCTCCGTCGGTGACGCTGACCCGCTGAGCCTTCTCTCAGCGCTTACGAAGGGCGGCCGTATGGCCGCCCTTTTTGTTGTCAGCGTGCGGCCAGGTGCGTTAAGCATGTACCCATGTCGAACGCCCCGCATCCCTCGTCCCGTCGTGAATTCCTCGGTGCCGCCGCCTTTGCTTTGGCCGGCCTGGCCACGACCGCCCGTCTCGCCGCGGCTGACGCCCCTAAGGCGCCGGTGAAGCGCCCGCCCAATCCTTACGTCTACAAGTTCAACATCGGTAAGATCGAGGCCTTCTCGATCAGCGACGGCCACATGCTCTTCCGGCAGGGACTCGACCTCATGTGGCCGGAGTCCGACCGCCCGACGATGAAAGCCGCGTTGGAGTTCAATCGCGAGCGACTGGATGCGCTGCCGCTCTACGTCAACATCATGGGGCTGAAGATCGGCGAGGAAGTCGCCTTGGTCGATGCCGGCTTCGGAGAGCGCCACCCCAATCCGAACTTCGGCTGGCTGGCCGAAGGGCTGCGTCAGCTCGGCATCAAGCCGGAGCAGGTCACGACCGGCTTCCTGAGCCACTCGCATTCCGACCACCTCGACGGCTTCGTCGACAACGGCAAACCGGCGTTCCCGAACGCCAAGATCTACCTCCTGCAGGAAGAGTATGACTTCTGGCGCGGACCGAATCCCGATTTCTCCAAATCGAAGCGCGATAAGAAGCCCTTGCCGAACATGGTGAAGACCATCTGCCGCAACTTCGATATCCTCAAGGACCAGCTGGTCATCGCCAAGGACGGCCAGAAGCTCTTCCACGATTCCGTGACCGTCATCGCCGCGCCCGGCCATACCGACGGCCATGCCTGTTTCGAGATCCGTTCCGGCGATGAGTCGCTTGTGCACATCAGCGACGTCGTGCACCACCATGTGCTCATGTTCGATAACGTCGGCTGGACCGTCGCCATGGACCACGATCCCGAGACCGCCGTCAAGACGCGCCAGAAACTCTTCACGCGCATGGCCAAGGAGAAGAGCCGTGCCTTCGGGTTTCATCTGCCCTGGCCGGGCATCGGAACCGTCGTCCCCAAGGGGGACCAATACGCCTGGGTGCCCGAGCGTATCAGCTGGGGCTCTTAAGCGGTCAGCTTACTGGAAGACCACCGGCGCGGCGGGTGTCGCAGCCGGGGCGGCGGCAGGAGCCGATGTCGGTGCCGATGTGCCGCCAGCGGTGGGCGCGGGCGGCTGGCTTTGCAGTCGCTGGATCTCGCCAAGGATCAGCGTGAAGCCTTGCTGACGGAGGCTGTTCATCTCGTTGAGCATGCCTTCGCGTTCGTTCTCCGGGGCTTTGGCCCAGGCAGCTTCGATCTGGTGGCGGCGGTCGAGGAGCGCGCGGTATTCCGGGCGCCGCACGACTTCATTGTAGGCCTGGGCGGCCTTCGGGTCGGATTCGAGCAGGGTCTGACGGACCCGACGTCCTTCTTCCTTCAGGTCGTTGAAGCGTTCCTCCATCTGGGCGCGCTGGGCGGACATCTTGGCCGGGGTTTCGGGAGCCGGTCGCGGCGCTGAGACGGCTTGGACAGGCTTGGCGACGCGGACGGACTCGACCGGGCTGGCCGATTTAAGGCGTTCGATCGGGGACTTCGCGGCGGGAGCCGGGGCGAGGAAGCGCCAGGCGCCTAGGCCGACGACGGCGAGGAGGCAGAGGGCGAGCAGGGTCTTACGCATGGGGGTCGGGTGGTTTGTCAGGCAGGTGACGGCGGAGTTCCCTGATTTCAGCATGCAGCGCCCGGACCTCCATGCGGAGCTCCTCGTGGTCGCGGGTCTCCTTAGGGAGGATGAGCTTCGAGGTCACGATGGCGGACATCGAGCCGAACAGGGCGATACCTACGAGCATCAGCACCGCGGCGATCAGACGGCCCTCGCCGGTGACTGGTACCGTATCGCCGTACCCGACCGTCGTCACCGTCGTCAGCGCCCACCAGAGGGCGTCTCCGCCGGTCTTGATGGTCGCGTTGGGCGCGGAGCGTTCGACTTCGACGATAAGCATCGTGCTGAAGAGCACCATGACCAAGGCGACGCCCGGCAGGGCGAGCAGCTTTTCATTGAGCGACGTGCCGCTGGTCAGCGTGCTGAGCTTCTTGAGGATTCGGATCAGGCGGATGAACCGGTAGATGCGGATCGCCTGCAGGGAGCGGAAGGCCGGTTCGAAGGGGATGCTCGCGAGGACGTCGATCCAGGCCCAGCGCCAGTAATTGGCCGCGAACTTTTCGCGGCGCCAGCGGACGAAGACGTCAGCCAGGAAGATCAGGCACGACAGCGTATCGACGGTCCGCAGGACCGAGAGCACCGACGGGGGAACATGGAGGAAAGTCTCCAGCACCACCAGCAGCAGCGAGACGACCGCGACGACGAGCACCAGCCAGTCCCAGGGGTTGAGGCGTTGGCGCAGTTCTTGTTCGGTCTTCATGGCGGGCCGGCGTTACTTCTTGGCCGCTGGGTTGGCGGCGGGAGGTTCCGGCTTGGTGAGCTCGCGCATCGGATTGGCTGGTTTCTCGTCCTTGAAGAGCTGGAGTTTCGTCTTCACCAGGCGGCGCGGCCAGAAGTTGTTCTCCACGTCGGCGTCCATCAGTTCCTGCCGCGGATCGAAGATCACGGCCCGGAGTTCCTTCGGCGTGAGGTGGACCTTGGAGGTCTTCTCGGTGTTGAAGCGCCAGATCTCGGCCGGAAGCAGCAGTTCCTCGTGCGTGCCGTCCGTGTATTCGAGCCGCAGGGGGACCGGCGTGACGAGGCCGCCGAGGTTCGACAGCTCGATCACGTAGAGATTCTGTTTGGTCCGGAGCAGCTGCGGGTCGATCTTGGCCTCGGCGAGCTCCTTGAGCAGGGCTTCATGCTTCTTCTTGTCGCTGGGCAGCACCGTCGCCTCATCATAGCCGTCGTAGAAATCCTTCAGTTCGGGGAAGCGGTCGACGCGCTTCGGCAGGATCGCGTTACGCTCCCGGCTCGACGTCTTGGGCAAGGCCTCGCGTTCGGCCTTGGCCTTGGGTTTCTCCACCGCCGGGTCGCGCGTATCCAGCTGGAGCCAGCGAATCTCGTCGACGGACACGTCGACATGGTCTACGCCGTAGAACCATCCGCGCCAGAACCAGTCGAGGTCGACGCCGCTGGCGTCCTCCATCGTGCGGAAGAAGTCGGCCGGCGTGGGACGTTTGAACATCCACCGGCGGGCGTAGGTCTTGAAGGCGTGGTCGAAGGCTTCGCGGCCGAGGACGTTCTCGCGGAGGATGGTGAGGGCGGCGGTCGGCTGGCCGTAGGCGTTGGGTCCGAGGTCGATGATGGATTCGGAATTGGTCATCGCCGGCACCCGGTCCTTGCCGCGCATGTAGTCGATCAGCCCGCGGCTGTCGCGGCGGGGTTTCCATTGGTCTTCCCATTCGGCCTGGGCGAGCGACTCGAGGAAGGAGTTGAGGCCTTCGTCCATCCACGTCCACTGGCGTTCGTCGCTGTTGACGATCATCGGGAAATAATTGTGGCCCACCTCATGGATGATGACCCCGATGAGCGCGTATTTCGTCCGTTCAGGATAAGTGCCATCCTCTTCCGGTCGCGGGCCGTTGAAGCTGATCATGGGGTATTCCATGCCGCCGATGGCGCCATTGACGGACCAGGCCACCGGGTAGGGGTAATCGAAGGTGTGTCGTGAGTAGACCTCGATGGCGTGGGCCACGGCGTGCGTCGAATACTTGTCCCAGAGCGGCATACCCTCCTTGGGGTAGAGGGACATCGCCATGACGGGTCGTCCGTCCACCTTCGTGCCGGCGACGGCCATGGCGTCCCAGATGAACTTACGTGACGAGGCGAAGGCGAAGTCGCGCACGTTGGCGGCCTCGAAGCGCCAGGTCTTGCGCCCTTTCGGGCGGCCTTTCTCGGCGGCCTTGGCCTCTTCCGGCGTGACCACGAAGACCGGTCGTTTGGTCTCCTGGCCGGCCTTCGCGAGGCGTTCGCGCTGCACGGAGCTCAGCACCTCCTCCGGGTTGCGCAGCACTCCCGTGGCGGCCACGACATGGTCGTCGGGCGTCGTCAGGGCTACCTTGTAATCACCGAACTCGAGGGTGAACTCTCCCGTGCCGAGGAACTGTTTGTTGATCCATCCCGCGTAATCGGTGTAGGCGGCCATGCGGGGGAACCACTGGGCGATGGTGTAGATGCGGTTGCCGTCCTCCTTGAAGAATTCGTAGCCGGTCCGGGCCATGATGCGCTTCGCGTCGTTGATCGGGTAGGTCCAGGCGATCTTGAAGACGAAGTGTTCGCCTGGCTTAAGCGGTCGGGGCAGGTCGAGCCGCAGCATCGTTTTCACGACCGAGTGAGGCAGCCCGCGTCCCTCGGAGTCGGTCAGCTTGGTGATCTTCAGTTCGCCGTCGTAGGTCTGGTAGGCGAGCAGCCGGTCGAGGGCGTTGTAGCTGAACTTCTTCAGGTCGACGCCGCGCTTCTGGTTGGGGGCCGTCCGCGAGTCGGCGCGCGGCGCGAAATAGTTCTGGTCCAGCTGGACCCACAGATAATCGAGCGAGTCAGGCGACGCGTTATGATAAGTCACGGTCGCCTCGGCGGTGAGCGTCTGCTTCTCGTCGTCGAGTTCGGCCCGGATGTCATAGTCGGCTCGATTCTGCCAGTAGCCCGCACCTGGCGCGCCGGTCGCCAGACGCTGGGGAGAGGGGGAGGGTAGGGTCGTCTCGAGCTGCTGGAACTTGCCGACGGGCGCGCCCGTTTCCGCCGCGAACGACGTCAGGGCGAGGAGCAGGGGTAGCAGTCTTCTCATGCGATGCGATTAAGCCGAAAGGACTCGTGCAGGGAAACTTTTTCAGCGAAAAGGGGTATTCCCTGAGAGCCATGAGATTCCTTCTGCTTTTGATCGCACCCCTGCTGGTCGCCGCGCCGGTGCCGCCGCCGGAGACCCTCAAGCCTTTCGGCGCTGATTTCCCGAACCTAGACTCCTTCGCCGTGGGGTCGTGGTGGGAGAAGAAGACGCCGGCCAAGGGCAAGAAGGGCGGCGGCACTCCGCCGCCCACGATGCTGGTCGCCCGCGATCAGGTCATCGCCTTCGCCCTCTACACCCAGCAAGCAGGTGTTTTGAAGCTCTCCGCCCAGCTCTATCCGTTGTATCCGGACGAGTCCAAGGAAGTCCGCCTGGAGTTCAAGCGGGACGGACGCTGGGTCGAGGCGGCTAAGACCGAGGTCGTCTTCCCAGGATGGAGCGCTCATTTCCGCGTCGAAGGCTGGGACGGCTCCAAGAATGTCGCCTATCGCGTGAGTCATGGTGAAAAAGCCTTTTTCGAAGGGCTCGTGCGACGCGATCCGATCGACCAGGACGCCATCGTCGTGGCCAACATGTCCTGTAATTCCAGTCGCACGACGGGAGCGCGTCCCGAGATCCTCGACAACCTGATTCGCCAGAATCCAGACCTCTTGTTCTTCGCCGGTGACCAGACCTATCGGCATACCGAGCACACCGCCGGCTGGATCGAATTCGGCCTGCAGTTCCGCGACGTCATGAAAGATCGTCCGACGATCTGCATCCCTGACGACCACGACGTCGGCCATCCTAATCTCTGGGGCGAAGCCGGTAAGCTTTCCACCGCATCCGGCAATGCCGACGGCGGTTACATGTTTCCGGTCGCCTATGTGAACATGGTCCAACGTCAGCAGTCCTGGCACCTGCCGGACGCTTTCGACCCGACCCCCGTCCTGCGGGGAATCAGCGTCTTCTACACCCGCCTCAAGATCGGTGGCATGGACTTCGCGATCCTTGAGGACCGTAAGTTCAAGTCCGGCCCCCTCGGCAAGATCCCGCAGCAGGGGCCTCGTCCTGATCACGTCACCGATGAGAAATACGATCCCAAGTCCATCGACCTTCCGGGTCTGCAGCTGCTCGGTGATCGTCAGCTGAAGTTCCTCGCCGCCTGGTCCGAGGATTGGGTGGGCGTCCGCCATAAGGCCGTCTTGTCCGCGACGGCTTTCTGCGGTGCCGTCCATATGCATGGTAAGCGGGATGACCGCCTGCTCGCCGACTTGGATTGCAACGGCTGGCCGCAGAAGGGACGTGATGAGGCCTTGCGCGCCCTGCGTCGCGTGCAGGCCGTGCACCTCTGCGGCGACCAGCATCTGGCCGTGACGGTCAAGCATGGCATCGAGGCCTTCGGCGACGGCCCTTACTCGCTGACCAGCCCGGCCTTGGTGAATACCATCTACGGACGCTGGTGGCATCCGAGGGATGAGAAGCCCGGACCTAACGCCGTCACCGGCAGTCCTCTGCCTTGGACCGGGGATTTCCTCGATGGCCTCGGCAATCGCATGTCGGTCCTGGCTTACGCTAATCCCGGAGATATTCAGGATGAACGTCAGCGCGCCGACGGTTATGGCGTGGCGCGTTTTCAGGTAAACAAGCAGACCGTGACCTTCGAATGCTGGCCGCGCTTCAGCGACTCCCGCAAGGGCGACAGCCAGCAGTTCCCGGGCTGGCCGCAGACTTTTCGTCTGCAGGATAATGACGGACGCGTGCCCGCTGGTTACCTGCCGACCGTCGACCTCAGCGCCGAAGGCGATCGCGCGGTCGTGCAGGTCATCCGCGAGCAGACTGGCGAGACCGTCTATGTCCGCCGACTGTTCGGCGTGAAGGAGTTCTCTCCCCCGGTCTTCGCGTCCGGCAGCTATGGGGTGAAGATCGGTGTCGACCGTCCCGATCGCCGCAGCCTCACCGGCCAGCAGCCCGTGAAGCGTTAACGCTTCAGCAGGGCGTCGGTCTCGCTGAGCTTGAAGCGCACGCTGATCACCGAGTTCTGCTCGGGTCCGTCGGTGTATTTAACGTAGGTCGTGGCCACGATGGCACCGTCGGGGAGAAGTTCGACGCCGGGGTAGCCGCAGTCGCCGAGCCGCTTGCCGTAATGATGGAGCAGCTTGATGCGATATTGGCCGGGTCGGCCGTTCTTCAGGTCGTCGTAGGTGCCGACCCAGGCGATGAAATGGCCTTTGGTCGGGCTGTTGAGCGCTTGGTCACGGAAACAGACCACCATGCGTCCGTCGGACGTGAACACGCCGTTGTGACGGTCGCCGGTGAGGCCCCAGTTCGTGTCGGCGGGCTTGGACCAGGTCGCGCCTTCGTCCTGGCTGAACATCATCAGGCTGCGGCCTTTGTGGGTGTTCTCACGCAGCAGGCAGGCGAGTTCCTTGCCGTCGGGGGAGCGGAACACGTAGGGCTCGCAGGGGTTCTTGCCGGCGACTTCGGCGACGATGCGCGGCTCGGACCAGGAGAAGCCGCCGTCCGCCGTGATCATTTGCAACGTCACCAGCGGGCTCTTGTCGGCCCCGCCGGGTCCGCGGTGATAAAGACCGAGCGTGCGACCATCCTTGAGACGGACCACGCTGCTGAAGGTCATCACGCAAGGCAGGTTGAGCGGCGGCATCTCTTTCCAAATCTTGCCTTCGTCCTCGCTCATAATGCTCGGCATGCCCGGCCCTCCGCGTTTGCCCAGGGCGGCGGAGAAGACCCAGAGGCGGGCTTTGCCGGCAGGGTCGACGATGCGATAGATGCTCGGGCAGTTCTGGTGGGTGGCGAAGCCCTTCGGCAGCTGGTCGTCGAGACGAGTCCAAGTCCGGCCGCCGTCGTCGCTGCGCGCCATCGGCCCGGCCGAGCCGCCATGGTTGATGCACCACACCGCGAAAATCGTGCGGCCGTCCGGCATGAGGAGGGTCGTCGGGTGGCCTTGATAGACCGACGCCGTGCCGGCGCCGATGACGACCTGGCGTTCCTTCTGCCCAGACATGTCCACGACAGGAAGGTCGGGCTTCTCTTCGGCCATGACCATGGAAGTCTGGCAGAGTAGGGCGAGGAGCAGGGGGCGCATGAGTTCAGGATGCGTTGGCCGCTCGACTCTGCCAAGCCGATTGGCCCGCTTGACCCCATGTAGGCTGCATGGCAGGCTGGGCACATGGCTCGGCCGTCCGCAAGCATCTGGCGATGGATCATCCTCACGGTCGTGGGGCTTTTCGTGGCCCTATTCTTATTGGTCTTGGTCGTCGAGCCGGAGGACGTTCCTGAAACGGCGGCGACGGAGTTCGCCGCTTTGGTTGCCAAGGCCTCGGCCGGCGACCCCGTGGCTCAATTCAAGGTCGCGGGTTATCATGCCCGCGGCGAAGGGGTCGCGCAGGATCTGACGGAAGCCGCGAAGTGGCTGCTGCTTTCGGCGCAGCAGGGGTATGCGCCGGCCCAGAATAATATCGCCGTCTGTTACGCTACGGGCGCCGGAGTGGAGAAGGATCAGATTCAGGCCATCGCTTGGATCCGTAAATCGGCAGACCAAGGCTATGCCCGGGCGCAGTGCTACCTAGGGCTTTCGTTCGCCAAGGGCGAGGGCGTCCCGAGGGATCAGGCCCAGGCGCTCGACTGGTTCCGCAAGTCCGCCGCGCAGGGCTTTCCGGATGCCTTGAATCACCTCGGCTATTGCCACAGCCAGGGTAGAGGCGTGCCGAAGGATGAAGCCGAAGCCTATGCCTGCTGGTCGATCGCCGCTCGCTCGCATGAAGGCGCAGCCCGTAATCTTGCATTGCTGGAGAAGAAACTGCCGGAAGAAACACGTCGGCGCGGCGAGCAGCGCGCCGCCGAACTGCTCCGGCAGATTGGAGCGCCCAAGGTCAAAGGCTCCTGAGCGATTTACGGTCTCGTTTGCGGAGTCTCTGGCTTTACCTTTGCGACTCGCGGGCCATCCGCGCGATCAGGCCGTACCCTGAAGCATGCGTAACTAGATTCGCTCATTTAGGGGGTTTTAAGTTACACCCTAAACCAGGGTACGGCCTGACCCCGTGTTCTGATTCCATGTTCTGCTTCATGTTTGTCCGGGGTCGGCTATTCGCTGGTCAGGGGCCATGGGTTATATTACTTTCCTGAAGTCAGGATGCCGTCTCCCGCCCTAAAAGATCCCCGTCCACGGCCAGGTTTCTCCCTCGTGCTGTCCATGGTAGTCATGGCCATGGTCGTGATGATGGTCATCGTGCTCGCCTCCTTCCTAAAGGTGGAGTCCTCGTTGGCCGCCTTGAAGCAGGCTGAGGCCGTGGCTCGTCTCAACGCCTTGGGCGCCTTGCGCCTGGCGGGAGCCGCCTTGCAGGAGCGCCTCGGTCCGGATACGCGCGTCTCCGCACCAGCCTCCCTTTACGACGACCCGGCCGTCTCAGCTGCTTCTTCTCCGGGGTCGGATCCATTCGAGTATCCCGTGCTGGGCGTCTGGCGCAGCTGGGAAGGTGGAGACCATGACCTCCGTGCAGGCAGCCGCTACGCCGGCCGTCCGCACAAGCCGGATTATTCCTCCAAGCTATCGGCTTTCAATCCGAGCTCGGCGCCGACGGCCCGCTTCCTCGGTTGGATGCTTGCTGATCAGATGGGTTACGGCGATGCGAGTTTCACCTTGCCGGCCGGCACGACGCTGAAGCCGCCCGTGCCGCCTGCCGTGGTTACTGCTCCCGGAACCGTGCCGCTCGTCGGACACTCGACGGAAGTCCAAGCCGTCAGGCAGGTCCATGCCGCCCCGATCTCCTACGTCGACGGAAAGCCTGCGGGGACGACGGACGACGGCTCTCAGGGGTATTTCAGCTGGTGGGTCGGAGGCGAGAATCAGAAAGTCCGCCTGATCATCCCCCACGTCGCCACGGCGTCGGCCGGTGCCGACCCTTTGGAGCGGGCGCAACGTGCGAAGACCTTTGGCGCGCCGGACCTCGAAGCCATCGGCTATCCCGCGCTCATCGCAAATGCCACTCCCTTGCCGGCGAATCAGCCGATCTCATGGACGACTTTGTCACTGTTGCCGGCGCTGACCAACGACGCGCGCCTGACGGATACGCTCAAGAACGCGACGCCGATTCCCTTGGCGAGGGCGGGTTTCCATGACGTCAGCCTCTACGCGGAAGGCCTCCTGACCAACACCGCGACCGGCGGCTTGCGCAAGGATCTCTCGCTCTTCACGGAAACATGGGATTGGGCCAACGTCCTCGACTCCGCGCGACAGGGCAAGATGCCGCTCTTCCGCCTCAAGCCCGCCAAGGTCAGCCGTATCTCCGGTGATCCGGACTATGACCTCACCTTCCAGCGACCTTTGCCCGACGCACGGTTTCCATCGCGTAGTCTCGGTAACCGTCGGCGTCATGCCTTGATGTATTGGTGGTCTGATTATGGTTCCTTGGGGGGTAGTTCCGCGGGCGTTGCGACGGACGGGGGGACGACGTTCGGTGGGTATTCGGCCTTATCGAGCTTCCCGCCTATCCGTAGCTGGGCGTATCTCACCGATTACTGCCTGCATTACCGTAAGTATGTGACCAACGCTGACCCGACGCTGGCCGGTGTCACCACGATGCTGCCGCCGCAGAACCCTAACGTGACCGACGCCGGCGATCTTTACAGCTATTACGAGCGTATCCATCGTCATCCTCTCATCGCGCGCATCCAGTATGTCTTTGCTTCCTCCGCTTCCGGTGCTTCGCCCGCTTTCATCGCGCAACCCGTCGTCACGCTCTGGAATCCTTTCAATGTCCGGCTCACCGTCCCCAGCTTCGATGCCTACTGCAAGTGGCAGTCCTTACCAATCTACGTCGGGTGCTCCGACGGCGCCGGCTACAACGTCTCCCAGCACGTCAGCAGCTTTTTCCCAAACGGCGTGAGATTGCGTATCGGCGGCGGCTCCGAGGTCACCCTGGACCCTGGTCAGACGCGTGTCTTCGCGATGAACGATGGTGTTCTGAATAGAATCCCCCAAGGGAGCGGCGCTGGCACCTATAACCTTACGCCGGGTTATGTCGCGAGCGGACGTTCCGGCTGGCAGATGGTCTTGCCGGGTGCGCCTTCGGGCGCCGGCCTTCTCAGTTACCGCCTCATCAAAAGTATCGATGGTTTCAGCTCGGCCCGCGATGGCATCTATTACGACTATTTTCCTGCCAATTATAAATACTCGCCGGTCCGTTTCAGTTTCGTCGGGACGAGTACCGCTGAGTTCAAGCAGCTCTACGGCCAGGACGCCGCCGCCCCTTTTCAGCAGAGCTTGGCCGACGCCGCGGTGGCGCCCCGCGCCTTCGGCACCTTCGCCTTCGGCCTCCGCCTTTCCAATGACGGTGTCGCGCAGTATGATAGCCGCACCGGCGTGAAGACCGTTTCGAAGGGCTTTCTGCAGGCCTCGCCCTTCACGACTTACACCGAGATCGGCCAGAAGTCCGCCGAAGTCCTCACGGCTTATCGCTACCTGAATGCGGACTTCGCCGATACCCGCACCCAGTCGATGGCGGGCCAGGTCAGCGCCGAGAGTGGCTCCGCCTTCTATTCTTCCTCCAATAGTGGCGTGCAGTATGCGGGTGCGCTCAATCCGGTGAATGCCCCGTATGACCTATATTTCCTCCCGATGACTGGTTTTGCGGACGCCAACGGTCCGCAATCGGACCCCGCTAGCAACTTCGGTGGTTTCATCCTGACCGGCCTCGATCCGTCCACCGGACTCCAACGTGCCGCCATCGCCGAGCTACCCGTGAAGCCCGTGCAGTCGATACCGGGTCTCCAGGGTTGCGATATCCGCGCCACCAACCCGGCGCCGCCGTTCCACTACGGGCTGATCGGCAACGCTGACGCCTCGCCGATCTTACCGCCGGACGACGCCGTCGGCCGCTGGATCGATCAGCGGGGTGTCTTGCGTAGTCGCGACGAGATTCACCAGGCGTTCCTTCAGTATGATGATAGCTACTGCCTGAACCATGTGCTCTTCGATGATTGGTTCTTCTCATCCCTCGCTCCGTTGCCGGCCGATTGGGACTCACTCCGTCCGTCCGCGGGTAACGAGCACGTTTGGAATCCGGCCGTCATGGACAGCCTGAAGAAGAGCTGGGCCTCGTTCGTCGCGGGCACGAAGGCCCTGCCCAATTCGTGCTTCCTGCCGAACGACGGCGCCTCCCGCTTCGACCTTGGAGTGACTGGCACCAGCGGTTTCTCCGGCGTGCCGGCCCAGCCGGTGGCCTACCAGCGCCTCGCCGCCAACCTGCGCGTCCCCGGGCAGTTCAACGTCAACAGTACCTCGGTGGTGGCATGGCGCGCCTTGCTCGGCAACCTCCGGACGACCTCGGTGCCATTCATCACGCCGGGCACCAGCACGGTCGGCTCCGCCACGGCAGCCAACCCCTTGCCACGGATGTCGATCGCGCACGAAGGCCCCGTCGAGTCCGGCGGTGCTTCGGGTGCCGTGCTTGGTTTCGCCGCGCTGAGCGATGCGCAGCTCGAGAGGCTGGCCGTCGAAATCGTGAAGCAAGTCAAGATCCGTGGCCCATTTCTCTCGCTCTCCGAATTCGTCAACCGCCAGCTCGCGACGCCGCAACCAGGCAATCCGTTGGACCCTTCGCTCAACGGTGCGCTCGGTACGGCGCTGACCGCCCTCCAGGAAGCCGGTAGTGCTTTCAATCCATCGGAGAAAGCCAAGGGCATCGGTAAGACTACGAGCAAGGTCGCGGACTTCGGCGGTTTGGAACAGCGGCTGCCGCTGGGCGATTGGTCTAACTCCGCCGCCGGGACCAAGGGCGATTACCTCCACCCCAAGGCTGCGGAAGGACATTCTACTTTTGGTCTCCCTGGTTGGCCTCGGCAGGCCGACCTTCTCGAGCGCCTCTCGCCGGTGATCAGCGTGCGCGACGAGACTTTCATCGTCCGGGCCATGGGCGCTTCGCCGTCGGTCAACGGCTCCAACGCCAAGGCTTGGTGTGAGGCCGTCTATCAACGCATCCCGGACTATGTGGACGCCACCGTGCCGGCGCATGAAGCGCCGCTGGGCGACGCCAATCTGGCGCCTTTGGCGAACAAGTATCTGATCAATGCCGTCCTTGGCCGGCGCTTCCGCATGGTCTCGTTCCGCTGGCTGAATGCTGCCGACCTATGACCCGACCCTTTATTTTTCTTCTGACTGGTTGGTTGGTAGTCGCCTCGGCCCAGGATTCGACGACTACCCGTTCGCTACGTCTCCTGTATCTTCAAGCGCCGGAAGATGCCCCCGCCTACGTTTTTCTTGTCGTCGGGAAAGGCGGTAAGGAGATCGATCTGCCTCGCTTATCGATTTCGACCAACCGATTGGCCCTCCCGGCAGGGGTTATCCGGGTCTATGTCGCCACGAAGGCGCCGTCCAAGGACAACCCTTTGCCGCCCGACGCCCCCTTTACGGATATTCCAGCCGGTATGAATGACCCGCTGCTCGTCTTGTTGCCGACGGGCGGAGCTGGTCCGTTGGCCTTCCGGATGCTGCCGGTGGAGTTCGCGCGGACCAAGGCGCCTGAGGGTGCGATCGTCTGGCTGAATCTCAGCACTCGTGCGATCACTTCCCAGCTGGGCAGTTCGCGGGCCGTCGTCGCCCCGCGCCAGGCCGTCATCCAATTGCCTTCCGTCAGGACCGGTGACGTGTATCCCGTTTCCGTAGTCCTTGCTCCTGACCAAGGTGAGACCGAGGGCGTCCCCTTGATGAAATCCAGTTGGGTCAAGGAACCGGGTCAGCGCCATCTTCTGGTCGTCGTGCCGGATGACCGCCGCAACGTGCCGCGTATCATCGACATTCCCGAAAGCATGGAGCCAGTGGGCGAACTGGTTAAGGTCTCTAAAGGGGGTAAGAGGAAGGCCCCGGCCGCTAAGAATCCAGGCAAGTAGGCTTTGCGGGGTGCGTCTTGAAAGTTGGTGGGCCCACCGGGATTTGAACCCAGAACCAAGGAATTATGAGTTCCGTGCTCTAACCGTTGAGCTATAGGCCCGTGGAGCGAACTTTGGCCGAAAGGGGGTGCGAGGGAAAGCCGATTCGCTGGATTGAAACCAAGGCGGACGGGTCTATGGTCAGGTTATGCGAGCCCCCGCATCGTTCTCCCGGCGTAGCCTGATCAAAGGCATGTTGGCCGCGCCTTTCTTCGCCGGCCTGAGTTCCCGACTGGAGGCGGCGCCGCCGGCGCTCGTGGATCCGGCTATCGGACCGGGGGCCGGTTGGACGATCGTGGTCTTTCCTGACACGCAGAACTACGCGAAGTATGCCAAGAACCAGGAACACTTCGAGCTCATGACCCGCTGGGTGCTCGACCATCGGAAGGCTTGGAACATCCGGATGGTCATGCACGAGGGTGATTTCGTGGAGCAGAACAATATCGCCGTCGGCGGCGGTCGCGGCTTCGGCGACCAGCATTCGACGTCGCAGTGGCAGTCAGCCAAGCGCGCCTTGCAGGTCTTCGACGGCGTCATCCCGACGGTCTTCGCCACCGGTAATCACGACTACGGCGAGCGCAGCGCCGAAGATCGCACGACGCAGTTCAACGACTACTTCCCGTTGACGCATAATCCGCTCACCTGTGACGGCCAGGGCGGGGGCATCTTCCTGGAGGGTCCGCCCTTGCGGGACGGCAAGCCGTCGCTCGAGAACGCCGCCTATGTCTTTCGTGCGCCCGATGGCCGGGATCTCCTGATCGTCACTCTCGAGTGGGGGCCGCGCCGGGAGGCGGTCGCTTGGGCTCGCGAACTGCTGGCTCGCCCGCGCTTCCGCGATCATCTTGGCGTCCTGCTTGTCCATGACTACCTCCTGCCCAGCGATCTGCGCGACGGTCAGGACGGCAACCGAAAGCGTCCCGGCAATCCGCATTGGTATAAGACCGGTCTCGGCGGCGATACTCATGACGGGGAGGACCTCTGGCAATCGCTGGTGCGCGGTAGTCCCAATCTGCGGCTCGTCCTCAACGGCCACGAGATGGGAGCGCACGTCGGCTATCGTCAGGACCGAAACGATGCCGGACGTGCGGTGCACCAGATGCTGTTCAACGCCCAGGGCCTAGGCGGTGGCTCGGATCATCGCGGCAACGGCGGAGACGGTTGGCTACGGCTGCTGACTTTCGAGCCTGACGGCCGTACCTTGTCCGTGCGGACGTTTTCGCCGCTCAGATTGAAGGAGGGACGTCCGCATTTCTGGGACGACCCGCGCTGGCGCTTCAGCGTCGACCTGGGCGGCTGAGCCGAAGTTATTTCGAAACGACGTCGATCAGCTGGCTGCGGACCGGGGTGACGGTGGCGCGATGCTGCTGTACGGCAGCGGCCAGCCGGGCGACGACGTCCGGATGCTGGGCCGAGATTTCGTGGGCTTCAGAAGGGTCGACGGCCAGGTTGAAGAGCAAGGGCTTGGCGTGCTCGATCGGCTTGGGGTCTCCGTAGGAACCTTGGGTGATGAAGTGGATCTTCCAGTCGCCGAGACGTGCGGCGTAGAGCTTCTCGCCACGGTAGTAGCAGAACAGTCCGCGGTCGACGGCCCGTTCCTTGAGCAGGAGAGGGGAGAGGTCGGTGCCGTCCATCGGGCGATCGGACGGTATCTTCGCTCCGGCGAGCTTCGTGGCGGTCGGGTAGAGGTCGAGCATCGTGCCGACGTTGTCGGTCACGCCCGGCTTGATCTTGCCGGGCCACCAGGCGATGCCGGGGACGCGCATGCCGCCCTCCCAGGTGCTGCCCTTGCCGTCCTTGAGCAGGCCGGCGCTGCCGCCCGTCTCGGTTCCCATGAGCGTCCACGGGCCGTTGTCGCTGGTGAAGAAGACCAGCGTGTTGTCGGCCACACCGTTTTCCTTGAGCGCCTTGAGGACTTCGCCGACGTTCCAGTCGAGTTCGGCGAGCACGTCACCGTAGATGCCGCGCGAGCTCTTGCCCTTGAAGCGCTCCGAAGCAAAGAGGGGCGTGTGCGGGAACGTATGCGGCAGGTAGAGGAAGAACGGCTTATCCTTGTTCGCACCGATGAACTTGGCGGCTTCCTCGGCGTAGCGCTTGGTCAGTTGGGTCTGGTCCGTGCGCGGTTCGAGCAGCTCACGTCCGCGGTAGAGGGCGGCGTTCCACCAGCTGGGTTCTTGGGCGACGAGCGAATTGGCCTTGGGCGGATTGCCCGCCGTCGGGTTCATGTCGTTCGAATGCATCAGGCCGAAATGGAAATCGAAGCCGTGTTCGAGCGGGTGGTGCTGCGGCTGGTTGTTAGCCCAGACGCCGAGGTGCCACTTGCCGATGATGCCCGTAGCGTAGCCGGCGGACTTGAGTGTTTCGGCGAGGGTGACTTCGGA
>Ga0209358_10000847_pt1 | contig 25890 bp, 25 predicted proteins | sample LauGreFa1BDMLBSN_2_FD_187574 | JGI IMG/M metagenome (GOLD analysis project Ga0209358, IMG submission 187574) | Freshwater lake microbial communities from Lake Michigan, USA - Fa13.BD.MLB.SN (SPAdes) (version 2) | ecosystem: Environmental > Aquatic > Freshwater > Lake | place: Lake Michigan, USA...
GTCCATGCACAGCATGGACAACTACTACGTCAGCAAACTGATTCCGCTCATCGCCGAAGCCAGGGTGCATGTGGTGGCCAACCCGCTGATCAACATCACCTTGCAAGGCCGGCACGACAGCTACCCCAAGCGGCGCGGCATGACGCGCGTGCCCGAGTTGCTGGCCGGTGGCGTGAACGTGTCCTTCGGGCAGGACTGCGCGATGGACCCCTGGTATGCGCTAGGCAGCGGCGATATGCTGGAAGTGGCGCACATGGGCTTGCACGTAGGCCAGATGACCAGCCAGGCCGCCATGGCCCAATGCTTTGAAGCCGTCACCACCCGCCCCGCGCGCGCGCTGGGCCTGGAAGGCTATGGCATCGCCGCCGGTTGCCATGCGGACCTGGTGCTGCTGCAGGCCAGCGACCCGGTGGAGGCCATTCGTCTGCGTGCCACCCGCCTGCGCGTCTACCGGCGTGGCACACTGATTGCCCAAGCCCCCGCACATACCAGCACTTTGCACCTGCCGGGCCGCCCAGCCAGCACCGCCTTCAGGCATGATTCCATTCCGCGTTTTTGATTAAGACTGTTTTTACATGACTGCACCCCCCGCGCCCAGCCCTGCTTCGGTTCCTGCCGTAGAAGTACGCAAAGCCTCCCTGATTTACAACCCCCACCAGGCCCCGGTGCACGCCCTGGCCGACATTGACCTCACGATTGCGCCAGGCGAATTTGTCTCGCTCATCGGGCCCTCGGGCTGCGGCAAGACCACGCTCTTGCGCGTGATTGCAGACTTAGAGCACATCACCTCGGGCACGGTACAGGTCAATGGCGTGTCGCCGCACGAAGCCCGGCTGGCGCGCGCTTATGGCTATGTGTTTCAAGCGCCTGCCTTATTTGCCTGGCGCACGGTGCTGGGCAATGTGAAGCTGCCCTTGCAAATCCAGGGCAAAAGCGCGGCCCAGTGCGATGCGATCGCCCGCGAGCAGCTGGAGCGCGTAGGCCTCTCTGGTTTTGAAAACAAATACCCCTGGCAGCTCTCGGGCGGTATGCAGCAGCGCGCATCCATCGCGCGCGCGCTGTCCTTTGAGCCGCGCATTTTGATGATGGACGAGCCCTTTGGTGCGCTAGACGAAATCACCCGCGACCGGCTCAACGAACAATTGCAACAACTCTGGCAACGCGAGCGGCGCACCGTGGTGTTTGTGACGCACTCGATTGCCGAGGCGGTGTATTTGTCCACCCGCATCGTGGTCATGTCCCCCCGACCCGGACGCATCGTGCGCGTCATTGATTCCACCTTGCCCGACGAGCGGCATTTGGGACTGCGCGACTCGCCGGAATTTATGGATATGGCCCACCAAGTACGCGAGGCACTAGCCGATGGCCACCACGACTAGCGCGCCGCCGCCCTCTTGGGGCCAACGCCTTACCGAGCAAGGCCTGCCGATTGCGGTGGTGCTGCTGTTCACAATGGCCCTGTGGTACGCGCTGACCGTGTACCTGAATGCGCCCGGTGCCATCGAGCGCGTGCTCGAGCCCAAAGGCCCCTGGACTTGGCAAGACCTGGTCGCCGCCACCATGACGGTGCAGCGCCCCGTGCTACCCGCGCCGCACCAGGTGGCGCTGGATTTGTACAGCAGCCTGGTCGATTGGCCCGTCACCTCGCCGCGCAATTTGTTATTCCATGTGGCTGTCACTGGGGAAAGCACCTTGGTCGGCTTTGTCATGGGCACGCTGCTGGGCTTGGTGCTGTCGGTGTGCATCGTGCATTCGCGCACCTTGGACAAAGCGCTGCTGCCCTGGATCGTGGCCTCGCAGTCCATCCCGGTTCTGGCGATTGCGCCTATCGTGTTGGTCATTTTGGGCACCATGGGGTTTTCGGGCGTGGCGCCCAAGGCGGTGATCGCCATGTATTTGTGCTTCTTCCCGGTCACGGTGGCCATGGTGCAAGGCCTGCGCTCGCCGCAGGTGATTGAAACCGAAATGATGCACACCTACGCCGCCACGCGCTGGCAAGCTTTGTGGATGCTGCGCCTGCCCGCCGCGCTGCCGTTTTTGTTTCCGGCTTTGCGCGTGGGCATTGCCGCTGGCTTGGTGGGCGCCATGGTGGCCGAGCTGCCCACCGGCGCGCAAGCCGGCCTGGGCGCGCGCTTGCTCACGGGCAGTTATTACGGGCAAACCGTGCAAATTTGGTCAGCCTTGGTGATGTCGGCCTTTGTCGGCCTGGCGCTGACGGCGGCGATGGGCGCCATCGAAGCCCTGGTGCTTGGAAAGCGCAGGCAGCTATGAACGCACCAACATCTCCGCCCGATCTGCGCGTCAGCGCGCTCGTGGTGCTGGCCGGCATCGGCGGCGCATGGGCCTTGTTAATCTCTTCGCTGGCCGATCCGGCCACGCCCAAAGACGGCGCATTTTGGGGCGCCACCATCGTGGTGGCGCTGCTGGCGGTGAGCGGCATTCGCCGACTGGCCGCTATCGATGGGCCGCGCATGTACGCCAGTGCATCTGCGCTGCTGTTTGGCGGCTGGTTGCTGTACTTCTGGCAGCTGTTCACCATTGCTTTAGACGTGCCACGCGTGCTGCTGCCCGCGCCCAGCCTGATCGCCGCCGCTTTTGGCGAACACATGGGCACCTTGCAATCTGACTTTGTGCAGACCGTAGTGCGTGCCGTGGCCCTGGGCTGGGTGCTGGGCTCGGGACTGGGCTTCTGTGTAGGCGTCGCCATCGACCGCATGCCTTTTTTGCAGCGCGGCTTGCTGCCGCTGGCATCCCTCACCAGCACCATTCCGCTGGTGGGTGTGGCGCCAATTGCCGTCATGTGGTTTGGCTTTGAGTGGCCATCCAAAGCAGCGGTGGTGGTGCTGATGACTTTCTTCCCGATGCTGGTGTCCACGCTGGCTGGGCTGCGCGCAGCAGACCGGCTAGAGCGCGAGCTAATGCATAGCTATGCCGCCAGTTACTGGCGTACCTTGTGGTCGTTGCGCCTGCCTACGGCCCTGCCGTTTTTGTTCTCGGCGCTCAAGGTCAATGCGACGCTGGCGCTGATCGGAGCTATCGTGGCGGAGTTTTTTGGCTCACCCACCTCGGGCCTGGGCTTTCGCATCTCCACCGAGGCTACGCGCATGAACATGGGCCTGGTATGGGCGGCGGTGGCGGTGGCGGCGGTGACCGGCTCGGCGGTGTACGCGCTGCTGGTGTCTATCGAAAAGCGCGCCGCCTTTTGGCATCCGTCGGTAAGGGGCAAGAAATGAGGTCCGCGTACGATGCCCGTCGCACCCCATCTGCGCTGCGTCAAAATGTTTTCTTGTCCGGTGGACAAGACCTGTTCCCCGGCTTACCCTTTGGGGTAAGCTATTTTTCCCCCTGTGTCCTCAACCCTAGGAGTTTTTTATGAAGATGCGTTTGAAACTAAGCACCACCCTGGCAGCAGCCCTGCTGTCCATTGGTGCAGTCGCGGCCCATGCGGCCGACAAAGTGACGATCCAGCTCAAGTGGCTGCCGCAAGCGCAGTTTGCGGGCTACTACGTGGCGCAGTCCAAAGGCTACTACAAAGACGCAGGCTTGGATGTCACCATCAAGCCGGGCGGCCCCGATATTGCGCCTACCCAAGTGATCGCCGGTAAGCAAGCCGACATCGTGGTGGACTGGATGCCCTCGGCCCTGGCCGCGCGCGAAGCCGGTGTACCGCTGGTCAACGTGGCCCAGGTGTTCAACCAATCGGGCCTGATGCTGACTTGTAAAAAGTCCAGCGGCGTGTCCACACCCAAAGACCTCAAGGGCAAAACCCTGGGCGTCTGGTACGGCGGCAATGAGTACCCCTTCCTGAACTGGATGACCAAGCTGGGCTACAAAACCGACTCGGACATCAAGATCCTGAAGCAAGGCTTTAACGTCGATCCGCTTTTGCAAAACCAGGCCGCTTGTATCTCCACCATGATTTACAACGAATACTGGCAAGTGGTGGATGCGGGCGTCAAGGAAAGCGAACTGGTCACCTTCTTCTATGAAAAAGAAGGCGTCGCTTCGCTGGAAGATGGCCTGTATGTGCTGGAGTCCAACCTGAAAGACCCGGTCTTCGTGGCCCGCATGGCCAAGTTCGTGAAGGCCAGCCTCAAAGGCTGGAACGACGCGGTGAAAAACCCCGCTGAAGCGGCCAAGATCGTCGTCGCCGGCGACACCTCGGGCAGCGCCAACGAAGCGGTGCAAAAGCGCCAAATGGAAAACGTGGCCAAGCTGATCACCAACGCAGGCACCGCCAAGATGGGCTACCTGGAGCCCGCCGCTTTCGAGCGCACGGTCAAAGTGCTGCTGTCTAGCGGCAGCTCGCCCGTGATCAAGAAAGACCCGGGTAAAGCGGCTTACTCGCACGCTATTTGGGAAGCTTCTACGAAGTAAGCGCTTGGTAGCCTAAAGCCTTGTCGCAGCAATGTGGCCGGGCTTAGGTTGGAAGTCTTAGCAAAGCCCGGTCACGCAAGTGGCCGGGCTTTTTAACGGATTGCATTGCCGCGCGACTAAAACCTGCTCACCAAGCGCAGCATGGTGCGCCACGAGACCCAGAGTTCGAGAGCGCGTTATGAAATTCAAGACCGGGCGATGTATGAGTTGTGTTAAGTGGTCTGCGGCAACATCAAGCGCCAAATGCAACGCAACCAGAAATCGCGCCAGTCGTTTACGCAGATCGACCAAGCCGACGGGTACCGTCTATGGGAGCCTCGCTACGGGTGGCAGGTCGGCAATCCCCTGCCTAGGGCACGGGAATCACTTACTGCCCGTTGGTGCCCCCGTTAGATCGAACACAATGCTCTAGCTGAGACGCTTTGTATTGCGTCAACAAGCCTGGGAACAGCGACACAAGGAGGCCTCTATGTTCGATATGTATAAATGGATTACGAATGCCGAGAAAACAATTCTTGTTTTTATCGCGTTGTTTACGATTTATGGCGTGGGGCAGGAGATGTATTTAGTCTTGCGCAATGGCGCTATAAGTCTGACTGACTTGCTTCTGCTGTTTATTTATGCCGAGGTGCTCGGCATGGTGGCCGGGTTTTACAAGTCCCAAAAAATTCCCATCACCATTCCCATATTTATCGCCATAACCGCTTTGTGCCGTTTAATTATTTTGCAGGGCAAAGGTATCAGTACCGTCGATTTGATTTATGAAAGCGGCGCCGTCTTGTTGCTTTCCTTGTCAGCGTTGGTCATCCGCTGGAATTTGGTTCAGGTGCGCCGCGATCCCTCGCAGCCACAGTCGGACGAGTAAATCGTTTGCGCGGGGCAGCAGCGCCCTCTCGCGAGCTTCGGCGCTGACCTGTACGCTGTTAGGAGCCCGTCGCCTGGCGGTTGGGTCCTTGCTCCTACAATGATTCCCTGGGCGCTTACCTATAACTTGAAAGTTCTCTTATGACAACCGTCAAACACTGTATTGACCAAAAGGCAAAAACGATTTTTTCAGTACAGTCGACCAGCTCGACTTTGGATGCGCTCAAGATGATGCGCGACGGCCGGGTACGGTCTATCCTGGTCATCGACGACGGGCGCTTGGTAGGGATTGTTTCGCAGGGCGATTGCGCCATTAAGGTGCTGCTGCCCAATGATGATCCCCGCACGACGTCCATACGCAAAATCATGACGCCCAACCCTTTAACCGTGCGGCCGGACAATACGCTGGAAGACTGCATGGGCATCATGATGCAAAAGCATTTCCGCCATTTGCCGGTGGTCGAAAACGACAAGGTAGTGGGTGTGGTGTCGATCGGCGATATCGTGAAAAACATCATCGAGCAGCAAGGTCACCAGATTAAATACCTCGAGACCTATATCAAAGGCCACGGCGCCTAAGTCTGTGGGCCCGGCAATGCCCCGAGCCAGCGCTATATGCAGGCCCAACGCCACGTAAGGTATCGCCATGACCCACCCCGCAGCGCCGCATGACCATGACCATGACCATGACCATGACCATGACCATGACCACGACCACGACCACGACCACGACCACGACCACGATCACGATCACGGGTCCGAGCTTTCTGAAGCGGCCATCCGCGTACGCGCTCTAGAAACTGTATTGCTGGCCAAAGGCTATGTCAATGCAGATGCCTTAGACCTGATTGTGGAAACCTATGAAACCAAAATTGGGCCCCGCTGCGGCGCGCAAGTGGTAGCGCGAGCCTGGGTGGATGCGCACTACAAAGCGCGTCTGCTGGCCGATGGCACGGCGGCGGTGGCAGAACTATCTTTTTCGGGCCGCCAAGGCGAGCATTTAAAGGTGGTAGAGAACACCAATGGCGTGCACAACATGGTGGTGTGTACCCTGTGTTCCTGCTACCCCTGGCCGGTGCTGGGCCTGCCGCCGGTTTGGTACAAGTCCGCGCCCTATCGCTCGCGCGCGGTGCTGGAGCCGCGTGCGGTATTAGCCGATTTTGGTGTGACGCTGCCGGCCGATAAAACCGTGCGCGTGTGGGACTCGACCGCCGAAATTCGCTACCTGGTTTTACCCCAACGCCCGGCAGGCACCGAGGGCTGGAGCGAGGCCCAATTAGCCGAATTAGTCACGCGCGACAGCATGATTGGCACGGGCGTGCCCAAGGCCGCGCAAGCCCGTACGCATGACGATGCGCAAGCGCATGGAGCCAATACATGAACGGCCCGCAAGACCTGGGCGGCATGATGGGTTTTGGGCCGGTGTGCCCCGAAGCCGACGAGCCGGTATTTCACGGCGAATGGGAAAAGCGCGCACTGGCCATCACGCTGGCCAGCGCCGCATTAGGCGAGTGGAATCTGGACATGGGCCGCCACGCCCGCGAGTCGCTAGCGCCGCATGTGTACCTGGGCGTGTCTTACTACGAAATCTGGACCCGCGCCTTGGCCACTATGTTGGACGCGCGCGGCATGGTGACCAAGCAGGAGGTGCAGCAGGCTCAGATGCTGGTGCCACCGGTGCCGACCAAAAAACCGGCTGCGACCAAGGCGCAAACACAAGCCGCGCTGGCTGCGGGCAGCCCCTATGACCGCAAAGTAAGCCAGCCCGCGCGCTTTGCGGTAGGCGATGTAGTGCGCACCCGCGTGATGCACCCGGCCACACATACCCGCTTGCCGCGTTATGCGCGTGGCAAGACGGGCGAAGTAGTGGCCGTCCACGGCGCTTTTGTTTTCCCGGATACGCACGCGCATGGCCAAGGCGAGCAAGCCGCGTGGTGCTACGGCGTGCGCTTTGGTGGCACCGAGTTGTGGGGGGCGGACGCAGACCCAAGGTTGGAAGTGCTGGTCGATTGCTGGGAACCTTATTTGCTGGAGGCCGCCGCATGAGCGCCCCCGCCGAAATGCTGGCCCTGGTGCCCGCCCTGCCCTGCGATGCCGAGGGCCCAGTGTTTCGCGAACCCTGGGAAGCACAAGCCTTTGCGCTGGCTATCGATGCGCATGCGCGCGGCCTGTTTAGCTGGCCCGAATGGGCCACTGAGTTATCCCACCAAATCAAAGCCGCGCAGCTTGCCGGCGACCCCGATACCGGCGAGACCTACTACCGACATTGGCTTGCCGCGCTGGAAGCCCTGACAGTACGAAAAGGCGCGGCCACTAGGGCGCAACTGGAACACGTGCAAGCCGCGTGGGACCAAGCCGCTAAAGCCACGCCGCACGGGCAGGCGGTGGTGCTGGCGGATGATGCGCTCCTGGGCGCGGGTTTTTAGATCCGCATTAATTGCCTGCGGTCAACCGGCAGGCCAATGACTGGGCGTGCCACCCAGCCCGGCATGCGGCAGCAACCAATCGAGCGCCGCCCGATTAAACGCCGAGGCATTTTCGATATTGCTTAAGTGCCCCGCCTCGGGCAGGATGCTGACCGGCGCATGTCCGACTTTTGCGGCCATTTCGTGGTGCATGGCTACGGGCGTGAGCGTGTCTTGCTCACCCACCACAAAATGCACTGGCGCGCGGATGGCTGAGATGTCGCCCAGCGTGACCTGCGCTACCGTCGCCTCTAAGGATTTGATATACGAGTCTTTATGCAGCGCAGAAATACTGTCTATCAGTTGCTGCAAATGTTCGGGCTTGGCGCTGGGGCTGACCAGGCTGCGGGCCACCGGTTCGGCAATATCGCGCGGCGCTTTGCCCGCCAGCAAGGGCGCGCGGCGGCTGTCGACAAAAGCCTGGCGCTGCTCGGGGCTGAAGGCTTCAAAGCCTTCATGCGTGTCCACTAGCGTGAGCGTTGCCACCCGGTCCGGGTGCAGCAAAGCGGTACGCATAGCAATACGCCCGCCCATGGACAAGCCCACCAAATGCGCGCGGGCGACGCCAAAGTGGTCCAGCACCCGCAGCACATCGTGTACAAAATCATCAAACGCTAAAGGGCCTTCGTAATCCTCGCTATCCCCGTAGCCGCGCGCGTCCCAGGCGGCAAATGCAAAGTCGTGGGCAAAGACCTCGCGCTGCGCGCGCCAGTTGCTGCGGTTGCCGCCTATGCCGTGCATGAACAAGACCAACGGGCCGCTACCGGCCAGATCGAGCGCGAGAGCCGGATTACCGGGAATGCGATAAGGTTTGGTGTTCACAATGGACCGTCCTTGCTGATGGAAACCTGGCGCACTGGCTGCGCCCGTATTTACAAACCTAAATAGGCCGATTGCACGCGCGGGTCAGAGGCCACTTCGCTGGCCCCACCTTGTATCACTACGCGCCCGTTTTCCAGCACATAAGCGTGGCTGGATGCCTGCAGCGCTTTGCGCACATCTTGCTCGGCCAGTAGCAAGGTCAGTCCGCCTTCCACCATCGTCTGCACCAGGCCAAAAATATGTTGTGCCATTAGAGGCGACAAACCCAGAGTTGGTTCGTCGAGCAACATCAGGCGCGGCATGGCCATCATGCCCCGGCCAATCGCCAGCATTTGCTGCTCGCCGCCCGATAGCGTGAGCGCATGTTGCGCATGGCGCTCTTTCAAGCGGGGAAAGACGTGGTACACCTGCTCCAGCGTGCTGTGCCAGTGCACGCGGGCGCGCGGGTTGATGGCGCCCAGGCGCAAGTTTTCTTGCACCGTTAGGCTAGGGAAAACCATGCGCCCTTCGGGCACCAGCACCAGCCCGGCCAGCACCCGCTTGTCGCAGTCCAGGCGGCTGATGTCTTCACCCAAAAACCGGATACGCCCACGGCGCACGGGCAAGAGGCCAGCCAGCGTTTTCATGAGCGTGGTCTTGCCTGCGCCGTTGCCCCCCAGCAAAGCCGTGGCACCGCCGCTGGCCACCTGCAAATCCACGCCATGGAGTATGGCGGTATCGCCATAGCCGCCAGCTAGGTCTTCCACCTGGAGCATGGGCTCCGCGCTCATGGGCTGTCTCCGAAATAGGCGGCATGTACTTGCGGATCCTGCGCAATGTGCGCAGGCGTGCCTTGGGCGATCAGGCTGCCATGGTGTAGCACCACAATGTGCTCACACAATTCCATCAGGGCGCGCATCACGTGTTCGATCACCAGCAGCGTCAACCCGCGTGAGGCGTGCAGCGCGCGCAAGGTTTGCAGCATCTGCGCCACTTCAGTGGGCGTCAGGCCGGCCATCACTTCATCGAGCAGCACGAGTTGCGCACCAGTGGCGACCGCGCGCGCAATTTCCAGGCGCTTTTGGCCCGATAGCGTGAGCGTGTGGGCGGGCTGCAAGGCCATGGGCGCCAGGCCCACTTCTTCCAGCACCTGCCAAGCCGCTTTATCGGCGCTGGGCATATCGGGCGCTTGCGCCTTGCCAAACAGAGCGGCGGTGCGCAAGTTTTCCAGCACGGTGAGCATGGGAAAAGGCTTGACGATTTGAAAAGTGCGCGCAATGCCTAAGCGGCAAATCTGGTCGGCCCGCAGCCCGGCCAGGCTGCGCCCGCTAAAGTGAATGCTACCGGTGCTCGGCGCAGTGTTACCGGCAATCAAGGCAAACAAAGTCGTCTTGCCCGCGCCATTGGCGCCCATCACGCCCACAATCTGGCCCGCTTGCACCTCGAATGACACTTGCTCGAGGGCCTGCAAGCCGCCAAAGCGCTTGCCTACTCCCTGGATGTGCAATAAGGCACTCATGGTGTCCCACCTTGCTTGGGGGATGCTTGCGCTGCATCATTCGGCAGCTGGGTGCTTGGAGCTTTTTTGCGCTCCAACAAACCCATAATTCCCTGCGGCAAAACCAGCACAAACACGATCAGCACCAGGCCCAAAATCACCATGTACAGCAAAGGCGCGTTAGCCCATAACAGTTCAGACAAAAGCGACAAAAACAGCACGCCCAGCAAAGGGCCACGTGCGTTGTCGCCACCGCCCAAAATAGCCATAGCGATCACGGTGACGGAGATCATCGGGTCAAACACCTGGCCGACCACAAAGTAGGTAGAGCGCAGTGCCATCACGCCACCGACCATGCCGGGAATGGCCGCGCCCAGCACAAAGGCGATCAGCTTGTAGCGCACCACCGGCACGCCCAGGGTTTCGGCAGCTTCCTCGTTTTCGCGCAAGGAACGCAAGCCGTGGCCAAAGCGCGAACTGCCCACCCAGGTGAGCATGGCCACCGCAATGACGGCCAGCGCAAACATGGAGAAATAGATGACCTGTAAATCCGGCGCGCCAAACAAAATACGGCTGGCCATGCCGCTGGCCGATTCGGCCCAGGTGATGGTGTACTTCACCAGTTCAGCCAAGCCAAAAGTCAGAATTACAAAGTAAGGCCCGCGCACCCGCAACACCGGCAGGCCCACCAGCGCCGCCAGCAATGCGGCCAGCGCACCGGCCCCGACAATCGCGAGGGGCAAGGGAATCTGTTGCCAGGTAATGACCACCAGATACGCGCCCAAACCATAAAACACCACATGCCCCAGCGACACATAACCCGTCATTTTGGACAGCAAGCACCAGCTTTGCGTCAAGGCCAGCCACATCAACACACTCAGGCCGATGCCGACCACATAATCATTCGCGACAAAAGGCAATACGGCCAGCAGCACCAGGCACGCCAGCCACAAGGCCGTCCACCAGCGGTTGGGGAATAAATCGCGCATGGTGCTAGCGGGCCGCAGCGCGGCGCGCGAACACACCGTTAGGAAAGAGCAGCAAGGCCGCCACAAAAGCGCCATACAAAAGCATAGAGCGCATATTGGCCGAGGTCAGCGCCACGCCATAGGTTTCAATCACACCCAGCAGCAAAGCGGCCAACAAACCGGCCATGGCATTGCCCAGCCCGCCCAAGATGATGACGATAAAACCGGCAATCGTGTAAGGGAAACCCGAAAAGGGCGAGAACTGCCCGAGCATGGATACCAGCACCCCGGCCAGCGCCGCAGACGCAAAGCCCAGCACAAAGCTCAGCCACTGCACCCGGTCCACATCCACGCCCACAATAAAGGCTGCTTCGCGTCGCTCGATCACGGCGCGCGTGGCCAGGCCAAACACGCTGCGACCTAAAAATACGGCAACTAGCAGGCAGCAAGTGCCGGCCACGCAAAGTGCAGCTAATCGGTTGCCCGTCATGGACACCGAGCCCAGGTGGTACACCGTGCCCAGGTAGTTGTAAGCCCGGTTATTGGGCGTGAATACCAAGGCTGCTGCGTTTTGCAAAACAATCGACAAGCCGAAAAAAAGCAGCAGCGAATTGCTCTCCATGCGTTGCACTTGGGCCGCGCTGCTATCGGCCAGCAAGCGTTTGAAAATGCCCCGGTAGAGCGCATAGCCCAACAAGCCCCCGGCAGCGGCCACGACCGGCGCTACCAGCAGGGGCGAGAGGCCCAATGCGGTGAAGGCCCAATACGCAGCATAGGCCCCGAGCATCACGACTTCACCATGCGCCACGTTGAGCAAGCGCATGGTGCCATAGACCAGGTTCAGCCCCAGCGCAATCAAGGCATAGAGCGAACCAGTCACCAGGGCCGCAAACAACAACTGGCCCGAAAGCAGGGTTTCGAGCACCGTCATGTCGCGATTACCAGCCTTTTTTGGCTTCGAACTTCGAACTGGCCATGGACGCGGGCCAGACCAGTTGCAGCTTGCCCTTTTGGATTTGCACAAAGGCCGTCGGTGTGATCACGTTTTGCACGCCTTCAAACTTGACTTTGCCGTTGATGGTGTCAAAGGTGGTGCTGCTGATCATGTCGCGCATTTTGGCCTTGTCCAGGCCGGTCTTGGCCACGGTGGTCTCCAGAATTTCCAAAGACATCCAGGCCAGGGCGGAATTGAGGTAGTCCGGGTCTTCGCCAAACTTCTTCACGTAGGCGTCATAAAAGGCTTGCGAACCTTTCCACTCGGCGCGCGGCGACCAATGGGCAATCGTCACCACGCCTTCAGCCGAGGCGGCACCGACGGCTTTGGGGAAGAAGGCATCGCTTGGGCCAATCGCGACGAACTGGAAGGGCTGGTTCAGGCCCAACTCTTTGGCCTGCTTGGCATACAGCACCGAGTCACCGGGGTAGGCCAGGGCCAGCACCGCATCCACATTGGCCTGCTTAATTTGGGTCAGGGTGGACGTCATGTCGGCAATGTCTGGCGGGTACTCGGTGGATACCTTGATCTCGATGCCGGCTTTTTTCAGCTCGGGCTCCAGAAAGTTTTTAATTTCTTTGGTAAACGGCAGTACGTTAGACAAGACCGCCACCGATTTCACGTTTTGCGTTTTTAGCATCGCGGTCAGCTCTGCGCCGATACGGTCAGGAATCGCCGAGGTGGGGAACCAGATATAGCCGGGCTTGACCTGGCGCAGTGCCACCGATGCGGCCGTATTGCCGACCATGGGGAACTTGAATTTTTCAAGTACCGGCGCAATCGCCAAGTGGAAGGGCGTACCCCAAGGCGCGAGCAATAAATCGACCTTGTCGTCGGTAATCAGCTTTTCATAAATACGCACCGCTTGTTCGGGCTTGGACTGGTCGTCAAACACCACGAACTCGACTTTGCGCCGCACGCCGCCCACATCCATGCCGCCTTTGGCATTGGTCTGTTCACGCCAAAGTTCATAGGTGTTCATTTGCGAAGGCGTGGCGTTGGCCAACATGCCAGTGCGCGCCATGGAAAAGCCGATGCGCAAAGGTTTGTCTGCCTGCGCCGAGGCCATACCCGCCGTCAATGCGAGCAATGCGGCCGTGATACCGCCGACAAAGGCCCGGCGGTGTGAAAAAGAAAATTTCATCTCATTACTCCAGTGCTTTAGGAAAAAGTTGAACGACCAGGACCGCGCATCCACGCCGCTGCACGTGCCACCCAAGGGCGGGTGGCATCGCCGCAGGCGACGCTGGTCTCGAAGTGGTCACATGCTTCGAGAATTTCTAACTCGGTAGGCACACCCGCGGCCAGCAAGGCAGCGCGCATTTGCGCGGCCTGGGCAATGAGGTGTGGAAAATCGCGCTCGCCATGGGCCATGAAAAACGGCGGGCAGGCGGCGGGCTCAATCAGGTGCAGGGACGATGCGCTGCGGTCCATCTGCGCATCATGCGCAGCGTCCACGGCTGGCCCCAGAAAGCGCGGGCGCTGCGCCAAGCCGCTGCCCTCGCCCAGCAGGTATACGCCCGACACTGGCAGGCAACCGGCCAGCGGCTGCGCTGCCAGGCCGCGCGCGCTGCGCCAGGCTGAGGTCACCGCTAGCAGCGCGGCGTAATGCCCGCCACCCGAGTGCCCGCCCACAAACACGCGCGCCGGTGCGCCATCAGGTATCGGCAAGCCGACCCGCCCTTGCAGCACATAGGCCAACGCATCGGCGCAGTCGTCCATACCAGTAGGAAACACATGCGCTGGCGCTAGGCGGTAGCTGGCACTCACAAAATGGATGCCCTCCGCCTGCAAGGCGGGAGCCATGAAGTACATCCATTCTTTGTAGCCATTAGTCCAACCGCCGCCATGGAAAAAAACCAACACGGCGTCGCTTGCGGACGCGCTGGGAAAAACTTCCAGCGTCTGATTAGGGCCAGGCCCATAAGCATGACTCTGGCCGCGCAAACCCTCGCCTGACGCAAGTATTTTTTGCTGGTAGGCCGCGCCCAAGGGCGACATGGGCTCTTGCGCCGGGTAGTGGTCTGCGAGGCTCACGCAAAGTCCTGCGGGTAGAGCGCCTGGTACACCCGCTCGGCGCTTAAAGGTAGCTGGGTCAGGCGGGCACCAGTGGCCTCTACGATGCCGTTGGCCACGGCAGCGGCGACGGCATTGATACCCAATTCGCCCACGCTCTTCGCACCATAGGGCCCGGTAGGTTCCTGCGTTTCGACGATATAGATGTCGTGCGATGGCGGCACTTCCGCCATGGTGGGAATTTTGTAATCCATGAGGCTGGGGTTGGCCAGACGCGGGCCGTCCCACACCAGTTCTTCAGTCAGCGCATAGCCAATGCCTTGCACCAGCGCGCCTTCGATCTGGCCGCGCACCATGGCCGGGTTGATAGCCCGCCCCACGTCCGCAGCCGTCCAAGCGCGTGGCACCCGCACTTTGCCGCTTAGCGTATCCACCTCGACCTCGACCACTTGCGCCACAAAACTAAACACACCGATATTGGCAAAGGGTAAGCCCAAGACAACCGCGCGTTTGGGGTCTACCGTTTTTTGGTCAAACACCCAGCTATTGCTGCCGATGATGGGGCCGCCCGCAGCCCAATGTGCATAGCCCGATACCTGGGCAAAGCTCAGGCTGGCTGCGGCCACGCCTTTGATACCCACGCTGCCGCCCTGGCGCAGCTCTATGTCTTCGGGTGCGCATTCCATCATCGCGCCGGCGTATTTTTTAATTTGCTTTTCCACTTCCCCGGCAGCGGCGACGACCGAGCGCCCGGTCATGTAGGTCACCCGGCTGGCGGTGGTGCCCCAGTTGTAGGGCGAGCCATCGGTATCCGGGCTGGCGATAGCGACCCGATCCATGGGCACTTGCAGCGCCTGCGCGCACATTTGGGCCAATGCGGTGTTGCTGCCCTGGCCGATGTCCACCGCGCCGGTGTTAAGCAGCAAAGTGCCGTCTTCCAGCATGCGCACGATGGCGCCGGTCGCCAGCAAGCCGCTGATATGCGCCGAGATGGCCAGCCCCATGCCGGTGCGGCTTTCGGAATTGGCTGCTTTTGTGTCCGCTTGCGCCGGGCGATGCTTCCAGCCGCTGCCTTGCTCCACGGCGTCCAGGCACTGCGCCAGGCCATTAGAAAAAATAGATTGACCACCCAGCCAGCGGTCGCCGTCACGCTTCATGTTCAAACGGCGGATGGCAAAGGCGTCCATATCCAACTCGCGCGCAATCGCATCGATTTGCTGTTCGGAGGCAAACGTTACCTGCGGCACACCGAAGCCGCGAAACGCGCCAAATCGCATTTTGTGGGTATAGGCCACGCGGCCATGGGCATGCACATGGGCGATGTTGTAGGGGCCGCAGTTCATCAGCAAGGCGTAGCCCAGCACGCCGGGGCTGTCGTCGCCGTAGGCGCCGCCGTCCAGTAGCAGTTCGGTTTCGCGGGCGATCAGGGTGCCGTCGCGGCGCGCGCCGGTCTTCATGCGGATGGTGGCCGGATGGCGTGCGCGCACGGTTTCGAAGTCTTCTTCGCGGCTTAAGATGAGCTTGACCGGCTTGCGGGCCTTCATCGCCAACAGCACTACCACGGGCTGCACATGCGCTTCCATTTTGTTGCCAAAGCCAGCGCCTATGCGTGGTGTGAGGCAGCGCAATTTGGTCATGGGCAGGCCCAGCGCCTCGCACACATTGGCCTGCACGCGAAACACCGATTGGTTGGCCGACCATAGCGTGATGCGCCCGGCAGCATCGATCTCGGCCAATGCGCCGCAGGGCTCGAGCGACACATGGGCCTGCCCAGGCGTGTGGTACACCTGCTCTACCACCACATCGCATTGCGCCCAGGCTGATTCCAGATCGCCTTCGCGCATAGAGGTGCGCGAACACAGATTGCCTTGCGTACCGGCATCGAATACTTTGATGTAACTATCGGTGTTCTCGTGCACCAGCGGTGCGCCTTCCTGCAAGGCGGAGGCCGGGTCCAGCGCAGCGGGCAGCACCTGATAAAACACCTTGATCAGCCGCGCAGCCTGGCGCGCAATGGCTTCGGTATCAGCGGCCACTGCCGCCACGATTTCGCCGCAGTACCGTACCTTGTCCAAGGCCATGGCCGGCTCGTCTTTGATGAAGGCGCCCATGCGGTGGGCCGGCTCCAAGTCCATGCCGGTGACGATGGCGCGCACACCGGGCAGCGCTTGGGCAGCGCTCAGGTCATAGCCCTCAATAAGTGCATGCGCGTGCGGGCTTTGCAAGAGCGCGCCGTGCAGCATGCCGGGCCGGTACATATCGGCGATGTACTGGGCCTGGCCGGTGAGTTTTTCGTCGCTCTCAAGTTGCGTGACCGACTGCCCTACCGCGCCCTCGGGCAGTGCGTCGAATTGCTTGGTTGCGGTGTTCATGGTGCAAGCTCCTGTGCGCGCAAGTGCGCAGCCGCTTGCAGCACGGCCACCACGATAGGCGCGTAGCCGGTACAACGGCACAGATTACCCGACATAGCCGCGCGCACCTGGTCCGCATCGGGGCTGGGGTTGTGCAGCAACAAAGCGTGTGCGCTGATTAACATGCCCGGCGCGCAAAAGCCGCATTGAAACGCAGACTCTGCGGCGAATGCTTTTTGCAATGCCTGCATGCTGGCCTCTTGGTTCAGCCCTTCCAAGGTTTCAATATCGGCATGGGTGCAGCCGTGCGCCAAACTCAAGCACGCGCGCACCGTGTAGCCGTCGCGCACCACGGTGCAGGCACCGCATACGCCCTGGTTGCAACCGCGCTTGGCAGCGGTCAACTGCAATTGGTCACGCAGCACGGTGAGCAAGCTGTCGTGCAGGCCGACGCGCACCTCAGCCTCGGCACCATTGACTTGCAGTTGCAAGGTTTGACGCGGCGCGCTCATTGCAAAGCTCCCACTGGCAGTGCCAATTGCCGCACAGCGCGCAGCAGTAAGCGGGGTATCAGGGCACGCCGGTAGTTGGCGCTGCCACGCACATCATCCAAAGGATCGGCGCGCGCCTGCAAGAGCGCGCCCGCACGCGCCAGCGCGCTCTCGCTGCGGTCTTCGCTGAGCAGCGCGTCGGCATCGTCATCGCGGATAGGCACCGGGCCGCAAGCACCTACGGTCACGCGGATCTGCCCCTGGGCCGACACGCAGGCTGCCACCGAGGCGGTGGCGTAGTCGCCAGCGACGCGTGCATGCTTGATATAGACACCATGGGCGCCCGCTTGCGGCTTGGGCAGGACGACGGCGGTGACCATCTCGCCAGGCTCCAGCGCGGTGAGATACCAGTCCTGAAAAAAGTCATGGGCAGCGACCATGCGCCGCGAACCACTGCCCGCAATCTCCACCTCGGCCTGGGCGGCGACCAAGGCAGGCGGATAGTCCAAGCCAGGGTCAGCAAACGAGATAGAGCCGCCAATGGTGCCCATATTGCGCACCGTGGCATTGGCAATTTGGGATGCAGCATGGCGCAACACCGCAGCGGCGCCCAAGTGCAAGGTGCACTGCGCCGTTTCGCGGTGGCGGGTAAAAGCGCCGATGCGGATACGGCCATCGGGCAATACCGAAATGCCCTGGATTTCGGGGATCGCCGACAAGCTGATCAGCGCTGCCGGTTCGATCACGCGGGCATTGAGCATGGCGACTAAGGTTGCACCACCGGCCATGAGTTTGGCCTCGGGGTCCTGGGCCAGCAATGCCGTCGCCTGGTCCACGGTTTCAGGGAGAAAAAAGCCTTGCAACATACGCGCTCCTAGGAAGTAGCGGGTGCGTCTTGCACCAGGTCATTAGTGTCCGTCAAGGACTGCAAAGCCTTTTGCAAATTACGGGCAAACTGTTCGCCCAGGTTTTGCGCTTGCTTGCGCATCATGCCCAATGCAAAGCGCCCCAGCCTGCCGGTGACCGACACCTCGGACTGGTAACGCACCTGGGTGCCCGTGCCTTGCGGCTGCAAGGTGATTTGGCTTTCGGCTTGTAGCATGCTGGCGCGGCCACCTTCTTCCCCGCGCGTGACAGCCCAAATGCTATTGGCTTCCTGCCGGGTAATTTCCACTTCCAGTTCAAACCGGGCTTTGATACCGGCCAGCCCAATTTGAATCACCGTGCGGTAGCGCTTGTCGTCCACCGGCTGCAAGCTTTCGCAGCCAGGCAGGCAAGAGGCCATCAGGCGCACGTCAAACAAGTGCTGCAACACCACCTGCGGCGGTGCGGCGATGTCAAATTGGCCTTCTATCAACATGTGGAACTCAGTGCTTGAACTACAGGGCCGAACTCAGCGCTGCACACGCGGGACGATCATCTTGGGGTCCACCAAGCGGCCCTCATCGACCACCACTTTGCCGTCGAGCGCAATCGTGCAATGGCGCATCGGCACGTCGTAATGGCCGCGCGTGGTGCGTTTGCCGCCGCCCTGGCTGTTGGGGCCGGTAGAGAACAAAAAATTGCCGGGGAAGCTGCGCGCGCCAGCGCGGTTGTGTTCAGGGGTATCGCCATTGAGCGCGATATTGTCCCAGCGGCACTGCGGGTTCATGCCCCAGCCCAGATGCGAGACCGCAAACGGGTCCATGTCCTCGGGTCCGGTTTTGCCCTCGTCCAGCCAGTCGCGCATCAGCATGGCGTCCAGACCGCCCTCGATTTTGGTGACATGTCCGTTTTCTATTTCCAGATGAATCGGGTCTTGCACATAGCGGCAGTAAGGCAAGATGATGATGTCGCCCGGCATGATGACCACGCGCCCGTTGGCGCTGCCCTCATTGGGGAAGGTGTGAATCAGGCCCACGCCCCAATGGTCAAAGTGGCCCGGTTCGTCGGCAAAGCCATATTGGCTCATCACCGGGTATTCGCCCCGGCTGTAGCGCAAGTCGGTGCCTGCTTTGCTGGTCACATGCACCTGCTGGGTTTTTTCATACACCTCGTGCGCATACATGATGGCGTCTTTGAGGCCAGGCGGGGATTGCAAATTGAGCAAGTCGTCGGGCGAATCAATCACCATTTGCACACGCACGCCGTTGTTCATCACCTTTTTCAGCCAAGCGGCAAACAGCGGGATGTGGAAGATCAAAATCATGTCGGCGACCATCAGCGCCTCTAGCGTGCCCTTGCATTGGCCGATGGTGGGAACGCCGACTTTGGTCCAGCCGGGGATCATGTTCACGCGCATCTCGTAAATGTCAAAACCCATTTCCTCGGCGGCGGCAAAAGCGGCCTGAATGTACTCGGGCCGGGTGCCCAGGTCGCTAACCACGGCCACCGTCTGGCCGGGGCCTACCTTGCACAGTTCAAACTGCTTGCGAAACAAATAGGTCAGCTTGCCGGGATTTACCAAGGGGGTGCGAACGGCCGATTGCATACGAATTCCTTTGATAGACACGAAAAGCCGGAGCTCGATTCCGGCTCCAGCGGGTGGCTTCGATCCAGTCTATGGACATGTTCTGCAGGTGTCAATAGCGAATACCATATGTTTTTGAACTTTTTTTTGATGCAGCGCAGCAAGCTATTTTCCTTGCTGCGCAGTACTATCACGCCAACTGTGCACTGGTGCATTGGCGCCAACCAACTACGCATTGGGGCGCGAGCGCGTGCCAACTATGCATGGGGGCACGGGCGCGCACCAAGTACGCCCGCAAGCACCAGCACGAGGGCTAGCACAGCGGGCCTTTGCCGCATTAAAGCAAGGAAAGAGACATGGCGCAGGTAAAAAAAGAAGAAGTCCGGCATGCGATTTTGCAGGCGGCTTTTGCTTTGTTCAGCGAGCAAGGCTATAGCGATACGACCATCCCCGCCATTGCGCGGCGCGCCGGTTTTTCTACCGCGAACGTCTACAGCTACTTCCGATCCAAAATCGATATTTTGTTCACGCTCTATGAGCCCTGGCTGCAAGACTGTCTGGACAAATTTGAATCGTCCATCCGGCGCATCAAAGATCCGCATAAGCGCATGGAGCGAATTTTGTTGGCGCTATGGCGCGACCTGCCACGCGCCAGCAACGGCTTTGCCAACAATGTGATGCAGGCGGTGTCCACCAGCGCCGGCTCGGAAGACTACAGCCCGCGTCTGCGCCTCTTGTTTCAAAACCGGGTAGCGCGCTGGATGCAATCGTGCACGTCAGTCAGCGACCGCGAGGCCGCCAGTATGGCCGCCATTGCTTTGATGGCCTTTGACGGCTTTGCCATGAACGTCCACCTACCGCATGGCGTCAGCTGCGATCAAAAAACGGTTCAGTTTTTTGCCGCGCTGCTAATGCGCAGCGCAGTGCCCAAGGGCATCGAAGATTAGAGGCTTTGCAGCTGCGCAGCACACACCGGCCGCGCGCCAAAAAAAGGGCCCTGCGCCCGCTGCACAGTGGGCCTAGCCCGCGTAGCACCCATGCGCCCTGGCAAGTTCACTGCGCCTGAAACCCGCTTTGCTTGATGATGCGCGCCCAGGTCTGTGCGTACGCATGTTCGCGACTGGTCAATTGCGCCGAGGACATGAACCCCACCGTGAGGCCCATGGCGGTGAGCGGGTCACGCACTTCGGGCATGGCTAACACTTTGGTGAGCGCATCCGAGAAGCGATCGATGGCGGCTTTGGGCGTTCCGGCCGGGGCGAAAAAACCGTAGTACGGAACATCTTCAAACCCGGCCAGCCCCAGTTCGGCGAAGGTGGGTACATCGGGCAATACTGCTTGGCGGTTGGCGCCCAGCACTGCCACGATGCGCACTTTGCCGGCCTTGTGGTTTTCGATGAAGTCCGGCACCGAAGCCACGCCAGCAGCGATCTGGTTGCCCAGCATGTCGGCCATCATGGGCGCGCTGCCGCGATAGGGCGCACTATTCAAATCGAGTTTATATTTCTCGCCAATCACTTTGACCAAAAACTCAGGCACCGAGGCAGGCGCAGGCACACCCACCGTGCTTTTGCCGCCACCGGCGCTGCGCACCCAGGCGCTGTAGTCGTTAACCGACTTGGCCGGAGTACCACCAGAGACTGCCAGCGCATTGACAAAGGTCGCAAATCCAGCGACGGCCACAAAGTCGCGCGATGGTTCGAAGCCGGGGTTTTTAACGACCAGCGGCAAGATAGAAATGGTGTGGTCGTGCGACAAGAACACTGTGTTGCCGTCGGGCGCGGCGGCCTTGAGCGCTTGCGCGGCGATCTGGCCACCGGCACCGGCTTTGTTTTCCACCACTACCGGCACGCCCAACTGGTCTTTCAGCTTATCGGCCAGGATGCGGGCAATGGCGTCGGTGCCACCGCCCGGCGGAAAACCCACCAGCACTTTGACCGGACCACTTTGCGCCCACACCATGGGAGCCAAACACAGGGCCGCACCGGCCAGCAAAGCTTGCGACAGGCTGCGCAAGCGCGGGAAATGGAACATGTTCATCACTCCTTCAAACAGGCCATCCGCGCCGGGATGGCCCGCGTGCGGAGGTTTAGAACAAGCCGACCACTTTGCCGGAATCGTCGATATCAATGTGGTCCGCCGAGGGAACCTTGGGCAGGCCCGGCATGGTCATGATATCGCCACACACCATCACGATGAATTCGGCACCTGCGGCCAGGCGCACTTCGCGGATATTGACGGTATGGTCCGTGGGCGCGCCGCGGCGTGCCGCGTCGGTAGAGAAGGAGTATTGCGTCTTGGCCACGCACACCGGGTAGTGGCCGTAACCAGCCTCTTGCAGGCGCTTGATTTCAGCACGCACTTTGGCGTCGGCACTGATGTCGCTGGCGCCATAGATTTTGGTGGCGATGGCTTTCATCTTGTCCCACAAAGGCGCATCGTCCTCGTACACAAACTTAAAGCCGCTGCTGGGCTTGTCGGTCAAAGCCACCACCGCACGCGCCACCTCTTCGGCACCCGCGCCGCCATCGGCCCAATGGCGCGCTGACAGCACCGGCACATCCAAGTAAGCCAGCTTGTCTTTGAGCAAGGCAAACTCGGCTGGGGTATCCGCGGTGAACTGGTTCATGGACACCACGCAAGGCAGGCCGTAGTGGTTGCGGATGTTGTTGACGTGGCGATCCAAATTGGCAATACCACGCTCCAGCGCTGGCAGGTTCTCGGTGTTGAGTTCTTTCAGGTCGCATCCGCCGTGGTATTTCAGCGCGCGAATCGTACCCACCAGCACGACGGCCGAGGGGCGCAGGCCGGATTTGCGGCACTTGATATCGACAAATTTTTCCGCGCCCAGATCGGCGCCAAAGCCCGCTTCTGTGACTACATAGTCGCCCAGTTTGAGCGCCATCTTGGTCGCCAGCACCGAGTTGCAGCCGTGCGCGATATTGGCAAACGGGCCGCCGTGGATAAAGGCCGGGTTGTTCTCCAGCGTTTGCACCAGATTGGGCTTGAGCGCTTCGCGCAGCAGCACCGTCATGGCGCCGTGGGCTTTGAGGTCACGCGCGCAGACCGGCTTTTGATCACGGGTGTAGCCAATCACGATATTGCCCAGGCGCTCTTTCAAGTCCTTCATGCTGGTCGCCAAACAGAAGATCGCCATCACTTCCGAGGCCACCACGATATCAAATCCGTCTTGGCGCGGGTAACCATTGCCCGGACCGCCCAAGGACACGGTGATGTCACGCAGCGCGCGGTCGTTCATGTCCATCACGCGCTTCCAGGTGATGCGGCGCACGTCGATGCCCAGGGCATTGCCGTGGTGAATGTGGTTGTCGATCAGCGCCGACAACAAATTGTTGGCCAGTCCAATGGCGTTGAAGTCGCCGGTGAAGTGCAGGTTGATATCTTCCATAGGCACCACTTGCGCCATGCCGCCGCCTGCTGCGCCACCCTTCATACCGAACACCGGGCCCAGGCTGGGCTCGCGCAGGCAAATAATGGTTTTCTTACCGATGCGGTTGAGCGCGTCGCCCAAACCCACGGTGGTGGTGGTCTTGCCCTCGCCCGCCGGGGTGGGGCTAATCGCAGTGACCAAAATCAGTTTGCCGTCCGGGCGGTCGTTTAGGCTGTCCACATATTCCAGCGACACCTTGGCTTTGTAGCGGCCATACGGGTCGAGTGCATCGTCGGGAATGCCCAGACCTGCGGCGATCTGGCTGATGGGCTTCATGGTGGCTTTTTGGGCTATTTCGATATCTGAAAGCATGGGTGTCTCCATTAATGATGCAAAAGTGCTGCGCCTGCGCCGTACCCGCAAGGCCCTGCCTAGGGCCTGCGGTGGCGCAATGTACGTTTGTGCTCCTGGCGGGACTGCCGGTTTAGCGACCCGCCATTGTCACTATACGACACGCTCTACCGGAGCGTGCAATCCGAAGAATTGCTTGTGCGGCACTAAACGCCCCGATGCAGCAATGTGCGCTCGGTCAGTAAGTTATGTACAGCGCTACGCAATTGGGCAGCGCTCAGGGCTTGCATGCCATCGGGCAGGCATTGGGTCATGCCGGTTTCAGACACCACAAAATCCATGCGCACATCGTGCGCCTGCGGCTCTAGGCTGTCGATACGCGACAGATCAAAAGCAGTGGCAATGCACACTGGCTTGCGCGCAAGGGCAGCCAGTGTGCGGTCAAAGTAGCCGCCGCCATAGCCCAGGCGGTAGCCCTGCGCGTCGATGCCGACCGGCGGCACCAAGAGCACATCGGGCAGCAGGGCTTCGGTATCGCGCGGCACGGGGATGTCGTACACGCCCTTGTCCATCGCCACGCCCGGCCACCAGTGGTGAAACGCCAAAGGCAAGCCGGGTCCGTGCACCACCGGCAATGCGCTGCGCACACCGCGCGCGCGCAAATGCGCGGCTAGGGGGCGCGCATCAAACTCTTGGCGGTAAGGCCAGCATAAGCCGAGCACGCAAGGGGCTTGCAGATCCAGCGCCTCCATGAGAAAAGCATGGATCGCCGTGCTCCAAGCCGCGCGGTCCTGCGCCGATGCGGCCGAGCGCGCCGCCAACAATTGCGCGCGCTGCTGTTTGCGCCAGGTTTGTGCCGCCGGGCTTAAAGCCATTGCAGCGGCCGCGCAACATCAAGCCGCATATTCCGCCACCGGCACGCAGCTGCAAAACAGATTGCGGTCGCCATAGACGTTGTCTACGCGGCCGACAGCGGGCCAGTATTTTTGCAAGAGCAAAGCGGGCAGCGGGAAAGCGCCCAGCTCGCGGGTGTAAGGCCTGTCCCAATCGCTATGCACTACGCTGGCAGCGGTGTGGGGTGCACGCACCAGCGGGTTGTTGTCGCGCGGCCAGCGGCCTTGTTCCACCTGCGCGATTTCTTTGCGGATGGCGATCATGGCGTCGATAAAGCGGTCTAGCTCTTCGCGGGTTTCGCTTTCCGTGGGCTCGACCATCAGCGTACCGGCCACCGGGAAGCTGAGCGTGGGCGCATGAAAACCATAGTCGATGAGGCGCTTGGCCACATCTTCGGCGCTGATGCCCGAGCTTTCTTTGAGCGGGCGCAAATCCAAAATGCATTCATGCGCCACGCGCCCGTTGGCACTGGCATAGAGCGTGGGGTAATGGTCATGCAAGCGGTGGCTGATGTAATTGGCCGCCAAGATGGCCGCCTCGGTGGCGTGGCGCAAACCGCCCTCGCCCATCATGCGGCAATACATCCAGCTGATCGGCAATACCGCTGCATTGCCCAAAGGCGCTGCCGAAATACTGCCGATATGCGTACCGAGTGCGCCGGTGCTGACATGGCCGGGCAAATAGGGCACCAAATCTTCCACCACGCACACTGGCCCGACACCAGGGCCGCCGCCGCCGTGCGGAATACAAAAGGTTTTATGTAAATTAAGGTGACTCACGTCGCCACCAAACTCGCCCGGCGCGGCCACGCCGACCAGCGCATTCATGTTCGCACCATCGACATACACACGGCCGCCGTGGCTGTGCACCAAGGCGCACAAGTCTTTTACTTGCGTTTCAAACACGCCGTGGGTGCTGGGGTAGGTGATCATGACGCAGGCCAAATTGGCGCTGTGTTTCTCGCAATGCTTGCGCAAGTCGTCCATGTCCACATTGCCGTGGCTGTCGCAGGCGGTCACCACCACCTCCAGCCCCGCCATTTGCGCGCTGGCCGGGTTGGTGCCGTGGGCAGACGACGGAATCAGACAAATGTTGCGGTGCCCTTGCCCGTGCGCGGCCTGGTAGGCGCGAATGACCAGCAAGCCCGCGTATTCACCCTGGCTGCCCGCATTGGGTTGCAGGCTGATACCGGCGTAGCCAGTGGCCTGGCACAACCAGGCGCGCAGTTGTTCGTCCAGCATGGCGTAGCCCTGCAATTGGTCTGCGGGCGCAAACGGATGGACCTGCGCAAACTCGGGCCAGGTGATGGGAATCATCTCGCTGGTGGCGTTGAGCTTCATGGTGCACGAGCCCAGCGGAATCATGCTGCGGTCTAGCGCCAGGTCTTTATCGCTTAAGCGGCGTATGTAACGCAGCATGCCGGTCTCGGAGTGGTAGCTGTTAAATACAGGGTGCGTCAAAAAGTTGCTGCTGCGGCGCAACGCTGCGGGAACCATGGACCCCGGCGCTTGCGCAATCGCATCCCATTGCGGCAAAGCCTGCCCGGTTTTTGCGAACACACCCCAGAGCAAAACCACGTCCTCACGCGTACTGGTTTCGTCCAGCGAGATACCGATGCACGTGCCGCGCAACACACGCACATTGGCGCCTGCGGCTACTGCTTTAGTGGCGATGGCTTGCGCTGCGGCAGCGCTGCCGGTGTCAATCGTCAAAGTATCAAACGCGCTGTCGTACAAAGGCGCGCAGCCCAGGCTGGACAGGCCTGCGGCCAGCGTGGCGGTGTAGGCCGCTACGCGCTGCGCGATACGTGTGAGGCCCGCAGGGCCGTGGTAGACCGCGTACATGCTGGCCACCACCGCAGGCAGCACTTGCGCGGTACAAATATTGGAAGTGGCTTTTTCGCGGCGTATGTGTTGCTCGCGGGTTTGCAGCGCCAGGCGGTAGGCCGGTTTGCCGTGCACATCCACACTGACGCCCACC
>Ga0209358_10000849_pt1 | contig 25873 bp, 38 predicted proteins | sample LauGreFa1BDMLBSN_2_FD_187574 | JGI IMG/M metagenome (GOLD analysis project Ga0209358, IMG submission 187574) | Freshwater lake microbial communities from Lake Michigan, USA - Fa13.BD.MLB.SN (SPAdes) (version 2) | ecosystem: Environmental > Aquatic > Freshwater > Lake | place: Lake Michigan, USA...
AAGATCAGGCCACGGCTTTCGTTGTACAGGATGATGGTCGCAAACTCCCAGCCATTCAGTACTCCCCAGTGCGAGGATAGCGAGTCGCTCAGGTAGCCAAAGGCAGTACTGGCAGGGTCTCCCACGTTCCAGCGGTTGTACACCCACACCAAGTTCTTCGCCCGATATTGGCCATCACCAACGAGGCTGGTTGCCAAAGTGAACCAGACAGGAGCACCGGCCAGAGTGGTCGCAGCGGCATCAAAGACCAGCGTCTGGTTAGGTAGATGGATGTACAGATGGCGATACCCCTTGTCTACGCGGGCCTCGACAAGCACGCTGGATAACTCTTGCTCTGTAAACTCAGTAAGCAGTTGGTCAATCTCGCGAGTTGCAATGCGTTCCGCGTTGCTACCAGTAATCAGCCACACTGAAGGAGCCTCGTTCCGGGCACCGCCAATGAAGGCGATAGACTCCATGAAGTTGCAGCAGGCATGAGTGCCAATGACTCCACGCTGCACCTGGGCGCCTTCTACGCGCTGAAACGGGAACAGGGAGCCTCCCACGTTGTCGAAGACTTCGATGGTGTGCCGGTTGAGCGCGTAGACCTCGTTACGGACCTTTAGCAACGCGACTACAGGGTCAGGATCAGCTTCAGCAGAGCCGTACTTTAGCGGGTTGACTGAGAAGGGGTCGTTAAGTTCTGTGACGATCAAGAACTCCCCGTCTGTGGTCATAAAGTACCCGTCCACCCAGACCACATCGACAACAGTTCCCAAATCGGGATCAGTGACCTGTTGCAGCCCTGTACTTGGACGGTACAGATACAGCTTCCCGCCTGAGGCAATTGCCAAGTAGTCGAACGAGTAGTCAAACGTGACCTGACCAGTGCCTCCTACGTCACCTATGACAGTGACTACGTTCGTACCAGAGATGGAAACCAGCTTAGTGCCCATCACGCGGTACAACAGCCCTTGCCACTCGATGGCTCCACGATCAATGCCGGGACCAGTGCCTAGGCTTACGATTCCGTCAGCAGGGCGAAAGTAGCCATCAGAGATGCCTGACTTCAGGATGACAGGCACCATATTGCGCGGATACTCCACGCGGAAGTCCCCAGCGGTGCTCGTGTAAATGCCGGTGAGGATAGGGACTTGCATTACTTCTTCTTCGCTGTCTTGGCTGACGCCTTAAAGGCTGCCGCAGTAGGGGCGCCTTTAGATCCAGGCTTGCGCATCTTCTCCTTGCTGCCGGCCTTGATGCGTTCGCGCTTCTCGTGAATGTTTTTGTAGAGTCCGTCTTTCATTTGCATTTCCAGCGTTTAAGGCTTGCTGCTTTGCGAGTAGGATTGCCCTTCTCGTCTTTCATGGGACCAGGCATCCCGCTCATGCGAGCACAGAAAGACTTCTTACGCCCTTCGTCTGCCTTGGTCTTGGGATTAGGAGCAGGAGCCTTCAGGTTACTGCCAGTCTCGCGGTTGTACTTGGCGCGTCCCTTGGCAGTCAGCCCTGCCCCCTTGGAGACAGGCAACTTCTCACCCTTGGACACTGAAAGGTTTACCTGCTTCTTTTTCATTGTGGGTGAACTTGTTGTTCGAGAGCAGAAATTCGTTGAGCCAGGGCGTCAAGCTGGGCAGAAAGCCCGGTGACTTGACCTACACCGTGACTGTGCGAGGCAGCGGCAAAGTCTGCTGCGTTAGAAGTGATGATGTCGCCACAGCCTACAAGATCCAAAGGAGTGTGCTGGTGGTCGATCACGGCTGCGCCAATCGAGGTGGGCGTGATGGCATCAGGCTGGCCGGCAGCATGGGTGGCCGCATGAGGCGCTGCAATTGCTAAGATCTTGCGAACGAGACCAGTTTTGAGCTTGGTCCAGAGAGAACCAGTGGAGGCGTCGATAGCCAGTTCTCTGACTGCAACATCTGACGGACTTGGGGCAGATCCATCGTTTACTTTGTTATTCAACAGAATCGTTGGCATGGCTTCCATTTAGCACTAACTCAAAACAAATCAAGCCGCCGGATCGGACAGCGGCTTGAAATGTGTGAGTGTTACTGAGGATTGGCTGCGTCGTAAGCGGCCTGCGCGTCAGCTTGCGAGCTATATGCTGTCGAATTGTACGCCCATTGATTTGCATATGTCCCCAAAGTGCCGTAGTACTGGTTAACGCCAACATTTGAGGCAAGCCATGCAGGATATTGGTCATCATACGCAGCCGCTGTTGCGGACATGTTGTTTGGATATTCAGACTGGTTGTACACCCACTGACCATTCTTTTCTCCAAGACCACTGTACTGATTAACACCAGAATTTGCCGCCAACCATGCGGCGTAGTCGGCAGCCTGCGCTTCAGCCTGCGAGTTATACTCAGTCGAGTTATGCGCCCACTGTCCGTTTTTGTAGCCAGAAACAGTGTACTGATTTACACCAATGTTAGCAGTAAGCCATGCTGCATACACGGTTTCTTGAGAGCCTTCAACAGTAACAGTGCCAGTAACTGTCCCGTTGTTAACAGCAGTTGCGGAAAACGTAGCGTCGCCACTGATTGTAGCGCCTGCCTTGTTCTCAGCAGTGCCCTCAAACACGGCATTGCCAGTCACTGTACCACTGTTCGCGGACCCGTCCTGAAACGTGACATTCCCAGTGACAGTGCCAAAGTTTTCTGAGCCAGCGCCAAAAGTGGCGTCACAAACTATCGAGATAGATGGATTCATAGAGAAAGAAAGTGAAGCAGGGGCGCCATATTTCAGGCGCCCCCGCAGTGTGGTTATCGGTTAAACGCCACGCCGTTAAGCGTGATGATACCTGTTGTCCCAGTTACGGAACAAGTGAGGTTAGCCGAAGGCGTAGCCGTCGAGGTCAACGTCAGGTCATTAGACCCGATGTCGATGCTCTGTGGCTCGGTCCAAGTGTCCATGTCAGCAGACCCGGAGCTTAGTAGCGTCACGGCAGTGGTTCCGCTTGGAAGCTGCGTTGCCGCCTGAGTCCGGGCACTATCCCCAGACCAGTTAGCAAGCGTGCCCCAGTCGTTCCCTGAGCTGGCATAGAAATAGGCACCGATCACGGGAGTGGAGCCGCCTCCACCACCCCCGCCATTAAAACCCGAGAAAGTCCCCCCGTCCAAAGTGCTGTTCTCAGTGAGAATTACACCCGAATCGGTAGGAACGGAACCGGCGCCGATCAGGCCACCAGTGATGTTCACGTTGTTTGCATCCTGTGCAGACATCGTGCCCAAGCCAGCAATCGAGCCTTCTGCGCTCGTGAGGCGAGAGTCAAGGTTCTGACCTTCGAGAGTCGCAACCCGGTCACTCACGTCTTCGATGTCGCCTTCAAGCGAGCTCTGAGCAGAACTAACAGCCGAACTGATCTTGCTGTCCACTTCAGCGGACGAGTCAACACTCAGGTTCGAACGGGAAGCCGCTGCGTCAGCGAGATCGCCAAGGTTCGCAGAGATCTTCAGGGACGCATCAGCGCCAGCCTGTGCCGTTGCAGCAGCCGAAACTGCGCTATCAGCAGTGGACTGCGCAGCGTCAGCAGCCGATTGGGCTGCGTCTGCAGCAGACTGAGCTGCATCAGCGGCGCTCTGGGCAGCGTCGGCTGCGCTCTGAGCAGCTACAACGTCGCTCTGAAGAGTGTCAATTTCGCCTTCAGCACCCGAAAGACGGCTGTCAAGGTTCTGCCCTTCCAGCGTGTCAACGCGGGAGGAGACAGCAGCGATGCTGGAAGCCAGCGCGGTTGCAACGTCAGAGCCAGCGGCCAGGGCGTCAGCAATTTCCTTCAGGGTATCGAGCGTCGCAGGACTCCCATTGATGAGAGCGGCGATTGCTGCGTCCGTGTAGGCGTCAGAAGCGGACTTAGAAGTCGAGATCTTGCTGTCAACTTCTGCGCTGCTATCAACACTGAGGTTGGTGCGAGCAGTCGAAACACTGGCGAGGTCGCTCAGGTTCGACGCGCTTTTAAGAGAAGCGTCTGCGCCAGCTTGGGCTGCAGCGGCTGCACTCGTCAGCGTGTCAAGAGCGTCCTGGAGGCCGGTCACATCAGAAATGACGTGCGAATGTACCGCACGAGCGAACGCCGAGGCGCTCTCAAAGCTGATGATCGTACCGTCGGTCTTTTTGATGAACAGCTTGCCGTCGGCAGTGTTCAGGGCGATTTGGCGCAGAGGCAACTCTGCGGACGTTGGGACAACGCCAGACGTGGCGCTATACTTGAGTAGGAACTGATTGGCCATATTGGGTTTTGTTTGTTGTGCTACTGAGGGGAAAAGTTAAAAATAAGTTGTAACGACAACGATGCCATCTGCGCCATTTCCACCTGCGCCAGAGTTTCCAACATTGTCAAGACCTGCGCCGCCACCACCACCGCCGCCACCATAAAGCCCTCCATTGCCACCGTTGCCCGCGTTGCCAGTGACGCTAGATCCACCACCAGCCCCTGCACTGCCAGCGGCAGCAAAGTTTGCTGTAACATTTGGAGCAGATCCACCGTTTGCTCCAATAGCTCCTCCTGTTGCAGTCCCGCCACTCAACCAAGACCCAAGCGCAGTTCCACCGTTGCCACCTGCAAATCCAACAGTTGCCGATGCTGGCAATCCACCGCCTGCGCCACCACCTGCACCTGCTGGCGCAGAACTTGCGCCTCCAACTCCAGCGCCTCCTCCCCCTGTGGCTCCGTTTGTTCCTTGGAACATAGCGCGAGCACTTGCGGATGCTCCAGCAGGGCCAGTTGCGTTTGTTGCCGCTCCTGCGCCTCCGCCACCCGTCACTTGAATCCAAGTGCCAAACGAAGAATTTCCACCAGCAACCCCAATATTTCCGTTTGTACTGTTGGCTGTTACGGAAGCTCCACCAGTCCCTCCACTGCCAACAGTAACAGTTTCAGTGGCCCCAAGCAGCGCAGCAGAAATATTGCGAATGGAATACGATCCACCTCCACCTCCACCACCCCCTGATGCCTGAGTGCCAACACCAGCTTTTCGGCCAGATCCTCCACCGCCACCCGCAGAGATGACAACAACGTCAACAGCTACCGCTCCAGCAGGCTTGGTCCACGTTCCGTTAGAGGTAAAAACCTGTACATTGGTAGTTGCCGCAACTCCCAGTGCTGTCCTTGCAGCAGCGTTGTTGGCTGCCTGCATGAAAGAGTCAATGTCTGCTGAAACCGTGAGATTTGGCATGGCTAGGGTCGGATGTAGATTGAGGTGCCGTCAGGGCGCCGGAACTCAGAAGTCCCGTCTGGACGCAAGTAGGTGAACGTAACTGGAGGAGGAGTCACTCCACCAGCAGTCGCAGGGGTCTTGGACCGGCGTCTGGACAGGAAGCGGATCACAGGCCGATGCCTTGGATGATATGCAGTGAGCCAGCTCCACCGGGCGATATGAACGAGACAGTGTCATCGTCCTGGTCCTTGCCAATGCTAACCTGTGAACCAACCAGCACGGGATACCCGGCAGTCGTTGCAGGCGTCCCAGTGGCAGCATTGCCAACACGGACATAAACCACAGTGGAGCCCAGGTTGGTGAACACAACAGACTCAGAAGTGAGCCCCAGCGTGACAGAAGCTGAAGTGACATTCGGCGTGACAGTGACGCCGAGATTGTACGCAGGTTGAAAAGCGAGTCCCATAAATTCAACAGTTAGCCAACACGATACCAGTTCTTGAGGATCGGCTCAAACTTCATCAGAAAGAAGTCGTTTGCAGCCAGTGAAGAAGGTGCGCCAATCACGTTCGCGCCATTACCCAGCACAGTCAGCGTGCCAACAGACTGAGTGCAGTTGACCAGCACTTCCTGTCCTTCCTTGGCGTTGATGACTGCCGGCATCGTGATCGAGCCAGTAGCAAAGCCTGCTGTGGGCGTGATAATCAGCCACGCACTGGCGCTTTCAGTCGCTACAGCAACACTCCAGCCAGTCGCGGATGGAGCAAAGTACTGCAGAGTCTTGTCGCCAAGAAGAGCTTCACCATTACCAAACTCTTCAGTGGTATTGATGATGTAATCGTAAACGGACTGAGCCAGCACTCGATAGTCCTGTCCATTGACGTTAACGGCAAAGTTTGTCGAACTTGTTACCGTGTCGATTAGAGAAAGTCGTTCAATGGACATACTAAGAGTTCCTAAAGAGGATTTGACCGTTTGGCTGCACCTGTACTGGGTCCAGATTCGGCACGTCTACAAATACACGCTCAGTGCGCTTGTATCCAGCCCCAAGTGGCAAGGTTTTGTCGTACTGCAACTGAATCGGAGCCGCTGCTTGAATTAAAAGCTGGTCGTAGGTCAGCTTTGCATTGGCCTTGGTATCAGGTGATACCACCTTGCCGTAAGCAGGCGCCAGACGGACAGCCAGATTGAGCACCAAAGCCTCGTTGGCCTGCATGGGCGTATCAACTTGCTGGTCGATATTGCTGTCCCCTGGGCTGGCCGGCAGCGGATACCCGATACGGATATTCTTGAGATACCAAGAAGATACCATCAGATCGAGGCGCCTCAGTGCGCTATCCAGTTGATCTGCGGTCAGATCAAAGACATATGAGGCCAGTCCGATTTCCTCGAACGCCTGCTCAATGATCTGTTTCTTGGTGTATCCCATACTACTTCAAAGCCTCTTCGATCAGTTGCGAGATCTTCTTATCAGAAAACCTGCCATCAAACTTAATCCCAAGTTCAGTAGCTTTTTGCTCAATCTCTTGACGAGTAGGGGGTGCAGTATCATCTGTTTCTGTGGTCGCTACAACTGGCGCTTCCTTCTTGGGTTCAATCGCTTCTGAAAGAGACGAAAACCAGCCATCTTTAATCTTGGCTTCCAGTTCTTCAGCGTTGTTGACTCCTGCAAAATCGTATGTTCCATGCGGGCGGACATGTTTCCCGGGAACCTTATAAACCATCGTGGGGTATTCCATTTACAGATTCAATACACAAAAGGGAGGGCGGAGTCAACCACCCTCCCCTGTGTGATTAAGGACTAAGCCTTAGGGCTGACCAAACAGGATGATCCCGGTCATTTCGGGCTGCTTGTTGACCACACCGAAGATCGTATCCAAACGATAGCGAGTCTTCATGGTGTTGATGTCGTATTGCTTCTGCATGACCAGTTCAATGCCCTGATCGGTGGAAGCACGCATCACGTTCGCGCCGGCGTCCGTAGGCACTGCGTAGCGACCCGGAAGGATCTCAATCGCGTCCTTCTGCCAGAAGCAGTTAATCGGAGCGGCAGCAGTGTTGAGCCACACGATGGCGCTGTTAGCGGCCTTCACGTTAACAACACAGTTCTGGTACTCAGCCGAAGCTGGGGACGCGACCTGGTTGGAAACGATGCCGGGGCTAATCACCATCTGCGTGCCATTGGTGATGCTGATGACCCGGAAGGTCTTCAACTGGCCAGTGTCCTGCTTGGTGATGTGATGCACAGCGTTTACGCCAGCGATGGTGAAACAGTCACCGGGCTGGACGTAGGTCGTCTGCGACACGGTCACCGTCTGGTAACGGTTGTCGACGTTCAGACGCTCTGCTGTGGTGGGCGAGCTGGTCACCGCCTTGGGCACCTGGTAGTTGTTCGCGGAGTCGCGGGTGTCGATGGTGATCGCACCACCAGAAGCCACGCCAATGCGGTTCGCGTAGTCGAGCTTGAAGGTGTCGAAGCTCGCAACCTGGCCAATGTAGGCACGGTCATAAGCGGTCAACGTCTTGCCAGACAGCGTCTGCCGGCCAGCGAGGTTGTTCGCCATGCCGTTGTAGTCGCGGGTGGACAGAGCAAGGTAGCGGGAATCGAAGTTCACGCCCTGCTCGTTGAAGATGGCTTCGCACTGAGCGACATCATCAAACCCGGTAGCAGCGGAGAGACGCTTCACGACGAGCGTGCCCTGCGAGGCAGCCACGTTCATCACAGCCACGTTGATGTCAGAAGCGAGCTTCTGCTTGGCCGAGTCACCGAGGCGCTGTTCCTGAAGCGCGTCACGCAGTTCAGTGGCAGTCATAATCCAGGGGACAGACTGGTTGAACCCGATCGTCGCGGGGACGGAGAGCTGGGTGTAGTCGAAGAAGTTCGACGTCATATCAGTGCCCGGGTAGGAGCGGCTGATATAAGGCTGCGGACGCCAGATCGTGTTGTTGGTGCGTTCCATCATCGTCTGGTCGGTTGTGTAGATCGAGACGTTGCGGGACAGGACGAGTGCGTCTTGGAAACCTTCAAGAAGGTTCTCGAACGCTACCCTTTCTTCTTTGCTGAATGCATTAGCCATATACTAGGATTGGTTTTTTAACCGACGTTTGAAAGCGATTACTTTCGTCATGTCGCCGGTGCGTGCCGCTTCTTCACGCAGCCGTTCCAACTGTGCGTTGGACGAATCAAGACTACCGTTTCCGTTAATCTTTTTTTCAGGAGGAGGAGCTTGTTTGCGAGAGGTCACAGTCAGTTGGGTTTCTAGTTTTGCTACAGCAAATGCGAACTTAACGGGATCAGTAATCTCGCCCAGTTCTTTTGCTTTCTTTGGATTCTTACCCAAAGCATACACAACTACAGCCGGATTCTGAGCGCCCTGAAGAATGATTCCCTGCTGAGTTACGTTTAGAGTTTCAAGAACAGTCTCTTCAGCGTCTTGGAAATCGGATACTTTTAATCCAGTCTTAGACTGGGTATAGCCTTCCAACTTCTTCTGCCAAGATTCCTGTTCTTCCCGCTGTTTGGCTCTCTGCTGCGCTTCAGCCTCTTCAGACTGACGCTTGCGTTCGAACCAACCAGCAAGTTCGTTCTCGAACTTATCTGAATCGTAATCGCAGTCCTCAAGTGTCGGTTTCTTCCCCGGCGTTACAGGAAATTGCTCTGGTGCCGGTGAAACTGATTTGAGTTTTTCCTCAAGTTCGCGCTTCTCGCGCTGCAACTCGCGGTAGTTCTTTCTCAGGTTACGCACCCATTCGGGCGCCTGCTTCTCTTCCTCTTCCTGGGGTGGCGATTCCCCTGCGATAGTTACTACAGTTTCATCTCCGGGATCTTCAGTTTTCTCAGGCTCCGTATTCTCTACGGCCTCTGTTACGACTTCGATTTTATCGGATACTTCTTCTGTTGTATTATCTTCTGCCGGTGTGGTGCTATTCATAAAACTAAAACCGCTCTGACGCAATAGAAATTATTGCATCTGAGGTGCCGGCTGGGTTAGCCGGTCTGCAAGTGCAAAGATTCGATCTTGGTCAGTTGTGCTGACCTTGGAAAGCGTCTCAGTCGTCTTGGCGCGGGCTTCTTCAGCCTTAGCCACTGCGAGAATACTGTCTGCCTGCGCTTTAGAAGCCCGTGCAATGGCCTCTTCGCTCGCAGCCTGCAAGTACTGCGCCTGCGGGTCTGGCTGGGCATTCTGAGCCGCTACAGCCATTTCTTCAGCCTCTGCTTCCGTAGGCTTGAGAACTCCCATCATTAGGAGCTTCTTGCGGAAGTAGTCGCGAACGTCACTGATCCCTTCGCCTTCCATGTTAAGCATGGCCATGGCAGAGAGCACCTGAGTCATCTCAGGATCCTGAGTCATCGTCATCATGTCAGTCAGCGCCCGGACAGTAGCGAGCCGTTTGGTGGCACTGGCTGGGCCAACGGTCACGACAACGTCGTACTCAGCGTCAGAAAGATCGTTTTCGTACTCGATCTCACCTTCTTCGTTAACGACAGGCTTGAGTAGCTCGATGGGCTCCATCTTGCCAGACTCGTGGACTGTCTTCATCTTCCGGCCTTCTTCAACGAAGATGTCCCTAGCGATAGACAGCCAGATTTCGCCACAACGCTTCACGGCTTTGGCCATGTTGGACATGTAGATGAAGGTCTGCATGTCGAGGCGCTGCTGGACCAGTTCCACTGTCTTGCCAGAGAGATGACTCACCATCTTGTCTCCCTGCCCAGGGGAGCCGAGGATCTCTTGCATGTCCACTTCAGTCAACTGAAGCAGGGCAGCCATCGAAGGAGGTAGAGCGGGGGGCTTGGTGTAGGCCACAGGGCCGGCAACCATGGGATTCCCGTTGGCATCCGTAAGCGCGTTAATGAGCAGGTACGGGTAGTTCTTGAGGTTGTCCTCTGCCCACATGAGTTGATGCCCGGCAACCTGTTCAGGGACCAGAATCGGCTTCTCCATGGCTGAGAGCGCACTGATCTCGCCCAGTTTGGAAAGCTGCATGTTCTTGAGGCGTTGAGCGTCCTTGGCAAGCCGCACATGGCCCATGCAACGCTCTACGTTGTCCACAAACCAACGCTTCCCGTACACCGGGATGATCGGGATGTACTTCCCTGCAATGTAACCACAGTCTTCAAGGATTTTCGCCCCTGACATGATGTACTTGCGTACCTTGCGAGTCTTGACCTTCTTGCGCCGGACTTCTTTCCAGCCAGTGGCAAGCATCTCCTCTTCTTTGTCGAGTTCTTCAGGCCGGAGCGACTCTTCTTCTCCGTTGAAATCCTTGTAAATCCGAATCTGCTCAGAGACTTCTTCAACTTTGTAGTACTCAGCGACGTAAACTACAGAAGGGGTGTACCAGTCAAACTGGGAACGAGTGATCGTCTTGGGCCAAGTGGAAGGATCGTCATTGTATTCGGCTTTGTAAGCCTCACGAGTCATGCTGGTGAGCACAAAACACCGCTTGGCATCAGCCTTATCCTGCCTTTTGGCGCCTAGGTCGAAGTAAACGCTGGTGTCAGCGTCAAAAATTGGCTCGATACAGATCCGCTGCTTGTCGTCCTCTGGATCTTCGTCATTTTGGTACTCAGTTCTGAGTCTCCAAGCACCAAATCCACCCATAACAGCCTCTTCAAAGGCGTTATCATACGCTTCTTCAGCCCCTGAGTCCTGTTCGTCAGCGCGATACAGGCCGGCACAGGTGTCAGCGAGCTTGTCGTACTCTTCTCCCTCTTTGGACGCGAAGTTTACAGTGATCCTGTTGTTACGATACTCGTTAATGATACGAAGCACCGCCATGTGGATCTTGTTAACCTCGAACCTGGGCTTGTTTTCGAACTGGTCACCAAGTGGTCCTTCCCATTGGGCGCCGGCTAGTGAGCAAAACCGCCGGTCTCCAAGGCAGTTCATGCGCTCCTGATACATGGCACCTTGAATCTGATCGAACTCTGCACGAGCAGCTTGGTGGATTTCAGCTAATTTGTCTTCGTTCATCGTTTGAAAAAGTTAACTACAGGCATTGCAAACATGCCGCCCTTTTTGTGGGAAGCCTTACCAGCAATTGCGGCTCTACTTAAACCACTTACCACCAAATAGCGAGTCGCGTCCATCAAATGGTCATTATCCTTGACTACTCTGCCCTTTTCGTCTCTGCGATAAAGCCTAAACTCATTAAGCCAGTTCCTGAGGCTTGCAAACACTTTAATGCGACTCTCAGACATCAGTTGCCACACAGTGTACAGGCCACTTTCTACAGCGTTATTGGCTAACGTGATGTCGAGCCCGTGCTTGCGGTACATGCCTAGAAGCTGTTGCCCGTCAGTCTGAGCACGCCCCCGGGAAGCTGGGTCGATCACACCTGGGATCTCTCCCCGAGACTTGATCGCTTCAGCGTGTAAAATCGGTTCAGCCTGTCCACGATAGTACTCGTTGTAAAGAAAGGTGACTCCACTGTCTGGGTTGGTGGCGCCCCAGACGACTGCAGTGCGATTCCAGCCAACGTCCATGCCAAAGCAGCGTTTCCAGTGCTCAGGAATCGGGAACTCAGGGACGACAAGTTCGCTCTCTGGCACAGGATAGATGGCGCCTGCACCAAGCTGTGGAACACCTTTGGAACGAGCATCCCTCTGGAAGGGCGGGATCGAGGCCCAGAGCTCTTCCTTTTGAGTCTTAGTCAGGTGAGGGACATCGTCCCACGTTGCCATCCCAACGTACTTGCTCCCACTAGAGTGCTCTTGAACTTCTCCGTTGGGCAGGAACGACAAGACAGTCTCACTCATCCCCATCAGAGGGGTGAAGGTGAGCATCGTCATGCCGTTGTTGGTCATCGTACGAAGGAGACACTCTGTGTACACGTCCAACGGAGGCTCTTCGTCGAGCCAAATGACATCCTGTTCTGAGCCTTGGAACGCTTCCCGTCTTTGGTCGTAGGACTTAAAAGTCAGGCGCGATTCGCCACCAGAGGCGTGTCTAACAGAGATAGTCTCAATTGCGTCTGCGACGCCGGCCTTGGCGGTAGTGCGCACGAGATCAGCCTTAGGAATCAAGCCCGTGCCAAACTCTCCGGGAGGCCCAAGCAACTTCATCTGCAAGATGTCACGAGTCGTCTTGCCGGTGTCGCCTGCCGCCCAGGCACTGATAGGCTGGTCAAACTTCCTGCCTTCCCACCATGAGGGATAACGGCCTGTCATATGCAGCACCATCTCGTACCCGCCAATCGACTCAGTCTTCCCGATACGGTTGGCAGCCATCATAAGCCGTTCTCTGTACGTCTTGCCGGCAGCGAAGTAAGCAAGGTGCTTGGGATACAGGTCACGCTTCAGAGGCCCGTCATCAGGGAAGTAACCAGAGATCTTGCGCTCCTTCTTTCGACGAAGCGTTTCTTCTAGCAGGAGGGCCAGTTCGAGCTTCTTGTCGATGGAGTCAAGAATTTCGCTCATTCGCCACGCTCCCTCTGAATCCGCTCAATCTCGAACTCGATGTACTTTGCAGCCTTTTGGAGATCCTGAAGAGGGTCTTGAGTCTTGAGCCCCGCTCTCCAGACGTACTTGATGACGTTCCCAAGGTTGTAGTTGAACGCCTCTGCGATGTGGATGCACTCCACGCCGGACGGGTGGTCTGTGTAATGCTTGGGGTGGTGTATGTCGTTCATAGAAAGAAAAAATCCCGGACACCTGCACACACAGGGCCGGGTTGCTTTTTCCCACCCAGAAACACTCCCGAGTTAACTGGGTTAGAGTTAAGAGTTAGCACTGTTGTTGTGAAAGTGTCAATCATACTTTCATCACTATTACTTTGTACTGACCTCCATCGTCTGGCCCGCCTTCCAGCTCGAAGGTGAACTCTTCGTAGTCCATGTCTCTCTCTATGGAGTCCATCAAGAGCGAGTAAGCCAAGTCAGCGGCTTTCTGAGGTGGGGTAGCGGGTTCTAAGTCCATTGAGAATTGGTCTGCGTGCGTAACGGATGCGCAGCCCCCGGTCTGTCTCTCCAGCCTGTCACGCCTGCACTTGCCTCAGCGTTCGGCGCGTATTTCAGAATAGCCTCAAGCCACTCCACGGTAGGTTTCACTCTCGTGCCAGTCTCTCCCGGCTGTCACGCCTATCGCACAGCGGCGTTCCCGATTCGGCGTCCCGAAAGTTGTCTAGTCTCTCCCAGTGTCACACCACTTCACCACACCCACGCGAAGCGTAAGCTAGGTGCTCTGCGGCATGGAGCCACAGGCAGGTGTCGCGGTTTGTTTGTGCCCCAGATTCGAGGTTAGTCAATTCTGACTAGCTCTACATACTCTGCGCTTGCACAAAGTCTAAGCAGCAGCACTAGAACCTGCAAAGGTCTCTACCAAAGTCTTGCCAATAGGAAGCTCAGGATGATCCTTCAGCGGGTCAACCTGTGCCGGCTTCAAGCTCTCAAGCAGCCCCTCTACAGTAGCCTTGACCGCCTCCAAAGCAGCCCTCTGTGCTTCGAGCTTCTTAGCCAGAGTATTCCTCTCCCTCTTAGGCTTCTCAATCCGAGCACGAAGCTGTTCGACGTGCCAGGCTGCCTTGAGAGCTGCCGAGACCGACTTCTTTAGAGCAATAGTCTCTGGTGCTCCTGCTTTTCTAGTTCTCTTACGAGTAGTGTTTTCCATACGACAAACAGCGATAGCAGTAAGAGAGAAGTCTGCAACAAGAAAAAGAGAGATAGGGAGGGTGGCCCGAAAAAGAGGAGGGCACTATGGGGTGACTAGGGGTAGCCCGGCTGGGGTGATAGGGGGTAGGAAGCTGTATACACAGGGAGAGAGCACTGAGCTGTACACACAGAGAGCCTAGCTACACTGAGGTTGTATAGCGTTCCCAGACAGTCTGAGTAGGGACCTCGACTTCTCTCTTAAAAGGAACCGGCCTGGGGGTGATTGCCCCTACTACTTTGAACTAAACTACACTAGATTAGTGTACTATTAGTTAGTGTTAGTATGATTTAGTCTGGATTGGTTTGAGCTAAGTGCTTGCAAATCAAGGAAACGTATTCCACATGATATACGTTGTGTGACGTTATAGACTATCTGCCTCTGTACCCGGCACGCTGGCCTCTGCAACCGGCACAGCCTGTACCTCAATAGCAGGCTGAGAGGCTGCAGCCAGCCCGAGACGCTGGGCATCAGCGAGAGCTCTGGCTGTTCTGGCCTCCAGTTGGGCGTCTGTTAACTCAGTCAGGGCGGCCAGCAATGGAGAGCCGTCTGCGTTGGCTAGCTTGGTTGGCAAGAGCTTGGACAACAATGCACAGAACGTCCGAGGATCATTGCGGCCTACAGTCACTAGATAGTCGACACCGCCCAGCTTTGTGAATGCGCGTTCTATTGCGTCTTTGATGGCCACAGTCTGCCGGTTAGGAATGCCCTTCCTACTGCCGCCGGTGAGTTGATGCTTCCAGCGTGGCTCTGCCGGTTCTGTTACCTGTTCTGTGCTTTCATTCATGGCGGCATTCTCGCGTCACTCTGCCGCGCTTTCAACCCCCTCAATTTTCCCCCCTCCCCTCGTGCCTGGTCAATTGATCCATCCCTCATATTACAAAAATCACAATCAGCCTGGCACGCTCCCCTCCCTCTTATTCCGAATTCTTTTTTGCAAATAACTCTTGCCCCTACCGCTTGGCTAGCTAGATTTGCCCATGTCAGCAATAACCCCAAAAAAACCAAAAATGAACCCCACCGAAATAACCAAACTGTCTAAGACTCTTAAAGTTACAGATCTCCTCTGCTATGTGGCAGAGACTCGCGAAACAGGCTCCTCTAACATTCCCGCAGATATTTTCTGCGCCGTGCAAATCGCTGGCTACATTCGTGGCAAACTAAACGGGCAGAATGTTTTCGTAACCACCGAACGCGTAGGAAGACGCCATAAAATGTATCTGCGCTTTCACAACGGGCGCGCAGTTAGTCGCAAGGATTTTTCCTCCGTCACAAGTGACACTGTGGAGCCCAAGGAAACCCTTTGCGCAATCCTTGAGACATCCAACGTGCCTAACGGCATCGAACCCACCGTTGTCGCATATGCTTGGAGCAAAGAGGCAGCCGATATCCTTGTCGATCAACTCTTTGGACGCTACACGCTCCATTATTTCGAGGCTATCGAAGAAGACGAACAAGAAGTGGAAGGACTCCCCATTGCTACTGTCTATTGGATTGCCGATCAGTTTTCTCTCTAACCTCACCCCAACCCAACCCAACCCACACACTATGAATAACTACCGCACCATTTTCCACAGAGACAATTCCGTTACCCTTTGGCATGTATTCCTTCAGCAATGGGTACGCTTGCCAGCGTGCGGAATCTCCCATGCCATTCTTGCCACACTACCCAGCACCGAACGTGCGCGGATTTACAAGCTGGCCAGCAAGTAATCTCCCCCTCCCCTTTCAACCCTAAAAACCCTAGAAACCCAATGAAAACCACACTGTCCACATCCCAAGCTGCAGACCTTCTCAAAGCCGATAGCAACGCAAACTGGTCCCGTTCTGGTGCCCTCGCCCTCGTCGAATATTTAGAGGAACTAGAATCGGGTACGGGAACTGAAATTGAGTTTTGCCCCGTTGCCATCCGTTGCGACTACTCAGAATACGCTTCCGCCTTGGAAGCTGCTCTTGACCAAGGTTTTGATCCCGAAACTGACCTTGACGGTGAAGGCGAGGAAGATGACGACGACAAGGAGAAAAACGCCTTGGATTGGCTCCATTACCAGACACAAGTTATTGAGTTTGAGGGTGGTGTAATCATTGCAAGCTTCTGATTCTTTCCCGTTGTCCTCTCTCTCCTGAGAGGACATAGGGAAGCAATTCAGCTTCGCAAACCTAAGAAACACAGCAACAAATGAAAACACGCATCCAGTACGAAATGACCGATACCTTCGGCGGAGAAGCAAACTACAGTTGGGCTCGCCGTGGTGAGTTAGAGGTCCCTTGGCAGACTTCTGATCTAGCAATAGTCCGCCGAGTCAAGAAAGCGCTTGGCCTTGAGGGTGTTAAATGCAATCGAGAAGAGCATGGGGAGCAAATCGTGCTCCGTCCAGTTGGTGCCTGTGTAATTGTGTTTATTGGCTGACCCTTATGAACCCCATCGCCCTCCTAAAAATCACCTTTGCCCTCTCCGTGGCATTCACCTTCGTTTCCACCCTTTACGCCTTAAACTCCAAATGAGCACCCCTATTCTTACAAACGCCTTAGCCTCAATTGATGCTGCTTTGATGCGCGCCAAACACGATAGCAACGGAACCGAAACGCTTCTGACTCAAGACTTAAGAGACGCATTAGGATTCATTTTGGAAGCAATCGAAGCACTCGAATCAAAGGAGAACAATTAATGATCGCCACTCTTTACCGTTCCGGCTCCGCTTGGATCATTCGCGCTCTGGCTTGGCATAGCTTCAAAACAGCCAAAGAGGCCCGCAAATGGGCCGCTGAAAACCGCCTTGAATTGAAGCGAGCAAAGCACCTAGACGGTCCCGAAAGGCTCTGTGCAGACATAAGGTTTCACCTTGGATTACACGGCCCTTATGATCGCGATTTGACCGACTAAGCAAACCCACCCACAACTAAGCGCAACGCTCGAACTAGGGGCACCCTCAAAGGGTGCTCCTTTTTTGTGTTCACCCTCCCCTCCCCACCCCTTTTCACCCCTTCAACCTTCACCCCTTAGCAAACCGCCATAACGGCCCCTTAAAAGCCCTTTCCCCTCTTTCCGCACCCGTCTATGCAACCACTAAAGAAGCCACCCTTTAAGATGCCCTGTAAGCTCTGGAAACTACCCTTCCAAGCGTGCCAATCACCCCCAAAGCACCCCCAAACCCACCCATTTTGAGCCCCTAGGGACAATCTGGAAAATCGGGATTGCCCTAAATAATTTCTGAAAAGTCAAAATCACTGAGGGTCAAAACCCGTTTCCGTTTTAATCAGGAAAAAGGGGACCCGTTGGGAGCTGGCTTGTTTGCCTGGCTCGCCGGGATGCTCGTGAGAAGCCTGGCTCTCTGGCCCATACGGGAAACCAAAAAGCCAGGATCGGAATTTACTCAGACCATTTCTCAAAAGTGAACTGATCCGAAAAAGGGGACCCGTGAAATTTCCCTAAAGTTTCCTCACCGCCTGCCGATACACTCTCCGTCAGTCAGTAAACCAAACCATAAAAACCCATGAAAACCATCCGCACCTCTAACTATGTTTCCATCGAAGCCGAATACGGCCACGGCTCTGTTGAGCTGGAATGCTGGCCAACGCCTGAAGATTCCGAAGTCCCTGTCTTTTTCAGGTTTCACGGGCGTTACGGTGCGACTACCCAGGGCGTGAAACTCCACGATGAGACTTGGGAGGCTTTCTTCTCCCGGTTCTCTGACGGTTTCGAGTTAAAGCCGATCATGCGGGAACTGGCTACGGCTTTGTAGTCTCTCCCTCTCAATCCTACGCTTTCGCCGAACTAGGGCGGCCCTTTAACCGGGGCTGCCCTTTTTTGCGTCCCTGTATACCCCTGCGGTTCAAAAGACCGTTTAAGGGCCATCCCTGCCTTTTGTTTAGCCTCTCCTGAAAGCCTGCCTTGCCATTAGTCTGCCCCAGGTCACGAGCTGGCGAGCTGCCTTCCCGCCCAGGTCAACGTGCCCGGCTGCCTACACCCAGGACTACCCCTACGCCCACGCCTGAGAACCACCCAGGCTTGCCCGCTTGGAATACCAAAAAGCTGAAAACCAAAATCGCTCAGCCAATTTCTCAAAAGTGAGTTTACTCGGAAAAAGGGGACCCGTGCTCTCCGGGTTGTCGCACCACTTCTAGCCCCGAGGTAGGTCGAAGCCACGCAGGTGTCGCGGAAGGGCTCTACTCTGGCTTGCCTGTTGGTAGATCGTCAAGATCCTCACAGGTCCAGCCTTCTCGTCTCATCTGCTGTTCGAGTACGAGAGCATAAGCCTGCCAAGCCCTGCGCTTCTCTCTCTCCCTACGCAGGGTAGTGTGCAGGATTGCCAGCGCCTGTTCAGTGTCTTGGCGCTCTTCAGGTGTCATGCTCATTCTTGTGGTCCCTCCAGTTCGTTTATCCCTTCGAGCAGGTCGTCGATCTCCTGCTGCAAGCGCCAGCAAGGCTGGTAGTGCCCGGCAAGGTCGTTGATAACCATCATGGCCCGGTGGAGCATGTCCCAGACTTGTTCGAGTTCTTCTTTCTCAGTTAATTTCTTTTTCATAGTTCCAGTGCCTCCCGTGCTATAGCCCGAACCGCGTCCATGCGGTCAGGCAGGGTGATAACGAAGTCGCAGTCACGAATGCGTTTTAGTGCAGTTTCTAGTCTGTGGACTTGCTCAGTCTTTACGTCGATAAGCCACTCCAGCGACTTGATTCGATGCAGCAAGATCTGTTCGCCTGCGTCGTTCATTCCTGCACCTCCTCCCATTTGCCCAGCGTGCGCAGGAACGCCTCTGCCCTGTCTCTCGCAGAAATGTGGACCTCCATCAGCTTGAAGTCAGTCTCCCAGTCCTTCCTGTTGTTGAGGTGCCAGACGTAGGTGTGGATCTGCTCGTAGCCTTTGAGCGTCTTTTCAGCCTCATGCATTGCGTTAAGGTCGGTGGCAAACTTCGGGCAGTCTACTACCCAGCCGTCTGGGGTTTTGTAAATTTCCCCGCTCTTGCCCACGATGCCGCACGCCTCGGCAATGGCCTGGTTGATCTGTTCGTCGGTCATATTAGTGGTTATGCACTTCTTTCCTGAGAAGTTGAATCGTCACCTCAAGCTGTCCCCATGCCAGCAGATTCTGCCGGTTCCTGATCTCTGGCCCGCCCAGGTCGAGCAACTCCTCGGCAACTTTGAGTGCGATGTGAAACGCTTCTCGCTGGTCTTGTACTTGAGCCATGGCTTCTGCCAACTGCTTTTCTAGCCCCTCTTTTGTGTTGTCTGCTGTGGTCATATTACTTGGGTACATTAGGGGTCTTCACGGGGCTGCTAGGTGCCTCTATTGGCAGTTTATCGATTCTCTCAAAGAGCTGATCTTCCAACAAGGAAGCCAGCGTTGTTTTGCCTGAGCGCCTAAGCGCACTGATTTCCTCAGGGATGATGATGTCCCAGAGGAGCGAGTTGGTTGGTTGTGGTTGTTCCATCGGTTTCGTTATCGGCAGAAGTTTGTGCGGACTTTAGTAAAAAGTTTAAGGAGCGTTGATCGCATCCAAGGCTGCCTTCATCCGCCAGTACCTCTCGGTGGTCTCCGGGGTAGCCTCTCCAAGCCAAGGCGCATTTTCGTCTTTGGGTTCTTTGGGACCGCTGCCGCCCCTCAAGGGCGAGCGAGCGGGCTCCCTTCTCCTTTCTTTGTTAGACCCGCTGCCGCTTGAGGCGGCGCGGTCTAACTGTTCTTTATTCTTATTAAGGTAGGACTCACAGTCCTTCGGCGGTAGGGACTCACAGTCCTTCGGCAATGTGGACTCACAGTCCCTACGTTGGGACTCACAGTCCCTACTAATCGAGGCCAAAAAAAAGGCGTTTCGGATGTTTCTCCTGCTGCCATTTGCACCCGAAAAGACCCTCACAAGCCCTGCTTTTTGGAGGTCAGCCAAGCATCTCTGGACAGTCTTTGTTGAGCACTTCAAGTACTCCGCGAGCTGGTCGTAACTGGCAGCAAACCTCCGCTTGTGGTCACTCGCTGCCGCGCTTTGGAAGTGGGTCAAGGCGCAGTAGACTGCGTAGTGGTTGGTGCCAAGTTGACCAGCCTGGGCGGCAGCATCTCTGGCCTGCCAACCCCACGGTCCTTCTTCTCTCGGGTTCTCAGATCTCGGTGTCATTGTTCGCAACTGTACACTGTTTCCTGAAGTTTCAACTTTGGAAGCTCCTCTGTAGTGAAGCTGTGGTCGATGAAGCGCACCCTGTTAGTTGGCTGGATAGTCAGCCGGCCATTGTTCAGCTTCACAAAAATGAACTCTTTGTCCTGCTCTGGAGCGTCTGACCAGCCGTCATGTAGATGGGCAGTGGAGAAGAGATATTCCCCTTGCAGCACCTTGTCCTCAACCCTTACAGACACCTGCATCCCACGCATAATCGGGTTCTGGAGGACCGTGAAATCATAGCTGTAACAGTCCCAAAGCTGGGCTTGGCTGATCTCCCATTCCTGTCCTGGATCTGCGGTGAAGGAGACAGCATGAGGCGGGATATTGCGGTACAGTGCACCCCCGTCTCGAAGGATCACATTGATCCCCCATGCTCGCCCAGGGATAGATGTCAGGCCCACCCACATAGCCTCGACTAAACCTACAGGCTCCTCGTGCGTGTAGGCACTGTCCACCCAGATGTACCTGTGAGTCTGTAGTGCTCCGATCTTTGTGTAGTTCATTTCCTTCTCTTTGGTTTCTCTTCTTCTTCGTCGAGTACTGGCTTCCTACAAGGCTGCCAAATCATCCCGTGCCTCTCAGGTTCGTTACTGTGCCTGATGTGTATCCTCGATGCCGGCTTGAGCGAGTCGAAGCAGATCATGCCTGCTCTGAGCCTACGCTTGGTCATCGTCAGACTACATGTCGGAGGATCGTTTGGAGGCGTCTCGACACGTTGGAGTGTCACTACCTCTCTGGCCCAGTTGGTCAGTGCTGATGAGCCAAAGCCGGCATAGGCCAAGTCAGAGTCTGTGCGTGCAGATCCTTCCCGGGGCTTGGGCAGATGGTGGATGAGCGCCATGACTACCCCTGTCTTGGAGCTGATCCTGTTCAACCCATTGCAAAACTCTGTGACCACCTTCTGGTCGCTGATGTCGTCTCCAACGTAACACATGAGCGGGTCGATCCACGCTATGTCAGGCTGGTGTTTGATGACCAGGGCTTCGAGGACTCGCAGGAACTCAGCCCCTGAATGCACGTTGTCGCGGTAGAACACCAGTCGCTCGTTCAGGTCGTTCCTGACTGGCTCGTCGCAGTGGTGCTTCCCGTACTTCGAGATGACTGACTGGAGAATCTCAGACTGGTCTCCAATGTCGTTCTCGGCTTGCAGGATCAGGCTTTTAAGGGGTCTCACCGGGATGATGCCAAAGGTGAGGAGATCGACGAACACAGTGCGCTCAGGAGTGTCCCTAGGCATGGCCCAGCCGATTGCCAACTGCATCGTCAGACTGCTCTTGCCGATCCCGCTCTGGGCGTTGATGAGAACTGAACCTCCTTTGCAAATCCATCTGTTCCCGATCAGTGTGTTTCTATCGCACTCTGTATCATACGAGAGTAGCTCATTGAACGTGGACTGTACTATAGACCCAAGTCCCTGCTCTGCGCCGGCAACTGTAACAGCCTCTCCTAGGTCCCTGACAACCTCTCCGGTAGACTCACCTTCTGAGATAGCCTTAGTGGCTTGTGTAAGTCTGGTAAGGAGATCCCTGCGCCGGGATGCGTCCTGTACGAGCCTGCACCACTCGGGTAGTGGTTCGAGACTTGGAAAGCCTGCCGCGAGGTCAGAGAGCAGATGAAACGGAATGCTCTGGCCTGCGAGTCTGTGGAACAGTGCAATGGGATCTAGACTGGCTCCTTCCTCGGCAGCTTCCTTGATCCCCTCGAAGATTGCCTTGAACTGGGGATGCAGGAAGTCTGTGCCGGCTAGGCCCGTCTGGATAACGGTAGACCAAGCTGTCTGTGGCTGGAACAGGAGACAGCCCAGCACTGCCCGCTCGGCTTGTTCAGCCTGCGGGGTCTTTAGGTCTCTCATTGGCTTAGAGAGTCGCCTCGTGTCGCATCTGTGCTCTCTCAAGCGGAGAGAGTAGATCGACTGTCATCTTGCCTTCGAAAATCTGGATAGCCTTTGCAAGGAGTAGCGTCTCCAGTTTGTTTGGATCGAGTCCCTGGTGCCCATTCGCCTTCAGGTTCTTGTCCGTATTGAGCAGTTGTTGCGCAATGCGCTCTGCCACTTCTCGATCTTGTTTCAACATGTGTGTGTTCCGCGTTTTGTCGGATGCGCGGCCCCCGTGTTGCGGGGGGGGAGTGTTAGAACGGGATCTCGTCGCCAGTAGTGTCCGTAGACTCGCTACCTGGTGGCAGCCACCTCTTGATCTCAAGGTACGGCTTGCCGGTCTTCTCATTGATCCGCTCGCCTTCACCCAGTTCGACTGTCGCAGTCTTACCAATGCAGTCCTCTGTCTCAATGGTCAGAGTCTTGCCTTCAACAACCTTCTTTCCGATGGAAGTGGCAAACTCAGCCACGTTCCTGCTGTTCTTGGTCGTAAAGACCACCCAAGAGTTGAAAGTGAGACTTCCCACTTTGACTTTGAGTTTGAGCATCTCATTCCCAGCATTCGAGACTGCTTCCGCTGCGTCATCAATGATGGCACTGTGAATGCCTGCTTTGATGCTAACCTGTTCCGATTTGTCGATTTTGATCGAGGGCATATGTGGTTTTGTTTTGGTTTTGGTTTCTGACTAAATTCCGAAACTTGCGAAGAACCTCTCAGGAAAGGCACATGCCTGCGTCTGGATGGAGATTGGCATATCCCTGTATGTCTGCCCTTCTGTGATCCAGCCACGCTTAATGGCGCCGGCAGTGACCTTGTCCTTCTGTGCCTTGGTCTTTTCTGACAGAAGCCGGTCCATCAGGTTGACGCTGCTGATCTGTTCAGGGAGCGATTCCTCCTTGGGCGTCTCAAGCTGTATAGGCACCTGTATAGGTTCAGGAGCAGTTTCAGCCACTACCTGTACAGGCATGTCAGAGACTTCCTCGGGAGCGTAGAGGCCAGACAGGACACCGGGGAAGATCCCACGGACTGCTTCAGAGATGCACCTGGCCTTAAGCATCTGCCTCGGAAACTTCTTCCAAGTTGGATTGCCAGTCAGGCCCGCACGGGTAGCGTCCTGCATGGTCCACGATACCTTCAGGCTTCCACCTTGGGGATGCGTGAACGTGCCTGAGACAGCCTCGTGAGTGTACTCGTGCCACTCTACACGGCCTCCTGCCTGCTGAAATCGTGCAAGCATGGCTTCGCTTTTCAGAGAAGGCTTGCCGTTGATGATGTGGTAGTCCCTAGCGGCCTCGGCTGGATGGCGCCCTTCAGCTTGGCACAGGAGGCCCAGAGCGAGAGCTTGAGCAGGAGTCTGGATGCCGAAGAGTTTAGATTCTGCAATGGCCTGCGCCATCAGTTTGGTTTGATCGAACGGGATGAGGTTCATGTGTTTTACTTGGTTGTTGTTAGCTTCTTCCCTGCTTCAAGAATAAGCAGAGCGTCAGCGGTTTTCAGTGTGACTGAAAGGTTTGGGTAGAGAGCTTGAGCACGTCCTTTAAGATGAGCTTTCCAGCGGGGGCCATGAGTCTTCTTGTCGCCTAGGCCAAGAGCAGTCTGCCACTTTTTTGGAGGCAGGTACTCGATCCTAGCCCGGTAAGATGCGAGTAGCCCTTCGATGCGCCCGTAGTTGCGGAACATGGTTGCCATGCTTGAACCAGACATCTTACCAGCAAACTTGGGCAACTCCTCCAAGAAGACGACTGGCGCAGTGTTCTCTCCAGTGCAAAGAATCTCCAACTGAACTCGCATGTCTCCAACGGTTGCCGGCATTGGAAGTGCATGAACACTCCCGTCGGTGTCTACATAAGCGATTCCGCCTCCCACGCCGGGGTCAATGGCGATGTAGTTTTGTGTCATTTGGAGGCGACAAGAGGTGCTTTGCCAACCTTCCGGCTGACGATGTTCTCTGGCATGACTGCACCGGCTACGCTCCAAAGCTGTTCAGCCTTCTTGGCTGACAGTGATCCCATAGCCTTGATGGCATCTCCTGCGCCAATCGTGCCGGCCTCGACAGCTTCAGCGATGTACTCAGCTCCCACAAACTCAGTAGCCCTAGGCTTCTGAAGGCGCCATCCAGGCACTTGCTCACCGGCTTCGAGTAGCTGGCGAGCCTTCTCGGCAGCAGCCTCCCTGAAGTGATCCAGAGTGGCACACTGGCGCAGGAACAGCCCGATCCTTGCTGGGTCATCCAGCAGGGTCAGGAACGAGCCGTCTTGAGGCGTAATGGCGTGTTCAGTCGTCTGTAACACGATAGCTTGAGACTGGACACGTCCTGGGCAGGTAAGTGACTTCGCACACCAACCACAGTAGTCGTTCTCCTTAGGAGTCGTACCTACGTTGTCGAGGATCGCTTGGACCGTCTCCTTCGCACTTGTGTAGGTCCAGTGTTGGGTCACCATCTTCTGCTGGTCGCAGAAGAGCAAGTGCGTGGTCCAGTTTTGCTCGAAGTGAGTCTCCATCAGGCCCAAGGCGTAGGCTGCCATTTGGCCGGTGTAGTCGTAGACCTGACCGCTCTTGAGGTCGATGAGCCACTTGCCACGCACTGCAATGCCATCAGCAGTGCCAGTGTGCTCAATACCGCTCGTCTGGATACGGCACTCAGACTCATTAGTGGTCAGGCCATCTGCACCGCCACCAAGCTGAACACACTGACCAAGTGCCCAACTGACCGCTCTTGCGTCTTCGTCGTTGAGTTCACGGGGAAGTTCCCCGCTGACCCATGCATCTCGAAAGATGCCGTCAAGCATCGTGCCGCGTGAGGCCGCACTGCTATTGCCGGCAGTGCCTTCGAACTGGCCACACAGGGCCAGCTTTGGGAGGGATGAGTGTCTAATTTTCATTGCTTCTTTTTTTGGCTGCGTTGCGCAGGATATGAACCCTGCATTCCATTGAGCAGCAAAGCTGCTTTCTTTTTTTAGGTCGAAATGTTTTGCCGCAATTGTTGCAGACAGTGTCTGGTAGGCGGCAGATTCCGCATTGATTACGAGTGTGTCCCTTTTGACGGGAGAATGTCGTGGCACAGGTCTTGCACCGTGCCCACTCGCTGTTTGGACCTAGCTCTGGCTTGACCTCCTCTTTGGGAGGGACGATGAGACCGGCCTTTATGGCCGCCCGCACAAGGGCTGGGGCTTCGAACAAAAAAGCCGTTTTCTCGTCGTCTGACTTCTGGCTCGCGAAGTCATAATCCTTCGTTCTGGCCGGCCTCGACCAGAACGGATGACCGTTCATCATGTGTGTCATCTGCAATTGAGTGCCCAGAGGTTGACGATGACCAGTATTACGAGGCCCAAGCTCTCGATAATGTTGCCAGTGCCGATTAGGGCAAGCAGGTCAATCATCAGAAGAGCTGCAATGGTGGCCAGTTTGACGGATGTCCACCGGCGGGTATTGGGCTGGATCGCTGAGAAGTCCAGCTTGATGCCAGGCTCTGGGTAATCATCCGTTCGAGACGGGGATTCGATGTCAGGTTTGGAGTAGCGAGATGTGCTCATGCGGGCTTCAATCTATCCAGCAAGCCCCGCTTTGCTAGTCTTTTGTAAGATTTTTTTCAGCCCGTCTTAAAGCGTTGTTTTCTCGTGCCTTAGGTCTTGGCTTGCGAGCGTTCTCCCGCGACGACTGTGTCTTCTTTTCAGACTTTGCAGCACCCCCAAGTGCCGCAATCCTTTGGCAGTGTTCTCTCAAACTGATTTCCATTTAATTAATGTAGCAAGGCGCGGTTTGCTGTCTACTGCCTGTTTAAGCAGCAGAGCAGCAAGTCCCTTTGTTTCATGTGGAAGCACCCCTGCACCCAGTCGCAGGATCTCCCTGCGCACCATCCGGGAAATCGTTACTCTCCAGCAGGAATCAGTCCACCCTCAAAGAGGTCAGCCTCCTGCATCCTGCGATTCCTAAGTCCTTCAACTGTAGGCCAGAGCCTCTTCATCTCGCGTAGTTGCTTGGGAATCTCCTTCAAATTGCCAGTGCGCAGAAGTGCCTGAATGTTACACATCTCTCTGCGCCTCTCTCCACTTAGGCTAGTGCCC